>JAEAMF010000025.1_pt1 | contig 329245 bp, 287 predicted proteins | sample 8958721 | NCBI WGS metagenome assembly JAEAMF01 (sample SAMN16933255, study PRJNA681124) | bioreactor sludge metagenome | isolation source: anaerobic bioreactor treating anionic surfactant - SDBS | place: India: Bengaluru | collected 2019-02-28 | reverse complement strand
ATCCGTCTGAGGTTTGGGGTAGCTCGGCCTCAGGGTGATTTATGCAACAACGCCTTGTTGGATGTCACGCAGATAGCCCTGACCTGTAGCGTCTGGGCATCAATGCCAATGTGCAACTTGCGCCATTGCCGACGACGCTCAGGGCCATGCTTTTTGCATTTCCACTCGCCTTCACCCAAGAACTTGATTCCCGTTGAATCAACCAGCAAATGCAGTCCCGCTTGGCTGCGTGTGTACGGCACTTGTACATTCAAATCGAGCTGGCGCCGGCACAGCGTGCTGAAGTCAGGTACCGGCCAAGCAAGCCCACACAAATGCAGCACCGACTCGGCAAGACCCGTGGTCTGCCGCAGTGCCAAGCCAAACAGGTTCTTGAGCGTCAAACAAAATTGGATTGCTGCATCAGAGAACTTCCGACTGCGTCCGCGTTTGCCACTTGCCGTGGCAAACCAGCACATACCCTTGTCCAGCCACACCGTCAAAGAGCCTCGAGCTTTGAGGGATGCGTTGTACTGCTTCCAGTTGCTGGTTCTATAGCGGGGTTTGCGGTGCTGACTCATGCAGCAAGCCTACCGCTGGAAGAGCAACGATTTATGCAACAACGCCCTTGTCTCCTTGAATGCCCAGTTTGTATTTATCGCTCACTGGTGATTAATGATTCTTTCAGACAAGATCGCGATTGACAACGATGGCATTGATGTACATCATGATCAAAATTATTTGACATGACCATACATGGACTTACAAGCGCTGACCATCTTTGTAGAAATTGTGGACGGTGGAAACTTTAGTCAAGCCGCCCGCACCCTGAACATGTCACGCGCGAATGTCAGCTATCACATTGGCCAGCTGGAGAAATCGCTGGGCGCAGAGTTGCTGCGTCGAACACCTCAAGGCGTTGAGCTAACTAATATTGGCCAGCAGGTCTATCAGCACGCCAAGAGCATCGTCCATGCGTCCGCCCTGATGCGAGAGGCTGTGAGCGCAAACGAGAGCGAAGAAAGGCTCATCGGTAAAATCGGTCTGAGTGCACCTACTGGCTTTGGCCAGTTGGTTATGGGGCCCTGGCTTATAGAGTTCAAGAAGAAGTACCCAGGCATCATCTTGGACGTCCGACTTGAAAACTTCATCGACAACCTTGTAAAGGACGGAGTTGATGTGGCGATCCGCGTCACCCCAGAGCCCCCACCCATGGTGGTGGCTAGAGATCTCGGACCTGTCCATTACACGTTGTGTGCCTCCTCGGAATGGGTATCGCAAAATCATCTGCCACACAGCACTACAGAACTCAGACACACACCAATAATTACATCGGGCGGGGTGAGTGGCCGTGTGCACATGATCGCTACTCAAAATAACCAGGAGGAAAAGATCGATTTTGTTCCCACCCTCATGTCGCGCAGCTATCCCTTTGTGTTGGATTGCATTTTGAGTGGCATCGGCGTGGGCTTAGTCCCCGACTACGTTATCTTGCCGCACCTACAGACAGGTAAGGTAGTGCAGATACTTCCAGAGTACCAGTTCAGCATAGACCGAAACCACATCTACATGATGTATATGCCAAATCGTTATCAGACGCGCGCCACCACCCTCTTTATAGATTTCTTAACGGACAAGATGGGGATACTACGGACGCTGAGAAAATCCAGCATTTAATAAAAATCTATCATTCATAAAAATAAAAAAATAAGTAATTAAAACTTCTTGATGACATTTCAATCCTATTTATAAAGATATTTCAAATTTCCCATGAATTTATTTTTCAATATTTATATCAAGTCCTATAAAAATATTTAAACGTACAATTACGACCTATCCAAAATTTATATTTTCCATTTAAAAATTACAGATCATTTATTTTTTCTTCTGGCAATTTTTTTCATATGCTTCATAAAGTGGATAGTGGGTTCTCATGAGAGAATAAATTTTTCTATCAAGATCTTTTGGAATCAATTTTTTGTCTATCCCTAATTTATCAAACATAGGACCAAGCTCTTTATAAACAGTTTCTATGAATATTTTTTTATTTTTCCAAGCGGCATTCGGTTTGGACGCTATCTGCATTAAGCAATCAATAAGATGGATGTTTGATTCCTTAAGCTTTGATTTGCTCGATAGCTCATATCTTTTAACATCTTCATTTGTAAAATGATCAAATGCAAAATCCCAGGAATGCACCGCGCCTCTGTAATAGGAGGCTTTTGAATAATTAAACCACGCCCCATTCAAATCATCAAAATCCAAACAACTAAGGCTCATTGCCATAAACTGTATGTAGTTTTCTAGCAATACCTCCCTATTATTTCTACTGTAAATAGCACTTACATCCTCATATACAATCTTTTTTCCAGAATTGAACTCTTGTCTTGCTTTAGAAATTAATTTTAATATTTGCTCATCCTCGTCCTTTTCAACTCCCATCCCAATATTATTCAATAATTGAAAAATACTTGGTAACTCAGGATATTCAATTTCAATTTTGAAAAAATCTTTCATTTGTTCACAAATCCATTAACCCAAATAAAACAAATTCGAATCTCTCGTTTTTTTTGAAAAATCAAAATTTTTCCCGGCAAGCAAAAAAAATCTTTTCCTCCCTGCTACGGATTCAAAAACTTTACCCTCCCGCATTAATACAGCGATAGCAGCATCTAAAGAATTAGCACTGCGCATATTAGCTGGCGCACATCTAAGTATTTCACTTCTTGAAAAAACTTTATCCCCTGTTTTATAGGATTTTCTTAATAAATACTTATAAAAATCATCAACATTTCTTTTAAACTTAATATCCTCTGCTTCCTCGCCAAAAATACGCTTTGCTTCATGTAGATGCCAGATCACTATTTGTATTGCCGATTCTACTTCCCACGGCTTTATTCCATCCAGAGTTGGCCCAGAAAAGTAGTGGAGCACTGCAGCCACACGGCAAACCAGTTCTGCACTCCGGCGCATGAACGCACGTATATCATCCCATGCAGATCCTGGGATGATTAAGCTTTCAATTTGGTTAGTATAGCGCTCCCATACAAGTGCCACTTGCGGAGAAAAACCAATTTGATGGCGATGAACTTCTGCAGAGCCAATTGACTTCGAATACGCGATCATCAATTCTTGAACTCGCTTATGGAAAGCGTGGCTATCCAAAGACTCCTCGCTATGTGGCGCGGATATCCATCTACCAGCATTTGATTGCATCGAAGCAGACGAAATCAACATCCGAGGCATCAAGCCAGACTCTACGAGTAACTCACCCTTCTTACTCAAAAAACGTTCAAACGTTACATCTTGAGTCAGCATGCACAAAGCAACGCGCCTGTCATGCAAAAAGGTTACTCCCTGGGTTCTACTGACTTCATTGATTGGAGATCCATCAAAGCGCTTACACAGGCTAGGCATATCTAAATTTTTAAATAATAATGCAGCCTCATCCAAAGAGTAAAATAATGAATAAGCACCCCCTTTAAAAATATCAGTCACACCTTTGTTTGTAGCATCCTCAATAAGAAACTGATGACTCTTCAGCTCTTCGAAACCCGGCATCAGACATTCAGAGAATCTTCCTCGCTCAAAATCCTTAAATCCCTGCATCACTTTTTTGAGAACACTGGACTTCCTATCCCCTGACTTGGCTATAACGCACGAGAACAGGCTTACAGGCATCACCTCACCATAAGGTGTTTTAACATCAGCAACGCCTTGTACAGCCGCAGACATGCCTGCCAACATTACTGGCACGACCATCTCGTAAGACGACTGAGTAGCTGCTACTACTTGCTGGGCAAAATTAATCAACATCGATGGCAGCACATGGACTGGGTAAGGTGCTCTTTGTATTAATTCATTCATTACCTAACCCACCCTTTCAGGCTATTCACAACTGTGCGCGCAGGGCCTGGCTTCTTTTTATTTAGCTTTTTCAACTTTGAACAACCAAAGCTTCTATAACCATCGGGAGCTCTAAGCTTCATCGTTACATCAAGCTTTGTGAGATATCTTGCGTATGTTTGCAATATGTTAGACAAATCAGGATCTCTGTAGTCTAAATTACGCAAATATTTACTACCTTCATTACACAAGTCACATACATTCCACGCATAACTATTTTCATCACAAACGTGATTATTCCAATCATCAGCAATTTCTTTGGCTATATACCAAGCATTTTGATGCTTAGAACCATTAATAGCTATTAGCCAATGAATATGCAATCCTTTGTCATACCCACATTCAACCTTCCAAGCATAGAAAGACAGGACGTTTCCATACATCTTTTGCAGCCTTTTTAGCATCTTTTTCCGCATTACATCAACCTTTGCAAAGTCAATAGCTATTTCCGCCTCCGTCTTAAGTCTTGGAGGCATCGGAGGATTTTCCTTCTTGAAGCCCCAATCAATTCTTAGCAAGACATTTTTACAGTTAACCTCCCAAGCTTGTGTAGCCACTTGCATTAGCTGGAAATAACAATTCTGCGAATTTCTATAATAATTTTTAACATCCTCCCTAAGTTTGTTTTTATTCAAAGCTTCCTTAAGCTGCAGAACAAATTTATTCAATCCATCAACAGATATATCTGCACGCTTACCACAAGCTGTTGAATAACGCTTCTTAAATTCATTAACGCATTCAATAAAACCTACGCCAGCCACATCTTCCCCACCTGGCATGGTTGCCGCCACAAATGCATCATAAGTAATCTCCATAATTGGACTGTACTTTAATAGCAAAGCATATTCCTCATCCCAGCCTAATGCTCTCGAACCACTCGCATGCTCCAATAAAACCAGTATTTCTTTGCCGAGATTACTCGACAGTGCTTTATAGGTTAAACCTACATTTTTCTTATAGAAAGGCAACCATTTAACATCTAAAGATGCGATGGATACCCCCATGTAGTAATACATAAGTTTTTCTTCATACTTTCTCCTTTGAGAATAATCAAGAGTAATCGAATTGACATCTTCATTACTTTTAACAAAGCACTGTAGATTAAACAACCCATCTCTTGCTGATACATTAATCATCTCTTTATATATTTTGCTTTTATAGGCGCTAATAGATAGATATACATATATGTATCTAATTTACCTAATTAAATTAAACAAATAATCCTAAGGCTGACCCAGCATTAATAAAAAACAAATTTGGATTAGCCCTCAAGCAAATACTTATCTAGCTCTGATATTTATTGAAAGATTTAATACGCTCTAAATAATCAAAAACATCATTGAGCATCCATCCAACCGCCTTCTCTCCCAGCTTGATTGGCTGTGGGAAATTCTTGTCGTAATACTTCGATTGCTTATTGATCTTCAAATAAACCGTAGAACGAGAGATGCTCAGTATTTCAAGTAACTTGGGCAGGCGAATCACACCCATAGGCTTGCTCGTTGCGATCTGGGCAGTAGTGAAATTTCCTAGCTTGTGTGTAGCGATCTCAGTCATGGTTACCTCCGTTTCGATAAAACGAATTGGAGCGCACAGACCCACGACGCCAATGTTGTAGATCTCAGTAATTTTTTACTGCCCTCGATGCATGTACTTTTTTAGAAAAGTAATGTAGGCAACTCAGCACCTGTAAGTCGTTGTTTTTATTGATTAAGGTGAACTTCTCGAACCAGCAAGAACATGCGAATGAGGCAGAATATTTAGTTCCCTCCGCTCTTGAGAGCTATGCGAACGTTCGCATTTGCAGGCAACTGCATGTACTGCGAATTAACAACCAAGAAATTTCTTCGGATACACGTTTTGAGCCCCACCTAGGCGGCGTATAGGCGGCGTATAGCCACCTCCGTTGTTGGATCTGAACTGAAAAATTCCTCAATCACATATGACTAAGGCGAGCACATCCATAGTGAGCTCTACCGGACTAAGGCAATGAAATCATTGACTTATCTACTTAAATACAGTCTCAGAGGAAATCTATGAATCACGATGCAAGCTGCCCTGCCTGCGGAAGTCGCAAGGTCGCTCAACGCAATTGGGCTAAGAAGCTTTTTGGTGTCTTGGGCACTGCGGCGGGTGCCACCGGAGGCTTTGCCGGAACGATCAGAGGCGCCCAAATCGGTATGGCCGCAGGAGCCGCAGTAGGCCCTGCAGGAGCAACTGCTGGTGGTCTGGCCGGTGCTGTTTTAGGCGGAATAGCAGGTAGTGCAATTGGCTGCGAGTTGGGCTCCAGCGTCGGCAAGAAAATCGACCAGCACATGCTTGACAACTTGGTTTGCACATCCTGCGGAAATTCGTTTCCTGAAAAATCCGCCTAATTCATCCCCTATTTATCGAAGGTAATCAACATGGCACATCTCGTAGAAACAATGGCCTATACCGGCCAAACCCCTTGGCATGAACTGGGTCACGCCCTGCCTGCTAAGCAAAGCATCGATGTCTGGGCACAAGCCGCGGGCATGGATTGGCGCATTCAGGAAACGCCAGTGCGTTATCTAGCTACCGATGCCGATTCTGGTCTTTCAGGCCTGTATGCCGAACCCAAAGAGTTCCCCGAGCAGAAGGTTCTGTATCGCAGCGATACGCAAGCGCCTCTCTCGGTAGTGGGGAGTCGCTACCAGGTGGTGCAACCTCGTGAGGTGCTGGAGTTCTACCGGGATCTGACCGAAGTTGCTGGCTATGAATTGGAGACCGCTGGCGTGCTTAAGGCTGGACGCAAGTTCTGGGCTTTGGCCCGTACTGGCAAGTCGGCGACGCTCAAGGGCAATGATGTGGTCAATGGCTATTTGCTGCTGGCTACGTCCTGTGATGGAACGCTGGCTACGGTGGCCATGCCCACGACGGTGCGGGTGGTCTGCAACAACACGCTGACGATTGCTTTGCGTGATGGTGTGGGAGCCGTCAAGGTGCCTCACAGCACGGCTTTCGATGCCCAGGCGGTCAAACGCCAGTTGGGTGTAGCAGTCGGTCAGTGGGACAGCTTTATGTACCGCATGAAGACGCTGGCCGAGCGTAAGGTCAAGACCCATGAGGCGATGAACTATTTCCTCAAGGTGATCTGCAACACCGATCAGCATTCCGATATGTCTGTGGGATTGACTAATGAGCGTGCTCTCAAGAAGGTGCAGATGCTCTATGAAGGCCATGGCCGTGGTGCAGAGATGCATGCAGCCAAGGACACGGCCTGGGGCCTACTGTGCTCTGTGACCGAGTTCATTGACCATGAGAAGCAAGCCCGCAGCCAGGACAACCGCTTGGACAGCGCCTGGTTTGGCCAAGGTGCCGTGATCAAGCAACGTGCTCTGGATCATGCGCTGCAGCTGGTGGCTTGATGGGTTGATGCCATAGCGATGACTGACTGCAGATCTAGTTGTCCATGTTTGGACGCATCACACCGTTTTTACCCTCTCTGTTTTCCACCCAACCAAGCCACCTTTTGAGGTGGCTTTTTTATGCCCGCAATTGGCGGGCCAGGAGATTTCGATGTCTGTGCATGTTCTCAAGAATGGAAATCTGGATGCTGGCTCTACAGCTCCTCACGCTGCCTCCAACAACGCTCCACGCACGCCCCGCAAGGGCGCTGCTTTGCGCCTAGTCTCCACCAAAGACCTGGAGCGAGATGATTGGCTCAAGGTGCGCCGTACCGGCATTGGCAGCTCCGATGCCGCTGCAGCGATTGGCCTGAACCCCTACCAGTCCCAGCTGGAGTTGTGGATGCAAAAGACGGGCAAGGGTGATCTGCTGCCAGCCGTCGATCCCAATGATGACACCAGCCCTATGTTCTGGGGAACGATGCTGGAGCCCATTGTGGCGGCGCATTACACCAAGCGCACAGGCAATAAGGTGCGCAGAGTGAATGCGGTTTTGCAGCATCCTGAGCATCCTTGGATGCTGGCCAATGTGGATCGTGAAGTGGTCGGCTCTTCGGCGGTGCAGCTTCTGGAATGCAAAACTGCAGGTATCCATGGCGCCTGCCTGTGGCGTGACGGTGTTCCCGAGTATGTGCAACTGCAGGTGATGCACCAGTTGGCCGTGACTGGCCATCGTGCTGCTGACGTAGCGGTGCTAATTGGTGGTCAGGAGCTTCGTATTTTTAGGGTTGAGCGTGATGCAGCCTTGATTGCCCGACTGATCGAAATGGAGCACGCATTCTGGCAAATGGTGGAGAGCAAAACGCCGCCTGCTGGCGATGGATCGGACAGTGCAGAAAAAGCCTTGCGTAGCCTCTATCCAAACAGTGCAGGCGATGACGTAAACATGAGTGATGACCCAGAGCTCAATGCCACGTTTGAAGCCTTGCTGGCAGCACGTGAGCAACTCGATGCTGCACAGAAGCAGGAAGCACGCCTGCGCCAAGCCATTCAGATCCATATGGGAGAAGCTGGCAAAGCAACGTTTGCCTGCGGTGGCAGCGTGACATGGCGGCGCAGCAAGGATGGTCAAGTGTTCAATACGGCGCAGTTCAACAAAGACCATCCAGAGCTAGCCAAGGCCTACCTGTCCACGCGGGCTGGCGCTCGGCGGTTTTGCGTCAATGAAACGTGAGCGGTGACTCACGGCCCTCTTTTACCCCTCCCCCTCTGCTCTCTGCGGTTCACAGCCCCAGAGAGCTTTTTTTTTGGAGCAAAACATGATCAAAGGTTTGATGATCACCCCGCCTGTGATTGGCAGGATTTCGATTGGCAAGGTGGTGGAGAAGAACGGCAAGCGTCTGCCAGAAAAGGACGATGAGTTCACCATCACCACGCAGGTGCAGCAGCGAGGCCAGTGGGTGCTACACCCTTTGGATGAGGCCTTGCGCCAGAGCCAAGCACCTGGTCAAGTTTCCGGCGGCATAAAAGAAGGCACAGAGCCTTCCGATGTGCAAAGTGAAACGTCCGCAAGCGCTACCCAAACTCGCACAGGCAAACGCTCACTCAAAGACAAGATGGGTGTGGCAGATACGCCAACGGCTGCACCGAGCACGGCAAGGCGCAAGCTGCGCAGGATCCCAGTGCGGGTGCTGTTCAATGATCCAGATTTGAACCTACGAGCTGATTACTGCATGTTTGATCGCAGTACCGCTCGCCCGCTGTGCGTCGGCAATGGCGAGAGCTGCAAGCGTGTGACAGATAAAGGTCTTGAAGAGTTGGCCTGCCCTGGTCCGGATACATGCCGGTTTGGCATGGGCCATTGCAAGCCCTACGGCCGCTTGAACGTGAGTATTGGCGACAGCGATGAGTTGGGCAGCTTTGTATTCAGAACCACGGGCTTCAACAGCATTCGCACTCTGGCAGCGCGGCTGCAATATTTCGCTGCAGTCTCTGGTGGCAACCTGGCCTGCATGCCGCTGGAGCTCAAGCTGCGCGGCAAGTCCACCACGCAGTCGCATCGATCGGCCATCTATTACGCGGACTTGGTGGTGCGTACTGGTGCCTCTTTGAACGAGGCCATTGGGCAAGCCCACACCTTGGCGGCTGAGCGCTTGGCGGCCGGGTTTGATCAGTCTGCCTTGGACGGGGCCGCACGACAGGGCTTTGCCAACGGCAACTTTGAAGACGCCCCCGATGAGGCGGCTGAGATTGTGGAAGAGTTTTATCCCGAAGAAAGCGACACATCCACCGCCCCTGCTACAGCTGCAGCCAATGAGCACTGGCCCCCTACCGCCCAGGCCAGACAGCGAAATGGTACGCAAAGTCCGTCTCCGTAAAAGCAGTGGCTGTGAAGACCGTAGTACTTAAAGCTGTGTATTTGCACACCGTGATCAATTTCTCCGTGTGCTTTTGCACTGTGGCCAAGCATGCTACGAATCGTAACCATTGCGTCCCATGGCAAGCAAACCAATGACGAATGCAGACCGATCTCCAGTGCTCAAGGCATTTGGGCAGGCCGTGCGTGAGTGCCGAAGCGCGCGAGGGTTTTCTCAGGAAGGTTTTGCGCATTACTGCGGCTTGGATCGCAGCTACATGGGTGGCGTGGAGCGTGGTGAGCGCAATGTGACGCTCGCCAATATGGAGCGAATCATCGCCGCCCTGCACATGAAGCCTTCCGAGTTCTTCCTGGCGCTAGATGCACATTTCCGAGATATCTCCGTGCAGCTGAAAACGGCACATCTCAGTGGCTTCGCACCGAATTTCTTGCAGGAAATCCCCAGGAAATCACCATGAAGCAAAAAAGCTGCATATAGCATTTCTTTTTGAGGCTTATGCAGATTTTAAATTCTTATTTAATATCAAATTTAAATAGAGGGATACATGAAAAAGCAATTAATTCTTAGCTCGCTTCTAGTATTAGCTGGTTGCAACTCAGCTCCAGGAAATAACGATATTGAAAATTCTCTCAAACAAAAGTTTTCCTCTTGTCAGAATATTCAGGTTGTAGACATTCATAAAACCAATGGATACGAGGAGGATGGCCTTTACAAAGTTGAATTCACCTACGGAATTAAACTCAAAGATCCAAGCACTTTGAAATCCATGAAAGAAGAGTATCAAAAAATCGCTCAAGACATGGAAACCTGGAAACAGGAAAGATATGATCTCGTACTTAGAATGGATGAAAATGATGCGGTCAAGGAAAATCTCAGCGATATTGTAGAAGGATCCATGCCAAAAACTGCAGCCTTTTCTGCAGATGGTAAATCTTCTTACTTAACAGAAGAAGAAAATATTCAATACAAGTTGGCAAAAGAAAAATGGCGTCAAAGCCCTGAGTATCTTAAGCACGAAGAAATAAAAGCAGAAGGCACAAAACTATTCAATCAACTGAGAGAATTAGAAAACAAGATGCCTAAAGCACATATTTACAGTGCAACAAAGGAATATGTAATCTCTCACTATATCAAAGGTTGCCCTCACGAAATCAACTTAAATATTCTAAGAGGTCTTAATTCCAAGCGAAGCGCTGCTGGATCTAAAGAAGACCCAGAACAGTGGTTTCAAGAATACACCTTAGAAAATCAAGCCACCATTGCAATGAGAAAAACTGAAAAAGGCTGGGTAGCAGCCAAATAAAACAATCCCGAACTGAATTATCTCAGTTCGGGATTAAGTTGATTTTTTCTTTAATCAGTGAATCAAATAACTATTAATAAATTAATTTTCTAATACTTTCTCCATCAAGCCATTAACATCTTTGAATTTTCCGTAAATTGCCGGATTTTCGCCGACAGCCAAAGCTTCAAAGTGCGCGGCCCCGCACTTGATCTTGCCGTCCTCACGGTCACGCAGATCTTCTTCAAACAGGCTGCTTTTCGTCTCAACCACAAAGTACAAACGCTCTTGGCCATCGCGTTCGATTAGCACGGCCCAGTCTGGGTTGTAAGTTCCTAAGGGCGTGGGCACCTTGAACCAGCCTGGCAATTTCGCGTAAACCCTCACAGCCTCGTTTTTCTCTAAGGCTTCAGCAAAGTCACGTTCAACGGCAGAGTCGTAGACCACGTGCTGGTACACAGACTTCTGCGTGTCCTGCACCAAGTTCTTCAGGTAACCCGTCAACTCTTCGGTTTCAAACAACTCCTGGGCGTAGTAATCGTCGTCGCCCAGCCGCTGGTACTTGATGCCATCCACCAAGGCCAAACGTTTGCAGCGGTTGATAGCATCAGCGGTCAGTTCAATGAATTGCTGTGGGTTGCGCTTGAAATCTTGCAGGCGCGTGCTTTCGGTGAGGATGTGTGCAATCGTTTTGCGTGTCAGCTGGGTACGATCCTGCAACTCGGTCAGTACATCAGGCAACTCGATATCGTTTTCATCAATCGCTACTGGCGGAGCGACAGACACCTCCGATGCATCCACCCCGGCTTTAGTGATCGACATTTCTGCCTTTTTCCAAAGCAGGCGCGTCTTGGCCACAGGGGGCATGACATTCAAAGCATCAATGCATTTTTTGATCAACTGGACGTTGTCAAACTGCACACGGTAGGTAGTCTTGTGCTTGATGCGATCCCACAGCGCCTTGAATTCTGGGCTCACAAGAACTGACTTTCGCACGGGAACAGTCTCGCGCTCATCCGCATCTTTGATTTCCAGCTTGCCGGTGATCTTTTTCAGCACTGCCGCAATTTGTTCTTTTTGCGCAGAGAACTGCTCGGGCAGCACCAAGGTCCCTTCCTTTAGGGCGGTGCGCAGGGTGTCCTGCACCTTGCCTTTGCTATCGATGTAGCCTTGTGACTTCAAATGTGCCCACAGCGCCTTGGATGCATCAAACCCCAGGGGAGCTACACCGCCGTTTTCCTGGCCTATGCCAATGCCAGCAAACTCGTGGTCTTTGACAATGCCAAACTGAATGCCCGTGTCTTTTTCAATGTCGCGCTGCAGGTTTTCGGCAAACTGCTCGTAGCTCTCGGTCGCAATCACCGTCAAGGTATTGACCTCAAAGCCGCGCAAGCGCTCGCCCTTTTGGTTCACGCACAGGCGCAGGCCACGGCCAATGGTTTGACGGCGCCAGCGCTCTGTATCGCGGGTGGAAAAATTGCAGATTTGAAAGACGTTCGGATTGTCCCAACCCTCTTTCAGTGCCGAGTGCGAGAAGATGAATTTCAGTGGCGATGAAAAGCTCAGCAGCTTTTCCTTGTCACGCATGATCAGGCTGTAGGTGTCGTCATCCGCAGCGGTGCTACCGCTGGTGTCCTTCACCACTTCCACCGTTTTGCCGCCAATTTTTTTCTTGTCGATGGAGAAGTAGCCGTTGTGCACCTCGCTGGCTGCCGCCGACATATCCACTTCTTTAAACAGACTTTGGTAGTCCGGGTGTTTGGCCAGTCGCTTGTACTCTTCCTCGAACATCAAGGCGTACTCGCCTTTGACGGCATTGCCCTGCTCGTCGTACTGGCGGTACTTGGCCACTTCATCGATAAAGAACAGGCTCAGCACCTTCACACCCAAGGGGCGCAGGCGTTTTTCTTTGTCCAGGTGTTCTTTGATCGTGCGGGCAATCATGGCCCGCTGCACGGCCTTGGGGTCTACATCGCCCCAAGCCTCACCCACACGCAAGAACTCTTCACCGCCGGGCACTTTCAGTTCAATGAACTGGTCCGCCTTGGCTGCTCGAATTTCGCCAATGCGCACATTGGCGTACAGCGGGCGGCCTGTCTCTTGCTCCAGGTCGAAGCCATCTTGCACCGTGATCGTTTCGCGCCGCACAGCGCCTGCGGCGTTCTCTCGGTCCACTTCAATGCTTGCAGTGATGATGCCTTTTTTGTTGGCCACGGCCAGCAGCTTCACATAAGGCTTGTTGCCGCCGCCTTGCACAGTGGCTGCGGCCACCTCAATTTGCTTCACCAGCTTTTGCTCATACGCATCCACTGCATCCAGCCGGTACACCATGTTGTGCTTGTCCACATGGGTGGCTGAATAACGCAGCGTGCACAACGGGTTCATGTGCGCCAAGGCTTTTTTGCCCTTACCGTCCATGCCGCCATCCACGCTTTGCGGCTCATCCACGATCAAGATGGGACGCGTGTTGCGAATCAGGTCAATCGGGCGCTCACCACCCGTTTTCTCGCTGGCGCGGTACATCTTGTTCTTGGACTTTTCACGGCGCTTGGCTTCATCAGACTCTTCTGCGGCAGCGGCTGCTTCATCCCCAAACTTGTTGATGGCCCCCACAGTGATGACCATGATCTGAATATTGGGGCTGGTCGCAAAGTTGCGCACCTCACCCAAGCGATCAGAGTTGTACTGAAAAAACTCATAACCCTTGGCACCGGGGTACAAGCCCTCAAAGTGCTCGCGGGTGATCTGCAGGGTTTTGTTGACCCCTTCCTTGATGGCCACTGATGGCACCACCACTACAAACTTGGTAAAGCCGTAACGCTCATTCAGCTCAAACACCGTGCGCAGGTAGACATAGGTCTTGCCCGTGCCGGTTTCCATCTCAACGGTGAAGTCCAGCGCTTGCTTGGGCTTGAGCTTGTCAGAGGGCGGCACACCATTGCGCAGCTGCACCTTTTGCAGGTTGTCAGAAATTTCAACGTCCGGCAGCAGCTTCAAGGCATTGCCCACGCCACCACTGTCAGAAAACTGCTTTCCTTCAAAGCTGTACTGCTGGTCGTCTGTGGCTACAGGCGCAGCCACCGAAAACACTGAGTGAAACACCTCCTGCCCACGGAACAGATCGCACACAGCATCCATCGCTGCTTTTTGATAGGCAAGGTCAGATTCAAAATGCAGCTTCATGCTTGCCCCTTTCTAAGAGCAAAGACAGTTGTTCGGTAAAACCGAACAACTGAAGCCTCATGAAGTTCACCATCATTAAAAATATTGCTGATGTGCTTAGTCATCACAGACTCCGCACGTGCTTGATACCGTGCTGCTCCAAGATGGCGGCCAGATTGCTCTTGGCCACATCGTTTTCAAATGCGCTATCACGGAAGACTGCGGTGGTCTCGGTGGCCGTGCCTTGTGCTTCACGCCACTGGGCCATACCCAGGGCCAAGCCTTCGGCATCTGCTACGCCAATGTGTGCATCCAGGCAGGTCATGAGCGCGCCACCGCCAATGCTGTGCACGGTTTTGCCCGCAATCAGCTGAGCTTCCATGGGCACACAAAGATCCAACCCGAGCTTGAGCAGCACTTCGTACAGCACATCATCATTGCTGCGCTCGGGTTCAATGTGCTCCAGGTTGTCAAACAGCGATGTTTTTAAATCGTTGGCGTTAGGATTCCAAGCACGAATATTAGAAGTGTTTAGTTTAAAGCATCGGAAGCCCAAGTCAATTATGGATTCTTTATTTTCAGAACGGATTTTTCTTGCTGCACGACGCAATCTCTCTTTTGTCAATTCCGATATTGAAAAAGGTTTTCCATTCTCTTGGCAAAAAGCTGCGGCTACTTTTTGATCTGAACTTTCAAGAGACAATGGCTCAGGTAACTGAACAAGAATAAATCTTCGCTTCAATCCATCAATGGCATTTGCAGCCATAACAGCATGAGCCGTGGATCCTGATCCAGCAAAAAATCCATAACAATATCTTCATTTTGAAGATCTGCAATTTTCAGCATTCGATCTATTAATCGAATCGGCTTAGGCGTAGAAAATACTTTATTTCCAATTAAGGCAGAGGTCTCTTTCTGCGCTTCATCGTTGTGACCACAGTCATCAAAAGTCCACCAAGTAGGTGGCACAATTCCTTGTTGAACTTCATTTAAATATCTTTTTAATCTCGGCTTCTTGTATGAAAAATTTGGCCCCCAATATAATGCACCAGCCTTTTCTAGCTCAAGATGTCGGTCATATGAGTACCGCCAAACTGCATGCTCCTCCGGCCAAACCTCTTCATTGGTTTTTGGGTGCTTTATCGCATACCAAAGCGTTGGTCTTTCATCTTTAGATTTATTGCTGACATAATTATCAGATGCCCAAGCTCCTTTTGGATCATTATCTATATTGGTGTATCTTGCATTCTGCGCATCTGTTCTAGGCAATAATCCTCGAGAAAAGCTAGACGATTTTTGATAGACAAGAATATGGTCATGCATAACTCCTATTCCAGGATCATCATTCGCCACTGCGTATTTTTTTTGCCATACAACATTTGCTACGAAATTTTCCTCACCGAAAATCTCATCTGCAATTTTTCTCAGGTTCGCCACCTCTGTATCATCTAGAGTGATAAACAATACTCCATCACTCTTTAAAAGATTTCTAGCCAACTTTAGCCGTGGGTACATCATATTTAGCCAATCGGTGTGAAACCGCCCACTAGCTTCTGTATTGGTGGTTATCTTGGTGCCTTCCTCAGTTTGCCCTGTCAAATTCAAATAATTTTTAATGCTGTCTTTAAAATTATCAGAGTAGACAAAGTCTTTACCCGTGTTGTAAGGCGGGTCGATATAAATCAGCTTGACCTTGCCGGAATAGCTCTTTTGCAATAGCTTGAGCACTTCCAGGTTGTCACCCTCAATCATCAGATTTTGGGTGGTGTCCCAATCCACGCTTTCGTCTTTGGCGGGGCGCAGCGTGCCGGTGCTGGGCGTTAGGGCAATCTGACGTGCACGGCGCTTGCCATGCCAGTTGAGACCGTATTTTTCATCGCTGTCGGTCACCGTGGCATCGCCCACCAATGCCTTGAGCACATCGATATTCAAAGCGGCGCTGGTTTGGCCATTGACCACGGTTTCGGTCAGCAGCTCGGGGAACAGGGCTTTGAGCTTCTCAATGTTGTCGGCCACCAGGTTGGCGCTTTGCGCCTCGGGGGAATGGGCTTCGATTTTTTGTATCGTCATAGGAATCGCTCAAATCTTGGAGGGAGCTTGCTGGCTGCGTCGACTCTTGGTGGGCAGTCAGCAAGCTGTAATCGGTAAAAAAGATAGCTGCTAGCGCTTGCCTCTAATTGATTTTGAATACTTTTTTACTTGAAATCATTTTTGCACTTGCGCAATCCGCTATCTTTTTTGTTTTCAACTACCCTGTGAATGGGCTGCAACGGGGTCAGTATCCATCGTCTTGTGGCCCGCCCATCTGGCGGTCCAATGCCTGGCGAATCAGCCCCATCACATAGGGCAGCTCGTTCAGGCTGCTCAGGCCCACTTCCACATCGCCATTTCCCCAGCGGCCAATATTGGAGATATCGCGGCACAAGCCGCGTGGGTCGTCCAGCTCAGTAATCCCAATGTTGAGCACCAGCAGCAGTCGCTTGGCCTGCGGCACTACATCGACAAAGTTGGTCTCTGCCTTGTAGGCCACGTAAAGCTTTAAAAATTCTTCGGTGACGTTGGGGTTGAGTGCATGTACCGCTTTGCGCAGGGCCTCAAACACAGGCTTCATAGCTCCCGTTTCCAGGTGCGGGTGGTCAGCCATGCTGTAGGTTTGCCCAGTTTGAGCAGGCGTGGCTCGGTAAGCGTCGAGTACGCTATTGTCCAGCGCTGGCACTTTCCATACTTTGGCGGCGTCAGTGGCCAAACGTTCGGCACGGGCTTTGATGGCTGCTTCATCCCACTGCGCGACTGCGCCCAAGCCCAGGTTCAGTTTGAGGGGGCTGCTGGCAAAGCCAATCGGGTTGCCATCCTTGTCGGTGACTTGATCGCGTTTGTAAGCGAAGGGGCGGTCACTGTACTCGCTGTTGTAGCCGGTGAGCGTGAGGTTGCCCAGGGTGTGCAGCCATTCCTCTTGAATGCGTTGCCAGTCAGGCCCTAGCTCTTGCTGCCATTCGGGGGAGAGGTCTTCGTTTTGCGGCAGGATGTGCTCAATGGTGTAGTCCTCCACCACCACACGCTCTTTGCGGCCATGGTTTTCCAAACGGCGCAGCCAGTAGCTTCGGCTGCGGAAGTTGTAGAGGTCACGCAGTTTGATTTCACGCTGAAATTCTTCGTCTTTGGGAAAGCGGCGGTATGAGGGCAGCAGCAGTAGTGCAGCCTGTACACTTTCTAGGTAACGGTCTTTTTTGAGCGTCCGGCTCAGACCCGCAAAGGTTTTGTTCAGTGAGTTGGTGGGAATGGCGCAGATGGCGCGGCGAAAGACGTAGCTTTCCACCAGGCGGACGATCTGCAATGCCTCATCGCTGCCCAAACGGCCTTGTTGGTAGTCGTGGTACACGTCCAGCAAGAAGGGATAGGCCACGTCCACTTTCAATTCCCGCAGGTCGTGGAAGGCTTGCTTCAAGCCTGCATCTGTCTCTGCACCCAAGGCCATAGCGCAGTAGTACAAGGCGTAGGCGTGGATATCGGCCACCAGGTCGCGTGTGCGTGTGTTGGTGTCGGGTTGCTTTTGGGCAAAGGCTTTGAACGCAAGGTACACCTCACGCACGTTGGGAATTTCACCCGTCTTGGTGGTGAGGTAGTGGCGCATGAAAGCGTCAAAGTGCACCACATAGGCTGCCTGACCAAATGCCTTTTCCATGGGCCGCCAGTAGGTGTTGTAAAGCTCCGTCTGCAGCTTGGGCTCCAGCCCCATCAAGATGTAGTTGCGGATGAGGTCGGCCTGGCTGAGCTCCAGCCCCGTGGAGTTCATGCTCTCAAAGATCAACTGGGGATTGTCTTGTGAGCGGTCCAAGGCCACATCCACAATGACCAATTTAGCCAGCCCTTGGCAGATGGCTTCCAGCTCTTGCTGGTGCTCTTCAATCAGGCTTTGGAATAGCGCGTAGTTTTCGGTGATGCGTGTGCTGGCCTGCGCGGGCATGGGGGTGTCCTGCAGCAGGGCCAGCAAGGTGTCTTTGTCTGTCTCTGACAAGATGAGCTTGTAGTGGCGGTCGCCATCCTCATCAGGGTTCAGCAGGTAGTAGTTGCGTAGCTTTTTGAAGGAAAAAGCATCCAGCAACTCAGCCACATTGTGGGTTTTGAAGTGCTCGGCCAGCGCTGCAATCAACAAGGTGCTGGTGGTCAAGCGCTGTTGGCCATCGATCACCAGCAAAGCCTCTTCGGTCGTGACGGTAGACAAGCCGCGTTCTACGTAAACGATGGAGCCAATGAAATGCGCATTGACTTTGTCATCACGTCCAGCCCGCATCAGGTCCGCCCACAACTGGCGGCACTGCTCTTCTGTCCAAGAGTAGTTGCGCTGATAGATAGGAATGACAAATTGCGGGGACTTGCGCAAGAACTTGAGCAAATTGGCTTCGGTCGCTTTCATTTTTCCCTCAAAGGTTTTGAGCTGCTTGCAGGCGCTGGGCCAACAGGGCTTTGATTTCTAAATTGGCGGCCACTTGCCTGGCCAGCTGTTTTTCTTTGGCTGCAGCGGCGCGTGCTGCGGCAATGCGTGTATCCAGTTCTCTGCAGGCGTGCAGTGCTGCTCGGCGCTGCGCGGCATGCTGTGGGCTATGACTGGGGCTGAATTGCCCTGTCAACTCCACCGCCTGCCAAGCTGACAAAGTGTCGATCCAGCCTTGGTACAGGGCTTGCAGGTGTTGGGTGGGCTGCTTGCCCAGTGCCATGGCTTGCAAAAATGCCTCTGCTGAAGTACCTACCCCAAGGGCTGTGATGGTAGGTGCATCGTCCAGCACGGTCTTATCCAGTTCGCGCTGTGCCTTGCGAATATGTGCAATGGAAACAAGCAATTGCCCGCCGCTATCCAGCACGAGCAAGGTGGGGTAAGGGATGGCGCGGTGAACCAGCTCGGCTACGCGTTTGATACTGGTGCTAATGGTGAGAGGACGCGCTGACTGCTGGGCAGTAGCTGCAGCGTGGGGAGCTTGATTAGAGCGAATTTGGGCAACGACTACGGCTACTTCCAGGTAGCTGCGCTGTTCATCTTCATATGCCGCGACGCCGACATTGCCGGGCTTGAGCGCGGCATACCAGGTGAGTTCTTCAATGTGGTCTTGCACCAGCTTGCGGTCAGCGACAGTGGCCGCCCCGCTTTCGGCCAGCATTTTTTTGGGAATGCGCTTTTGCACCAAAGCAGTTGTAGGAACATCAAGTGCCGCCAGTAATTGCTGGGCTTGCAGACTGTGCGTACTCATGCGGCTTGAGCTTCCTGAGTCTCATGTTCGCTGGGTAAGACGATCAGGTAGGCAACCACTTCAAAGTCATTAGCACCAGCAAATTCCCCCTGCATGGCGTGGGTGCCACCCGGTGAGAACAAGCTGGCCACGGCGCGCTCTTCGGATTTGCCAACAATCGATCCCACGGCAGCAGCAAGCAGCTTTTGTGCATGCTGCATGTCTTGGCCATGGCGGGTGGCGTGGTCAAAGCGTGCGCAGGCTGTGGCATCGGGCAGGTCACGACCGACGCTCAAGCGTTTGAGTCGGTCTAAAAAGCGTTTGGCTTGGGTGTAAGGCAGCAGCACCGCACCATCATCGCCCACATGTACCAGATAGTGAGGGGCCAAGGGGTAGCTGGCATCCACCATTTTTTGCGCAGCAGCGCCTTCGGCACGCAGGCAAAACAGAATGCCCGGTGGAATATCGGCATCAATGCTGGTGGTGACGGCAAAGCAGCCCAAGGGCATGCCTTCCAACTTGTCGGGGTGTTCGCGTGTGTATTCGGCCAGGTTGATGCGGAAGTCGGTCAGCGTCAGGTCGGTGATGGCGACGCCGCTGGAGAGGTCTTCCAGGTCAATGACGGTTTCTTGCAGCTTGAGCAGTTGGTTTCGGCGGTATTCCAGATCATTCATCTGGTTGCCGGATTGCTCTTCAATGATGTTTTCTTCGCCTGTGGCGGAAATATCCAGCAGCACCATGCGGCCGCTGACCCGTTGCTCCAGGTTGATGTATTCCTCCAACTCCATGTTGGGCCAGAAGTTCACCAGCTGAATGCTGCTGTTGGTGGAGCCAATACGGTCAATCCGCCCAAACCGCTGGATGATTCGCACCGGGTTCCAGTGAATGTCGTAGTTGATCAGCCAGTCACAGTCTTGCAGGTTTTGGCCTTCGCTGATGCAGTCGGTGGCAATGAGTAAGTCCAACTCGCCTTCATGCACCAGCGCCTCTGGCCGCTCTTTGGAGCGTGGGGAAAATGCAGTCAAGATACTGCTCAGGTCACGGCGCAGTTCTGGCAATGTGGTTTGGTTGCGTCCTGCGCCTGTCACCAATGCCGATTCGATACCCAGCTCTGACTTGGCCCAGGTAGCAAGGTGCTGATACAGATAGTTGGCCGTATCGGCAAAGGCAGTGAATACGATCACTTTGCGGTTGCCGGGGTTGATCGGCTGCTGGCACTTTTGCGCGATTAGTTCACGCAATTTTTGCAGCTTGTCATCGCGGGCGGCGCTGACTTGCTCTGCTGCGGCGTACAAGGTGGCCAGGCGGTTGCGATCTTCAATCAAGTCTTGCTGCCAGCGCAGCAGGTCTACATCAGTCAGCAGAACCTTGACTTTGCGACCGACCAAGAGGGATTCAAAGGCGGGGTCGTCAATGTCCACATCGGCGATGTCGAGCTCTTCAATTTCTTCCTGATGAGCTTCAATGCGCGCCAGCATGCTTTCCACATCGCGCAGCTGTCGCTGCACAGTCAAGGCAAACGAAGACACAGCACTTTCCATGCGTTTGAGCACGTTGACACGCAGAAGGTGAATCAGGCTTTCTTCACGATCTGCTTGACGGAAGAAGCTCTCTCCGCCACGAATTTGGGTGCTGTACTTCTGGTCATAGGCTTCTTGCTTGTGCGGCAGCACATAGCGCAGGGGCGCATACGCAGAAAGGTTGAGCCGTCGGATTTCCAGATTGATGTCGCGGATGGAGCGAAATTCGCCCGCACGGTCGACATCGGCTTTGATGTTGATGGGAGGCAAACGGTCAGGGAATCGGCCAGTTTCTGCCGTGCCGTAATACTTTTCAATATGGCGGCGCGAGCGTGCGATGGTCAGGTGGTCCAGCAAGGCAAAGTAATCAAAGCCCAGCATTTCCACCAGTAATGCTGGTGATTTCTCTTCAGGAGGCAGATCTAGCCAGCGGTTAAAGGCTTTCTGGGCTCGGCGGGTAGTGCTATCGATGCTGGCGATGCCATGCTCAAAAAGTGCTGTGTCATTGCCCTCGGTCACGAAAGCAATCTGATTGCGCAGGTCTGCCAGGCGATTGTTCACAGGCGTGGCGGATAGCATCAGCACCCGTGTTTTGACCCCTTCGCGGATGATCTTGCGCATCAGCTTGTCATAGCGTGTCTCGCGTCCCTTGTTCGCAGCTTTATTGCGAAAGTTATGAGACTCATCGATCACGACCAGGTCATAGTTGCCCCAGTTTACGTGCGCCAAGTCGATATCGCCGGAGCTGCCTTTGTCTCGGGTGAGGTCTGTGTGATTGAGAACGTCGTAGTTGAATCGATCAGGTGCAAGGACGTTGCGTTGATCGTTGGCCTTGTAGAGCGTCCAGTTGTCGCGCAAGCGTTTGGGGCACAGCACTAGCACGCGATCGTTGCGTAGTTCGTGGTACTTAATGACGGCCAGGGCTTCAAAGGTTTTGCCGAGGCCCACGCTGTCTGCAATGATGCAGCCACCAAAGCGTTGCAGCTTCTCGATGGCGCCTACGACGCCATCTCGTTGAAACTTATAGAGTTTTTTCCAAACAACAGTATTGCGTATGCCAGTGGCTGATTTGACGATTTTTTCCTCATCCAGCTCTTCTGTGGCAAACAACTGATGAAGCACCAAGGCATACACACTGGCTGCATCGCGATGGCTGGCCAGATCCTTGACAGCAGAAAGCAGCAAGGTTTTTGCTTCAGGATGCTCTTCAAGCTGTGCCCATTGCTGGTCAAACCACTGACTGAGCATTTGGGCTTCTGCCGTATTTTCAGATGCCTGAATCAAACTTAATGGATTGCCAGAAGTTATGCCCAAGCCTTCAGAGCTAAAGCCAAAGGAACCCAGAGCCGCTTGCTGAGCCAGGCTGCTCTCATCACGCAAGACGAACGTGCCCTGCGGCACAGCACCTTTAGCCTGTCGAACATCTGCTTTGACTTCCAGCCACTGCATCAGTTTGCGGGCCAGCCAATGCACTTGAAGCTTGTTGCGCGAAGCACGGTCACAAGCGGAACCAAGCAATCCAAGGTGGTCTGTCTGGAAGTATGGAAGGAGAGTGCTACTTTGCTTGGGGGGTGGGACGACGATGCGTGCTTTCTCCAGCACGTATAACTCGGTGAGCAGTTCAGCAAAAGCAAACAGGGAGAACGTGTCTGAGACCATGTCCAGCTTGTGCCCACGCCCTAACCCAGGACGAATCAGGTCCAGAACCCGGTCAGAGCCGGCATTGCTGATGAACTTCATTGTTCCTCATCCCCCCGATGATCAGTTTCTTATGATCTCATTATCAAACAGAGGGGACACAGAGAACGGATGCCTTTCTCAACATTGATCAAGAAGCACATGCCAATGCACGGATGCATCCGAGTTTCAGCCTACACGCTGATGCAACGCAACCACATTGGCCCCACCATTACGCAGTCGATCAAGGTAGTCAGCCCATTGCTGAATCTGCTCAAAACGCTTTGCCAAGTACTTGGTGCGGTTGTAGCTCCGTCCGTTCGCATCCTTGACGGCATGCGCCAGATTAGCCTCAATCGCCAGTGGATCAAGATCCAGTTGATCAACCAACATGGTTCTGGCGCTGGCACGAAAACCATGCCAGCTTTGCTCATCGCCAAACCCGAGGCTATACAAGGCCGTACGCACAGAGTTATCTGACATGGGCCTATCATGATCTCGCTGGCCAGGGAAAACATAACGGCCACGTCCACTGAGAGGCTTCAACTCACGAAGCATCGCCACCGCCTGTTTGGGCAACGGCACAACATGCGGCTCGCCGTTTTCCTTCTCTTGCACAGAGCGCTTCATTTTTGCGCTAGGAATCGTCCACAGCTGCCCATCCAAATCAAGCTCCTCCCACTCCATCATCCGCAGATTGGCTGGGCGCTGATAAAGCAACGGTGCCAGCAAAAGTGCCGTTCGCACGAATGGGCCACCTTTGTAGGCATACATTGCCCTCAAAAGCTCACCAAAGCGCTCCGGCTCCACGATCGCTGGGAAATTGCTTCCACGATAAGGGGTCAACCGCGCCTTCAACCCCTCTGTGATGTCACGCTGAGTGTTGTTGGCCGTTGGTAGCCAATAGCGCCAGACCTGCCGAGCCAGCATCAAAGCACGGTCTGCTGTCTCAATCGCACCACGCTCCTCCACCTTTTGAAGTACCGCTAAAAGCTCCATGGGCTGAATCTGTGACATTTCCCTATCACCAATCCAGGGGAACAAGTCACGCTCCAACTGCCGAAGTGTGCGCTCCGCATGCCCTGGACTCCAGCGAGTAACCTGCCGCCCATGCCAATCCAAAGCCACTGATTTGAAAGAATTGTCAAACCCAGTCGGATTGACCAGCTTTTCAACCTTGCGCGCTTTAGCAGGGTCAATGCCTTCAGACTTTTGCAGCCGAGCAATGTCTCGCGCTTTGCGCGCAGCTGACAAGCTGACCTGCGGGTAACTTCCCAGCGCCAAACGACCTTCTTTACCGTCTTTACGGTACTTCCAGAACCAACGCCGTGATCCTGCGGGACTGACCTCCAAGTACAGCCCTCCAGAGTCAGAAAAACGCTCTCTCTTAGCGCCGGGGGAACAAGTGGCATTTCTGCACTGAGCATCGGTCAACATGGGGGAACAAACCTCTCAAAAATCACCTTCTCCAGAGGGAGGTGGGGGAACAACGGGGGTAAATCTACCATTTCCATCGTCTGTTCCCCCATCTGTTCCCCCTCTCGTTATTGGCAGAGGTGGAATCTCTTTAGACTCAATTGCACGCTAAGTCATTGATTTTTCAAAAGAAAAAGGGGTTCAATGAATTTCATTGAACCCCTTTGGATGGGTGGATGGTGGAGCTGGCGGGAATTGAACCCGCGTCCGCAAGCCTTCGTCAGACAGATCTACATGCTTAGCGTTCTGTTTTGAATCTCACCCGGTTTGCCGCGCAGGCGCACGCTGCAAACAAGGCCAGTACCCTATTTTCTTGTTCCACACCAAGGTACCCGGCGCAGAACCAGCTGATGTAAATTCCCTTGCAGCCTGGAGGTATTTCTACCCCCTTGCCCAGCCCATCAACGTGCTGTTGCAAGGCTCACCGGATTAAGCGGCGAGTGCGAAACGTTCGTCGTTTGCAGTTAGTTTTTTGAATGGAGATTTACGAGCGTCACTCAAGCTCGGCATGCACCGCGCTGATCCCGAACCCACGTCGAAACCATGACAGCCCCATAGACCGTATCTTAGTCCATACCCAGCAACTTCAAGAGCTCCAGGGGATTTTTAATTGCAGCATCCGGATTCCAGCCGGCTGTACTGTCCACGCCGCCCAGATAGCCGTAATCCGCAGCCACACCGCGCATCCCTGCGGCACGCGCCGCCTGCATGTCCCGCTCATCGTCCCCCACGTAGATGGCGTGCTCCGGCAAGATGCCCAGACGCTCACATGCATGCAGCAAAGGTGCCGGATGCGGCTTGGCATGTGGGGTGGTATCACCACAGACCACCACTGCCGCCCGACCCAGCGTCGCCTCCCGGCGGGCGATCGGCAGCGTAAAGCGCTCGGACTTGTTGGTCACGATGCCCCAGGGACGGCCTTGCTGCTCCAACCCCTGCACCAGCTGCGGCACTCCGGCAAACAGGCCCGAATGCTGCATCAGCAAACCCTCATAGGCTTGAAAGAACTCTTCGCGGCGCAGCTCGAACTCTGGCATATCCGGCTGCAGACCCAGCGCAATGCGCAGCATTCCGCGTGCGCCCGTGCCCACAAAAGGCCGGTAATGCGACAGCGGCAAATCATCCAGGCCCGCATCGCGACGCAATACATTCGCTGCGGCAGCCAGATCCGGGGCACTGTCCAGCAACGTGCCGTCCAGGTCAAACAGCACGGCGCGCACGCCATTCCAGGGCGCCGCCATCACAGGACGGGCCGGCGTGTCGCCAGCAGGTAGTTCACGCTGGTGTCGCCACTCAACCAGTAACGCCCCGTCAAAGGGTTGTGCTCCATCCCCTTGGCCGAATCAACGACCAAGCCCGCATCCATGGCAAATTGCGCCAGCTCGCTGGGGCGGATGAACTTGTCGAATTCATGGGTACCCTGCGGCAGCATCTTGAGCACATACTCCGCCGCCACAATGGCCAAGGCATACGCCTTGGGATTGCGGTTGATGGTGGAGAAAAACACCCAGCCACCCGGCTTGACCAACTGACCGCAAGCCCGCACCACCGAGGCCGGATCCGGCACATGCTCCAGCATCTCCATGCAGGTCACCACATCAAAGGCGCCCGGCTTCTCTTCCGCCAGCACCTCCACCGGCACCTCGCGGTATTGCACGCCCGTGGTGCCGGCTTCCAACGCATGCAACTGCGCCACGCGCAGTGACTTGGTAGCCAGATCGATCCCCAGCACCTGCGCCTCCTTGCGCGCCATGGAGTCGGCCAGGATGCCACCACCACAGCCTACATCCAGCACCTGCTTGCCCTTCAGCGAGGCAAGACCGTCAATCCACGCAAGGCGCAGCGGATTGATCTGGTGCAAAGGCTTGAATTCACTCTCTGTATCCCACCAGTGGTGGGCCAGGCTGGCAAATTTCTCCAGCTCGGCTGGATCCACATTGGTACTTTGGCTCATAGTGAAAGATTGTCACCCATCCACGGGCATATCAGCAGGAATAAAAAAAGCCCCGTTGCCGGGGCTTTTTAGAGGCAATCCGAAGATTACTGAGCGGCGCGGGTACCGACCACTTCGATTTCCACGCGACGGTTCTTGGCGCGGCCTTCCTTGGTCTTGTTGTCGGCCACAGGTTGCTTTTCGCCCTTGCCTTCGGTGTACACGCGGTCCTTGGCGATGCCCTTGGACACCAGGTAAGCCTTCACGGCTTCAGCGCGACGCACCGACAGCTTCTGGTTGTAAGCGTCAGAGCCGATGGAGTCGGTGTGACCCACAGCAATCACGACTTCCAGGTTGATGTCCTTGACCTTGGAGGCCACGTCATCCAGCTTGGCCTTGCCTTCGGGCTTCAGAACAGCCTTATCGAAGTCAAAGAAAGCGTCAGCAGCGAAGGTCACCTTCGAAGCAACGGCGGGAGCGGGAGCGGGAGCGGGAGCAACAGCAGCGGGAGCAGGAGCCACAGCAGGAGCGGGTTGCAGAGCACCGTCGCAACCCACAGCAGCAGTAGCAGGCGTCCAGTTGGCATCGCGCCAGCACAGTTCGTTCGTGCCGTTCTTCCAGACGTGTTCGCCCGTGCCGTTCTGCCAGTTGTCGATGACATTGCCACCGTTAGCTGCCTTGACTTGAGCGCCAGCGGCAGTTGCCAGGGCGGCGGTTGCGAACAGCATCGCTACTTTGTTCAGTTTCTTCATGGTTCTCCTCTTGGGGATTGAGCCGTGGCCGGACCACGGAATTGAGGACGTCATTAGTGACCATCACCAAGAACGCTGGTTTTGATTGTGCCATACGTAACAGAGCAAAAGCCAAGGCCCTTGGGCACCAACAGTAGGACAAAAGCCTAATACCGGACATGTGTTGCCTGGCAGCAACACGCCATTCACCCTAAAATGACCGCTCCTCGCCGTCACCGTATAAGAGTACATGACCCAGTTTGCCAAAGAAACACTTCCCATCAGCCTAGAAGAAGAGATGCGCCGCAGTTACCTCGATTACGCAATGAGCGTGATCGTGGGCCGCGCACTCCCTGATGCGCGCGATGGCCTGAAGCCCGTGCATCGTCGTGTGCTCTATGCCATGCACGAGCTCAATAACGACTGGAACCGCCCCTACAAAAAATCGGCGCGTATCGTCGGGGACGTGATTGGTAAATATCACCCCCACGGCGACAGCGCCGTGTACGACACCATCGTGCGTATGGCCCAGGATTTTTCCCTGCGCCACATGCTGGTCGATGGCCAGGGCAACTTCGGATCGGTGGACGGCGACAGCGCCGCTGCCATGCGCTACACGGAAATCCGCCTCTCCAAGATCGCACACGAAATGCTGGGCGACATCGACAAGGAAACTGTTGATTTCGGCCCCAACTACGACGGCTCCGAAAGCGAGCCGCTGACCCTGCCCGCCCGCCTGCCCAATCTGCTGGTGAACGGCTCGGCCGGTATTGCCGTGGGCATGGCTACCAATATTCCGCCGCACAACCTCAACGAGGTGGTGGACGCCTGCCTGCACCTGCTGCGCAATCCGGAAGCCAGCGTGGACGACCTGATGGAAATCGTGCCCGCGCCCGACTTCCCCACCGCCGGCATCATCTACGGCATCAATGGTGTCAAGGAAGCCTACCGCACCGGCCGCGGCCGTGTGGTGATGCGCGCCAAGGTGCACTTTGAAGACATCGACCGGGGCCAGCGCCAGTCCATCATCGTGGATGAGCTCCCCTACCAGGTGAACAAGAAGACCCTGCAAGAGCGCATGGCCGAACTGGTGCACGAAAAGAAGATCGAAGGCATCAGCCACATCCAGGACGAGTCGGACAAATCCGGCATGCGCCTGGTGATCGAACTCAAGCGCGGCGAAGTGCCCGAAGTGGTGCTGAACAATCTGTACAAGCAGACCCAGCTGCAGGACACCTTCGGCGTCAATATGGTCGCGCTGGTCGACGGCCAGCCCAAGCTGTGCAATCTGAAGGATCTGGTACAGGTCTTCCTGCAGCACCGCCGCGAAGTGGTGACCCGACGCACCGTGTTCGAGCTGCGCAAGGCGCGCGACCGGGGCCACGTGCTGGAAGGCCTGGCCGTCGCGCTGGCCAATATCGATGACTTCATTGCCATCATCCGCAACGCCCCCACCCCACCGGTGGCCAAAGCCGAGCTGATGGCCAAGAGCTGGGACAGCAAGCTGGTGCGCGAAATGCTCACCCGCACCCGCGAAGACGGCGGGGTGGTCAATGCCGACGACTACCGCCCGGAATCGCTGGAACGCGAATTCGGCCTGGGCCAGGACGGTCTGTACCGCCTGTCCGACACGCAAGCGCAGGAAATCCTGCAAATGCGCCTGCAGCGCCTGACCGGCCTGGAGCAGGACAAGATCGTCGCCGAATACCGCGAGATCATGGCCGCCATCGAAGACCTGCTGGACATCCTGGCCAAGCCCGCCCGCGTGTCCACCATCATCGGTGACGAACTGACCACGCTGAAGACCGAATTCGGCCAATCCAAGAAGGGCATGCGCCGCTCCACCATCGAGTACAGCGCGCAAGACCTGTCCACCGAAGACCTGATCACCCCCACCGACATGGTGGTGACGCTCTCGCACACCGGCTACATCAAGAGTCAGCCGCTGTCCGAATACCGCTCGCAAAAGCGCGGCGGCCGCGGCAAGCAGGCCACCTCTACCAAGGAAGACGACTGGATCGACCAGCTCTTCATCGCCAACACGCACGACTACCTGCTGTGCTTCTCCAACCGTGGCCGCCTGTACTGGCTCAAGGTCTGGGAAGTGCCTGCAGGCTCGCGCGGCTCGCGCGGACGCCCCATCGTCAACATGTTCCCGCTGCAGGAAGGCGAGAAGATCAACGTGGTGCTGCCGCTCACCGGTGAAAACCGCAGCTTCCCCGAAGACCACTACGTCTTCATGGCCACCAGCATGGGCACCGTCAAGAAGACGCCGCTGACAGAGTTCAGCAATCCGCGCAAGGCCGGCATCATTGCCGTGGGCCTGGACGAAGGCGACTTCCTGATTGGCGCCGCACTCACCGATGGCAAGCACGACGTGATGCTGTTCTCTGACGGCGGCAAGGCGGTGCGCTTTGACGAAAACGATGTCCGCCCCATGGGCCGCAATGCCCGTGGCGTGCGCGGCATGAACATCGACGACACGCAAAACGTGATTGCCATGCTGGTGGCCGAAGCCGACGACGGCACCGGCAACGTGGCCGAAGGCTCGCAAAGCGTGCTGACCGCCACCGAAAACGGCTACGGCAAGCGCACCCACATCGGTGAGTACACCCGCCACGGCCGCGGCACCAAGGGCATGATTGCCATCCAGCAGTCCGAACGCAACGGCAAGGTCGTGGCCGCCACCCTGGTCGGCACCGAAGACGAGATCATGCTGATCACCGACACCGGCGTGCTGGTGCGCACCCGGGTGGCGGAGATCCGCGAAATGGGCCGCGCCACCCAGGGCGTCACACTGATTGCACTGGACGAAGGCGCCAAGCTCAGCGGCCTGCAGCGGATTGCCGAAAACGACGCCAACAGCGACGCCGAAGGCGACCCGGAAGCCACCCTCGGGGAAGCCACCGAAGGCGATGACACCCCCGAGGCCCCCTCGGCGGAATAAGCCCCACACCCCACTGCGCAAGCTGTGGGGTGTTTTTTCGCCTAACATTGCATTTTTGATAGCTGACTGCGCCGACTACCGTGGCGCTGCAGCCCGATTTGATAGCCGACCATGACGCGCCCTTACAACTTTTCCGCCGGCCCCGCCGCCATCCCCGAAGAAGTCCTGCAGCAAGCCGCTGCCGAGATGCTGGACTGGCAAGGCTCCGGCATGGGCGTGATGGAAATGAGCCACCGCGGCAAGGAGTTCATCAGCATCTACGAAGCGGCAGAAGCCGACCTGCGCAGTCTGCTGGCCGTGCCCGCCAACTTCAAGATCCTGTTCATGCAAGGCGGCGGCCTGGCCGAAAACGCCATCGTTCCGCTGAACCTATCGCAAGGCGGTGCGGTGGACTTCGTGGTCACCGGCAGCTGGAGCCAGAAGTCTTTCAAGGAAGCCGGCAAGTACGCCAGCAACCGCCTGGCCGCCAGCGGCGAAGCCAGCAACTTCACCAGCGTGCCGGACGCCGCCAGCTGGAAGCTGGGCAGCGATGCAGCCTATGTGCACCTGTGCAGCAACGAAACCATCCACGGCGTGGAGTTCCAGCAACTGCCCGACCTGAAGGCCCTGGGCTGCAACGCCCCGCTGGTGATCGACTTCTCCTCGCACGTGGCCTCGCGCCCGGTGGACTGGAGCCGCGTGGGCCTGGCTTTTGGCGGCGCGCAAAAGAACATCGGCCCGGCCGGCCTGACCATCGTCATCGTGCGCGAAGATCTGCTGGGCCGCGCCCTGCCGGTCTGCCCCACGGCGTTCGACTACAAGACCGTGGCGGACAACCAAAGCATGTTCAACACGCCGCCCACTTGGGGCATCTATATGGCAGGTCTCACCTTCCAATGGCTCCAGCGCCAGACCGAAGGCAGCCTGACCGGCGTGGCCGCCATGGAGGCGCGCAACATCGCCAAGGCCGAGTTGCTGTACGGCTATATCGATGCCTCGCAGTTGTACGTGAACAAGGTCGACAAGGCCTACCGCTCGCGCATGAATGTGCCGTTCCTGCTGCGTGACGAAAGCCGCAACGACGCATTCCTGGCCGGCGCCAAGGCACGCGGCCTGCTCCAGCTCAAGGGCCACAAGTCCGTGGGCGGCATGCGCGCCAGCATCTACAACGCCATGCCGCTGGCGGGCGTGCAGGCACTGGTCGACTACATGCGTGAATTCGAGCGCACCAGCGCCTGACGCCTGACCTCCACCACCCAGCACAGATAAGAAACAAGCCGCCGGTGCGTGCAGCACCACGATTTGCCGCAACGCTCTGCGGCAAACGTTTGTTCCCTGCATGCGTACAGGCGGCTTTTGCATTTTGAGGATGCCATGAGCACAGAACCCCAAGCCAGCCCCGAGCTGCTGAAGCTGCGCAACGAAATCGACAGCCTGGACAAGCAATTGCTGGAGCTGGTCAACCAGCGCGCGCGCGTGGCCGAGCAAGTGGGTGACCTGAAGAAGCTGGAAGGCTCCACCTTCTTCCGCCCCGACCGCGTGGCCCAAGTCATTGAAAAGATCAAGACCCACAACCCCGGCCCGCTGAAGGGTGCGCATGTGGCCGCCATCTGGCGCGAAATCATGTCCGCCTGCCTGGCGCTGGAATCGCCCCAGCGTGTGGCCGTGCTCGGCCCCGAAGGCACCTTCTGCGAAGAGGCCGCGGTGCAGTACTTTGGCGGCGCCGCCGACTTCCTGTACTGCAACACCTTTGAAGAAGTGTTCCATGCCACCGCCGCCGGCAGCGCCCAGTACGGCGTGGTGGGCGTGGAAAACTCAACCGAGGGCGTGGTCAACCGCACCCTGGACATGTTCCGCAACTCGCCTTGCCACATCGTGGGCGAAGTGAGCATGCTGATCCGCCACAACCTGCTGCGCTCCAGCAACACGCTCGACGGCATCGAGGTGGTGGCGGCCCACCCCCAGGCCCTGGCACAGTGCCACGCCTGGCTGTCCAAGCACCTGCCCCACGCCGAACGCCGCCCGGTCGACAGCAACGCCGAAGGCGCCCGGCTCGCGGCGCTGAACCCCGGCTGGGCCGGTATCAGCAGCGAACGCGCCGCACAGCAGTTTGGCCTGCACATCGTCAGCCACGCCATCCAGGACGACGCCTACAACCGCACGCGCTTTGCCGTCATCTGCCTGCCACACACCCTGGCCACCCCGGCCCCCACGGGCAAGGACTGCACCAGCCTGGTGATTTCCGTGCCCAACCGCCCCGGCGCCGTGCACGATCTGCTCGTGCCCCTGAAGACGCACGGCGTCTCCATGACGCGTTTCGAATCGCGCCCGGCCCGCACCGGCCAGTGGGAGTACTACTTCTACATCGACCTGGAAGGCCATCCTGCCCAGCCCAACATGGCCAAGGCCTTGGCCGAGCTGCAGAGCCTGAGCGCCTTCTACAAGGTGCTGGGCACCTACCCCGTGGCTGCAGCCTGAGGACACGCCCGCATGTTTGAACAACTGGGATTGATCGGCTGCGGCCTGATGGGCGGCTCGTTTGCGCTGGCACTGAAAGAAGCTGGTCTGGTGAAGCGCGTAGTCGGCTACAGCAAATCCCCCTCCACCACCGAACGCGCCCGCCAGATGGACGTGATCGATGACATCGCCCCCACCGCAGCCATGGCTGCCTCCGGCGCCGATCTGGTGCTGCTGGCCATGCCGGTGGCTGCCACCGAAGCCACGCTCCAATCCATCCAGCAGCAGATCACCCCCCGCACGCTGGTGATGGACGTGGGCTCCACCAAGACCGATGTGGTGCACGCAGCGCGCAGTGCACTGGGCAACAGCTTCGGCAACTTTGTGCCAGCCCACCCCATTACCGGCAAGGAAGTGGCCGGCGTCGAACACGCCGACGTCCACCTGTACCGCAATGCCCTGGTGGTGCTGACCCCCACCGAGCACACCCTGGCGCCCCAGTTGCAGCATGCCGAAGCACTGTGGAAGGCACTGGGTTGCCGCGTGACCCGCATGGCACCGGAAACACACGACACCGCGTTCGCCGCCGTCAGCCACCTGCCGCACCTGCTGGCCTTTGCCATGATGAACGGCGTGCTGGCCCAGCCGGAAGCGGCCCACTTTCTGTCGCTGGCCGGCCCCGGCTTTCGGGACTTCACCCGCATTGCTGGCGGCGAGCCCCGCCTGTGGCGCGACGTGCTGCTGGCCAACAAAAAAGAAGTGCTGGCCCAGTCCCGCCACTTCCAGCAGGCACTGCAGCAGTTGGAGCAGGCCATGCTGGCCGATGACGACCAGGCGCTGCAAGCCCTGCTGACCCGGGCCAGCGATGCCCGCCTGCACTGGACCATGGGCCAGCCCCCGGCGGCCCGCACGCCGGCCTGACTGTATTTTTGATAATTCCTCCTGCATGTACCGCACCGCATTCCTGGACCTTCCCGCGCTGGCCACGGCCGGCGGCACCGTCAGCCTGCCCGGCTCCAAAAGCATCTCCAACCGCGTACTGCTGCTGGCCGCGCTGAGCCAGGGCACCACCACCATCCACGACCTGCTGGATTCCGACGACACCCGCGTGATGCTGGCCGGACTCAAGCAGTTGGGCTGCGCCATCACACCCGACGCCGTCACTCCCGGCAAGCCGATTGCCGTGACCGGCATTGGCGGCCGGCTGCCCGCCGGTACGGCTGCCACCCTGTTCCTGGGCAATGCCGGCACCGCCATGCGCCCGCTGACTGCGGCCCTGGCCGTACTGGGTGGCAACTTTGAAATGACGGGCGTGCCCCGCATGTACGAGCGCCCGATCGGCGACCTGGTCGATGCGCTGCGCCAACTGGGCTGCCAGATCGACTACCTCAAGGACGCAGGCTTCCCGCCGCTGAAAATCGGCCAGCCGGACTTCAGCGCCTGGAGTGACGCTCCCATCCAGGTGCGCGGCGATGTCTCCAGCCAGTTCCTGACCGCGCTGCTGATGGCCCTGCCCCTGCTGGCGACGGACAAGTCCATCACCATCGAGGTGGTGGGAAAACTGATCTCCAAGCCCTACATCCACATCACGCTGGAGCTGCTGGCGCGCTTTGGCATCCAGGTGCGCAACGAAAGCTGGCAGCGCTTTGTGATTCCCGCCGGCAGCCGCTACCAGTCGCCGGGCGCCATCCATGTGGAAGCCGACGCCTCTTCCGCCAGCTACTTCATCGCCCTCGGCGCCCTCGCAACCGCCACACCCGGCCAGGCGGGCGTGCGGATTCTGGGCGTGGGCAAGGACTCCATCCAGGGTGACATCCGCTTTGTGGAGGCTGCCCAGGCCATGGGCGCGCAAGTGGAAAGCGGCCCCAACTGGCTGCAGGTCGGCCGTGGCACCTGGCCGCTGAAGGCCATCGATCTGGACTGCAACCACATTCCCGACGCCGCCATGACGCTGGGCGTGATGGCGCTGTACGCCCAGGGCACGACCACGCTGCGCAATATCGCCAGCTGGCGCGTCAAGGAAACCGACCGTATCGCCGCCATGGCCTGCGAGCTGCGCAAGCTGGGCGCCACAGTGGAAGAAGGCGCGGACTACATCCGCATCACCCCGCCCGCCAGTGCCACCGGGTGGAAAGCCGCCAGCATCCACACCTATGACGACCACCGCGTGGCCATGTGCTTCGCACTGGCCGCCTTCAATCCGGCCGGCCTGCCGGTGCGCATCGAAGACCCGCAGTGCGTGGGCAAGACCTTCCCGGACTTCTTTGAATCGCTGTTTGCCGTGTGCGACACCCCGGCACAGCAGATTCCGGTGATCTGCATAGACGGCCCTTCCGGCTCCGGCAAAGGCACGGTGGCGGCCCAGGTGGCCGAACGCCTGGGCTACCACCTGCTGGATTCCGGCGCGCTCTACCGCATCACCGGTCTGGTGGCCACCCGCGCCGGCATGGCTCTGGAAGCCGCCAACGCCGAGCCCATTGCGGCGCTGATTGCCGCGCAGCAGCTGGAATTCACCCCCGACCAGCGCGTGCTGGTCAATGGCGAAGATGTCTCGTTGGCCATCCGCTCCGAGGAAGCCGGCATGAACGCCTCCAAAGTCTCGGCCTTCCCTGCCGTGCGCAACGCGCTGCTGGGTGTGCAGCACGCTTTTCGTGCCCTACCCGGCCTGGTGGCCGACGGCCGCGACATGGGCACGGTGATCTTCCCCCAGGCGCCGCTGAAGGTCTACCTCACGGCCAGCGTGCAATGCCGCGCCGAGCGTAGGTATAAGCAGTTGATTTCCAAGGGACTTCCTGCTAATATGCAGGCGCTTTTTGCGGACCTTGAAGCTCGGGATGCACGCGACATGCATCGCGCAGCCGCCCCCCTCAAGCCCGCAGAAGACGCGCTGCAACTGGACAATTCCACCGGCACGGCCGAAGAAGCCGTACAACAGGTGATGGACTGGTGGGCAGCGCGCCAGCCTTTTGCGCCCGCCGCACAAGGCTGAGCACTGGGTCCGCACACCACATTCGCGCCTTTTTCATGCGCACTGGTGCTGCGGTTTGCAACCTTTTAACCCGCAGGGTGACACCTGCAAGCCTCTGCTTACAGCCATAAAAACGTCGGCAATGGTGCCGTCGGAAACCTGTCTGCAGTCAAGGAACTACATGTCTGAATCTTTTGCAGCCCTTTTTGAAGAGTCGTTGACACGCACCGAAATGCGTCCTGGCGAAGTCATTACCGCTGAAGTCGTGCGCGTTGAGCACAATTTCGTGGTGGTGAACGCTGGCCTGAAGTCGGAAGCCTACGTGCCTCTGGACGAGTTCAAGAACGACCAGGGCGAAGTCGAAGTCCAAGTGGGTGACTTCGTGTCCGTGGCCATCGGCTCCATCGAAAACGGCTACGGCGACACCATCCTGTCGCGCGACACCGCCAAGCGTCTGGCTTCCTGGCTGTCGCTGGAAAAGGCGCTGGAATCCGGCGAATTCGTGACCGGCACCACCTCCGGCAAGGTCAAGGGCGGCCTGACCGTTCTGGTCAACGGCATCCGCGCTTTCCTGCCCGGTTCGCTGATCGACACCCGTCCCATCAAGGACCTGACCCCCTACGAAAACAAGACCCTGGAATTCAAGGTCATCAAGCTGGATCGCAAGCGCAACAACGTGGTGCTGTCGCGCCGCGCTGTGGTCGAAGCCTCCATGGGCGAAGAGCGCGCCAAGCTGATGGAAACCCTGAAGGAAGGCGCCATCGTGCAAGGCGTGGTCAAGAACATCACCGAATACGGTGCGTTCGTTGACCTGGGCGGCATCGACGGTCTGCTGCACATCACCGACATGGCATGGCGCCGCGTGCGTCACCCTTCGGAAGTGGTGACTGCCGGCCAGGAAATCACTGCCAAGATCCTGAAGTTCGACACCGAAAAGAACCGCGTGTCCCTGGGCCTGAAGCAAATGGGCGACGATCCTTGGATGGGCGTGTCGCGCCGTTATCCTTCGGCCACCCGTCTGTTCGGCAAGGTCACGAACATTGCCGACTACGGCGCGTTCGTGGAACTGGAACCCGGTATCGAAGGTCTGGTGCACGTGTCCGAAATGGACTGGACCAACAAGAACATTGCTCCTTCCAAGCTGGTCACCCTGGGTGACGAAGTGGAAGTCATGGTTCTGGAAATCGACGAAGACAAGCGTCGCATCTCCCTGGGCATGAAGCAATGCAAGGCCAACCCCTGGCAAGAATTTGCTCAGAACACCAAGCGCGGCGACCGCGTGAAGGGCCCCATCAAGTCCATCACCGACTTCGGCGTGTTCGTGGGTCTGGCTGCCGGTATCGACGGCCTGGTGCACCTGTCCGACCTGTCCTGGAACGAAACCGGCGAAGCCGCTGTTCGTAACTACAAGAAGGGCCAGGAAGTCGAAGCCATCGTGCTGGCCGTGGACGTGGAGCGCGAGCGCATCTCCCTGGGCATCAAGCAACTGGACAGCGATCCTTTCACGACCTTCGTGACCGTGAACGACAAGGGCCAGATCGTGACCGGCAAGGTCAAAACCGTGGACCAACGTGGCGCTGAAATCGATCTGGGCGAAGACATCATCGGCTACCTGCGCGTGTCCGAACTCTCCCGCGATCGCGTGGAAGATGCCCGTTCCGTGCTGAAGGAAGGCGACGAAGTGACTGCTGTGGTGGTGAACGTGGATCGCAAGACCCGCAACATCCAGCTGTCCATCAAGCAAAAGGACCAAGCTGAACAGCAAGAAGCCATGGCTTCCCTGTCGGCCCAATCCTCCAAGGAAAACGCCGGCACCACCAGCCTGGGCGCTCTGCTGCGCGCCAAGCTGGACGCCGACAAGTAATCCCACAGTGTTAGCCCTGCGCTAACACTGAGGATTCGCAAGTAGCGGGCGCTCTCTCGGCGCCCGCTGCGCTTTTCACCCTAGCCTCACTTTTGTGCGATGACCCGATCTGACCTCGTCGAGGAACTGGCCGCCCGCTTCGATCAGCTGACTCAGCGCGACGCCGAACTGGCCGTGAAAACCATCCTGGACGCCGTGAGCGACGCCCTGGTGCGTGGCCAGCGCATTGAGATCCGCGGTTTTGGCAGCTTCTCTGTCACCCGCCGCCCCCCCCGTCTGGGCCGCAATCCCCGCAGCGGCGAAGCCGTGCAGATTCCCGCCAAGCGCGTTCCCCATTTCAAGCCCGGCAAGGCGCTGCGCGAAGATGTAGACCACCCCGTGCCCGCGGCCACCAGCGACACCACCACCCTTCTGCAACGCAAGGCCTGAGCCCTTGCATCCGCATGCTGTGCTGGCTCAAAAAGCACAGCGAAGGTTCTAGAATCAGAGCGTCACTACAAGGGCGCGCATGAAATACCTGTTGTGGCTGCTCAAGGCAGCCATTTTTTTCACCCTCTTCGCCTTCGCGCTGAACAACCAGCAAGAAGTCACGGTGCATTTCTTCTTTGGCACGCAATGGCGGGCCCCTCTGGTCCTGGTGGTACTGTCTGCCTTCGGCCTGGGCCTGATTGCCGGGGTGCTCGGCATGGTGCCGCGCTGGTGGAAGCACCGCAAGGCTGCAGCCCACGCCCAGAAACCAGCCCCGGCGCCCGCCAATGCCGAGACGCCGGCACCTGTGACCTCTTCCGACACCATTTCCTCGAGCATCCATGGAATTTGACCTCAGCTGGATCCTGCTGGGCCTACCGCTGGCCTTCATCCTGGGCTGGCTGGCTTCGCGCCTGGACCTGCGCCAGATCCGCGCGGAAAACCGCCAGGCACCCAAGGCCTATTTCAAAGGCCTGAACTTCCTGCTCAACGAGCAGCAGGACAAAGCCATTGACGCCTTCATCGAGGCCGTGCAGAACGACCCCGACACCACCGAGCTGCACTTTGCACTGGGCAATCTGTTCCGTCGCCGTGGCGAATACAACCGCGCCGTGCGCGTGCACGAGCACCTGCTGTCACGGGCAGACCTGAGCGCCTCCGACCGCGAACGTGCCCAGCACGGTCTGGCCCAGGACTTTCTGAAAGCCGGCCTGCTGGACCGTGCCGAAGAAGCCCTGCGCCGCCTGGAAGGCACGCCCTACGAGACCGAATCCCGCCTGGCACTGCTGGCCATCTACGAACGCTCACGCGACTGGCCGCTGGCTGCGGACATTGCCCGCCGCATGCAGACTGTCAACCAAGGCGACTTCAGCGCCCGCCTGGCCCATTACCTGTGCGAGCAAGCCAGCGAAAAAGCCGCCCACGCCCAGCTGGAGCCCGCCATGGACCTGCTCCATGAAGCCGTGGCCATCGCCCCCCAGTCCATCCGCCCACGCATCGAACTGGCCAAGGTGCTGCACCGCCTGCAACGCTCCGAGGACGCCTTCCAGTCCCTGGTCACGCTGTCGCGCGAAACACCGCAGGGCCTGCCACTGGCCGCACCGCTGCTGCTGGAAGTGGCGGCCGCCAGCAACCACACCACTGATGCCGCAGCCCTGCTGCGCCAGCACTACCAGCAGACACCGTCGCTGGACCTGCTGGACGCCTTGGTCGCGCTGGGGGCAGCCCCCGCATCGCCCCAAGACAGCGAAGCCCAGGCCGACGCCCGCAGCTGGTATGTGCAGCACCTCTCCCGGGAACCCTCGCTGGTCGCGGCCACCAAGTGGCTGGCAGGCGAAAAGCTGGAGCAGGAACAGTTCCACCCCGCCGTGCAAAAAGCGCTGGACCATGCCAGCAAACCGCTGCTGCGCTACCGCTGTGCCGCCTGCGGCTTTGAAGCCCGCACCCATTTCTGGCATTGCCCCGGCTGCCAGAGCTGGGACAGCTACCCCGCACGCCGCGTCGAGGAGCTGTAAACCCCCTTGCCAGCCGCCCGCCCAAGGCGACAGGGCTGGACTGGACCATAAAAAAAAGCTGCGACGCATCGCAGCTTTTTTTGCGGCTGCACCAGCATGCCGGTACAGCAGGGGCAAGGCAGAGCCGGCTCAGCCGGCCTTCACGGTCAGGTTGTTGGCCACCGAACTCACCCCCTGCACCGCCTTGGCGATATCACCGGCGCGGTCCTTGGCCGCCTGGCTGGGTGCTTCACCCGTCAGCGTGACCACACCGTCCTTGGTGTCCACGTTGATCTTGATGGCGCTCAGCTCGGAGTCCTTGATCAGGCCCGCATTCACTGCGGCCGTGATCGAGGCCGAGTCGGCTGCCGAGACCATGGCATTGCCAGCTTCCTTGGCGGCATCCTTGGCTGCATCAGCGGCATTGGTGGCGGCAGCGGAGGCATTGGCCGCCGCGTTGTCCGCTGCCTTTTCGGTGTTGGCGATGGCGCTGTCGAGCTTCTGGCCTGCGGTCTGTCCCTCGTCAGCAGCCTTGTTGCAGGCCGCCAGGCCAAAGGCCAGGGCCGAAACGGCAATGATCTGCACAATGCGTTGGGTCGATTTACTCACGGTGTCTGCTCCTTCGTTCTGACAGTTCATCGGAATGGCGCAAGGCCATGCCAGCCGACTCTACGTGGTTCCCACATGGCACGGAGTGAGGCGCCCTCTCAGCGGAGCGTAGGACAAACCCCTGCACGACCGATAGGCGGTGCTATTCAATTCCATAGCAGCAGCTGCACTCCTGCCGAGCGCGCCTCAGCGCTTTGGTGTGAAACCACGCACAATCGGGCCATGCTGACCTCTCTCGCCCGTTACTTCCCTTTTCTGGCCTGGCCCCGGCCCACCGCCGCATTGCTGCAAGGGGAGTTCTGGGCCGGTCTGACGGTCGGGCTGATGCTGCTTCCCCAGGGCGTGGCCTACGCTGCGTTGGCTGGCATGCCGCTGATCACCGGCATTTATGCCTCCATTGTCCCGGCCCTGGTCGCGGTGTTGTTCAGCGGCTCTCCCCGGCTGGGCGTCGGCCCCACCGCCCTGAGTGCGCTGTTGATCGGTGCTTCGCTGACGGGGCTGGCCGAGCCCGGGTCCGCCCACTGGGTGCTGCTGGCAGCCTGGATGGCCATTCTGGCCGGTCTGGTGCAGGCCGTACTGGGGCTGGTGCGTGCCGGCTGGCTGCTCAACCTGGTCACCGCCCCGGTGCTGACCGGCTTCACCCAGGCGGCCGCGCTGCTGATCCTGGCTTCCCAGCTGCCAGCGGTGCTGGGCCTGCGCAGCACCTGGAGTGCCGTCTGGAACACGCCCTCGCTCCAGCACTTTGACGGACATGCCATTGCCTACGGCGTGGGCAGCATTGCGCTGCTGGTGCTGGCCAAGCGCTGGCGCGCGGCCTTTCCGTCGGCGATTGTCATCATCGCCCTCACCGGCATCGTCAGCTGGGCCACGGGGTATGCCGATGCCGGTGGCGATGTGGTGGGCCATCTGCCCAGCGGCCTGCCGCACCTCACATGGCCCGGCATGCTCAGTTGGGAGGAATTCAGCGCGCTGATCCTGCCGGTGCTGGTGATCTCGCTGGTCAGCTTCCTGGAAACCGCATCCAGCGCCCAGGTCGAGCACCAGCAGGCAGGCACCCGCTGGAACGAGAACCAGGACCTGATCGCCCAGGGCCTGTCCAAGATCAGCGCCGGCCTGTTCGGCAGCTTTGCCACCAGCGCATCGTTCTCGCGCTCGGCCGTCAATCTGCTGGCCGGCGCCAAGACCGGGTACTCCAACCTCTTTGCCATCCTGCTGGTGGTGGTGGTGGTGCTGTGGTTCATTCCCGCGCTCTACCATGTGCCGCAGGCCGCGCTGGCGGCCATCGTCATCACGGCCGTGGTCAACCTGATCAAGCCCCGGGCCATCCTCTACCTGTTCCAGATCTCCAGGGTGGAAGGCTGCATTACCCTGGCCACCCTGCTGCTGACGCTGCTGACCGCGCCGCAGATGTACTGGGGGGTGTTTGCCGGCATTGTGCTGAGCCTGGGCTATTTTCTGTACCAGCGCCTGCACCCCCGCATCATCGAAGTGGCGCCCCATCCCGACGGCAGCCTGCGCGACCGCCACCTGTGGCAATTGCCCACCATCGCCCCGGAGGTGCTGGCCCTGCGCATGGATGCCGAGCTGGATTTTGCCTCCGCACAGTCGCTGGAGCGCCACATCACCGACCAGCTGGCACAGCGCCCGGACATCCGCATCCTGTATCTGGCCGCGTTGCCCATCAACCGCATCGACGTAACAGGCGTCGAAATGTTCGTGCGGCTGCGGCGATCCTTGCAAAAGCAGGGAATTGCCCTGCATATCGGGGGAATGAAACTCCCCGTGGAACAGATACTGGTACGTGCCGGAGCACTGGTGCCCGGCGATGACCTGGTGCTTTACCGAACCGATGCCCAAGCTCTCTCGTCCCTGGCCCCTTCAACTCCGACGCCAAAATCGTCGGTGCCGCCAGGGTATGCGCGAGGCTGATACACTCCCGTCACACTTTCGAACAATTTTCGTGACTGGATCTAAGGCTTTCCCCATGGTGTCCCTGCAGGATCTGCAACTGGAAGCTGCGCGCGCACTGGTAGGTGCAGGCCAGCTGCCTGCAGACGCTGAGCCTGCTCGCTATCTGCAGGCCCTCATTGACGGTCTGTGCGAGCTGTCGCTCAAAGATCCACTCACCGGTCTGTCCAACCGCCGCCAGCTTTTCACGGTCATCGACTGTGAACTGGACCGTGTGGCCCGTTCGGGCGAAGCAGCCCTGCTGCTGATGCTGGACATCGACCACTTCAAACACATCAACGACGCCCATGGCCACGTGGCTGGCGACCAGGTGCTGCAGGCCGTGAGCCGTGTGCTGGCCGACAGCGTGCGCCCCATGGACACCCTGGTGCGCTTTGGTGGCGAGGAATTCGCCATCGTCCTGCCTGCCTGCCATGCTGCATTCGGCAAGTCGGTGGCCGAGCGCATCCGCCGTGCGGTCGAAGCCGTGCGCGTGCCCATTTCCCCCACCCAGGAGCTGCAGGTCACTGTGAGCGTCGGCGGCGCCTTCGCGCTCCAATGGATTCGCAGCACCCGCAAACTGTGGCTGGAGCGTGCGGACCAACAGCTCTACCGCTCCAAAAGTGGCGGTCGCAACTGCGTGCATATCGAAGAACAACCGGACAGTACCGTTTCTGCAGAAGAAAAAAGCTTACTATTTGGGCCTTTGACCCAAATGCCGTCCACCTGGGCGGATGTTTCCGAAGATGCCGCGGCGTGGAACGCCGTGGATGAGCCTGCCGGCAGCGTCAACTGAAAGCAATAAGATGAGCGACGTGCTGTCCCCCCCTTCCCCGTTAGCCACTGCCCAGTCCACGCATGTACCTTCTTCGCGTGGTTCGCGTGCGCACATCATTGCCATCACCAGTGGCAAGGGTGGCGTCGGGAAAACCTTTGTCTCCGCCAACCTGGCGGCAGCCCTCACCCGCCACGGCCTGCGCGTGCTGGTGCTGGATGCCGACCTCGGCCTGGCCAATCTGGACGTGGTGCTGAACCTCTACCCCAAGGTCACGCTGCACGATGTGTTCACCGGCAAGGCCACGCTGGACGAAGCGGTGATCACCGCGCCCGGCGGCTTCTCGGTGCTGCTGGCCGGCTCCGGCATGGTGGAATATTCCCGCCTGACCCCGGAAATCCGCAACCAGCTGATGCATGTGATCGACACACTGGCGCCCCGCTACGACGTGGTGCTTCTCGACACTGGCGCCGGCATTTCCGACGTGGTCCTGTTCTCCGTGTCGCTGGCCTCCGAAGTGCTGATCGTGGCCACGCCCGAACCCACCTCGTTGACCGATGCCTACGCCGCCATCAAGGTGCTGACCACCCAGCAAAAGCGCCACAACATGCGCCTGGTGATCAACCAAGCCGCACGCCCCGGTGACGGCCGCGCCATCACAGGCCAGCTGCAACAGGTGCTCAACCGCTTTGTTAGCACGGAATCCGGCAACCCCATGCGCCTGATCCACATGGGCGACATTCCCGCCGACAAGGCCGTGCGTGAATCGGTGATGCGCCGCCAGTTGCTGCTGCACAGCATGCCTGGCTGCCCGGCAGCCCTGGCCGTGGCCCAGTTGGCCAACAAGATCAAGACCATGCTGACCCCGGTGGAGTACGCCTGAGCGGACTCCAACCCAGCGCTCAAGAACAACGGTGCAGTCATCTGCACCGTTTTTTTATTGCAGCAGGCTGACAACCCTTGCGCGGCGCGGCATGCCAAACTGCTCCCCGGTGGCGTCGGCACCACCGCCCGAAATCGCGTGTAGGCCGGCTCTGGGTTCTGCATGACATCTCCGCGACAGACCATGCGCCCAAGCCTCCAGTCCATCGCCCATCAGCACGCCTTGGGCGCTGCCGCCCACACAACCAAAAAGGCGCCCAGAGGGCGCCTTTGGAAAGCGGGCTACACCGCCGCACGGCGGCATTGCGCAGCACAGCTTACAGGGTACGGCGACGGCCATCCACACTGAAGGCGCCCGCACCGAAGGCGGCAAAGGCCAGCAGCCCACCCACCACTGCCACGTTCTTGTTGAACAGCAGTTGTTGCATGCCCGCCTGATCGGCCGGCAGCCCCCAGTAGGCATGGAAGAAAAAGCTGGCCACCAGCGTAAAGAACGCCAGCACCAGGGCCGCCCAGCGTGTGCCCCAGCCCAGCAGCAGGGCGATGCCCCCCACCAGCTCGATCAGCAGACCGATGCCGACGGCCACGGTGGGCATGGGCATGCCCATCGCCCCGGCATAGCCCACAGCTCCGGCAAAGCCGCTGATCTTGCCGAACCCGGCAGGGATGAACAGAAAAGCCATCAGGATGCGCCCGACCAGCGCAAAGACGTTCTGAGAAGAATTCCACATCATGTTGCGTGCTCCTAGTTGTACCAATCAGGCGGCCAGATCAAACACCAAGACCTCGGCCTGGCTGGCCTGGTCCAGCGTGAGACTGGATTCATTCTCGATAAGCGCAGCATCCCCACTTGTCAGCTTTTGTCCATTGATGGACACCGCGCCCGAAACGACAAACACATAGGCCTTGCGCTGTGCATCCAGGGCCTGGTGCAGTGCGGTGGAACCGTCCATCAGCGTGGCGTAGATGCGGGCATCGGCATTGAGCTGCACGGAGTTCTCCGCGCCATCCGGCGATGCCACCAGGCGCAGGATATTGGTTTTCTCTGCATTGGTGAAGCGCTTTTGCTCGTAGCCGGGCTCCATGCCCTGGCGCAGCGGCAGTAGCCAGATCTGCAGGAAATGCGTGGTCTGACCGGCGGCGTGGTTGTGCTCGCTGTGCACCACACCACTACCGGCGGTCATGCGCTGGACCTCGCCCGGTGCAATCACCTGCTCGTTGCCCATGCTGTCCTTGTGCGAGAGCTGGCCCGACATCACATAGCTGACGATCTCCATATCCCGGTGACCATGGGAGCCGAAGCCGGTGCCGGGGGCGATGCGGTCTTCATTGATGACGCGCAGATTGCCCCAGCCCATATGGGCCGGATCGTAGTAGCTGGCGAAGGAAAAGCTGTGCTGGGACACCAGCCAGCCATGGTCGGCGTGGCCCCGGTCGGCGGATTTGTGGATGCGGATCATCGCGGTGCTCCTTGTGTGAATGGCGGGCTGCGCGCTGTTGTGCAACCCATGGATGTACTGTAGGGCGGGGGCTGTTGCAGGGGGCAACATGGGTTTGATGGCATCATTCAAATCTTTTGCATCCTGCACTGCCATGCCCCAACCCCGCGACGTGCTCACCCCCGACAGTCTGTCCATGCTGCAGGTGATCGCCGACACCGGCAGCTTTGCCGCCGCCGCGCGCACCCTGGGCCTGGTCCCCAGCGCCCTGACCTACCGCGTGCGCCAGATGGAAGAGGCGCTGGATGTGCTGCTGTTCGACCGCCGCTCGCGCCAGGCCCAGCCCACCGAAGCCGGCCAGGCCCTGCTGCAGGAAGCCGACCGTCTGCTGCAGGACATGGACGCCGTGGCCCACCGCGTCAAGCGCGTGGCCACCGGCTGGGAGCCGCAGCTGACCATCGTGGTCGACGGCGTGATCCACCGTGCCACCCTGCTGGATCTGGTCGAAGCCTTTTACGCCTTGCACCCTCCGACCCGCCTGAAGCTGGTGGAAGGCATTCTGTCCGGTACGCTGGAGACCCTCACCTCCGGCCGCGCCGACCTGGCCATCGGCGTGAGCGTGCAGTCCAGCGACACAGCCAGTCTGCAGACCCGCGATCTGGGCGACATGATCTTCCGCTTTGCCGTGGCGCCCCACCATCCGCTGGCCAATGCCGCCGAACCCATCGACGACGAGACCCTGCTGGCCCACCGGCTGATCGTGGTGGCGGACTCCGGCGTGCGCGACGCTGCCAGCGTGGGCCTGCTCGGCGGGCAGGACACCCTCACGGTGGGCAGCATGCCCGCCAAGATCGAGGCCCAGATCCGTGGCCTGGGCTGCGGCTTTCTGCCCGACAGCATGGTCGCTCCCTATGTTGCAGCCGGCTTGCTCCGCGTCAAGGACGTCGCCCGCCCCACGCGTAATATGCGGCTGCGCTATGCGTGGACACCTTCGGCGCACACCCGCCCCGGCCGGGCCCTGCAGTGGTGGCTGGAACAGCTGGAAAGCCCCACCACCCGCAACGCCCTGCTGGCCCATTCACGGCACCTCCACCTGCCCGGCGGCGGGTCGGATGCAGTGTAGAGTGTGAACCGGAGTGCACGCCCAGCGCCGCGCACCCCATACCCATAACGGAGACTCTCCATGCCGCGCAACGCAGCCTACGACACCCCTCTGCCCGCTCCCTCCCGCCCCTATCACATCGCCATCATCGGCGCCGGCATGGCCGGCACCGCCTGCGCCCGCACCCTGGTGCAGGCCGGCTTTCGCGTGTCGGTCTTCGAACAAGAAGCCCAGGCCGGCGGCCGCATGGGCCATGTCGACACCGCCAACGGCAGCTTCGATGCCGGCGTGCAGTTCTTCACCGTGCGCGACCCACGCTTTGCCCAGGCACTGGACGTGACCGTACCGGGCCTGTGCCGCCCCTGGAGCGCCACCACCATCGTGGTGCTGGACGAAACCGGCAAGAAAGTCGCCCGCCCCAATGGCAAGGAACACCACTGGGTGGCCTGCCCCGGCATGGGCGATCTGGTGCGCACCTGGGCCGCTCCGCTGGAGCGCCATGGCATGCTGCACACCCGCACCCAGGTCCAGGCCCTGGAACGCGACCGCCTGCACCCGGACCAATGGCAGCTGCGCGTCTCCAGCCCGGATGACGCCCCCAATGTCTATGCCGGCTTTGACGCCGTGGTGCTGGCCATCCCCGCTCCGGCAGCCACCCTGCTGCTGCGCGGCAGCGGCGTGCAAAGTCCGCTGACCCTGCCGCTGTCGGAAGTGGAAATGGAACCCTGCTGGACCATGATGCTGTCCTTCCCCCAGGCCATGCAGCCCGGCGTGACCACACTGGGCCCGGACTGGAACGTGGCCAGCAGCACCCACCACCGCATTGCTTGGCTGGCGCGCGAATCGTCCAAGCCCGGCCGCTCGCTCAAGGAACGCTGGACGGTGCACGCCAGTGCCGAATGGTCGCTCAAGCACCAGAATGACAGCCCGGCCCGCGTGCTGGCCAAGCTGCACAAGGCTTTCACCGAAGTGACGGGCATCCGCGTGCAGCCCAGCCACATGGATGTGCGTCTGTGGCCCCACGCCCGCACCAGCACCCCGCTGGGCCAGTCGTTTGCCTGGGACTCGCACGAGCAATTCGGCGTCTGCGGCGACTGGTGCGTGGGCATGCGGGTCGAAGACGCATTCCTCTCCGGCCTGGATCTGGCGCTGGCCATTGCCGATCAGGTGGACAATCCAGCCTGATCTCCTGCGGCCTGCGGGCCGGCACCCTGTGATGGTGCCGCCTGCCAGGCCTGTGCCCGCACATGCCTGACTCTGCCTGCCCACCTTCGGCCGCTGCTGCGGCCACCTTGCCCGCCACGACCGCTCCCTACTGCGGCCGTTTTGCCCCCTCCCCCACCGGCCCGCTGCACGCGGGCTCGCTGGTCGCCGCCCTGGCCAGCTGGCTGGATGCCCGCGCCCATGGCGGCACCTGGCTGGTGCGCATCGAAGACATCGACCCACCGCGCTGCCAACCCGGCGCCGACCAGTACATCCTGCAGCAGCTGGCCCAATGCGGCCTGCATCCCGACGCCCCCCCGGTCTGGCAATCGCAGCGCCAGGCGCACTACGCAGCAGCGCTGGAGCAGCTGCGGCACAGCGACCTGGCCTACCCCTGCGGCTGCGGACGCCGTGACCTGGAAGCCGCCTGGGCGGCCCAGGGCGTGGTCCATGTACGCCATGTGGAGCGTCCCTACCCCGGCACCTGCCGCCACGGCCTGCACGGCAAACCGGCGCGCAGCTGGCGTTTCCGGCTCGATGAATATGTGCGGGACTGGCCTGCCAGGCAGGCGGCCGGAGCGACACCGGCCGGCTTTGTACTGGAAGATGGCTGCCTGCAATGGCAGGACCGGCGCCTGGGGCCCCAAACCCAGCGCCCCGTCGAGGCCGTGGGCGACTTCATCCTGCAGCGCGCCGACGGCCTGTATGCCTACCAGCTGGCCGTGGTGGTGGACGATGCGCTGCAGGGCATCACCCATGTGGTGCGCGGCGAAGACCTGACCGACAACACCCCCCGCCAGATGCTGCTGCAGCATGCCCTGGGCGTGCCGACACCGGCCTATCTGCACACGCCGCTGGTGCTGATGCCCGATGGAGAAAAGCTCTCCAAGCAGCATGGCGCCACACCACTGGATCTCGGCGACCCATTGTTTGCGCTATATCAAGCCGCCTCTGTACTGGGCTTGCCGCCCGTGGAGAGCCCCGCGACAATCCCGGACGCCTTGCACACATGGGTCCTGAATTGGCAGGGCTTTTACAATGCGGCCCGTGACCGATACTCCTCATACCCCCGCTGCCCCTAATGCAGCCCCCACCCCGCAAGGCCAGGCGCCTGCTGGTGTGCTCCACCCCAAGACCATCCGCAGCTTCGTGCGCCGCACCGGCCGTGTGACCACCGGCCAGGCCAAGGCGTTTGAAGACCTGGGCCCCCGCTATCTGCTGAACTACCAGAACGCTCCGCTGGACGCGCAGGCCGCCTTTGGCCGCACCGCGCCACTGATTCTGGAAATCGGCTTTGGCATGGGCGAAGCCACGGCACACATTGCCCGTGTCCGCCCGGATGACAACTTCCTGTGCTGCGAAGTGCACGAGCCCGGCGTGGGCGCCTTGCTCAAGCGCATTGGCGAGCACGACATCACCAACATCCGCATCCTCCAGCACGACGCGGTGGAAGTGCTGGAGCAGATGCTGCCCGAAGGCTGCCTGGACGGCATCCACATCTTTTTCCCGGACCCCTGGCACAAGAAGAAACACAACAAGCGGCGTCTGATCCAGAGCGCTTTTGTGGCCAAGTTGACCGCTCGTCTGAAAGTCGGTGGCTATATCCATTGCGCCACAGACTGGCAGCCTTATGCGGAACAGATGCTGGAAGTGCTGGACGCCGAACCTTTGCTGCGCAACACTGCCGAAGGCTATGCGCCGCAACCCGACTACCGCCCGCTGACCAAGTTCGAAAACCGCGGCCTGCGTCTGGGCCATGGCGTGTGGGACGTCGTTTTCCACCGCGTATAGCACCCCCAGTTCATTGAGTCCGACAAGGCAGCATGCAAATTCTTCAGAACCTGGTTGAGATGACCGGCCACCGCGATCACGTGCGGTTGGAAGTGTCGGTACTCTCCACCATGCAGCAGCTGCCCCATGTGACCAATGTGCGCGCGCTGGAGCTGTCCGAGCAGGCCGAAGGCACCCTGATCCGTCCCCGCACCTGGCTGCAGGACGGAGAGATCCTGTCTTCCGACTGCGAGGCCTCCAGCGACCAGCGTGGCCAGCCCCTGCACACGCTGCCACCGCTGGCCGAGTGCATCCAGCAGGCCCGCAGCAGTGCCCGCCACAGCGATGGTCCCCACCATCATGTGCTGTGGCTGCCGGTATGGATGCACAACAAGGCGCGCACCTGCCTCGAGATCACCCAGTCCCGCCCTTTCAGCACCCAGCGCATCGAGGTGCTGCAAGGCATCTTCCGCGTCTACCAGAACTACCAGAGCCTGCTGGACTACAGCGAACGCGATGCCCTGACGGGCCTGCTCAACCGCAAGACCTTTGACGAGCAGTTCATCCGCTTTGCCAGCCTGGAAGCCAATGCCAGCGTCGCCGCGGCGCCGCACAGCCTGAGCGACGAAGTCCCCCAGCAGTGGCTGGCGGTGGTGGACATCGACCACTTCAAGCAGGTCAACGACCGCTTCGGCCACCTGTTTGGTGACGAGGTGCTGATTCTGGTGGCCAATCTGCTGCGCGCCTCGTTCCGTACCCAGGACCGCATCTTTCGCTTTGGCGGTGAGGAGTTCGTGATCCTGCTGCGCGCCGCCTCGCTGAAGGAAGCGCACCAGGTGTTCGAGCGTTTTCGCAAGACCGTGGAATCCCACGCCTTCCCGCAGTTGGGCCAGATCACCGTCAGCCTGGGTTTTACCAGCACGCGCCTGTGTTCGCCGGTGGAAATCCTGGGCCAGTCCGACCAGGCCCTGTACTACGCCAAGCAGCACGGCCGCAACCAGGTCTGCCACTACGAGAGCCTGGTGGCCGAAGGTGCCCTGGGCCATCAGGTCGCCCACGACGACGTCGAGCTTTTCTAGGCTCGCCCCGCAGCCTCCTGGACCGCCCATCCACTGCTTTCAATCTGCTGCTTTTCCAGCAGCACCAGTGCCGGGCAACAACTTACAACGCCATGCGGATGCAGTTGCGGCCATCGGCCTTGGCCTGGTAGAGCATGCTGTCGGCCCGCTCCAGCAAGCTGCACAGTGTCTCGCGCCCGCGCAGCTGGGCAATGCCGAAGCTGGCCGTCACCTGCAGCGCCACGCCCTGCGCCAGCACCGGGCCGGTACGCACGAAATCGGCCAGCCGCTGCGCCGATTCCAGCGCCTCGCGGGCCGTGGTTTCCGGCATCACCAGCAGAAACTCCTCGCCCCCGTAGCGCGCCACCCAGTCCACCTGGCTGCGCAGATGCGTCTGCAGGCGCAACGCCACTTCCCGCAGCACGATGTCCCCCACGCCGTGGCCATGCTGGTCGTTGATGGCTTTGAAATGGTCGATGTCCACAAACACCAGCGACAGGGGCCGGCCATAGCGCAGGCTGCGCTCCAGCTCGGACGGCAGGCGCTCATCCAGTGCGCGGCGGTTGAAACAGCCTGTCAAGGCATCGGTCAGCGACAGGCGCTTGACCTCATCCACCAGCACTTCCAGCTTTTGGGTGCGGTCGGCCACCAACCCATCCAAATTGTCGATGTGGCTGCGCACATCGCCCTGCAGCTGCAAAAAGCCCTGCACCACCAGGTCAATCTCATCGGACTGCGCGCGCTGCGGGCGCTGCAGCTGCAGCGGCTTGCTCAACGCGTTGGGCTTGAGCCCGGCGGCAAAGTGCGCAATCTGGGACAGCGGCTGGCGCAGCTCGCGCCCCAGCACCCAGGCCACCATCACGCAGATCAGCAGCGTGAAAAGCGCATAGCCAAAGGTCACGCGCAGCGTGGACTGCGCCATGGTGGAGAGAAAGTACTGCGGGTCGGCCCAGATCTCCAGCACACCCAGTGCAATCGCCTGTCCGTCCGGCGGCATGATCTGCACCGTCACGGTGGCCGGCACGTCCCGCACATTCCGACCGCTGCTGAACGTCTCGCCCGTGGCCAACGCCTGCACCTGCACCTGGGCCACCTCCGGCAGTGCGCCCATCCAGTCGACCTGTTCGCGCACGGCCCTGGGATCGATGTCCCACAGTGCCATCGACAGGTTGCGCATGCTGTTGTCCGCCAGCAGGCGCATGGACCGCTCGAAGCTGGCCTGTTCATGCCGGAACTCGATCCAGGCATGCAACCCGCCCAACGCCAGCATGCAGCCCAGCGACAGCCAGACAATGCGCTGGATCAGCAGCGTGGAAATGGAACGGAAGCGCGTGGTGTCTGCAGACGACATGAATAGGCCGCGGGCTAGCGCAGCAAACGGCCGATGTCGAAGTCGTAGCGCTTCAACTTCGGCTGGTGGAACTTGCTGAAGGCCTTGAAGTCCACACGCGTCTGCACCTGTGCAAAACGTGACTCGAAGGCCGGAATATTGGTTTCATTCAGCAGCATGAACATGGGGTAATGCAGCTCCAGCCCCTCGGAGGCGAAGTCGATGCCCCGGAAGTGGTCGTAGAGCATCACCAACGCCCAGGCACCCGCCAGGAAGTGGCCTCCGGCAAGCGCCGTCAACTCCCCACGCCTGCGGGCATCCAGGGCCTCCTGCGAGGTGTTGATGGCGCTGAACAAGGCATCCTTGCCCGGCACGCCGCCTTGTTGTCTCCAGGCCTCCATGGCACCAAAAGCCATCTGGTCGCTGCCAGCCCAGACCAGGCGGGCATCGGGATAGCGCTGGTACAGCACCTTGGCCTGCTCGTGCGCCCGCTCGCGCAGCCACTCGCCATAGACCTGCTGGGTGAACACCACCTCCTTGGCTTCCTGCACCGCACGCAGCATGCCCCTGTTCCGTGCCGCCGAGGCGGTGGTGGAGCGATCCCCGGCCACTGCCATGAAGTGCAGCTTGCCGTCAGCGCCGCGCAGCTGCGGCATGGCGCGCGCTTTCTGGATCAGCGCCCGGGCGGTCATGTAGCCCGCATCTTCCGCACGCGGCTCCATGCTGCCCAGCCAGAACGGATAGCGCTCGCGCGGGCGGCCGGTCTGGGCATGCAGATCCTCCGGGATGCCGCTGAACACCATGAACACCGGAATCCCGGCGCCTTCCAGCGAGCGCAGGATTTCCGGGCCCACGCTGTAGTCGTTGGTGACCACCAGGTAGTCCGGCTTGCTGCGCGCCGGCCGCTGTGCGATTTCCTTGGCCAGCGTGATAGGCATCAGGCGATTGCGCTCGGCATAGCGGATCTCCAGCTCCATGCCCAGGCTGCGTGCCGACTGTTGCATCACCTGCGACACCGTCACCCAGTAGCCCTCGCTGCTCTTTCCCGGGTTGATGAAGGTCACGCGCTGCGCCGCCGCCCCCGTCGCAACGCCCAGCAGCAGCGCCATGCATGCCGCCAGGGCACGCCAAGCGGCCCTGCTCCCGCACTGGCGCAGACAGTCCTGTGTCTTCCTACATCCCAGCGCAAGGCGGGCAATCAATGGCATCGTGGAGTTTCCTGGCGCGTGCAGCCCCACCCCGGGCCATCACAGCAAAAACCCAGAACGATAACGAAAAAAAGCCCGCGCATGGCGGGCTTTTTCATGCATGGCCGGAAAACAGGGTTTTCCGCTGCCGCAGCGACGATGTTTTACAGACGCTCGGACACCCAGGCCTGCACCGATGCCAGAGCGGCCGGCACTGCCGCTGCATCCGAGCCACCGGCCATCGCCATGTCGGGCTTGCCGCCGCCCTTGCCGCCCACTTGCTGGGCCACAAAGTTCACCAGCTCGCCAGCCTTGACCTTGGCAGTTTCGGCCTTGGTCACACCGGCAGCCAGCTGCACCTTGTCGCCGTCCACGGCCGCCAGCACGATCACGGCCGCGCCCAGCTTGTCCTTGAGCTTGTCCATGGTGTCGCGCAGGGTCTTGGCGTCGGCGCCATCGAGCTTGGCCGCCAGCACCTTCACGCCGTTGACTTCGACGGCCTGCGTGGCCAGTTCATCGCCCTGGCTGGAAGCCAGCTTGCCCTTGAGGGCGGCGATTTCCTTTTCCAGTGCCTTGATCTGCTCCAGCGCACCGCCGATGCGGTGGGTCAGCTCGGCAGCAGGCGCCTTGAAGGCCGCCGCAGCCTGATCCACCGTGGATTCCAGCGACTGCAGATAGGCCAGCGCATTCTCGCCCGTCACCGCTTCGATGCGGCGCACGCCAGCGGCCACACCCGATTCGCCCACCACCTTGAACAGGCCGATGTCGCCCGTGCGGTGCACGTGGGTGCCGCCGCACAGCTCGCGGCTGGTGCCGATGTCCAGCACGCGCACGGTTTCACCATACTTCTCGCCAAACAGCATCATGGCGCCGGTCTTCTGGGCGCTTTCGATGTCCATCACGCGGGCATCGGTGGCACTGTTGGCCAGCACTTCGGCATTCACGCGGGCTTCGATCTCGCGGATCTGCTCGGCCGTCACCGGCGCGTTGTGCGCAAAGTCGAAACGGGTGCGCTCGGCGTTGACCAGCGAGCCCTTTTGCTGCACATGGCTGCCCAGCACTTCGCGCAGGGCCTTGTGCATGAGGTGGGTGGCCGAGTGGTTGCGCACGGTGGCTGCGCGCAGCTGGGTGTCCACCTGTGCCTGCACGGCGTCGCCCACCTTCAGGCTGCCGGCTGCCAGCTGGCCATGGTGGCCGAACACATCGGCCTTGATCTTTTGCGTGTCTTCCACGGCAAAGCGTGCGTCGCCAGCGGCGATCACGCCCTGGTCGCCCACCTGGCCGCCGGATTCGGCGTAGAACGGGGTGGTGTCCAGCACCACCACGCCGGACTGGCCGGCCTGGAGCTCGCTCACGCTGACGCCATCGGCGTAGAGCGCCACGATCGTGGCCGGCTCGGCCAGCTTCTCATAGCCGGTGAAGGTGTTGGCAGCGCCGGTGTACTCCAGCGCACGGTCCATCTTGAATTTGCCGGCCGCACGGGCCTGGTTCTTCTGCTGTTCCATGGCTGCATGGAAGCCGGCCTCGTCCACCGACAGACCACGCTCGCGCGCCACGTCGTTGGACAGGTCCAGCGGGAAGCCATAGGTGTCGTGCAGCTTGAAGGCCACATCACCGGGCAGCACCTGGGTGCCGCCAGCCAGTGCGCTGTCCAGGATTTCCATGCCGTGGGCCAGGGTCTCGAAGAAGCGCTCTTCCTCGACCTTCAACACCTCGGTGATGCGGGCTTCCTGCTCGCGGATCTTGGGATAGGCATCGCCCATGGTGGCGACCAGATCCTTGACCAGCTTATGGAAGAACGGGGTCTTCTGGCCCAGCTTGTACCCGTGGCGGATGGCGCGGCGCACGATGCGGCGCTGCACATAGCCACGGCCTTCGTTGGAAGGGATCACACCGTCGGCCACCAGGAAGGCGGTCGCACGGATGTGGTCGGCAATCACCTTCAGCGAGGGATTTTCCAGATCGGCGGTATGGGTCTCGCGGCCAGCCGCCTTGATCAGGTGCTGGAACAGGTCGATCTCGTAGTTGCTGTGCACATGCTGCAGGATGGCCGCCAGACGCTCCAGGCCCATGCCGGTGTCCACGCAGGGCGCAGGCAGCGGCTTGACGTTGCCCTGCTCGTCCATGTCGAACTGCATGAACACGTTGTTCCAGATCTCGATGAAGCGGTCGCCGTCTTCGTCAGGGCTGCCCGGAGGGCCGCCGGCCACGTGCGCGCCGTGGTCGTAGAAGATTTCCGAGCAGGGGCCGCAGGGGCCGGTGTCGGCCATCATCCAGAAGTTGTCGCTCTTGTAGCGGCCGCCCTTGTTGTCGCCGATGCGGATCACGCGCTCGGGCGGCAGGCCGATTTCCTTGGTCCAGATGTCGTAGGCCTCGTCGTCCTCGGCGTACACGGTGGCCAGCAGCTTGTCGGCCGGCAGCTTGTAGACCTCGGTCAGCAGCTCCCACGCCCACTTCAGCGACTCGCGCTTGAAGTAATCACCGAACGACCAGTTGCCCAGCATCTCGAAGAAGGTGTGGTGGCGGGCGGTGTAGCCCACGTTCTCCAGGTCGTTGTGCTTGCCGCCGGCGCGCAGGCAGGTCTGCACGCTGGTCGCACGGTTGTAGGGGCGCTTGTCCGTGCCCAGGAACACGTCCTTGAACTGGACCATCCCGGAGTTGGTGAACATCAAGGTGGGGTCGTTGCCCGGCACCAGCGGGCTCGATTCCACGATGGTGTGGCCCTTGGATGCGAAAAAGTCCAGAAACGTCTTCCGGATGTCGGCAACGGAGAAAGTGGGAGTGCTCATGGATATGGGGGTTTCGGTGTGCCAGGAGCCGAATTGCTTGCTACGGCACGGAACAACCTTTGATTATAGGTTTGGCCCACCGCCCTCCGCCTGCACCGCGGCATTCCCGCGATGCCCCCACCAGCAAAAAGCCCCGCAGCGTGGGCTGCAGGGCTTCGGTGTGGGGGGACGAAAGGCCTGACTCAGTGCTTGGCGGCCTTGCCCTTGGCGGCAGCGGCCTTGTCTTTCTTGCTGCCGATCTTGCTTTCCTGGCCCTTGAGCAGGCGGCCGATGTTCTGCGCATGGCGCCACAGCAGCAGGGCCGACATGGCGATGATGGCGGCCAGCAGCGGCTTTTCTGCCGACCACAGGCTACCGTCCAGCAGCACGTAGTACACCGGTGCGGCAATGGAGGCAATCAGGGCCGACAGCGAGGAGTAGCGGCTGATGACCGCCACCGCCAGCCAGGTCAGCAGCACCAGCAGACCCAGCCAGCCACTGATGCCCAGCAGCACGCCCAGCGCCGTGGCCACGCCCTTGCCGCCCTTGAACTGGAAGAACACCGGGAACAGATGGCCCAGGAAGGCCGCAATGGCCACCAGCGCCAGCGTGCCCTCTTCCAGCCCGAACTGGGGGCCGGCATATTTCACCAGCACCACGGGCACAAAGCCCTTGAGCGCATCCAGCAGCAGCGTCACGGCCGCCGCCTTCTTGCTGCCCGAGCGCAGCACATTGGTAGCGCCGGGGTTGCCGCTGCCATAGGTGCGCGGGTCACTGAGGCCGAAAGCGCGGCTGACGATGACGGCAAACGACAGCGAACCGATCAGGTAGGCGAGCACGGTGGCCAGGGAAGGAAGCAATGCGTTCAAGAGAGAAATCCTTGCCTGCCCTCCAAGGCAGGCGGCTGGTATTTGTTGTTTTTCCGGTTTTGGCGGGGCCGGCCAGGGCCGCCCCGAAGCGCTTATTGTGCCAGCGCGCACTGCACCGGCTTGGCGTCCAGCAGCTCCACACAAACCCGGGGGGCGATCTGCACCAGGAAACCACGGCGCCCACCGTTGATGGCGATGCGCGGCAAATCCAGGATGCTGGACTCGATATAGACCGGCATCTCCTTGCGCGTGCCAAACGGCGACGTCCCGCCCACCAGATAGCCACTGTGGCGGTTGGCCACTTCGGGCTTGCAGGGCTCGACACTCTTGGCGCCGATCTGGCGCGCCAGATTCTTGGTGGACACGGTGCAATCACCATGCATGAGCACCAGCAGCGGTCTGGCATCCTGGTCCTGCATCACCAGGGTCTTGACCACCGCGTGCTCGTCCAGCCCCAGCTGGCGTGCCGATTCGCTGGTGCCACCATGCTCCACGTACTCATACGGGTGCTCGGTGAACTCCACCTTGTGCGCCTTGAGCAGCTGGGTGGCCGGGGTCTCGCTCACATGGGCTTTGTCTTTTTTTGCCATATTCTCTGAATGGATAGCCTTGCCTCCCACACGCCCGACGAGCGCGTGGAAGACCGATGGAACCAGGGTAGCCTGGCCCTGCAGGTACCGCCCGGTACACAGCCGTTCCCTTGCAGCGCAGGTACGCAAGGCAAGCAGCGCCGCTTTAGCGGGCGTGCCGCCCTGTCACTGCGCCGGGTCGCGGTGCTGCCAGCGGATGGCGTCGATCTGCGCCAGCAGTTCCGCAGACAGCTGCGTGCCCCAGATCGCCAGATCTTCGTCGAGCTGCGCCAGGCTGGTCACGCCAATGATGGTGCTGGCCACCTGCCACTTGGTGTAGCAGAACGCCAGGGCCATCTGCGAGGGCGTCAGGCCGTGCTGGCGCGCCAGCGCGTTGTACAGGCGGGCCACGGGCAGTACCTCGGGGCGGCCCCAGCGCTGCTTGCGTACCGATTCGTACTTGGCAATGCGGCCCTGCGGGGAATCCGGCGCCTGCGTACCCATGGCGTCGTACTTACCGGACAGCAGGCCCACGCCCAGCGGCGAATAGGCCAGCAGGCCCACGCCCAGGCGGTCGCAGCTCTCGTCCATGCCGTTTTCCCAGCTGCGGTTCAGCAGGCTGTAGGGGTTCTGCACGCTGGCGACGCGCGGCAGGCCATATTCCTCGGCCAGGCGCACAAACTCGTGCACGCCATAAGGCGTTTCGTTCGACAGCCCCACATGGCGGATCTTGCCCTGCTGCACCAGCTTGGCCAGTGTCTCCAGCTGTTCGCGGATCGGGGTCGCGGAGTTGTCCTTGGCCGGTTCGTAGTACAGCGCGCCGAAGGAAGGCACATGGCGCTCCGGCCAGTGGATCTGGTAGAGGTCGATCACATCGGTCTGCAGACGGCGCAGACTGCCCTCGCAGGAGGCCACGATGTCGGCACTGCTCAGGCCCGTGCCTTCGCGGATCCAGGGCATGCCGCGCGAGGGCCCGGCCACCTTGCTGGCCAGCACCACCTTGTCGCGCTGGCCGGGGTTGGCCTTGAACCAGTTGCCCAGAATGGTCTCGGTCGCACCGTAGGTGGCTTCGCGCGCCGGCACGGCATACATCTCGGCCGTGTCCCAGAAATACACGCCACGCTCCAGCGCACGGCTGAGGATGCGGTGGGCGTCCGCCTCGTTCACCTGCTCTCCAAAGGTCATGGTACCCAGGCAGATGGGGCTGACTTTCAGGCCGCTGCGGCCCAGTTCGACATGCTGCATGCTTGCTTTCCTGCTCTTCACAATAGTGTTCAAGTGTAAGGAGCTGGCAGCCCGGTTGCAGACAAACCGGGCGGAATCCGTACCACGGGATGGCTTCAGGGGGCAGCCTGGGCCTGTGCCAGGGCCTGTGCCAGGGCCTGCTCCGCGAGCTGGCGCGCACGCCGATAGTTGTTGCGTGCCGTCTCGCTCCAGATGGCCTGCAGCCGCTCCCACTGGGCATCAGCCGGGGCACCCGCCGCCGCCAGCCATTGCCGGCTGCTCGCCTCCATGGCCGGCAGCACCGGCGTATAGGCCACTTTGCGGGCCGATGCCAGCAACGCCGCACCCTGCCGGCTGGACCGGCTGCGCAATGCCCGGTCTGCGGCATGGATGGCGCGGGTCGCCGCCTGCAGCTCGACCAGGGGTTCCGTCACCACCAGGTCAAACAGCCGGCTCACCAGCTGGTAGCGCGTGCTGGAGAGCTCCACATCAAACTGCAGGCGCGAGCGCTGGGCCTGCAGGTAGGGGTCCGGGTAGCCCGCAGGCATGTGCAGCACCGCGGCCGGCAGCACCGGCAGGCGGTTGATCCGGGGGTCCAGCAACAGCTGCTGCCCCGGCGGCGACAGGGTGAAGGCCATGAAGCGCTTGGCACCGTCCGGGTTGTGCGCCCCGGCGACCAGGCCGATGCTGGCCGGCAGCACAGGGGCCATGGTGGCGTAGGCGAAATCCACCGGCATGCCGGAGTACTTGGCCGCCAGGCCGAACGCGTCGATCACCAGACCGGCGCCATAGCTGCCACGCGCAATGCCCCGGGGCACGGCATAGCTGTCGGGAGATATCTCCGCCGCATTGCCCGCCAGTTGCAGCAGCAGCGCCCAGCCCTGTTCCCAGCCCAGGCCCTGCAGCATGCTTTCCACCATCAGGTGGGTGGTGCCGGAGCGCGAAGGCGCGCTCAGCACCACATGGCCGGCATAGGCGGGCTGGGCCAGATCCTGCCACTCCTGGGGCTCCCGGATCTGGCGCTGGCGCAGATAGTCACTGTTCCACATGATGCCGTAGCCCGACAGCGACTGGCCAAAATAGCGCCCGCTCGCATCGTTGAGCGCATGCGGCCCCACCTTGGCCGGCACCTGGGGGTTGCGCAGCTCGGGCGCAGGCTGCAGCAGCCCTTTGCGCGCCAGCAGCACAAAGGCTTCGATGGACGAGGCCCAGACAACATCCGGCCGCTTGCCCGCCGGGCGCTGCTCCACCTCGCGGAACAGCTCTGCGGTGCTCTTGGCCACGATCTCCAGGCGGATGCCCGGATGCTGGCGTTCGAACGCCAGGCGGTAGGCCCGCATCATTTCCTGCGACAGCGAGGTCACCACCGTCACCGTACCGGCCTGCGCCAATGCCGGCGGCCAGCCGCTGCACAGGCACAGAAAAAGGGCAGCAGCCCATCGAAAACTGGCAAGCTTGACTGGTCTCTCCACTCCGGTCCCCCATGTCACGCAGTGCGTCACGCGCCGGACAGTCCCGCCCACCCGTGCCGCATCGGTTGCTATAGGATTTGCTGCAGCTACTGTAGTGCGCGCAACTGCCGGTGCGTGCACCGTTCACCCCTTCCACGGGCATTTATCTGACAGCCGTACCGCCTTTGCACTGACATACCGACATGTACCAGCCCCAACGCGCCGCCACCAGCCAGCACCTTCCGGTGCGCACCCTCTCCTACCATGTGCGCACCTGGGGTCAGCCCCAACCCGATAGCGTCCCCCTGGTACTGGTGCATGGCTGGATGGATGTCTCCGCCTCCTGGCAGTTTGTGGTGGATGCCTTCAGCCAGGCGTTTGCGCAGGGGCGGCAGATCATCGCTCCGGACTGGCGCGGCTTCGGACTCAGCCCCATGCCTGCGCCCTGCGACAACTACCACTACGCCGACTACCTGGGCGATCTGGACGCACTGCTGCGCCACTGCGTGCCGGGAGACGGTGCCATCGATCTGGTGGGCCACAGCATGGGCGGCAATGTGGCCATGTTCTATGCGGGCGCCCGTCCGGCACGCATTCGCCGCCTGGTGAATCTGGAAGGCTTCGGCATGCCTGCCAGCCGCCCCGCCCAGGCCCCCAGGCGCACAGCCCAGTGGCTGGACGAGCTGCGGAAGCTCGAGAGCGGCGCCATCGCCCTCAAAACCTATGCCAGTGTGGACGACGTGGCCCAGCGCCTGCGCAAGACCAACCCGCGCCTACCGGCAGACAAAGCCCTGTGGCTGGCCCAGCACTGGTCGGCCCCGCAGGCCGACGGCAGCTGGGCCATCCTGGGCGACGCTGCACACAAGATTGTCAACCCCCAGCTGTTCCGTGTGGACGAAGCCCTGGCCCACTACGCGGCCATCACCGCGCCCCTGCTGGCGGTGGAAGCCAGCGACGACAGCCTGGCCGGCTGGTGGAAAGAGCGCTACACGCTGGCCGAATACCACCAGCGCCTGCAGGCCGTGCCCGACTGCCGGCTGGCGCGCGTCGAAGACGCCGGCCACATGCTGCACCACGACCAACCTGCTGCTGTGGCGCGGCTGATCGAGGATTTCTGCACCGCCGCCGCTTGAAGCCTGCGGCGGTCAGCAGCCCAGCTGCGGACGGGCTGCAGCCCGGCCAGCGGGGCCGGCAAAGGGCTCAGTACCAGTGCAGCGGCCATGCGGCGGCGGCCCTGCCTCATGCGGGAATCGGTCATGGAAGGTCTCCAGTTATGAAAGGGATGTGCTCAATGTGCGCCAGATGCGCCGCCCAGGTGTGCAGGCCTGTTCAGCGCGTCTCGGTGTGGTGTGTCTCTTCCGTTTGCGGGCGCCGGTATCACACCGCCGGGCTGCCGGCCCAGTGTTTCAGCACATGCTTGAGGATCTTGCCGGTGGGCGCGGCCGGCAGCGCCGGCACAATGCGGATCTCGCTGGGCACCTTGTAGGGCGACAGCTGTGCGCGCAGCCACTGGCGCAGCTCCTGCAGGTCGGGGTCCATGCCGGCCTTCACCTCGACAAAGGCCACCACCTCTTCGTTGTCCGCTACCTCGCGCCCCACCACAGCCGACTGCACGATGGCCGCATGGCTGTTGAGCACCTGCTCCACTTCCACCGGGTAGACATTGAAGCCCGAGCGGATGATCAGCTCCTTGCTGCGCCCCACCACCTCCAGCGCACCATCCGCCCCCTGGCGCGCCATGTCGCCGGTGTTGAACCAGCCCGCGGCATCCAGCACCTGGGCCGTGGTGGCGGCGTCGCGGTAGTAGCCGCGCATGCGTCCCGGGCTACGCACCCAGAGTTCGCCCACCTGCCCGGCCGCCACCGGCAGGCCGCCGGGGCCACGCAGGCTGGCCTCCACGCCCGGAATCGGCTGGCCCACGGCACAGTCCGCACGCGGCGCACCGCGCGTCTGGGCGATGGTGGGGCCGGTTTCGGTCAGGCCATAGCCGTTGTGCAGCGTCTGGCCCAGCGCCTGCTCGACCTGGGCCTTGAGGCTGGGCGTCAGCGGTGAACCGGCCACCCCGATCAGGCGCAGTGCCGGTGCTCGCAACGTCTGCTGCTGCGAGCGGCTCCATTCCAGCAGCCGGGCAAACAGCGCCGGCACGCCCACGAACAGGGTAACGTCCTGCTCCCCCAGCGCCCGGGCAGCGGCCTCCGGCGTGAAGCGGGCTTCCAGCAGCAGGCTGGCGCCGGCGCACAGACTGCCCAGAAACTGGGTCGACAGCCCCACCACATGGGCCATGGGCAACACGCCATAGACCCGGTCGCGCGGGCCGATCTCGCGGATCTCGCGCGCCGACTGCGCCACAAAGAGCAGGTTGGCGTGCGTCAGCATCACCCCCTTGGGGTGGCCCGTGGTGCCTGAGGTGTAGACCAGGGCCGCCACCTGCTCGGCCGGGTCGGCGCTGCAAGGCTCCGCCTGGGCCTGTGCGTTCAGCGGGCCCAGACCCAGTGCCCCCACCGGGGTGTCCCAGCCTACCGCCTCCGCATGGCGGGCATGGACCACAGCTTCGGGCGAGACATGGGTCAGGTAGACCACACGGCGGGCACCGGAATGCTCCTTGAACTGGGCAATTTCCCGCTCCGACAAGCGCGCGTTGACGATGCTCGCCCAGGCATCCAACTTGCTGGCAGCCACAAAAAGTGCGCAGGCGGCCACGCAGTTCTCGCCCACCACCAGCAGGCGGTCGCCGGGGCCCACCCCGGCCTGCTGCAGCTGCTGGGCCAGTGTATCGCTCGCCGCCCACAGTTGCTGGTAGCTCAGGCAGTGCTGGGCATCCTGCACGGCCAGATGGCTGGGCTGACGCTGCACCCAGGGGGCAATCGCCTCATGGATGCGGCGCGGCGCTGAAGAAAGGGTCGGGGCCGTCAAGCCGGCCTCCACAGTGTCTGCGGGCATGGTGTCTCCTGTCTGGTGGGGGTCACAGCGGTCCGACATGGCTGCTGCGCTGGAAAAGTGTAGGAGCGCCCCCGGCCCGGTGGGCTCTTTTCCAAAACCGCCATGCGGAACATCACCTCCAGAAAGACACCCTTGTCATTTGGCCATCGCTGCGCTAATGGCACAGGCACCGTCTTGTGCCGCAGACCGGTTCATGGGGCGGCAGACTGCAGCTGTCCATGCCGCTGCAAAACCGCTGTGCGGAACCCGATCTGCGCCGCCGGCGGTTGCAAACGGTCCGCGCCCTCCACAATCGATCCCAGTGGCAAGGATGGCGGCACATGCATGCCCCACCGGCTGCACTGCATCTGCACACACAGGAGACAAGCCATGAGTGACAAGAAAGCCATCCTCGTGATTGGCGCCGGAGACGCCACGGGTGGCGCGATTGCCAAGCGTTTTGCCCGTGAGGGCTATATCGCCTGCGTCACCCGCCGCAGCGCCGACAAGCTGGAGCCGCTGGTCCAGGAGATCCGCGCCGCAGGCGGTGAAGCCCACGGCTTTGGCAGCGATGCGCGCAAGGAAGACGAGATGGTCAGCCTGATCGAGCACATCGAAAGCCAGATCGCCCCCATCGAAGTGGCGGTGTTCAACATCGGGGCCAATGTGCGCTTTGGCATCACCGAGACCACGGCACGCGTCTATTTCAAGGTCTGGGAAATGGCCTGCTTTGCCGGCTTTCTGATGGGGCGCGAGACCGCCAAACGCATGCTGCCGCGCGGACGGGGCACGATTTTGTTCACTGGCGCCACCGCCAGCCTGCGCGGGCGCGACGGCTTTGCCGCCTTTGCCGGCGCCAAGCACGGCCTGCGCGCCCTGGCACAGAGCATGGCGCGCGAGCTGTGGCCCCAGGGCATCCATGTGGCCCACCCCATCATCGATGGCGCCATCGACACCGATTTCATCCGCAGCAACTTCCCCGAACGCTATGCGCTCAAGGAACAGGACGGTATTGTCAGCCCCGAAGCCATTTCCGACGCCTACTGGGCCATCCACCAGCAGCCGCGCAACGCCTGGACGCACGAGACCGAACTGCGCCCCTGGCTGGAGAGCTGGTAAACCGCCGCCCCCCGCCACCACCATCCCCAGACCGGAGCTTGCACCATGCACCAACCGACCGTGGAATTCCTGTTCGACTTTGGCAGCCCCAATGCCTATTTCTGCCACCAGGTGCTGCCCGCCATTGCCGCGCGCACCGGCCAGCCCGTGACCTATGTGCCCATTCTGCTGGGCGGCATCTTCAAGCTGGCCAACAACCGCTCGCCCATGGAGGCGTTTGCCGACATCCCCACCAAGCGCGCCTACGACCAGCTGGAAATCCAGCGCTTCATCCGCAAGCACGACCTGCACCGCTACCAGCGCAACCCGCATTTCCCGGTCAACACGCTGATGATGATGCGCGGCGCCATTGCCGCCCAGCAGATGGGCTGCCTGGACCCCTATGTGGACGCCATGTTTGGCGCCATGTGGGAACGTGCCCTGAACATGGCCGAGCCCGAGCTGTTCCAGAGCGTGCTGCAGCAGGCCGGGCTGGACGCAGCGGCCATCACCGCCGCCATCGCCACACCCGAGGTCAAGAACCAGTTGCTGGCCAACACCCAGCAGGCCTATGAGCGCGGCTGTTTTGGCAGTCCCACCTTCTTTGTCGGCGGCGAGATGTTCTTCGGCAAGGACCGCCTGCGCGAGGTGGAAGAAGAAATCCTGGCCCAGCGCAGCGGCAGCTGACGCCCTGCTCCACCTGCGGCCGCCACCGCTGCCCCGGCCCTGCCGGGGCACACCTGCAACCCCTTTCCACGCCCTGACACACCATGAAGACACGCATCACCGAACTGTTCAACATCCGCCACCCCATCATCCAGGGCGGCATGCACTATGTGGGCCTGGCGCCGCTGGCGGCAGCCGTCTCCAACGCCGGCGGTCTGGGCATGATCACCGCCCTCACACTGGGCACGCCCGAGAAGCTGGCCCAGGAAATCGCCAAGACCCGGGGCATGACGGACCAGCCGTTCGGCGTCAACCTCACCTTTCTGCCCTCGTTCACCCAGCCTCCGTACGAGGAATACATCGCCGCCATCCGCGAAGGCGGCATCAAGGTGGTGGAAACCGCCGGCCGCAGCCCCGAGGCCTATATGCCGGCCCTGAAAGCCGCCGGCATCAAGGTGATCCACAAATGCACCGCCGTGCGCCATGCGCTCAAGGCCGAGCGCATCGGCTGCGACGCCGTCAGCGTGGACGGTTTTGAATGCGGCGGCCACCCTGGCGAGGACGACGTGCCCAATATGATTCTGCTGCCCGCGGCCGCCCGTGCGCTTAAGATCCCGTTTGTGGCCTCCGGCGGCATGGCCGACGGCCGCAGCCTGGTGGCGGCACTCGCGCTGGGCGCCGATGGCATGAACATGGGCACACGCTTTCTGTGCACCCAGGAAGCCCCGGTCCATCAGAACGTGAAGAACGCCATCGTCGCCGCCAGTGAACTGGACACCCGCCTGGTCATGCGCCCGCTGCGCAACACCGAACGCGTGCTGAACAACCCCGGCGTGCAGAAGCTGCTGGAGATCGAAGCAGCCAAGGGCGCCAGCACCACCATCGAGGACATCCGCGAGCTGGTGGGCGGCATCTACCCCAAGGCCATGGTGCAGGGCGATGTTGATGCCGGTGCCTGGAGCTGCGGCATGGTGGCAGGCCTGATCCACGACATCCCCAGCGTGGCCGAGCTGATCGAGCGCATCATGCGTGAAGCCACCGACGACCTGATCAACGGCCGCCTGCGTGCCATGGTGGACGCCGGTACATCCGCCTGAAAATCGCGGTCGATACCCCGCTTGCCTGCCCCTGCCCGGATGGTCCGGCCAGGGGCATGGCATGTCCTCCCCAGCCCTGGCCCATGCACACTCCCACGCCCCCCCGTGACATCGGAAAACTGCCGATGCCCATTGACGACCACAAGGAAGACCGCCAGTTCGTCACGGCGCTGGCGCGGGGGCTGCAGGTGCTCAAATGCTTCACCTCGGGCGAGGAGCATCTGGGCAACCAGGAAATCGCCCAGCGTTGCCGCCTGCCCAAATCCACCGTCACCCGGCTCACGCACACCCTGACGCTGCTGGACTTTCTGCACCACGACAGCGTGCAAAACCGCTACCGGCTGGGCATGGCCACGCTGTCCCTGGGCGGCACCACGCTCCTGAGGCTGGACGCGCGCGAAATCAGCCGACCCATCATGCAGGAGTTGGCCAACCAGACCGGCTGCCTGATCGCCCTGGGCATGCGCGAAGGCATGTCGATGCTCTATCTGGAAACGGCACGCAGCGATGCCTCGGTTATCACAATCCGGCTGAACCTGGGCTCGCGCATTCCGCTGCACACCACCGCCATGGGCCGCGCCTACCTGGCCGGTTCGCGCCCGGCAGCCCGCAGATCGGTGATGGAGCGGGTCAAAAACATCAACCCCGAGAGCTATGCCGACATCGAGCGCGCCATCACCCGCGCCGGCGAAGAGTACGAAGCCACCGACTGCTGCACCTCGTACTCGGAATGGCGGGGCGAGGTCGGTGCCATCGCCACCCCGCTGCGCGTGGGCAAGGGCATGCCCATGATGGTTCTCAGCGCCTCGGGCGACATCCGCACCATGACGCCACAGTTTGTCGAGCACACCGTGCGCCCGCTGCTGCTGCGCAGCGCCTGGGCCATCGAGCAGCATTTCCAGCCGGGCAACTGACGAACTGACGCACAGCCTGCCTCCCAAACGCGTCCCCATGCCAGTATCAGCAGCCAGACGGCCCGGCTAGCGGCATCACAGGGTGCGCGTCCGTCCATGGCGCCAGCGAAGCGCCGCGCAAACGCAGGCACGCCCGCCCCAACCCGTGACAGCCCATCGCGCACATGCGCCAGCAGCGGTCGCCGCCATTGAATTTCACAAATTTCTGAAATATCCGGTACACGCCAGCACGACATGGACTTTATTTCCCATGAAGAATGGACTTTTTTTCTCACAACAATAATGGCCTGCATGGTTCCATGCCCAGGCCCGTTTTCATGCGAGGTTCGATATGACTCATCAAGCGCAGGCGCAGCCGGTGGCGGCGCGTGTTTGGCTCTGGATCCTGGGGGCAGTGCTGGCCGTGGCCGGCCTGGCCTTCGTGGTTGGCGGTGCCAAGCTCATCAGTCTGGGAGGCAGCTGGTACTTTGCGCTGGCGGGCATCGGCCTGCTGGCCTCCGGCTTGCAGACCGTTCGCCGCCACCGCAGCGGAGCATGGCTGTACCTGCTGACCTTTGCGGCGACCGTGGTCTGGGCACTGTGCGAAGTGGGTCTGGATTACTGGAGCCTGATCTCCCGCCTGCTGGCGCTGACCTTTGGCGCCGTGGTGGTGCTGGCCAGCATGCCGCTGCTGCGCCAGGGCGGTGTGCCTGCCGGCTCCCGTGCCAAAGCGCCCCTGGCCACGGCCGGCGTGCTGCTGATCGCGGGTCTGGCCGCTTTTGCCTCCATGTTCCAAATCCATCCCGAGGTCAGCCCCCAGGCCGCTGCAGCCACGCGCAAGCCCGTGGATGCCGCCAGCGAACAAAAGGACTGGAACCACTACGGCAACAGCAGCAACAACGACCGCTTTGCCGCGCTGGACCAGATCAATGTGGACAACGTGAACCAGCTGCAGGTGGCCTGGACCTTCCACACCGGTGATGTACCCAAATCTACCGGCGCAGGCGCCGAAGACCAGCTGACGCCGCTGCAGGTGGGCGACAAGGTCTTCCTCTGCACGCCCAGCAACAATGTGATCGCACTCGATGCCGACACCGGTCAGCAGCTGTGGCGCCATGACACCAACTCCCATGTGGGCGGCGTGTGGGAACGCTGCCGCGGCCTGGCCTATTTCGATGCCGAAGCCCCCCTGGCCCAGCCCAGCGTCCCGGGCTCGACACCGGTGCAGGCCGTGGCTCTGCCCGCCACCGGCAGCTGCAAGCGCCGTATTCTGATGAACACCATCGACGCGCGCCTGTTTGCCCTGAACGCCGACACCGGCGCGCTGTGCGATGACTTTGGCACCCATGGCGTGGTCGATCTCAAGCAGGGCCTGGGCAACATTGCCAACCCCGCCTACTACACCCTGACCTCGGCCCCCACCGTGGCAGGCACCACCATCGTCATCGGCGGCCGTGTGGCCGACAACGTGCAGGTGGACATGCCCGGCGGCGTGATCCGCGGCTTCGACGTGGTGACCGGTGCCCAGCGCTGGGCATTTGACGCCGGCTCGGCCACGCCGAACGCGCTGCTCAGCCCAGGCCAGACCTACACCCGCTCGTCCGCCAACGTGTGGGCGGGCACCACCTACGACCCCAGCTCCAACACCGTGTACCTGCCCATGGGCTCGCCCTCGGTCGATCTGTACGGCGCCACCCGTTCGGCAGCCGACCTGAAATACGGCGCCTCCGTTCTGGCGCTGGACGCCGCGACTGGCAAGGAAAAATGGGTCTACCAGACCGTGCACAACGATCTGTGGGACTTCGACATTCCCATGGCCCCCACGCTGATCGACTTCCCCCACCCCGACGGTGCCACCACGCCCGCACTGGTCGTCGGCACCAAGGCCGGACAGATCTTTGTGCTGGACCGCAAGACCGGCCAGCCCCTGACCAAGGTGGAAGACGTGGCCGTCAAGCCCGGCAGCATCCCGGGCGAGAAATATGCACCCACCCAGCCGCTGTCCGTCGGCATGCCGCAGATCGGCACGCAGACACTGACCGAAGCCGATATGTGGGGCGCCACACCGCTGGACCAGCTGATGTGCCGCATCAAGTTCAAGTCCATGCGCTATGACGGCCTGTTCACCGTGCCGGATACCGATGTCTCGCTGAGCTTCCCCGGCTCGCTGGGCGGCATGAACTGGGGCGGCCTGTCGGCCGACCCGACCAACCAGCTGCTGTTCGTGAACGACATGCGCCTGGGCCTGTGGGTGCAGATGGTGCCGCAGAAGAAGGATGCCGCGCTGTCCGACGGCGGCGAAGCACCCAACACCGGCATGGGCCAGGTGCCGCTGGGCGGCACGCCCTACGCGGTGATGAAGGACCGCTTCATGTCGCCGCTGGGCATTCCCTGCCAGAAGCCGCCGTTCGGCACGCTGACCGCCATCGACATGAAGACCCAGCAAGTGGCCTGGCAAGTGCCTGTGGGCACGGTGCAGGACACCGGCCCCATGGGCATCAAGATGCGCCTGCCGCTGCCCGTGGGCCTGCCCACACTGGGCGGCACCCTGGCCACGCAGGGCGGCCTGGTGTTCTTTGCCGGCACACAGGACTACTACCTGCGCGCCTGGGATACGGCCACCGGCAAGGAAATCTGGAAGAGCCGCCTGCCCGTGGGCAGCCAGGGCGGCCCCATGAGCTACAAGTCGCCCAAGACCGGCAAGCAGTATGTGGTGATCTCGGCCGGCGGTGCCCGCCAGTCGCCCGACCGCGGTGACTATGTGATCGCCTACGCGCTGCCGGACGGCACCGCCAGGTAAGTCCTGCCCGGCGCACACTTTCTGCCCCGCGGAATGCGCGCAGCGCCAGCACCCCGACGCCATGGTCTGCAAGGGCCATGGCTTTTTTTGCCTCTGGCGCCTGCCGCCGCTGCGCGTGCTACGCTGGCAGGCTTTGGTGGACGACAGCTTGCAAAGAGAGATGGTGGTGAACGCGCAGCACAACAGTGACAAGGCTTACGGCATGGTGCCCGCCACACCCCAGGCTGCACCCGGCCATGCCAGCGACCTCAGCGACACTGGCCGTCCACTCCCGAATGCAGCGGTGGACTCCGCCGCCGACATGCGCCGAGCCCTGCTGGAAGCGGGCCGCACCGAGTTCGCCAACTACGGTTTTGACGGCGCCCGGCTGGAGCGCATCGTCGCCAAGGTGGGCTGCGCCAAGCGCATGCTGTACTACTACTTTGGCAACAAAAAGGATGTGTACCTGGCCGTCATCGCCCAGTGCTACAGCGATATCCGGGCCTCGGAAGAACAGCTCAACCTCGACGCCCTGGCGCCGTTGCAGGCTCTGCACGCCCTGGCGCAGAAAAGCTTCGAGTACCACGAACAGAACCAGGAATTCACCCGCCTGGTGCTGCAGGAGAACTTTCAGGGCGCGCAGCTGCTGGGCCAGGTTTCCAACACCGAACTGCTGCGCAAGGCCGCACTGGAGCCTGTGGAGCGCATTCTGCAGCGCGGCGTGGCACAAGGCGTGTTCCGCGCCGATGTGACGGCGGTCGACGTCCACTACCTGATTTCCGCCCTGTCGAGCTTTCGTGTCGACCACGCCGCCACCTGGAACAGCCTGCTGCAGGTGGATCTGCTGGGCGACACCCTGCGCACACGCCACCTGCACCTGTTGCTCGACCAGCTCAGCCGTCTGGTGCGCCAGCCCTGAACGCGGCGCCTGTCTCATACCGCCCTATGCCCCATGCCGCGGCTTGTGTTTGCGCACGCGGCATTTGCGCTACATTGGGCATCCATTTTTCCCATCCGGCGCGCCCCGTGCGCTCCTGTTTTTGCAGGCCCTGCAGCCATGCTGCCAGCGCCCCACCACGGACACCCTCCTGCCATGTGGCCTTTTGATCTGCTGCGCAAGCTCTCCCGCGGCCCCGATGTGGGCGAAACCTTCCGCCACTTCATCGGTTGTTACCTGTTCGGCTTCGAGGCCGAAGGCGAGCAGCAGCCTACCTACATCGCCCTGCCTTCCAACCTGGAATGGCTGGAACGCGAAGTCCGGCAGTACCTGCAGGAATTTGTGGACGAACACCCCCATGCCAGCGAAGTCCCCGCCATCCAGGCCACGCTGGCCGATCTGCCCCAACGCCTGGCCGCCCATGTGGCCGGCGGCATGGGCCAGCCCTTTCTGGCATTGCCCGGTGTGAACCTGTTCATCCGCAAAGGTATGCGCGAGCGGCGCAAGGAAAACGGCAAGTACGCGGAATAAGCCGCCCCGGCGCGGCCGCTACACCCCGGTCAACCCCGGGTTGACGGCCCCAACAGATCGCGCGGATGCCCATGCCGGGCCGGCCAGCGACCTGACTTCCCTGCCCACGGTCTGCAGTGGCGCAGCGAATTGCTCGGAGGAAGCGGTCTACACGCCCATCTCGCGCTACGCTTGCAGCTTGCATGGATTTGCCTGCGTGCTGCCCGCAGGCGCGTACCATAGCTGCCGCCTGCCTTCCCCCGACTTTGTGCTGCATGCCGCCAGGCCTGCCTCCCCACTGCCATGACCGATCTCCTGACGCCCCCGGCTGCACCCACCCCGGCCTCTGCCAACCTGGCAGGAGCCCGTGTTCAGGTGCCGCCCTCGCTGGGCGCCATGCTGCAGGAGCTGCCGGCCCTGCTGCAATCGACCGATCCCCTGGCGCCGTCCCAGGCCGCCCAGTTGCTGCACCAGACCGCCCGCGCACTGGACGTGGTGCAGCAACCCGGCCTGGCCCGGCTGCTGCGGGCCATGGAAACCGCGCTGCGCCAGCCCGTCGCACCGACCGGCACGGCGCCAGGCAGCCCGCTCCCCCGCGATGTACTGCTGCTGGCCGCCAAGGACGCCCAGGCCCACCTGCAGACTCTGCAGGCCGGCCGCAACGCACAGGTGGCCCACCTTTTCCCGGCCTACCGCGCCGTCTGCAAGCTCGGCGGCAAGGACAGCGCCCACCCGGCCGACCTGTGGGAGCTGCTCTGGCAACTGGCTCCCGTTCCCGCGCCGCTGCCCGCCGCGCTGCAGGTACCGCCCCACAGGGTGGCCCCGTCCACCCGCGCTCTGCTGGACCAGCAGGTGCTGGCCGTGGTCAAGAACGCCGACGCCCCAGCTGCCGCCCGCCTGCGCGACCTGTGCCTGGGCCTGGCCCAGACCTGCGCGGCACCGGCCGACACTGCCTTCTGGCAGGCAGCGGCCGGCTGCTTTGACGCCACAGCCCATGGCCTGCTGGAGCAAGACCTCTACACCAAGCGCCTGGCCTCGCGCGTGCTGATGCACTACGCCAGCGTGGCCAAGGCCGGCGACTCCGCCTTCACCCCGCCGCCCGACACCCTGGTGCGCGATCTGCTGTATTACTGCGCCCAGGCCGCCGACACCGCCGCCATGGTGATGCACGGCCTGCCGCCCGTGCTGCAGGCCATCTGCCACAGCTGCCAGCTGCTGCCCGCAGACGCTCCGGCACGGGTCGCACAGGCTGTCGAGCCCCCCGGTGACACCACACTGACCCTGGACCTAGGCCGCGGAGCCGAAGCCCTGGCCATCCCCACCACTGTGGCTGCGCCGCTGCACGATCCACTGGCAGAGCCCCGCTCCACCACGCCTGCAGCCGGCCCATCTGCCACATCAGACGATGCAGGCCTGAACCTTTCGCACCTGGTGTTCGGCGACGAGCCCGAAGCGCCCGAGGTACCGGTCGAAGTCGCTGAACCGTCCGCCCCGCCCGCCGCGCGGGCACCGATACCACAGCCGGTGGCGCAAACCACCGGGGACCTCTCCATCGCCACCCCGGCCTCGGCTGCCTCCAGCGCAGCGCACGATGCTGCTCTGCCCGCCACCGCAGGCGTCGTCGAAGCGATGGACACTTCGGCGGTACCGCACAGTGCGACCGCCCTGGACAACACAGCGACCCCTGCGGCGGCAGCATCTTCCGTAGTACCCCACGCAGCCGGGCCAAGCGAGATCGCCTCCGTGGCGGCCGTGTCTGCAGCGAACACGCCAGCGGCAGCAGAGCCTCTCACTGAGCCTGTTCTGCTCGCCGAGGCCATCACACCGCACCCTGCCAGCATGCCGGAAGGCGTTGTCGATGCAACCCTTGCCGAGCAGGAGCACGCCACATCCGCCGCTCCTGCAGACAGCGTTGGGAGCACCACGACAGCCGAAGCCGCCAGCGGCGAGCACAGCGCACCCGACACCGACACCGACACCGACACCGACACCGACACCGACACCGATGCTCCCCCAGTGGAAGCCGCTCAGGAGCGTTCCGAACCAGTGACGGACAGTGCGCAGGCAGAACGCCCGGCAGACGATGGAAACACAGCATTCCCCACGGAACTGGCAACCACAGCCGACACCGCAGACGCCGTCAGTACCAGCGCCGATGTGCCACCGCCGCAGGACGCTGCGGCAAAGGCTGCAGCCCCCATGGACGACCGCACCGCTCTGGCCACACGCCTGGCCGCAGCCGCCGTGCCCGAGCTGCAACCCGGTGCCGCCCTGCTGCAAGGTGCGGCCGGCCAGCCCCGGGCAGAACCCAACCAGGGCTTTTTGACCGAAGCCGACGGCCTCAGCCAGCAGTTGCAGACCGAGATCACCGCGTGGGCGGCAGAAAGCAACACCCCCCTGCCCCCCACAGCCGCAGAGCAGGCGCGCGCGCTGACCCGCAGCGCCTGGGGCGCTGGCTGCACCGAGATTTCGCTGCTCACCCACACCCTGCAGATGGTGCTGGAGCGCCTGCGCCGCAACGCCACGGCTGCACAGCGCCAGGCCTGTGTGCATGCCGCCGACGAAGTGCTGCGCCTGCTGCACCAGTTTGCCGCCGGCTTCATGCGCCGCCCCCACCCCCAGGTGCTGGAAGCCTTGAACCACATCCTGGCAGATACGGTATCCACACCACCAGCGCCGGACAGCGAAACCCGTCCGGCCCAAGACGAAACCGACGCCGACGGGGCAGCCCCCGACCGCCACACCACTTTCATCGACGGCACGGCCACCCACCAGGCCATCGGGCACGAAGAAGTGCCTGCCGCCGTGCCAGTCCCGGCCTCGGTCCTGCCCAGCGTGGACCAGCTCGAACCCGTGCGCTTTGCCGTGTTCGAGGAAGAGGTGCTTGCCGTCTGGCCTGCGCTGCAGACAGCGCTGCACCAGTGGATGGAGCGACCTGCCGAGCAGGGCACGCCCCGCCAGACCCTGCTGCGCAGCCTGCACACCTTGAAGGGCAGCGCCCGCCTGGCCGGTGCCGCCGCCTGGGCCAGCCAGGTGCATGCCCTGGAAGACCTGGCCCTGCTGGCGCAACCCAATGACGGGCCGCTGGGCCCCAGTGCCCTGCAACAGCCCCTGGAAGTGCTGCGCATCGCCTTCGTCGCCCTGCAGCAAGAGCTGGCCGCGCGCCACCCCGAGCGCTCGCTGCAGCACTGGGGCGCCAGCCCCATTGACACCGTGGGCCGCCACGCCCAGGCGCTGTGGGGCACCCACGAGCAAACCCAGCAGTCCGTGGCCGACAACCACCAGATGCTGGCCGAGATGGAAAGCTGCCTGCAGCGCCTGCGCGCCCAGCTCAAGGACTGCGCCGCCTGGGCCGACACCCTGGTGCTGCACGGCGATATGGACTTGTCCTATGAATGGCATGAAGAGCTGCACGATCTGATCCGCGGCCTCAGCGACGGAGTGGACGACATCGGCACCGTGCAGCGCCAGCTGCAGCACGGCCTGGCGACGGCGGACACCGCCCTCACCACCCAGGCCGGCCACCTGCGCGCGCTGCAGCACACGCTGCTGTACGCGCGCCTGACTCCGCTGGCCCAGCTACACGAACGCCTGCTGGCCACCGTGCAATTGGCCGCCAGCGACACTGGCAAGCCCACCCAGCTGCTGCTGGAAGGCGGCGACCAGTTGCTGGAGCGCAATGTGGCCGACCAGCTGGCACCGGCACTGGAGCATCTGCTGCGCAACTGTGTAGACCATGGCATCGAACCTGCGACCCGCCGCCAGGCCGCAGGAAAGCCCGCCGCAGGCCAGATCACGGTGCGCCTGCACACCCAGGGCCCGGTCCAGACCTTGACCGTGCAGGATGACGGTGCCGGCCTGCAGGTGGGGCGCGTCCAGACCAAGGCCGTCGCCCTGGGCCTGCTGCAGCCGGACGAGACCGTGGACGCCCGGCGTGCAGCCGAACTCATCCTGCATCCGGGCCTGAGCACCGCCGCCCAGATCACCGAACTCTCCGGCCGTGGCATTGGCATGGACGCTGTGCAGGCCAGCGTGCAGCAGCTCGGCGGGCAGTTGCGCATCGACAGCCAGCCCGGCCAGGGCTGCACCTTCACCATCACCCTGCCTGCGCCGCCGCAGGTGGAGCAGGTCGTGGCCCTGCGGGCCGGCAGCTGGAGCATTGCCCTGCCAGCCCGCAGCATCGAAGCCGTGCGCCGCATCCCCGCCGCACAGATGGACGAGGCGGTCGCCCAGGGCATGCTGCCCGACGACGTGACCGGCCCCATGCCCCTGTACTGGGCCGGTGCCGTGTGGCAGCAATCCGCCCGCAGCAGTGCCCCGCCGGTGGACGGCCAGTCCATTGCCCTGGTGGTGCGCAGCGACACCTCGCGCTGGGCACTGCAGGTGGATGAAGTTCTGGGCACACAGGAAGTGGCGCTGCAGCCCCCCGCCGATGTGGCCGTGCCCCTGCCCGGCCTGCTGGGCACCGCTGCCCAGCCCAGCGGCCAGGTGCTGCAGGTGTACGACCCCTATGCAGCCCTGGCAGCGCACGAGGCGCGCCGCCTGCTGCAGTCCGCCCAGCCGGTGGCCGCCAGCGACAATGCCAGCGCCCCGGAAGTGTCACCGCCTCTGGTGCTGGTCGCCGACGACTCCATGAGCGTGCGCCGCCTGGCCCAGCACCTGTTGCAGACCCAGGGATACCGCGTGGCCACCGCCGCCGACGGCCTGCTGGCCTGGCAGCTGCTGGAAGACGGCGAGTTGCCGGCCCTGCTGCTGGCCGATATCGAAATGCCCGAGATGGACGGCCTGGAACTGCTGCGCCGCGTGCGCGCCGACGCCCGCTGCAAGCAGCTGCCGGTGGTGATGCTCACCGCCCACGAAGCCGGTCCGGTGAGCCAGAAAGCCATCGACGCCGGGGCACAGGCCTTCCTGACCAAGCCCTACGCGCCGAACGAGCTGCTGGCTTTGGTGCGGCGCTGCGCCCGGGTGCCCGAGAGCGACCTGCAGCCGTAAGCCACTGCTGCACTGCACCTGCACACGGTGCAGCGTGTGCTGACCGCGCCCTACCCCGGCCCCATCCGACTCGCACGCACGGGTGCCGACTGGTGGCACGCCCTGGACGCACGGAACTGCAGCAGCTGCAGGAGTGATTCGGCGGCGCTCCGGCAGGACCCACGGTGCCCGCGCAGCAACCGCTGCGGCGACTTTCTGCGCCGCTGTGGCGCGCTGGCCGCACTGGCCCCGGTAGCCCAGTAGCCCACCACCCTGGGCAGATCCACCTCGGACCTGGCAGGTCCGGCAATAACCCGCTTCGCGCCATGGCTGCTCAGGCGCTAAAACAAAACGGACAAAATTGTCCGAAAATTTACCCCCATGACCTCCTGCCCCACCAAACGCCCCGATGCCGCCACCCGCCGCGCCCAGTTGCTGGATGCCGCGGACACCGTGTTCACCCAACACGGCGTGAATGCCCCGCTGGAGCTGGTGGTGGAACAGGCCGGTGTGGGCCGCGCCACGCTGTACCGCCAGTTCCCCGATCGCCACGCCATCTTGCTGGCCCTGATGGAACGTTCGGCCCAGCGCCTGCATGACCAGGCCGATCGGCTGAAGGACCGACCGGACGCCTTCTTCGCCTTGCTGGAATACCTGTCCGCCCGCATCGTGGGTTCGCCCGCGCTGTCGGATTACTGGCGCACCGCCAAGCTGGACGACCCGCGCGTCAACGCCCTGCGCCAACGGGTCTGGTCGGCGTTCGGCCCGGCCCTGGAACGCGGCAAGCAAAGCGGTCTGATCCGCGCCGATATCCAGGCACAGGACATTTCCCTGCTGTCCAGCATGCTGGGGGCAGCATTGCGGGGCAACACCGACGCCGAACGCCGCCGCCTGGCCCGCCAGGCGCTGGGCATTGTGCGCCGCGGCCTGCAGCCGGATGCCGACACCGCGGCCTCCCCTGCCGCGTCAACAGCCGTTTCTGCCGCATGACCGAAACCGTCTACCTGCGCCGCCCCCCCGACTGGGAGGAGCACGAAAAACCGGCCCTGCCCGGTTCGCCCGCCATGCCCTGGCATGCGCCATGGGAGCGAGTCTGCTACGCCCTGGTGGCCGTGCTGGTGGGGCTGACCGGTGGCCTAGGCAATGCCTTGTTCACCGCCAACCTGCCCACCATCCAGGGGCAGATGGGGCTCACGCCCAGCGAGGCCGCCTGGCTGTCCGGCGCCTACGTCACCTTCAATGTGACCGCCAACATGCTGGTCTACAAATTCCGCCAGCAGTACGGCATGCGCCTGTTTGCCGAGATCGGCCTGGGCCTGTACGCCCTGCTGTGCGTGCTGCACCTGCTGCTGGGCAGCCCGCAGAGCCTACTGTGGCTGCGCGGTGCCAGCGGCCTGGCGGCGGCCGCCTGCACCTCGCTGGGCACGCTGTACATGCTGCAGGCGCTGCCGCGCACCTATGTGCTCAAGCTGCTGGTGCTGGGCGTGGGCGTGAGCCAGCTGGCCACGCCCCTGGCCTGGATGCTGTCGCCCAGCCTGCTCAACCACGGCCAGTGGCACAACCTGTACATGCTGGAAGCCGGTCTGGCGCTGCTGTCGTTTGCCGCCGTGGTGCTGCTCAAGCTGCCGGCGGGGGTGCACATCCAGGTCTTCGGCAAGCGCGATTTTCTGAGCATGGCACTGCTGATTCCCGGCGTGGGCCTGCTGGTGGCCGTGCTGGTGCAAGGCACCACCCGCTGGTGGTTCAATGCGCCCGAACTGGCCTGGCTGCTGTGCGGTGCCATCGTGCTGCTCTTTGCCGGCCTCTACCTGGAACACCACCGCCCCAATCCGTTGCTCTACACCCGCTGGTTCACGCAAAGCGCCACCATCCGCTTCGTGATCGGCGCCATCGTGCTGCGCTTTCTGACCACCGAGCAAAGCTATGGCGTGGTGGGCCTGATGCGCACGCTGGGCATGACGCCCGACCAGATGCAGCCACTGTTCGTGGTGATCTTCTTCGGCACGCTGCTGGGCATTGTGCTGTCGTCGGCCACCTTCGGCCTGGACAACGCTGCCAAGCAGTTGCTGGCCGCCCTGGTGCTGCTGGCGGCAGGCGCCTTCCTGGACTTTCACCGCACCAGCCTGGACCGCCCGGCCGACTTCTATCTCAGCCAGTTCCTGCTGGCCGTGGGCTCGGGCATCTTCATGGGCCCGCTGATGCTGCTGGGCGTGGTGCAGGGCCTGAAAAACGGCCCCAGCCACATGCTGACGGCCATTCTGACGATCTCCATGACCCAGGCGCTGGGCGGACTGATCGGCTCTTCGCTGCTGGGCACCTACCAGACCTACCGCGAACAGTCCTATTCGGTGGATCTGGTGCAGCAGATCAACCCGGCCAACCCGCTGGTGGCGCAACGCCTGCAGCTGCAGCAGCAGGCCCTGGCCCCCACCATCACCGACCCCGTGCTGCGCTCCGCCCAGGGCACGGCCCAGCTGGCCGCCACCGTGCGGCGCGAGGCCAATGTGCTGGCCTACAACGATGTGTTCCACGTCGTCGCCCTGGTGGCTTTTGTCTACCTGGCCTGGTGCCTGCTGGAAATCGGCCAGGCCCGGCGCGCCGCCACGCGGGCGGCGCGCCATGCCCGCAGCCTCCAGGACAGCGCCAGCCAAGTCGGCACCGACGCCGCCAATGCCACGCCGGACGATGACGGTGACGACACCGACGACGGCCCCGCACCCGCTGCCGCACCGGCCTCTGCGGCCCGGCCGCCGCCCGCCACCGCAGACGCCCGCTGATGCCTGCGGCGCCTTGCGCCGGCCCCCTTTTGCTCCCCATAACCGAACCCAACAACATGAACACCGCCCCCACTTCCGCACCGACCTCTGCCCCCACGCCGCCCGCAGCCCCTGCTGCCGCGGCCCCGGGCCCGTCCCCCACTCCCAAGAAGGAGCGCCCCACGCTGCGCAGCGCGCTGATGGCCGTGGTGATCGGCGTGCTCGGCATCACGCTGGTGCTGCGCGCCTGGAATGTGGGCCCGTTCCAGACGGCCGACATCTCCACCGACAACGCCTATGTGCGCGGCCAGGTCACGGTGCTGGCGCCCCAAGTCAACGGCTATGTGACGGAAGTACTGGTCAAGGACTACGAACGTGTCACTGCCGGCCAGCCGCTGGTCAAGATCGACACCCGCAGCTATGAAGCCGCGCTGGCCCAGGCCCAGGCCCAGTTGGCCAATGCCAAGGCGCAGCTGGCAAATTCGGCCCAGACCCAATCGCAGAACCACGCCGGACTGGGGGCCAAGCAAGCCACCCTGTCGGCCGCCCAGGCTGAATCCGAACGTGCCCAGGCCGAACTGCGCCGCGTGGAAGACCTGGCCAGCCGCGGTTCGGTGTCGCTGAACGAGCGCGACAAGGTGCGCGCCACCGCCCGCCTGGCCGCCAGCAATGTGGACAAGGCCCGGGCCGACATCGCCATCGGCAACGAAGCCATCAAGGCCACCACCGTGAACCGCGATGCCCTGCAAGCCGCCGTGCAGATGGCCGAAGCCCAGGTGCAGCAGGCCCGCATCAACCTGGACAACACCACGGTGCACGCCCCCAGTGACGGACAGGTGAGCGAAGTGACGGTGCGCAAGGGCCAGTACGTGGCCGCCGGCAGCCAGCTGCTGTACGTGGTGCCGCCCCAGCTGTGGGTGGTGGCCAATTTCAAGGAAACCCAGACCGCCCATGTGCGCATCGGCCAGCCCGCCCGTTTCACCGTGGACGGCCTGGAAGGCGCACAGCTGACCGGCACGGTGCTCGAGATCGCGCCCGCCACCGGCTCGGAGTTCTCCGTGCTCAAGGCCGACAACGCCACCGGTAACTTCACCAAGGTGGTACAGCGCCTGCCGGTAAAAATCTCCATTGATGCCGGCCAGCCCGACGCGGCGCGCCTGCGCCCCGGCATGTCCGTGATCGCCCATGTGGATACCGCTGCCGTGCCCCAGGCCCCGGCGGCCCCGGCCGCAGAGGGTCAGCAGCCATGATGCGCCGTCCCACCCCAGCCACAGCCACGCTGGCGGCGGTGCTGGCTGCCGCCCTGCTGTCCGCCTGCGCCCCTTTGCCCTCCGCCGTGCCCGACAACGCCCGGCCGCAGCTGCCTGCGCAGTGGAGCGCAGCAGCCGAAGCCGGCCCCCCCCCCATCGTGGCTCAGTGGTGGCAGCAGCTGGGCGATACCCAACTCAACGCCCTGGTACAGCAGGCGCTGGCGAACAACACCGATGTGCTGACCGCCGCGGCGCGCGTGCAGGAAGCCCAGGCCAACCTGGCCGCCACCGATGCCGCGCGCAGCCCGCAGCTCAACGCCACGCTGGGCGCCCAGGCCGGCCGCAGCCTGACGGTGCTGGGCCCCAGCCAGTCCCGCAATGTGCAACCCGGCCTGCAGGCCAGCTGGGAACTGGACCTGTGGGGACGCCTGTCCCAGCAAAGCCAGGCCGCGGCCGCCCGGCTGCAGGCCAGCCAGGCCGACCGCGCTGCGGTGCAGCTGACGGTGGCCGCCACCACGGTGCAGACCTATGTGGGCCTGCGCGCGCTGCAGCAGCAACTGGCCATCAGCCAGGCCACCGTCGCCTCACGCCAAAAAGCACTGCAGCTGGCCCAGGACCAGCAGCGCGTGGGCTATATCTCGCAGCTGCAGGTCACCCAGGCCCAGGCCGAGCATGAAAGCGTGCAGCAGCAGGTGCAGCAGCTGCAATGGCAGGTCGACAAACAGCTGACCACCTTGAATCTGCTGCTCGGCCAGGCCGGCGGCAACACCGCGCTGGCCGCAGCACCCACGCAGCGCCTGCAGGATCTGCAGCTGCCCGCCGTGCCGTCCAGCCTGCCATCGCAGCTGCTGGAACGCCGCCCCGACATCGGCCGCACCGCCGCGCTGCTGGCCGCCAGCGACCACCAGTTGCAGGCCCAGCGCGCCGCCTTTCTGCCACAGGTGAACCTCAGCGCCAGCGTGGGCAGCCTGCTGGTCAACTCGCTCAACTACAACCCGCTGACCGTCTGGAGCCTGGGCGGCAGCCTGCTGGCCCCGCTGTTCAACGGCGGCCGTCTGCAGGCACAGCTGGACGCCGCAACCGCCCAGCGCGACCAGGCGGCCTACGCCTACCGCGGCGCCGTGCTGGCCGCATTTGCCGATGTGGAATCGGCGCTGACCGGCACCCAGCGCCTGGCCCAGCAGACACTGCACGCCACACAGCGCCGCGATGTGCTGCGCCAGACCCTGGGCTATGCCCATGACCGCTATGAAGCCGGCTATGCCAGCTACCTGGAGGAGCTGGACGCCCAGCGCAACCTCTATGCGGCCGAGCTGGAGGTGGTGCGCCTGCACCAGGCCGAGCTGGACAACCGCGTGCAGCTGTACAAAGCCCTGGGCGGCGGCTGGCAGGCCAGTGCCGAGGGTGATGCAGGTGGGGCTGGTGCCGCTACACCTCCGCCACGGCCCTAATCACTGACACGCCCGGGGCTGAACCACCTCAGCCCACACCGCGCGCCACCCGCCCCGCTTACCTGCTGGGCGTGGCCCTGTGCCTGCTGGGCGCACTGTGCACCGCTGCCGTCACACTGATCGCCCAGGAACTGCAGCGGCACCAGCCGGTCACCGCCAGCACCCTGGCCTGGTGGCGATGCCTGCTGGGCACCGTGCTGCTGTGGGTCTGGCCGCTGCAGCACGGCTGGCCCGCATCGGGCGCCAGCTGCCGGCCTGGGGCTGGTGCACACTGCCCTGGCCTATATGCTGATCTACGCCGGCATGGCCCGCCTGCCCACCAGCCGCGTGGCGCTGCTGCAGTACCTCTACCCCGCGGTGGCGCTGCTCATCGACGGACTGCTGCTGGGCCAGCGCCTGGATGGCGGGCAATGGCTGGGCCTGGGCATCATCGCCTGTGCCGTGGTCTGGGCCGAACGGCAGACTGCACGCTAGCCTCTCCCCCAAAGGTCAAATAGCTGTGTCTCACTTCACCACGCTGCATCCGGCGCAAAGGGATGCTCAGGCAGCATCCGCTGGCTTGCGTGCCCCTTGGCTTGCCGCAATGCCCCGCTGCACGCGGGCATGGTAGACCGTCAGCCGGCTGACCCCCAACTGGGCGGCCACCTTGGCGTCGGATACCGTGCCCAGCAGGGCCACGGCCTCGGCCGTCCAGTCATAGGCGGCAGAAACAGCCGTGGCGCCGGTCGCAGGGGCAATGCCCAACTCCGCGCGCTTGGCCACCACACTGGCCTTGCTGATACCCAGTTGCTGGGCCACGGCCGCATCCGGCTGACTGCCCAGCAGCGCCTGGGCTGCTGGCGTCCACAGGAAGTGCCCCGCAGCGGGGATGCCCAGCGCATTGCGCTTGAGGTTGACCGTCTTGGCCGACGTGCCCCAGCGCTCGGCCAGCACGGCGTCTTTTTCCTGGCCAAGCTGGGCCAGCATCGCGTCAGTCCATTGCAGTGCGGCTTTGCCCATGCGGAGTCTGTCCTGGTTGAATAAGTGGAAGGCAAAGGGGACGGCACGCCATGCGCCAGCACCCTTCAGCGTTTTTTGTGCACATCCTGCCAGCGCAGCATGTCGCTGATGCGCGCGGCCTTTTCGTCGTCAAAGCCCAGGCGCTGCACGCGCTCGGGCGGGTTGGCCCAGGTGCCGAACAGCAGGTCCCAGATCGGCAGGCCGTAGTTCTGCGCATGGTGGCCATGTTGGTGGTGCACGGTGTGCATCTCCGGGCGCTGCACTAGGTAACCCACCCAGCGCGGCGTGCGGATGTCCGCGTGCAGAAACAGGTCAAAGGCACCGGTCAGGCCGATGGCGAACGCCGCCGCCAGCGGGCTGGCGCCCAGCACCCAGTAGCTGGACAGCGCACTCAGCAGCACCGCTGCTGCCGTGTCCATGGGATGGGCGTAGAAAGCTGTCAAGGCCTCCACCCGGGGGGCGCTGTGGTGCAGCTGGTGGAACACCCGCCACAGCAGATCCCAGCGGTGCGTGGCACGGTGCCACCAGTAAAAGACAAAGCTGGTCAGCCCGAAGCTGGCCAGGCCCACCAGCGGCGCGGGCCAGCGCTGGCCCACATCGAACAGCGCCACGGCGCGGATGCTGTCCGAGAACCAATGTCCCACCAGCAAGGTCACCAGCAGTGTGCTGCAGGCCAGCGCGCTGGACATCAGCAGCCAGCGCCGGTCACAGTGGTTGCGCGATGCCGGGGCAATCACTTCCCGGCTGAAGATTCCCACGAACACCAGCGCCAGCAGCGGATAGGCCGCAAATTCCCACATCGATTGCCCCCTCTGAACCATCCATCACCCCACACCCGCCAACGGGTACTCTGCTTGGGGCCGCGCGTACGTCGGCCCCGGAAGCAATTCAGTGGGTGTGTCCCCAGTAGATCAGGGCATCGCGCCCTTCCACCGACAGCGACACCTGCGCCCCGACCGGCAGCAGCACCTTGGTGGGCACATGGCCAAACGGCAGGCCTTGCAGCACCGGGCGCTTGAGCTGCATGCGCAGCCAGTCAATCACGGTCTGCAGCTTGAAGCCCTTGTCATGGGTGTTGAGCTTGAATTCAGTGAACTGCCCCAGCACGATGGCCTTCTGCTTTTGCAGCACCCCGGCCAGCAGCAGCTGGTTCAGCATGCGCTCGATCTTGTAGGGGTGCTCGCCCACATCCTCCAGGAACAGCACCCCGCCTTCGATCTGCGGAAAATACGGCGTGCCCAGCAGGGACACCAGCACCGCCAGGTTGCCGCCCCACAGCGTGGCGCCGCCGGACACATAAAAGTCCTTGAGCTGGGGCTTGCCGTTGGGCAGCTCGCCCACCTTGGGCATCTGCCAGCCGGCCCCCTCACCCTGGCCGCTGAGCAGATCGGCAAAACAGTCGAGCATGATGTCATCCACCTCGCCGCCATCGCGGGTGTTCACGCCGAAGTCGGCGTTGACCACCGGGCCCGCCCAGGTCGTGGCGCCGGTCTGGGCCAGCATGGCCAACTGGAAGGCGGTGAAATCGCTCAGCCCCACAAATTGCGTGCCCTTGGCAATGGCCTTGGCCACGGTCTTGTACTTGATGCCCGGCAGGATGCGCGTGAGGCCGTAGCCGCCACGCGAGATCAGTGCCACATCGGCGCCGCTGGCGGCCGCGCGGTGGATGGCTGCCAGGCGGGTGGCATCGTCACCGGCAAAGCGCTGGCTGCTGGCCAGGGCATCGGCATCCACTTCCACCTGGTGCCCCATGGCTTCCAGCTGCCGGATGCCGCGCTTGAATGCGGCCTTGTCGCGCACTGCGCCCGAGGGCGAGTACACATAAATATGTTTGGGACCGTGGCTGTGATCGTGACCACAGCAACTGCCGTCGGCCGCATGCACATGGTCGGCATGACCATGATCGTGATGGCTGTCATGCCCATGGTCATGGTCATGGTCATGGTCATGGTCATGGTCATGGTCATGGTCATGCCCGCAGTCTGCACCACAGGCATGTCCCATGCCCAGGCCCTGTGCCGGTGTCTGCACCACCGTATAGGCAGACGCAGCAGCAGCGGCCGGTGCCACCGTGGCCGGAGTCTTGCGGGGGGAAGGGCTGGGAGAGGTTCCGGTGGATTTGCGGGTGGTCGCCAAAGCTTGTCCGCACCGCAAGCAGGCGGCGCGCTCCGTGAAAAGGGGAATGCGAGAGAGGGTCTTGCCACAGCAGCAAGGCACCCACGCCGCACAGGCACGGCCTGCGGGCTACGGACGGAAGTATTCCACAGCGCGGCGTGCGCCGCCGTCTGCCTGCGACCGGCCCCAGTCCAGACCGGGGTTGGACGGCATGGCCTGCGGGTACTCGGCCAGCGCAGGCAGCACCTGCTTCCAGGCGGCTTCGTATTCGGATGCGCTGCACACCGGGTGCTGCATCGACGCCTGCGGCGTGCGGGTGACCCAGCAGCGGCCCTGCGCCAGCCAGTCGTGCAGTAACCCAGCCGGCACAGCGGGCAAGGCGGTGCGGCACTGTGGCGCCGCCTGCAGTGCCGCGCGGTGGCCGGCCGCCGCAAACGGGGCATCGAATGCGGCCTGTTCCGCCGCCGAGGGGGCCAGCCCCCACGCCTGCTGGAGCTGCGCGCCCACCGGCCACCGGGGTTTGCGGGCCGCCTGCAACTGCCAGTCCGCCCAGGTCAGTGGTAGGGCGTCCGCAGGCCATGCATCGTGCAGCCAGGCGCCCGCAAAGCGCTGCGGCTGTTGGATGGCCACGGCCAGCCCCAGCCGGGCGGCATCGCCCTGCCCCAGCAGCACGGCGTGGCGCACATCCAGTGCTTCCACCCATTCCTGCAACAGCTGCTGGTGCCAGGCGGCGCTGTGGGCCTGGGGCTTTTTGGGTTGGTCACTGCGGCCCCAGCCCGGCAGATCCGGCACGACCACACGGTGGCCGGCGGACAGAAAAACGGGAATCAGGTGGCGAAAGGCCCAGCCCCAGCCCGGGCTGGCGGCCAGGCACAGCCAGGTCAGCGTGGCGCCTTGCGGCCCCTCGTCCACGGCGGCCAGACGCAGTCCCTGCCCACTGGGCAGGTCGCTGCGGTAGCGGGGCTGCCAGGGCCAGTCGGGCAGATCGGCAAACGCACGGTCGGGCACGCGCAGCGCGGTATCCGGCAGCGGGTGCACGGCCGCCGCCCGGTGTGCCTGGCGCCGCTGCTGGAAGAAACGGGCCAGCAAGGCGGCGCATTCCTCGGCCAGCACACCGCGCAGCACCTGGGTCTGGTGGTTGATGGCGGGGTAGCCGAACACATTCAGCACCGAACCCGCCGCACCGGTCTTGGGCTCGGCTGCGCCATAGACCAGCCGACCCACGCGCGCATGCAGCATGGCGCCACTGCACATGGTGCATGGCTCCAGCGTGACATACAGGGTACAGCCTTCCAGCCGGTAATTGCCCAGGCGGCGTGCCGCATCGCGCAGCGCCTGCACCTCGGCATGGGCCGTGGGGTCGCCACTGGCAATCGGGGCATTGCGGCCTTCCCCCACGATCTGGCCCTGGTACACGACCACGGCGCCCACGGGCACCTCGCCCGCCTCCGCAGCCTGCTGCGCCAGGCGCAGGGCATGGCGCATCCAGTGGGCGTGATCGACGGCGGCGTCGGAAGCGTCGGGGGGGAGCGGAGGCGAAGCAGGCATGTGCCGGCGATTATCCCCGCCCGGCCTGGAGCCTGCATGTGCCGGGGGGCAGAAAAAAAGGGCGCCCGAAGGCGCCCGTCAAGCTTATTGAAAGAGACAGTGGTCCGGCCGCGGCCCCCGACAGGCAATGTCCTCAGCGCGCCTCCCCTCCCCCTGGACAGTGACGGTCTGCAGACCAGGCAAGCAGACCGTCAACACCGCAATGGGCTCTCTTGGACGCACCGGGCACCGCCTGTCAGCGGCTGCGGCCGGCACCACTCCACCCGCGAAGGTGGCAGTGCCACTGTAGGTAAATCTCGTACACGTGCACATCCCTGGTTTTTGGTATTTTTGCCGATGAACGGTCAATTCCCCGCTTTCGCCCGCTCCCGGCATGGCCCTGGGATAATCCGCGCCCTATGTCCCTCCTGCCCCACCAGCTCGAACTCCTGTCCCCGGCCCGCGACGCCGATATCGGCATTGAAGCCATCAACCATGGCGCAGATGCTGTCTACATCGGCGGCCCGGCCTTTGGCGCACGCGCCACGGCAGGCAATGACATCCGCGACCTGGAGCGGCTCATCCGGCATGCCCACCGTTTTGGCAGCCGCATCTTCATCACGCTCAACACCATCCTGCGCGACGATGAACTGCAGGGCGCGCGCGACATGGCCTGGCAGATCTACAACGCAGGGGCCGACGCGCTGATCATCCAGGACATGGGCCTGCTGGAGCTGGACCTGCCCCCCATCCAGCTGCACGCCTCCACCCAGACCGATATCCGCACCCCCGAAAAAGCGCGGTTTCTGCAGGATGCGGGCCTGTCCCAGATCGTGATTGCGCGCGAGCTGGACTTGCAGCAGATTGCCGCCGTGCGCGCCGCCACCGACCCGGCCCGCACCACCATCGAATTCTTTGTGCACGGTGCGCTGTGCGTGGCCTATTCCGGCCAGTGCTTCATCAGCCACGCCCACACAGGCCGCAGCGCCAACCGTGGCGACTGCAACCAGGCCTGCCGTCTGCCCTATGAGGTGACGGATGCAGGCGGCCGCATCATTGCGCACGAAAAGCATGTGCTGTCCATGAAGGACAACAACCAGAGCGACAACCTGCGCGCCCTGATCGACGCCGGCGTGCGCAGCTTCAAGATCGAGGGCCGCTACAAGGACATGGGCTATGTGAAGAACATCACGGCCCACTACCGCAAGCTGCTGGACGAGATCATCGAAGAGCGCGAATTCTCCGACCAGCCGCTGGCGCGCTCCTCCTCCGGGCGCACCACGTTCACGTTCGAGCCCGATCCCGACCAGAACTTCAACCGCGAGTTCACCGACTACTTTGTCAACGGACGCAAGGACGACATCGGCGCCTTCGACACCCCCAAGACCCCCGGCCGTGCCATTGGCTGGGTCACCCAGGTGGGCGACAAGTGGTTCGAAATCGAAGCCAGCGACAAGGCCACCGAGCTGCACAACGGCGACGGCCTGTGCTACTACGATCTGCAAAAGGAACTGGTGGGCGTGCACATCAACCGTGCCGAATGCGTGCATGCCAAGAAAGGCATCTGGCGGGTCTTTCCCAAAAACGAGATTGCCGAGTTCAAGGACCTGCGCAAGGGCCTGGAAATCAACCGCAACCGTGATATGGACTGGGTGCGCACACTGGAGAAGAAGTCCAGCGAACGCCGCATCGGCCTGTGGGCCGAGTTCAAGGAAACTGCTGCGGGCTTTGCGCTGACGCTGACCGACGAAGACGGTTTCACCGCCACCGCCGGCATCGAACAGGCCCACCAGGCCGCCACAGACACGGCAAAGGCCGAAGCCACGCTGCGCGAACAGCTGGGCCGCTTTGGCGCCAGCATCTTCGCGGTCAACGACATCGCGCTGAGCGTCAGCCAGCCCTGGTTTGTGCCCGCTTCGGCCCTGAACCAGCTGCGCCGCGATGCGCTGGCCGGGCTGGAACAGGCCCGCGCCGACGGCCTGATCCGCCTGCCGCGCGCCAAGCCGGTGGAGCCGCCCACCCCTTTCCCCGAGGACACGCTGAGCTATCTGGCCAATGTGTTCAACCAGAAGGCGCATGACTTCTATGTGAAGCATGGCGTGAAGGTGGTAGGCGCCGCCTATGAAAGCAAGGAAGAAGAGGGCGAAGTCTCGCTGATGATCACCAAGCACTGCGTGCGCTTCTCCATGAGCCTGTGCCCCAAGCAGGCCAAGGGCGTGATCGGCGTCAAGGGCACCATCAAGGCTGAGCCGCTGCAGCTGATCAACGGCAAGGAAAAGCTCACACTGCGCTTCGACTGCAAACCCTGCGAGATGCACGTGGTGGGCAAGATGAAGAAATCGGTGCTGAACCAGCATGCCAAGGAAATGCAGGAACACCCCATGCAGTTCTACCGCACCCGCCCCACGTCGCTGCCCAAGCCCCAGGTTTGACTAGCCTCTCCCGGTGAAGGCCGTACGCGCGCCACAGCGAAGCGCGCAAGCAGCTCTGCGGGCGACAACGCCACCAACCCAGGCTGCCCGGCCGCCCGCGCATCTGCGCGGCGCCGGCCCGGTGCAGCTGCGACAATTGCGCACCATGCCTCGCCTCAAACCGCCCTCCAAAGAAGAAAGCCTGCTGCTGCCTGCGTTTGCAGCCCTGCCGGACAGCGCCATTCACCTGCCCGCCACCGAGGCCGAGTTTGCCGCCGCCCGCACGGCCCTGCTGGCCCAGAGCGCGCTGGGTTTTGATACGGAAAGCAAGCCCATATTCAGCACCCAGCAGGTCGACACCGGCCCGCACCTGGTGCAACTGGCGACCACGGATGCAGCCTGGCTGCTGCAGCTGCACCATCCACAGGCGCTGGAGCTGGCCCGCGAACTGCTGGCCCACCCCAGCATCTGCAAGGTGGGCTTTGGCCTGGACAACGACAAAGCCACCCTGCCGCGCCGCCTGGGCTGTGAACTGCACAACGTGGTGGACCTGGACCGGGTGTTCAAGCAGTACGGGTACGGCAACAGCACCGGTGTGCGTGCGGCCGTGGCGCTGGTGCTGGGGCAGAACTTCCACAAGTCCAAGAAGATGTCCACCTCCAACTGGGCGGCGCGCCAGTACAGCCCCGGCCAGTTGCGCTATGCGGCCAACGATGCCCACGGGCCGGCCGTCGTCCATGCCGCCCTGCCCGCCTGGCAGGCCCGCCAACCCGCGCCTGCAGCGGCCCGCCCGCCCCGGCCCCCTCGCGCACCCCGTGCACCCGGGTCGGCCCCCATGCAGTCCGCCCCACCGGCGCCCACACCGCAGCCGTCGTCCGGGCTCCAGCACGCCGCCCTGGCACCACCATCTGGCACACAAGGCCCGCAAAGCATGCAAGGTGCAGCTCCCGTCCGCAGCCGCATTGCAGCGCTTTTCCAGCCCCGCCGAGGCTGAGCCGGACCGGCTCCTGAGGAATGCAAGCCCTGCATGCCTTTGAGCCGCGGTAGGGACAGCGATCCGCGCTGTGGTGTCAGCGTTTCAGCGCCTGAAAATCGTTCAGCACCGAAGGCGGCAGCAGACGGTCCACATGCACGCGATTGCGACCGGCCTGTTTGGCCTCGTACAGCAAGGCATCGGCGCGGGACAATGCCTTGGTCAGGTGCAGCAGGCTATGGACAGGGGCAATGCCAAAGCTGAGCGTCACCTGCTGGCCATTGGGCAGACAGGGTCCCTGGGGCGACGCCATCTGCTGGCGGATGCGCTCCACCACACCTTCCGCGTCGTCCAGGCTGGCCCGCTGCAGCAGCAGCAGCACAAATTCTTCGCCGCCAAAGCGTGAAACCAGATCGCCCGCACGCACCTGCTGCAACATCACCTGGCTGACGGACTGCAACACCTGGTCACCACAGGCATGGCCCCAGCTGTCGTTCACCCGTTTGAAATGGTCGATATCCCCCGCCACCACCGCCCAGGGTGCCACACGGCGGTCGTTCAGCACGCCTTCGGCAGCCTCCATGAAAGCGCGGCGGTTGAGCAGGCGGGTCAGCGGATCGCGGTTGCGCTCCTCGCGCAGCGTGGTGAACACATCACGCACCACGCAGGCCAGCAGCACCAGCGAAAACCACAACGTGAACAGCAAGGTGCCCGCCAACGTCAGCAGCCAGTAGCCCGAGCGGGTGAGTTCACCCACATGCTCGACGGGTACCACCAGCCACACCCCCAACGGGCGCAGCAGCGTATAGGAAGCAAAGAAGAAATAGGTCCAGCGCAACGCGGTTTCCAGCCGGTCCCGAGCGCGCGGTCCACGCAGCAGGCTGTGTGTGGGCAGGAACTGCAGCACACCCACCCCCACGTTCAGCCACTGCACCCGTGCCCACAGGTCGTCATCGACGTAGGAGAAGTAATACAGCACGGCCAGCGTACCCACCACGGCCAGCCCCCCCACCCAGCGGTTGATGTGCGCCTGGCCACAGCGCAACGCCATGCCCTGCGCCAGCCCCCAGGCCCCTGCCAGGTACAGCACAGCGGTGGCCAGCGACCACCGGCCCAGCTGGGCATTGGTCATCAGGCTTTGCGCGCCCAGCGCCAGCGCCGGCAGCACATAGCCGGCCGCCATCCACAGCAGAAACCGCGCACGGGTCTGGTTGCGTTGCACCCACCAGCAGGCCAGCAGCACGCCGCCCAGCAAGATCACGCAAGCGGGTGCAATCAAGGCAAAGTACTGGTCAGCAGGCAGATTCACAGGCAATGCGGGCGGTGGAAAAAGGGGCGCAGGCTTTGTAAGCCCTATGTATCTGAGTGTATCTTTGCGCAAGAGTGCCCTACCGCATCTGCCTTTGATCTTGTACAAGTGCACATTGGCGTCGGCGCTCATTCCCCGTGCGAGTCCTGGCGCGGTCGCAGCCCCTGTCAGCGCGCCAAGAATCTGCAGGCTTTGGACGCCTCAGCGCCCTGCAGCAAAGCACAAGCAGCTCTTGTTTCAAGAGCGATCGCCACGGCCATTCATTGCTCCACCGTCAGTCCGATTATGGCGCCACCATGCCGGCAGCCTGGGCTTCGGCGTCCACCCGCACCCCGTTGCGACCGGCCTGCTTGGCCTCATACAACAGGGCATCGGCACGCGACAAGGCCTTGCTCAGGTGCTCCAGGCTCTGTACCGGAGCAATGCCAAAGCTGACCGTCACCCGCCGGCCATTGGGCAGGCCAGGCACATCGGAGGAGTCCAGTTGCTGGCGCACGCGCTGCACCACGCTTTCTGCATCCAGCAGGCTGGCACGCTGCAGCAGCAACACAAACTCCTCACCGCCAAAGCGCGCCACCAGATCGCCTTGGCGCACTTGCTGCTGCAGCACCAGGCTGATTTGCTGCAGCACCCGGTCACCGCAGGCATGGCCCCAGTTGTCGTTGACCTGCTTGAAGTGGTCGATATCGCCCACCACCACGGCCCAGGGGCCGCTGCGGCGGTCGCGGAGCACTCCCTCGGCGGTCTCCATGAACGCCCGGCGGTTGAGCAGCCTGGTCAGCGGGTCACGGCTGCGCTCTTCATGCAGCTGGGCAAACACATCGCGCACCGTGCAGGCCACCACCAGCATGGTGAACCACAGCGCAAACAACAGTGTCCCCGCCAGCGTGATCAGCCAATAGCCCGAGCGCGGAATGTCGTTGCCCTGCAATCCCGGCACCAGCAACATGATCAGCAAGGGCCGCACCATGGTGTAGCAGGCAAACACCAGAAAGGACATGCGCAGGGCCCGCTCCAGCCGGTTGCACGGCAGCTGGCTGCGCAAAATGCCGCGCATGGGCAGAATCTGCATCAGACCCAGGCCGGCATTGAGCCAGTGCATGCGCACCAGCAGCCTGTCCTGCACATGGCCGTAGTAGTACAAAGCGGCCAGCACCACCATGGCGATCAGCAACGCCGTGCGCGGGTGGGCCGATTTCCCATAGCGCCCGGCAATGCCACGCGCCAGCGACCACGCGCCCCCCAGGTACAGCACCCCGGTCACGGGGGCCCAGAAGGCGAACTGCGCGCTGTCCAGCAGGCTCTGCCAGCCCAGGCCAATGGCGCTAAGCGCATAGCCCGCAGCAAGCCACAGCAGATAGCGCTGCTGGCGTTGCTGGCGCAGTACTCCCCAGCACACCACCAGTGCCGCTGCCAGCAGCAGCACGCACAGCGGTACCAGGAGTGCGAAATAGCGGTCGGGCAGAGAGAACACCGATGCAGGACCTGCACAGAAGGAAGAAGGTAAACAAGTGTATCCAAGTGCTGCCACCCATCCGGAAAGACCGTGGGGCCAGCCCCATAAGCACATAGCTAAAGCTTGGTTCGTTCTGCGCAGGGCCCCTTGCATAATCGCCGCAGCTATGCCGGACCAGCGGTCACAGCAGGCCCTCGCGGCCGGTGCGATCCCCGGGTCCTTCCCTTTTTCGCAGACCACCAGAAAGAGACATCCATGCGCCTCGAGACCCTTGCCGTTCACGCCGGTTACGCCCCCGACCCCACCACCAAGGCCGTGGCTGTGCCCATCTACCAGACGGTGGCCTACGCATTCGACAGCGCCCAGCATGGCGCTGATCTGTTCGACCTGAAGGTACCGGGCAATATCTATACCCGCATCATGAATCCCACCACCGACGTGCTGGAAAAGCGCGTTGCGGCCCTGGAAGGCGGCATTGCCGCATTGGCCGTGGCATCGGGCATGGCCGCCATCACTGCCGCCATCCAGACCCTGGCCGAAGCCGGCGACAACATCGTGTCCGCCAGCACGCTCTATGGCGGCACCTACAACCTGTTTGCCCACACCTTTCCGCAGCAAGGCATCGAGGTGCGCTTCGCCGATCCGCGCGATCCGGCCAGCTTCGGCAAGCTGATCGACGGCAAGACCAAGGCCGTGTTCATCGAATCCATCGGCAATCCGCTGGGCAACGTGACCGACATCCGTGCACTGGCCGATGTGGCCCACCAGCATGGCGTGCCGCTGATCGTGGACAACACCGTGCCCTCGCCCTATCTGCTGCGACCGTTTGAGCATGGCGCCGACATCGTCGTGCACTCGCTGACCAAATACCTGGGCGGCCACGGCACCAGCGTGGGCGGCGCCATCGTGGACAGCGGCAAATTCCCCTGGGCCGAGCACAAGGCCCGCTTCAAGCGCCTGAACGAGCCCGACGTGAGCTACCACGGCGTGGTCTATACCGAGGCGCTAGGCCCCGCCGCCTTCATCGGCCGTGCCCGCGTGGTGCCGCTGCGCAACATGGGCGCCGCCATCTCGCCCCAAAACGCCTTCCAGATCCTGCAAGGCATTGAAACCCTGGCCCTGCGCATGGACCGCATCTGCGAAAACACGCAGAAGATTGCAGAAACACTGCAAAACCACCCCAAGGTGGAATGGGTGCGCTATGCCGGCCTGAAAGACCATCCCGACCATGCCATCGTGCAAAAGCAGTCGGGCGGCCGCGCCTCGGGCATTCTGTCGTTCAGCCTCAAGGGCAGCGAAGGCCGCGCCGCCGGAGCGCGCTTCCTCGATGCCCTGCAGCTGTTCACGCGCCTGGTGAACATTGGCGATGCCAAGTCGCTGGCCACCCACCCGGCCTCGACCACCCACCGCCAGCTGGACCCCGCCGAGCTGGCCAAGGCCGGCGTCACCGAAGGCATGGTGCGCCTGTCCGTGGGCATTGAGCACATCGACGACCTGCTGGCCGATCTGGAGCAGGCCTTGGCCCAGGTCTGAGAGCGCCCTGCCCGCCCTCCCCAAAAGGAGCGCTTCGGCGCTCTTTTTTCATGCTTGACCATGCTTCACGGCTGCACCCGCCGCGCCAGCTACGTCAACCACGCCAGTCAGGCACGCCTGCGGACTGCGGGATAAAGCTGCCGTTACGCGGTCTGTAGTGCGCATCGGGCGGCCTTCCGGCCATGACCGCCGCCTCCCAGATGCCTCCACCAACAAAAAGAGCGCCGAAGCGCTCTTTTTGTTGGTGGCCGCCGGTGCGCTTGAAAGCGCACAGCAGCCGGCGAGGCGGAAAGCCTGGCTGCTTACAGCCCCAGGGCCGCAATACCGGCGCTGGCCACCTGTGCATCTTCGCTGGCCTTCACACCGGACACGCCCACGGCGCCCAGCACCTGGCCGTCCTTGACGATGGCCACGCCACCTTCCAGCAGGCCGTCGACAAACGGCGCGCTCAGGAAAGCGGTGCGGCCATTGTTGATCATGTCTTCAAACGCCTTGGTGTCCTTGCGACCCACGGCGGCCGTGCGGGCCTTGGCAGGCGAGATGTGCGAGGAGATGGGCGCGGCGCCGTCCATGCGCTGCAGCCACAGCAGGTGGCCGCCATCGTCGACGATGGAGATGGTCACAGCCCACTTGTTCTTGAGGGCCTCGGCCTCGGCGGCGGCGGCGATCTTCTTGACGTCGGAGAGTTCGAGTTCGTGCTTGGTCTTCATGGTCTGTAAGGCAGAAATTTGCGCTGAGTAGGAAGCAACCAGCATAATGTGCAAACCCGGACCGAAAGCGACCCTGAGCGCAAAACATTACAACCTAAAAATGCCCAGGTCCATCCACGGGTGCCAGCGCATGGCCCTTGCGCTTTCCTTCCTCCACCCTCATATTCACTGGACTGCCTGAACGGCAGCCACACACAGGAGAAACCTATCCATGAATGATCACGTCACCTCTTGGGACACTGCTGGCGTTGCCATCTCGCAGCAGCAGCGCCACAAGGTGCTGCGCAACACCTACTGGCTGCTGGCGCTGAGCCTGCTGCCCACCGTGCTGGGCGCCTGGATCGGCGTGTCCACCGGCATCACCCGCTCGCTCTCCGGCGGCCTGGGCCTGATCGTGTTCATGGTCGGTGCCTTCGGCTTCATGTTCGCGATCGAAAAGACCAAGAACTCCGCCGCCGGCGTGCCCGTGCTGCTGGCCTTCACCTTCTTCATGGGCCTGATGCTCTCGCGCATGATTGCCATGGTGCTGGGCTTCAAGAACGGCTCCGAGCTGATCATGACCGCCTTTGCGGGCACGGCCGGCGTGTTCTTCGTGATGGCCTCGCTGGCCACCGTGATCAAGCGCGACCTGTCGGGCATGGGCAAATGGCTGTTCGTCGGCGCCATGGTGCTACTGGTGGGCTCGGTCATCAACGTGTTCGTGGGCTCCACCGCCGGCATGATGGCCATCTCGATGCTGGCCATCGGCATCTTTTCCGCCTACATGCTGTATGACCTCAAGCAGATCATCGACGGCGGCGAAACCAACTACATCAGCGCCACGCTGTCGCTGTACCTGGACATCTTCAACGTGTTCCAGAGCCTGCTGGCCCTGCTGGGCATCATGGGCGGCGAACGCGAGTAAGCGGCACACCGGCCACCCTCTGCATGCGCAGAGGGACCCACACCCAGGCACGCTACGGCGTGCCTTTTTTATGGGCGCGCACCCTGCGCCGGCAGTCCGAGCAACACGCCCCTCACCCTGCCGGCTGCACCCCGCATTGCGCCAGAATCAGCGCCTTGAGCCGCTCGGCCGCGGGGGGCAGCGCATGCGCGCGCTGCCAGATCAGGTTCAGGTGCGTGCGCAGCCCGGCATCCTGCAGCGGCACCAGCGCGGGCAGACCCTGCATACCCAGTTGGGCAAAGCTTTCGGGGGCAAACGCCACGCCCAATCCTTTTTGCACCATCAACAGCATGGGCAGGGTCTCCACGCCCCAATATGCCACTTCCGGGGTGAATCCGGCCTGCTGGCAGGCGCGCAGCAACATGTCCGAAATGCCCGTGCCCAGCAGTGAGCTGTGCAGCAGAAAGCGTTCATGGCGCAGCGCCGCCAGCGGCACCTGCGCGTGTTCGCACAGCGGGTGCTGTGGAGGCAGCGCCACCCACAGCGGCTCGTTCATGATCTCCAGGTTCTGCAGCTCCGGCGCCGTGTACTGGCTGCGGCAGATGATCAGATCCAGGCTGCGCTCCCGCAAACGCTGCAGCATGTAGCCCGTCTCGCCCTCGTGCACATGCACGGTGATCTTCAGATCACACGCCATCAGCTGCTCCATCACCCGGGGCATCAGAAACAGGCTGGCCGCCGTGGCACAGCCTATGTGCACGGTGCCGCGCGATCCCTGTTCTGCCTCGCGCAGCTCACGCCGCACGGCCTGCAAACTGGCCTGCAATGCCTTGGCACGCAGATAGAACAGCTCTCCCGTGGCGGTCGGCACCAGGCGATGGCCGCTACGGTCGAACAGACTCACTTTCAGCTCTTCCTCCAGCTTGCGCAGCAAGATGCTCAAAGGCGGCTGGGTCATGTGCAGGCGCTCGGCCGCAGCCGACACACTGCCTTGCTCGTAAACCGCGACAAAGCATTTCAGACGGTGCTCATCCATATAGTTTTTATATAAACAATAGACTTTATATATATTAGACCTTATCGACATGCGTTTCTATACTCCGCCGCGTTGCCTGCCTCGCATACCGGCAATACATAACAAGGAGACACGCATGCACCCCTCTCGCCGCCAGATTGTTGGCCTGGCCCTCACCACCTGCCTCCCCCCCGTGCTGGGCATGTCCGCTGCCCACGCGCAAACCGACTGGCCCCGCCGCACCATCAAGGTGGTAGTGCCCTACCCGCCAGGCGGCACAGCCGACGTCATGGGCCGCCTGGTGGCCCACAAGCTGTGGCAAAGCCTTCCCCAAGGTGAGCGTGGTGGTGGAGAACGTCACCGGTGGTGCCACCGTACCCGGCGCCCTGGCCGTGATGCGCGAGCCGGCCGACGGCCACACCGTGTTCCTGGCCAGCGACAACACGCTGAACATCAACCGCTGGTTGCTCAAGGACGCGCGCTATGACGGCGACCGCGACTTCACCCCGGTGACCGTGCTCAATACCTACCCGCACTGGCTGATCGTCAATGGACAGGGGCCTTACAAGAGCCTGGACGAGCTGGTGCAGGCCATCCAGGCCCGGCCTGGCAAGGTGTCCATCAGCGTCAACACCATTGGCGGAGCCGCCTATCTGGCCCTGGACAGCTGGCGCCGCGAAAACGGACTGAAGTTCGAAATCGTGCCCTACCGCGGATCGCCCCCTGCCGTGGCCGACCTGATCGGCGGCCACACCGATGCGCATGTGGACGTGGTCGGCTCCTCCGTCGCCCACGCCCGCAGCGGCCGCGTGCTGCCCGTGGCCGTGCTGCAAAGCCGCACACTCAAGGAATTTCCCAAGGCCACAGCCCAAAGTGAGCAGAACCCCAAGGCACTGAACGTGCAGTCCAACCTGTCCGTGGTCATGCGCAGCGGCACGCCCCAGCCCGTCATCGACAAGCTCTACGACATCCTCAAGGCCGGCGCCAAAGAGGAGGACTTCACCAGGACCATGGACATGCTCTGCCTGGACACCGTGCTGCTGGAGCCCACCAAGGCCAAGGCCTTCTTGCAGCAGGAAACCAGGCGCTACGGCGCGCTGGTCGAGAAATCGGGTCTGGAAAAACAATAAGCAACGGGCTGACACATGAAATTCGTCATTGCACTGATTCGCCACGAAACCAACACCTTCTCGCCCGTACCCACGCAGCTGAGCGACTTTCGCCGCGGTACCACCTTGAACGGCCCCGCCTACGGCGATGCCGCCCGCATGGCCTGCGAGGGCACCAACAGCGCTGCCGCCGCCTACCTCGATCTGGCCCGCGACATGGGCGCTGACGTGGACTTTGCCGTCTGCGCCAACGCTGTGCCCAGCGGCCTGGTGACACGCGAAGCCTTTGAGCACCTGTGCGACACCGTGGTGCACAGCGCCGAGCAAGGCTGCGATGCCATCTTGCTGGACCTGCATGGCGCCATGGTGGTGGACGGCTATGCCGACGCCGAAGGCGAGTTGCTGCGCCGCCTGCGCGCCTGCACCCCGGCAGGCCTGCCCATCGGCGTGGCGCTGGACTTCCATGCCAACTTCAGCCGCGAACTCATCCGCCACGCCACGGCCATCGCCGGCTACTGCACCTACCCACATGTGGATGTGTACGAAACCGGGGCCCGCGTGGGCCGCAGCATCCGCGCGCTGCTGGAGCGCCGCAGCGCCCCGGTGCTGCTGTGGCGCCGCCTGCCCATGCTGACCCATATGCTGCGCCAGACACCGGCCATGCAGCCCATGAAAGACATCATGGACCGCGCCATGCAGGCTGAGCGTGACGGCGAGGTCTGCAACGCCTCGGTGTTTGGCGGTTTTCCGCTGTCCGACATTCCCTGCGCCGGCTTCTCCGTGGTCATCGTGACCGAGCGCGATCGCCTGGCGCAAGGCCAGCAACTGCTGAACGAGCTATGCACCCTGGCCTGGGCGCGCCGCGCGGACTTTGTCTTTCCCGCCGCGCCAGTGGCCGAATCGATTGCCCAGGCCAAGCGCCTGCCGCAGGGCCCGGTGATCCTGGTGGACCGCGGCGACAACTGCGGCGCCGGCGGTACCACCGACATCATGGCGGTGCTGCAGGAAGTGCTGGCACAGGGCCTGGAAGATGTGGTGGCGGGCCCGTTCTGTGACCCGGCCAGCGTGGCCACACTGTTTGACGCCGGCGTGGGTGCCGAAGTGACGCTGGACGTGGGCGGCAAGACCGATATGCCTGCCTTGCAATTGCAGGGCCAGCCACTGCGGCTGTGCGGAGTGGTGGAACGGCTGACCGATGGCGACTACACCGTCACCGGCCCCATGTACACCGGCATGCGCCTGAGCCTGGGCCGCACGGCCGTGCTGCGTGTAGGCACGGTGCGCATCTTCATCTCCGAGCGCCCGCAGGAGCCCTACGACACCGGCGTCTTTACCCATGCCGGCGTGGATCCAGCCCAGGCCAGGTACGTGCTGCTCAAGTCGCGCCAGCATTTCCGCGCCGGCTTTGAGCCGTTTGCCAGGCACATCGTGCTGGTCAGCGGTCCGGGTGTCTGCAGCTCGGACTACAGCCTGTTCCCCTTCCAGCAGTTGCCCCGTCCGATGTACCCGCTGGATGCCGATGTCGGGCTGGAGCAGGCAGAGAGCTGGCCCGCTGCAATGCCGCCCATGACCTCTGGCGCTGTGGCCTGATGCCCGAGCTGCTCTACCCCGCCGCCGTCGTGCTGGCGGGTTATGTGGTGCTGGGCATCACCGGCTTTGGCTCGGCCCTGGTGATCGTGCCTTTGCTGGCCTGGCATTGGCCGCTGCCGGAGGTAGTGGCCCTGACCCTGCTGCTGGATGTGCCTGCATCCCTGTTGCACGGTGGGCTGAATCTGCGCCAGGTGAACATGACCGAACTGCGCCGCCTGCTGCCGGGCCTGGTCGCCGGCGCCCTGGCCGGCCTGTGGCTCAGCCAGGTGCTGTCGGCACGCTGGCCTTTGCTGGTGCTGGGGGCTTATGTGGCCGCCGTGGGTCTGCACGCACTGCGCGCCGCTCCGGCCCCTCTGCGTACGGGCAGCGCAGCCTCCACCCCTTGGGCTGCGGCCATGGGTGGCGCCATCGGCCTGGTGGAAATGCTGTTTGGCACGGCCGGCCCCTTGGTCGTCGCCTGGCTCAGCCGCCGACTGCCCGACATGCAGGCCTTGCGTGCCACCACACCGGTGGTGATTGCCGCCAGCGCCTGCACCGTGCTGCTGACCATGGGCGCATCCGGGCGCCTGTCACAGGCCGAACTGTGGCAGCGGTGGTTGCTGCTGATGGGTGTAGCCGTCGCCGGCGTGCTGCTGGGCAATCGCTTAGCACGCTGCGTTTCCCCCAGCGCCTTGCGCCGGGTGATCTGCGGCCTGCTGGTGGTCAGCGGGCTGTGTCTGGTCGGTCAGGCACTGGGCGTTTGAAGTCGGCGGTGTGCCTGGCAACCTTGTCCAAAGCAACCGCCTGATCCCCACGCCACCAGCCTTTCCCCAATCCATCACCGGCACTTCGACTGCTCGCCAAACCGTGACGACCCATTTCTACGGGCTCAGGGCATTCCGACCGCGAGAGGCAGCGCAGGCATAAAAAAACCGCTGCCAAGGCAGCGGTTTTTGGAAGGATCCAGCGTACAGCTTAGAAGCGGTAGCCCACGCCCACACCAACCAACACGGGGTCAATCTTCAGATCGCCAATCTTCTGACCAGCCAGGCTCACGTCGGTCTTCATATAGACCTTCTTCACGTCAAAGTTGATGGACCAATTCTTGTCCAGTGCATAGTCAAAGCCCACTTGCAGGGCACCACCCCAGCTGTTCTTCTTGATCGAAGGAGAGTATCCGGCTTGCACATCATCACGCCACTTCACGCTGGAGAAACGGGTGTAGTTGATACCAGCACCGACGTAGGGCTTGAAGGCACCGAAGTTGGTGAAATGGTACTGGGCCAGCAGTGTCGGAGGCAGTTCCTTTACGGAACCGATCTTGCCCAGATCGCCAAGTGCAGAGCCATTCGAGCGAATGTCATGCTTTTGGGGGTAGGTCAGGATCAGCTCAGCCGCAAAGTTGGGCGTGAAGAAATAGGAGATGTCCAGCTCGGGAATGGTCTTGTTGCTGACCGAAAGGCCCAGATCAGGATTGGTGGAACCACCGTTAGAGCTGTCGATATGCACAGCGCGCATACGCACCATCCATTTGCCGTCTTGCTGCTGCGCCATTGCAGCACCGGAGGTCAGGGCAGTCAGAGCGGCAATTGCCAGCAGAGTCTTCTTCATCTTGGTGTTTCCTTTGGGTCACTGAATCGGGGTGGTTTCCCCTTGGACTTGATTGAAACAAAGTGCTGACAACTGGCATTTGCCCTAGCTCAAGCTTTTTCCAGCCCTGTGCGGCACCCGCACAGTGCGTTGCACAGCCGCAACACTCCAAGACAGTGCAACACCCAAGCGGCCCCAGCCTCCCACAGCAGGGCCACGCCACAGGCCCGGGTTCAGTGTGCAGGCTGCGTACCGCGCAGCCGGTGCCACAGGTGCACCACCACCACCACCAGGCCGCCGATCACGGCCCCCACCCCCACATGCACCAGCAAAGGGATGATGGCCGCCGCCGCGCCGCCCAAAGGTTCGATATGGGTGTGCAGCCAGTGCTCAATGGGTGCCATGCCATGCACCAGCAGACTGCCGCCCACCAGGAACATGGCCACCGTGCCCACAATGGACAGGCCGCGCATCAGCCAGGGCGTGGAAGCGATCAGCCCCCGGCCCAGTCCTTGCAGAGCCGCACCGGGCTTGCGCATCAGCCATTCGCCCACATCGTCCATCCGCACAATACAGGCCACGATGCCGTAGACAAACACCGTGATCGCCAGCGCCACGGCCACCAGCACCGTGAACTGTTCCCACAGCGGCTTGGCCGACACCGTGCCCAGCGCAATGGCCATGATTTCGGCAGACAGAATGAAGTCCGTGCGCACGGCGCCTGCGACTTTTTCCTTTTCATAGGCCACCGGATCCATGGCTTTTGCGCGGGCAGCATGCACCGATGACGGAGCTACCCCCTTCTCAGCCGCCTCCTGGGCGTCGTGCACCGCCTCCTGCACACCATGCTGCTGGCGCTTGTGCAGCATCTGCAGCACTTTCTCCACACCTTCGAAGCACAGAAAGGCGCCGCCCACCATCAGTAGCGGCGTGATCAGCCAGGGTACAAACGCGCTGATCAGCAGTGCCGCAGGCACCAGAATGGCCTTGTTCAGCAGCGAACCCTTGGCCACGGCCCAGACCACCGGCAGTTCGCGGTTGGCACGCACGCCCGTCACCTGCTCGGCATTCAACGCCAGATCGTCGCCCAGCACCCCGGCCGTCTTCTGCATGGCCACCTTGCTCTGTGTGGCCACGTCGTCCAGGATGGCCGTGCTCTTGCCCGCCGCCGTCTTGCTCATCAGCGCCACGTCATCCAGCAGCGTGGCGATATCGTCCAGCAACATCAACAGACCTGCACCCGCCATCACACGCCCCCGTTGGTTTCGATATCCGCCATCATGCCTTCAAACGGCGCTGCTGCGGCGGCTGAACGCCGCCAGGCAACCCGCCCCCGCACGCTTGCAGCGTTTTGCCGTGACAATGGGCGCCCCACTGAACGAGACATCCTGTGACCCAACCCATTGCACACGCAGAACTGATCGCCAGCTACCGCAAAGTCGCGGCCGAAGCCGCTCGAAAGGCGGAACTGGTGAAAGCCGCGGCCTCCAAAGGCCCCAGAACCATCGCCACCGTCAGCGAAACCGCAGCCAAAGCAGCCCGCCGCCGTGATGTGCTGGCAGCCAAACTCGCCAAGCTCGGGGTGGTGCTGGCGGACTAGACCCGGTCCGGCACAGTCCCGCACTGCGCGTGCGCGACGCATGACCGCCAGCCATGGGCAGGGCCGCTGGCACAAAGCCCGCCGTGCCCCTATGAAAAGCCCCGCAGCTTTCACACTGCGGGGCTTTTGCTTGCGACGCATCCCGGATGCCGGATCACCCCAGCCACTTGCGCGCATTGCGCCATACACGCCTGCCGGCAATCCTGCCATCTTTGGCATGGCCACCCGGGTCTGAGTGGCCGCATCGTCCAGGACGGACGTGCTTTTGCCAGCCTCCGTTTTGGTCATCCGTGCAATATCGTCCCCCAAGGCCGCCACACCGCCGAACAGCATGGGCAAGCCCAGCCCGGCCATGGCGTGTCTTTTCAAGGCGACTGCCGGTGGTGGAACTCGGGACATGTTCCGCAACGTGCTTTCCCCACACCAAGGACATTCGCTGCCAGGTGTCCGGTTTTGCCATTCACACCGCATACTGCAGACACCTTCACTTGAGCGGCTGCCGTTTTGACGCGCCGCACCCCATGCCCGGGTATCTGACCAAACAAGAGTCCATTCGCATCGATGGCGCGCAGGACATGCAAATTCGCTCCCTGCTGGACCGGCAACAATTCTTCGACCCCGACGGCGCCGCACTGCGCCTGGGCATCTCGGATGCCATCTGGCCGCTGTTCGGTCTGCTATGGCCCTCCGGCAGCGAGCTGGCCAACCACATGGCACAGCAGCCCGTGATACAAGGCCGGCGCATTCTGGAGCTGGGCTGTGGACTGGGTCTGGCCAGCCTGGTGTGCCACCGTATGGGGGCGGACATCACGGCCAGCGATTGCCACCCGCTGGCAGGCGACTTTCTGAAAGAGAACCTGCGCCTGAACGACCTGCCGCCCATGAAATACCGCGCGGGCCAATGGGGGGCGCTGGAATCGATTGCCGCAGCAGCCGAAGCCACCGCCCATTTCGATGCAGCTGCCCAGACCACCGCTTTGGCGGGTAGCTTGCCGGGCGGCTTTGTTGCACCCGTGGCAGATCTTCCAGTGCGTGGGGTGTTCGATCTCATCATCGGCAGCGACCTGCTGTACGAACGGGATCAGTTTGCGCGCCTGCCCAACTACATCTGCGAGCATGCCAGCGCCAGCGCGCAGATCTGGATCATCGACCCTGACCGTGGCAACCGCGCCGCCTTCAGCCGCCAGATGGCCGAACGCGGCTATGGCGTGACGGAAACCCGGCTGGACCGCACGGAGACCGAACAGCAAGCAGGCTACAAGGGGCGTTTGCTGGTGTATGCCAAACCACCACGCCCAATGCAATAGCCACTCGTGCTCATCCAACTAACACTGCACGTCCCTAACACAGCATGCTTCGCCGCATGCTGGCGGCAACAAAAAAGCCCCGCAGCTTTCACACTGCGGGGCTTTCTCATGGACAGGCGCTGATCAGATCAACCCAGCCATTTGCGCGCATTGCGCCACACACGCATCCAGGGGCTGAATTCGGCCTTGTCGCCCGACGTCCAGCTCATCTGCACATTGCGGAACACGCGCTCGGGGTGGGGCATCATGGCGGTGAAGCGGCCATCGGCCGTGGTCACTGCCGTCAGACCACCGGCCGAGCCGTTGGGGTTGAACGGGTACTGTTCGGTCGCCTGGCCGTGGTTGTCCACGTAGCGCATGGCCTTCAGCACCTGGGCTTGGTTGCCGCGGAACTTGAAGTTGGCATAGCCTTCACCGTGTGCCACGGCGATCGGCAGGCGCGAACCCGCCATCCCTTGCAGGAACAGGCTGGGCGACTCCAGCACCTCGACCATCGACAGGCGCGCTTCAAAGCGGTTGCTCAGGTTCTGCGTGAAACGCGGCCAGTCCTGTGCGCCAGGAATGATGTCGGCCAGTTCGGCAAACATCTGGCAGCCGTTGCACACGCCCAGGCCAAAGGTGTCGGTGCGGCCAAAGAACTGCTGGAACTCGGCCGACAGGCGGTCATTGAAGGTGATGGAGCGTGCCCAGCCAATGCCGGCACCCAGGGTGTCGCCATAGCTGAAGCCGCCGCAGGCCACCACGCCCGCAAAGTCCTTGAGCTGGGCACGGCCGGTCTGCAGATCCGTCATGTGCACGTCCACCGCGTCGAAGCCGGCTTCGGTGAAGGCATAGGCCATTTCCACATGGGAGTTCACGCCCTGCTCGCGCAGCACTGCCACGCGGGGCTTGGCCGCCACGTTGATGAACGGCGCCGCCACGTTGTCCTGCGGATCGAACGTCAGGTGCACATGCATGCCGGGGTCTGCAGGCACACCCGCCGCAGCGTGTTCGCTGTCGGCGCAGGCGGGGTTGTCGCGCTGCTGGGCAATCTTCCAGCTCACGGCATCCCAGACCTGGTGCAGATCGCTCAGCGTGGCGCCAAACACCTTCTTGGCATCGCGCCAGACCTGCAGCTCGCCCTTGCCCATGTCGACGGCAGACGACACAGGGCGGGTCTTGCCGATGATGTGGCTGCAGGTGGCCAGGCCATGCTCGCGCAGGGTTTGCAGCACTTCGGCACGGTCTGCCGTCTTGATCTGCAGCACCGCACCCAGTTCTTCATTGAACAGCGCGCGCAGCGTCAGGTCTTCGCGGCGGCCGGACACCTGGTTGCCCCAGTTCTTGCCTTCGCCGCTGTCCATGCGGCTGTCGCTGATGCCGTCGCCTTCGGTGATCAGCATGTCCACATTCAGTGCCACGCCCACATGGCCAGCAAAGGCCATTTCGGCCACGGTCGCCAGCAGGCCGCCGTCACCCTTGTCGTGGTAAGCCAGAATCTGGCCCTTGGCGCGCAGGGCGTTCACGGCATCGACCATGCCGATCAGGTCCTTGGGCTGGTCCAGATCGGGCGTTTCGTTGCCGGACTGGTTCAGCACCTGGCCCAGGATGGAGCCGCCCATGCGCATCTTGCCGCGCGACAGATCGATCAGCACCAGGGTGGTGTCGTCTTCGGTGGCGTCCAACTGCGGAGTCAGCGTGCTGCGCACATCGTCGATCGATGCAAAGCCGGTGATGATCAGGCTGACAGGCGAAGTAACCTTCTTGGTCACGCCGTTGTCGTTCCACTGCGTACGCATGGACAGGCTGTCCTTGCCCACGGGAATGGAAATGTTCAGCGCCGGGCACAGTTCCATGCCCACGGCCTTGACCGTGGCGTACAGGGCGGCATCCTCGCCGGCTTCGCCGCAGGCGGCCATCCAGTTGGCCGACATCTTGATCTTGGACAGCTCGATCGGCGCCGCCAGCATGTTGGTGATGGCTTCGGCCACGGCCATGCGGCCCGATGCGGGCGCATTGATGGCCGCCAGCGGGGTGCGCTCGCCCATGGCCATGGCTTCGCCCTTGAAACCCTGGAAGTCCGCCAGCGTCACGGCCACGTCGGCCACAGGCACCTGCCAGGGGCCCACCATCTGGTCGCGGTGGGTCATGCCGCCCACAGCGCGGTCGCCGATGGTGATCAGGAAACGCTTGGATGCCACCGTCGGGTGGGCCAGCACTTCGATGACGGCCTTTTCCAGCGGAACGCCGGTCAGGTCGATGGCGGGCAGCTCGCGCTCCACCGTCTTCACGTCCTTGTGCATCTTGGGCGGCTTGCCCAGCAGCACGTTCATGGGCATGTTCACGGGGAACTTCTGGTCGCCCGACTCGACGGCCGTGTCTTCCAGCACCAGCTCGCGCTCTTCGGTGGCCGTGCCAATGACGGCAAACGGGCAGCGTTCGCGTTCGCAGAAAGCGGTGAACTGGGCCAGCGACTCGGGGGCAATCGCCAGCACATAGCGCTCCTGCGATTCGTTGGACCAGATTTCCTTGGGCGCCAGACCGGATTCCTCCAGGTTCACCGCACGCAGATCAAAGCGCGCGCCACGGCCCGCGTCATTGGTCAGCTCGGGGAAGGCATTGGACAGGCCACCGGCACCCACGTCGTGGATGGCCAGGATGGGGTTCTGCGCGCCCTGCTGCCAGCAGTGGTTGATGACTTCCTGCGCACGGCGCTCGATCTCGGGATTGCCGCGCTGCACCGAATCGAAGTCCAGCTCGGCGGCATTGGTTCCCGACGCCATGGAGCTGGCCGCACCGCCGCCCATGCCGATGCGCATGCCGGGGCCGCCGAGCTGGATCAGCAGCGTGCCGGCGGGGAACAGAATCTTCTGGGTCAGCTCGGCGTCGATCACACCCAGACCACCGGCAATCATGATGGGCTTGTGGTAGCCACGGGTCACATCGCCGACCTGCTGCTCGTACTCACGGAAGTACCCGGTCAGGCTGGGGCGGCCGAATTCGTTGTTGAAAGCCGCGCCACCCAGCGGGCCTTCGATCATGATCTGCAGCGGGCTGGCAATGTGCTCGGGCTTGCCCACTTCGCTGCCCCACAGCTTGGAGACCGTGAAACCGGTCAGGCCGGCCTTGGGCTTGGAGCCACGGCCGGTCGCGCCTTCGTCACGGATTTCACCGCCGTTGCCGGTCGATGCGCCGGGGAAGGGCGAAATGGCCGTGGGGTGGTTGTGCGTTTCCACCTTCATCAGCACATGGTTGGTGGCACTGTGCTTCTGGTAGCTGGGTGCCTGTGCCGCGCCGGTAGCGGCATCGAACTTGGCGATGAAGCGCTCGACCTGGTGGCCTTCCATGATGGATGCGTTGTCCGAGTACGCCACCACCGTGTGCTGGGGCGACACGGCTTCGGTGTTGCGGATCATGCCGAACAGCGACTTCTCCTGCGCCACACCGTCGATGGTGAAGTTGGCGTTGAAGATCTTGTGGCGGCAGTGCTCGGAGTTCGCTTGGGCGAACATCATCAGCTCCACGTCCGTGGGGTTGCGCTTCAGGCCGTTGAAGGCGTTGACCAGGTACTCGATCTCGTCATCGGCCAGGGCCAGGCCCCACTGCTTGTTGGCGGTCTCCAGCGCGGCATGACCGCCACCCAGCACATCGACAAACTCCATCGGAGCAGCCTGCAGGGCAGAGAACAGCTTTTCGGCCTCGGCACGCGTGGCAAACACCGACTCGGTCATGCGGTCGTGCAGCAGCGCGGCGATCTGGGCCGTCTGCTCGGCGCTCAGCTCGGGCGTGCCGCCCAGCAGACCCGACTTCAGGGTCACGCGGTATTCGGTGGCGCGCTCCACGCGGAACACTTCCAGGCCGCAGTTGCGGGCAATGTCGGTGGCCTTGGAAGCCCAGGGCGAGATCGTGCCCATGCGGGGGGTGACGATGAAGGGCACGCCATCGGCGCTGCCTTCAAAGGGCTCGCCATATGTCAAGAGCGCCGACAGGCGCTCTTGCAATGCGGGCACAGGCGTCCCCTCGGTAGCCACCAAATGCACAAAACGTGCGGACACGCCTGTGATCTTGGGGTGGATGGCGACCAGGTCGGTCAGAAGCTGTTGGGCGCGGAACGAGCTCAGGGCGTTTCCACCCTCAAACTGTGTCAGATGCAATGTCACGTGGCGGCCTGTTTATGTGAAGGCTGGTGAAGGGCGCCCTGGCCCGCCCTCTGTTACGAGGGTGCCGGCCAAAGCGCTGAATCGGTGAGCCTCTGATTTTACCGTGCCTGGGACTAACCCGAAGCACTCCCGCCCCTTGCCCCTGCAGGTTCAAGCCCGCAATGGGATAATTGACAGCATGAGCATCACACTGAAGACCCCCGAAGACATCGAGCGCATGCGCGTCGCAGGCCGCTTTGCTTCGGATGTGCTGGACTACATCACCCCCCACATCAAGCCCGGCATCACCACCCAGCAGATCGACGATCTGTGCGCCGAACGCATGGCCCAGCAAGGCACCAAGACCGCCTGCCTGGGCTACCAGCCGCCGGGCATGACGCCCTACCCGGCCTATGTCTGCACCTCGGTCAACCACGTGGTCTGCCATGGCATCCCCAACGACAAGCCGCTCAAGAAGGGCGACATCGTCAATGTGGACGTGACCATCATCACCGACGACGGCTGGTTTGGCGACAACAGCCGCATGTTCATCGTGGGCGACGGCACGATTGCCGGCAAGCGCCTGTGCCAGCTGACATTTGAAGCCATGTGGAAGGGCATCCAGCAGGTCAAGGCCGGCGCCACCCTGGGCGATATCGGCCACGCCATCCAGTCCTTCGCCGAAGGCCACAACCTGTCGGTGGTGCGTGAATACTGCGGCCACGGCATCGGCAAGGTGTTCCACGACGAGCCCCAGGTGCTGCACTACGGCCGCCCCGGCACCGGTGTGGTGCTGGAAGAAGGCATGGTCTTCACCATCGAGCCCATGCTCAACCTGGGCAAGAAGGACATCAAGGCCATGCCCGACGGCTGGACCGTGATCACCAAGGACCACAGCCTGACCGCGCAATGGGAGCTGATGCTGGCCGTCACCAAGACGGGCTACGACATCCTGACCTGGTCGGACGGCTCGCCCACGCCGCCGGACTTCATCACCGCGCTGCGCACCTGATCCAGCCCGGCTTCGCGCAGGCCCCTGCTGCGCTGCCCGCCCGCCGCTGCACCCTTTGGGGGTCCAGCGGCTTTTTTTGCGCCACCAGACCGGCCAGCGCCTGCGCCAAAGACCCGTCGCCCCGCAGAGCCGCTACAGTGCATGTGTGCGGTGCACGCCCGCCCAGCGCCGCACCATTTGCGCACGTTTTTTGCTTGCATTGCCAACATGACCACGCTCGCCCCCGCCCTCTCCGATCTGACCGCTTTGCGCAACGCCTACCGCCAGGACAAGGCCGCGCTGGTGGAGCAGTTCAAGCAGCCCGCCCCCGCCAAGCGCAGCGTGCGGCCGCTGCTGCACAAGCTGTCCGAGCGCACCGACCAGCACCTGCAGGCGCTGCGCCAATTGACCGGCCTGCCGGACTGCGTGGCCCTGATCGCCGTGGGCGGCTATGGCCGTGCCCAGCTGTTTCCCGCCTCCGACGTGGACGTGCTGGTGCTAGTGCCCGAACACCCCGCCGGCGAGGACAGCCCTTTCAAGGCCCAGCTGGAGCAGTTCATCGGCGCCTGCTGGGACACGGGGCTGGAAATCGGCTCCAGCGTGCGCACCGTGGAGGAATGTGTGGACGAGGCTGCAGCCGACGTCACCATCCAGACTGCGCTGCTGGAATCGCGCCTGATCGACGGTGATCTGGCCCTGTTCGCCCAGATGCAGCAGCGCTTTCGCGCCCTGCTCAACCCGCGCGCCTTCTTCACCGCCAAGATGCTGGAGATGCGCCAGCGCCACAACAAGTTCGAGAACACGGCCTACGCGCTGGAGCCCAACTGCAAGGAATCGCCCGGTGGCCTGCGCGATCTGCACACCATCCTCTGGGTGGCCAAGGCCGCCGGCCTGGGCAGCAGTTGGAAGGAACTGGCCCAGAGCGGCATCGCCACGCATTTCGAAGCCCAGCAGCTGGAGCGCAACGAGGCGCTGATCAGCCACATCCGCGCCCGCCTGCACGCGGCCACCGGCCGGCACGAAGACCGCCTGCTGTTCGACCTGCAGACCACCGTGGCCGAACAGCTGGGTTTTCACAGCCACCAGCGCCCCGGCCAGCGCATGCCGGTGCGCGCCAGCGAAGGCCTGATGCGCCGCTACTACTGGGCGGCCAAGGCGGTCACCCAGCTCAGCCAGATCCTGCTGCTGAACATCGAGGAACGCCTGTACCCCGCCAGCCAGGGCGCCATGGTGCGCATCGACGACCGCTTCTTCGACAAGGACGGCCTGGTCGAAGTCGCCAGCGACGACCTGTACCGCCGAGACCCCCAGGCCATCCTGGCCACCTTTCTGACCTACGAGACCTCTCCCGGCCTGCGCGACCTGTCTGCTCGCACGCTGCGCGCGCTGTACTCGGCGCGCGGCATGATGGACGGCGCCTTCCGCCGCGATCCCGTCAACCGCGCCACCTTCATGCAGATCCTGCAGCAACCCAGCGGCATCACCCACGCCATGCGGCTGATGAACCAGACCTCGGTGCTGGGGCGCTACCTGTGGGCCTTCCGCCGCATCGTCGGCCAGATGCAGCACGACCTGTTCCACGTCTACACGGTGGACCAGCACACGCTGATGGTGCTGCGCAACATGCGACGCTTCTTCATGGCCGAGCATGTGCACGAATACCCCTTCTGCTCCCAGCTGGCCAGCGGCTGGGACAAGCCCTGGCTGCTGTACCTCGCCGCCCTGTTTCACGACATCGGCAAGGGCCGGGGCGGCGACCATTCGCAGATCGGCGCCATTGAAGTGAAGCGCTTTTGCCGCCAGCACGGCGTGGACGCGGACGACGCGCAGATGGTCGAATTCCTGGTGCGCGAACACCTGACCATGAGCCAGGTGGCGCAAAAGCAGGACACCACCGATCCCGACGTGATCCGCGCCTTTGCCGCCCGCGTCGGCTCGGTACGCCACCTCACCGCGCTGTACCTGCTGACCGTGGCCGATATCCGCGGCACCAGTCCCAAGGTATGGAACGCGTGGAAAGGCAAGCTGCTGGAAGACCTGTACCACGCCACCGTGCGCATGCTGGGCGGGCGCGCGCCCGATGCCGCAGCCCTGGTGGAAGCGCGCAAACGCGAAGCCCTGGTGCAGCTGGCACTCAGCGCCCAGCCACACGAATCGCACAAGCTGCTGTGGAACACGCTGGACGTGAGCTACTTCATGCGCCACGAGGCCGCCGACATCGCCTGGCACGCACGCCACCTGGGCCGCTATGTGGGCACGCCCACTCCCATCGTGCGGGCGCGCCAGTCGCTGGCCGGTGAAGGTGTGCAGGTCATGGTCTACACGCCCGACCGCAGCGACCTGTTTGCCCGTATCTGCGGCTATTTCGACCGCTCGGGCTTTTCCATTCTGGACGCACGCATCCACACCGCACGCAACGGCTACGCGCTGGACACCTTTCAGGTCATCACCAGCGAACCGCTGGAAGTGCATTGGCGCGAGCTGACTGCCTTGATCGAGGAAGGCCTGCCCCATGCCATCGAGGCCGAAGGCCCCCTGCCCCCGCCAGCGCGCCGCCGCGTCTCGCGCCGGGTGCGCAGCTTCCCCATGCCACCGCGCGTGGTGCTGCAGCCAGACGAGAAATCACAGCACTGGCTGCTGGAAATCTCCGCCAGCGACCGTGCCGGCCTGCTCTACACCGTGGCCCGCGTGCTGGCCGAGCACAGAGTCAGCGTGCAGCTGGCCAAGGTGAGCACACTGGGCGAACGGGTGGAGGACAGCTTTCTGATCCAGGGCCCCACACTGGGCAACAACTCCGCCCAGCTGGAACTGGAAACCGATCTGGTGAACGCGCTGGCGGAATAGGAAAGGGGTAGCAGGGGCACACAGCTCCGGCCAGCCCTGCCGGAGCGCCTTCACTGGACCGCCCGGACAGCGCGCCATGGCCGTTCACCGGCCTACACGGTTTTCCCGGCCCGCCCGCACCAGCAAGGCCAGCAGCGCCTCCACATCTTCGTCCCGTGTGCGCCAGGACGATACGCTGATGCGCATGGCAGGCCGTCCCTGCCACAGCGTGCCGCCGAACCATGCCTCACCGGACGCCTGCACTGCGTCGCGCACCGCATGGGTGTGTGCGTCACTGCCGCAGCGGAACAGCACCTGGTTGAGCGTCACGGTGTTGAGCACCTCAAACCCGGCCTGCGCCAGACCTTCCCCGATGCGGCGCGCTTGCGCACAGTGCCGCTCCACCAGTTCGGCAATGCCCTGGCGCCCCAGGCTGCGCAATGCCGCCCATACCGGAAGCCCGCGGGGCCTGCCTGAAAACTCCAGCGTCAGATTCTTCTGGGCATCCGCGCTGGCACTGGAATAGGCCGCGTCGCTGTTCATGGCTTCGGCCAGCGCCCGCGCATCACGGCAAATCGCCATGGCGCAGTCGTAAGGGGTATTGAGCCATTTGTGCGCGTCGGTCGTCCAGCTGTCTGCCAGCTCGATGCCCTGGGTCAGGTGGGCAAGCGAAGAGGCCCGTGCCCACAGGCCGAAAGCGCCATCCACATGCACCCACGCCCCCGCCGCTCTGGCGAGCGGCAGGATCTGCGCAAAGGGGTCGAAGGCACCGGTGTTCACCTCGCCGGCCTGCAGGCAGAGGATGGTGCGTGCATCGAGCGGTGGCAGCCGAGCGACATCCACACGGCCTTGGGCATCGACCGGCGCATGGACGATCTGGTTCAGCCCGAAGCCCAGCACGCGCAACGCCTTCTTGACCGTGGTGTGCGCCAGCGCGGACACCACCACCCGGATCTCCGGCGCGCCATGCAGCCCTTGGCCGTCGAAATCCCAGCCCTGCCGTGCCAGCAGCTCGCGCCGCGCTGCAGCCAGGGCGGTCAAGGTACAGGCCGTGGCGCTGGTGCCGAAACCGACGGCGCTGTCCCGCGGCAGATCCAGGGCGTCCAGCACCCAGCGGGCAGCCACGCGCTCCACCGCGGCCGATACCGGGGAATTGTCAAAGGTCGAGGCACACTGGTCCCACGCCAGCATCCGCCGCTCCGCCGCCGCGGCGGCCGGCAAGGCCGCACCGATCACGAAGCCGAAATAGCGCGGTCCATTGGATGCCGTGGTCGCGGGGGAGCCCACATCGTCCAGCAACGCCAGCGTGGCTTCCGCCGGCAAACCCAGCTCGGGCAGAGACTCATCGAAGGCGGCCAATGCCGCAATCGCTTCCTGCGACGGAAACACGCGGCGGTGGCCGTTGGCTTCGGTGTAGCGGCGCCCGCGCACATCGGCATCGGCCAAAAGTTCCAGTTCATCCATTGGAGCATCTCCCCTTCCTGGTTCATTCCTGCTTCGTGGTCGGCAGCGGCGCCTGCGGCGATCCCTGCAGCATTTCCTGCGGTATGACCCGCCGCGTCGCCCCCCAGAACAGGAGCGCCAGCAAGCTGACCGCGGCGCCCAGCAGGCACACGCCCTGCCAGCCCGCATGGGCATAGGTCACCGTCGTGCCAATCGCCCCCAGTCCGCTGCCAACCGCATAGAACAGCATGTAAAGGCCCACCAGCCGGCTGTGGGCTTCTGGCCGGGTGCGGAAAATCATGCTCTGGTTGGTGACGTGCAGCGCCTGCCCTCCCATATCGAGCAACACAATGCCCACCACCAGCGCGCCCAACGAGCGCTCCATCAGAGACAGCGGCCACCAGGCCAGCAGCAGCAGCAGCAACGCTGCGGCGCTGGTGCGTTGGGCACGCCCGTGGTCGGCCCATTGCCCGGCGCGCGCGGCGGCCAACGCACCGACCGCGCCGACCAAGCCAAAAGCGCCTATGGCAGTGTGCGAAAAGCCGTAAGGTGGCGCGCTCAACGGAAACACCAGCGCACTCCAGAAGATGTTGAATGCCGCAAACATCAACAGCGCCAGCACCCCGCGCACTTGCAGCACTTTTTCCTCCCGCAGCAGCGTCAGCATGGATGCGATGAGGCGCCAGTAGCCCATCGCATCGGGCGCTGCAGGCAACGCAGGCAACCGCCTCCAGAGCGGCAAGGCAATGAGCAGCATCAACACCGCAGCGCACAGGTACACGCCGCGCCAACCCGCCACATCGCTGATGCCCCCGGCAAACACCCGGGCCAGCAGCAGGCCGATGAACACCCCACCCTGTGCCGCGCCGACCACACGCCCCTGCGCCTGGGGCGCTGCCGCGCTGGCGGCATAGGCGATCAGCCCCTGCGTCATCGCAGTCCCCAGCAAACCTACGGCCAGCATGCCCACCAGCAATGCGGGAACCGATTGGGCCATGGCCACGGCCACCAGCGCCGCGGTCAGCGCCAGCAACTGCATTGCCATCAGGCGGCGGCGGTCCACCCGGTCGCCCAGCGGTACCAGCAGCAGCAATGCCAACGCACAACCGATTTGCGTGGCCGTGACCACACCGCCCACCGCTGCATGGCTGATGCCAAAGTCCTGTGCCAACGCATCCAGCAAGGGCTGCGCGTAATAGACATTGGCCACGCTCAAGCCGCTGGCCACTGCGAACAGCCAGACCAGGCTCCGGGGCATGTCTGCAGACTGCGCAGGTGCAGGACACGCCGGCAACGGCGGTGGTGATGGTGGTGCGGTACAGGCCTTCATGGCTCCAAGCTCAAGCAATCTAGTTTCAAAACAAAACCAGATTGATGCTAAAGCATGTAGTTTTAAAATGCAACCAAACTATCCACCAACGTTCGCCATGCAGGAGACACCATGCCAGCCCGTAAACCCTTGAGCGAGGAGCCTTGCCCTGTTGCGCGCTCCGTCGATCTGATCGGGGACCGCTGGTCCCTGCTCATCGTGCGCGATGCCTTCGACGGCATGCGCCGCTTCAGCGACTTCCAGCGCAGCCTGGGCATGGCCAAGAACATCCTGTCCGACCGGCTGCGCAAGCTGGTCGATGCAGGCATCCTGGCCATGCAGGACGCCTCGGATGGCTCGGCCTATCAGGAATACGTGCTGACATCGCAGGGCGAAAGGCTGTTCCCCGTGGTGGTGGCGCTGCGCCAATGGGGCGAGCAGCACCTGTTTGCGCCCAGCGAACGCCATTCGGTGCTGATCGACAAGCGCACAGGCCAGCCGGTGCCTGCTATGGCACTACATGCGAGTGATGGCACGGTGCTGCCGCCTGCCGCCACCGAGGTACGGAAAGTGAACTGAGACCATGCACGAGTGTGGGATGCGGTCTCCGCCCTGAGGCGATGCACAAATGATCGATAACCGGAGTGGAAGCCACGCCAATGCCGAAACCGCATTGCGTCTTCGCTCCCCTCTGCTGAAAAGCCGTGCTGCATCGCGGTCCACGCCATGCGCAATGCGGCGGCCTTCAACCGCATCCACAACCCAGGTAAGCAGCTAGCGCCGCTCGAAAGAGGAGCTTCGCCACCGCAGATATGCGGCGGACCGCAAGCAAAGACGACATCCCCTTCTGCCAGAGACCGTGCCAAGCATGAGCAAGGCCTTGCAGAAAAACGGATGCCATCACCCGTCACACACCAAATGCGCCGAATGCAGGCACGCGGCCGGCCAAACCGCTTGCCGCCCCTACGCCTTGCGCGTCCCCCAGACCAGCCACGCCAGCCAGCCCGGGCTCCATGACAGCATCATCGCCACAGACAATGCCGCGGCGGCCAGGATCATCACCCACACCAAGGCGGCCATCGATGCATGGTCGGCCTGCAGGCACAGCACCAGTCCCGTTGCCAGCCCAGCCGCGCCCTGTGCCCGCAGCCGCCACACCACGCTTTGCGGCTGCTCTGCCTGAAAAACCTGTTCCCAGTGCCCGTCCATCGCCAGGGCCAGCCAGCCCATGCCCGCCCAGCAGGCCAGGCAGGCTGCCAGCAAAAGCAGCGCAGCCGTCGTTCCTTCAAGCATGGGCGGCCTCCAGACGGTTCACCGGACCCACGGCGGCTGCACGCAGCGCCAGCTTGCGGGCGGCCACTGCGGCCAAGGCCGCGCACACCAACAGGCTCAGGTCCACGCCCGCCACCGGCCAGTAGGCTTCGCCCACGGTCTTCAGCAGGTGGTCTCCCGTCGTGATCCAGTTCAGCCCCACGGCCAGCACCGCCATGGCGGCAACGGCCCAGCACTGCTCACGCCAGGCAGGGTTCGGCTGCCCGCTGGCAACGGGTGCGCTGCGCCAGAAGGCGTGCGCCATCGCTGCCACCCATCCGGCCCAGAACAGGTATTGCTCCAGATCGCCTCGGGGCGGCCATCCACTGGGCAGTGACGCGGGCAGCAGGCGGTTGGCAATCAGGATGGTGCAGGTGGCAATCAGCATGCCCGTGACGGTGGTGACTGCCAGGGCATCCACAATGCGGCTGCCCTGCCGGCCTTGCTTGGCGTGCTGCTTCTTGCGCTTTTCGACAAAGAAAATGAAACCCGTGGCAATGCAGACGCACCCCATCAGCCCGCCCAGCACGTACAGCCAGCGAAGCAGCCAGTGGCGGAAGTGCTGCAGGTGCAGCCCCGTCAGAAAGGTGTTGAGGCTGTCCACCGCGGTACGGGGCGGGTCTTCACGCAGCAGCTCCCCGGTACTGGCCTTGAAATGGATGCCGTCGCCCACCAGCGCAATGCGGTCCGTGCCCGCACGGAAGACGCTGACATAGCCATTGGCGTCGCCCACGTGGCGCAGCGAAAGCAGCCCCACCTCGCCGGCCATGCCCTTGGCGGCCCATCGCCGCTGGGCTTCACGCACCATGTCATCCACCGACGCCAGCGGCGCCGCCACACCGGCACGGTCATGCGGCAGCCCTGTGGTCTGTGCCTCATGCTGCTCGTGCAACTCGTGCAGCGGCTCCAGCTGGGTGTGCGACACCGGGAAATAGATCCCCGCGAAGATCACCAGACCGGTGAAGGCGAAGAAGAAGTGAAACGGCAGCGCCAGCACGCCCATCATGTTATGCAGGTCCAGCACGCTGCGCTGCACTGCCTTCTTGGGACGGAAAGTGAAGAACTCGCGGAAGAACTTGCGGTGCATGACCACGCCGGACACCAGTGCCACCAGCATCATCAGGGCCGCGAATCCGACAATCCAGAAGCCCAGCCCCTTCCAGTAGAAAGTCAGGCTGTAGTGCAGGGGGTAGAGGAAGCCGCTGCCGACCTTGAGCTGGTCATCCGGCAATGCGCTGCCACTGCGCGGGTCGATGGTGCGGTTGCCCCGGACCCCGTCATCGGGATTCTTGGCATTGGGCACCACATAGCCCGCAAAAAGGCTCAGCATCGGGTCCCGGTGCGTGGTGTAGGCCCCCCAGTTGCGCACGGTATCGAAGCGCTCGGGCATGGGGCCGTTCACCTTGTCCTGCATGAACTCGAGGCTTTGCTGGCTGGGCTTCATGTCCTCGAATACCGGCCGCAGCACCTTGTCAAAAGACGGCATGGGCTGCGGGGCGAAACGCGATTCAGGAATGGCCCAGCGGTCAATTTCCCGATCGAACACCGACAGCGATCCGAAAAAGAAACACGCCATCAGCACAAATCCGAGGGCCAGACCAAACCATGTGTGCAGCCAGGTCATGGCATGGCGAAAACTTTGAAACATCAGCTCCACTCCTAAATCAACTGCGATTGCAGCAGCGAAGCCAGCACGGCCATGAGTGCGCCACCACCAGCAAGAACCAACCACACGCGCGACAGCCGTGGCGACGCGAACGCCCAGAGAAAGACGATCAAATACAGCAGCATCCCCAGCAGATAGCTGAGGTGCTCTGCATCGTGAAATTCCATGCCCAGCGCGAACATGCCGGCCGTCGTCAATGCGATAAAGCCCCAGGTCAGCATGTAGCCGCCCAGGACCGCAGCGGCAATGCGCAGCACGGCATGCCAAGGAGTGCGAGATGTCAAAGTGGACTTCATATCAAAATGGGTTCCCTGCGAGAAAACACACGCAATTCGCGTGCGACGTCCTGGTGTGCCACGCCGCGGTCCATGGCCAGCACCAAGGCACGATCGACCTTGGGTGGCAGGTGCCGTCGGTTTCATGCAGCGTCAGCAGCACGCTGGCCTGTGCTTCTCGGGGCGGCGCATATTCCTGCGGCCTGATGTCCAAGGTTAGCCAGGCCGGTTCGATCTCACTGTGCCGCTGCCTGTCAGTGCACAGGCCGTTGGCCACCGTGCGCAGACAGGCTGGTGATTCCAGCCCGGTGTTGAAGCTGCGGGGACGGGCAACCAGTCGTACAAAGGTGTTGTGCGCCAGGTCTGCGGCATCCGTCGCATCATTCAGGCAATGGCACAGCCAGCCGTGCAACCCACCATGGTGGCCGGTGTACAGGGTCTTGACCTGCTCTTGAAGCGTGCACTCTGCGGTACCCACAATGCCCCTCGCGTACCCGTGACCCAAGATCCGCAGAGCACAAAATATTAATGAGAATTAATCTCATTGTATAAGATTTGTTTTGCATCTTGTTTCACCGCAGCAGCGCCCTGCCGTTCGCTCTGCGCAGGGTTCGCGTTCGCCTTACCGGTCGCCTTGCAGGAAATGAAAGCGCATCAGCGTCCGTTGCCGGGCACTGGCGTGGTCCACCACAGGGTGCGGATAGTCCACGCCCAGCTGCACGCCGCAGGCCTGGAGCTCCAGCGGCTTCATTCCCGCCGGGAAGTGGATGTGCTTGTCCGGCAGCCTGGCCAGCTCCGGCACATAACGGCGGATGAAGCGGCCATCCGGGTCAAACCGCTGCGACTGCGTGACGGGGTTGAAGATGCGGAACCAGGGCTGCGCATCGCAGCCCGTGGACGCCGCCCACTGCCAGCCGCCATTGTTGGCCGACAGGTCGTAGTCGTTCAGGTGCTCGGCAAAGTGCCGCTCGCCCCGGCGCCAATCGATGCCCAGGTCCTTGGTCAGAAAGCTGGCCACCACCATGCGCAAACGGTTGTGCATATAGCCGGTCTGGTGCAGCTGGCGCATGGCAGCATCCACCAAGGGGTAGCCGGTGCGGGCCTCGCACCATGCCTGCCACAGCTGCGGCGCGTCGTCCCACAGCACGCGCTCGTATTCCGGGCGGAAGGACTGGGTGACCACATGCGGGTGGTGCCACAGAATCATGAAGTAGAAATCACGCCAGGCCAGCTCGGACAGCCAGGTCTGTGCGCCCTCATCCCCTTGTACGGCACGCTGCAGGGCCAGACCTGCCAGCGCCCGGATGGACACCGTGCCAAAGCGCAGGTGCACGGAAAGGTAGGACACGCCCTTGCGGCCGGGAAAGTCCCGCGCCTCCTGGTAGGCATGCATGCGCGGCAGAAAGTCCTGCAACAGCTGCTGCGCACCGTCCATGCCCGCCGGCATAGGCAAGGTCTGCAGGTTGGTGCGTTCAAACCCCAGCTGCTCCAGCGCCGGCAAGCGTTCCTCCACAGGGATCGGGGCCAGATGGCGGGCGTAGCGCGCCACCGGGTATGGCTTGAGCTGAAAGGCGTCCAGCTTTTGCAGCCATGCCCGCTTGTAGGGCGTGAACACGCTGTAGGGCTGGCCTTGCTGCGTCAGCACCTCGTCCCGGTCCAGCAGCACCTGGTCCTTGTAGTCGCTGAAAGCGATGCCCACTCCCCTCAGGTCCTGGGCCACCCGCTGGTCCCGTGCAATGGCCTCAGGCTCGTAGTCGCGGTTGGTCAGCACTTCCTGCACGCCCAGGCTGCGGGCCAGTTGCACAATGCATTGAGCAGCGCTGCCATGCCGCACGATCAACCCGCCACCCGGGACGCCCGCACTGGCAGACAAGGCCTGCAGCGCGCCGTGCAACTGCAGCACGCTGGCGTGGATGAACTCCACGCGCCGGTCCTGCTTGCGGGGGAGCGCGTCCAGGATGTCGGTGTCGAAGACAAAGGCGCAATACACCCGCTCGAAGCGGCGCAACGCGTGATAGAGCGCGGCATGGTCATCGCAGCGCAGATCGCGCCGCAGCCACACCAGGGCGCAGGAATTCGCCATGGCAGAAGAAAACGAAAGCTGGGCTGAGCATTGAAGCACAACAGGGCGCGGGCTGCAGCCAATGTTCACGACGGCGCTCCCGTGTGCCTGGCTGCGTCCTGATGAAGGTTTGCATGCCCAGCACACCGGCCCCAGCGGGGCTTGCTCTGGCGAGCATGCACCTTCCATTGGCACCCGGCAGGTCTGCAACGTCATCACAGCCGTTGACATTGAAGTGACTTCAATCTTTATGCTTGCACCACAAAGATTTCACCACCACTTCATCGACTCGCCCATGCCCACCCACCCTTCCTCACCGCAGCCGTCCTCCTGGCTCTCTCTGCGCGTACCCCCTTTGGCACTGTTTGCACTGTTCGCCGCTGCCATCTGGCTGCTGCCTGACCTGCTGCCCATCCTGCTGCCTGGGGTCGGGGCGGCCGCCACCGTGCTGGTCGTCTTGGGCGGAGGCTTCTGCCTGGCTGGCGTGCTGGAATTCCGCCGTGCACGCACCACCGTCAACCCGGTCAACCCTGCCGCATCTTCGGCGTTGGTGGTGCGCGGGGTCTACCGCCTGACACGCAACCCCATGTACCTGGGCTTTGCGTTGCTGCTGCTGGCTTTTGCCCTAGGACTGGGCAAGCTGTCCGGGCTGCTCGCGGTCATGGTGTTCATGGCCTACCTGCAGCATTTCCAGATTCGCCCTGAAGAAGCCGCGCTGCGCGCGCGTTTCGGTCCCGCGTTCGATCGCTATTGCCAGCAGGTGCGCCGCTGGCTGTGAGCCAGTGGCAAACCCCATCGCAAAACGGCATTCAGCACACACCGCTGGCATCGCTATACTGGCGGCCAAGGAGATGACGTTCCTCCTCAACCGCTGCGGCATGCAGCTGATGACGTCTACAGAACCTGACCTGGGTCGGGGCTGTAGGCGCTCGCGTATACGTCCCCCCATTGGTCAGGCCGATTCCTTCGCCTTGTTGACCAATGCCCAAACTCTTCCCACCCGTCTCCTTCGCACCGCTGCCCCGCATGGGGATGTGGCTCGTCCTGGCCAGTGTGGTGGCTGCACTTGCCGGCACCGCCTCCGCCTTTTTTCTTTTTGCACTCGACCATGCCACCACCTGGCGTGAAGCCCATCGTGGGGTGGTATGGCTGCTGCCATTCGCCGGGCTGGCGGTAGGCATGCTCTACCGCCAGGTGGGCCAGTCGGTCGATGGCGGCCTCAACCTCATCCTCGATGAGATCCACACGCCGAAAAAGGTGGTGCCGCTGCGCATGGTGCCATTGGTGCTGGCCAGCACGGTGGTGTCCCATGGGTTCGGCGCCTCGGTAGGCCGCGAGGGAACCGCCGTCCAGATGGGCGCAGCCCTCGCCGACCAGCTGACTGCCGTTTTCCGGCTGGCACCGCGCGACCGGCGCATCCTGCTCATGACAGGGCTGAGCGCCGGCTTTGCCTCGGTCTTCGGCACGCCGCTGGCGGGCGCCGTCTTTGGCCTGGAGGTGCTGGCGATGGGGCGCATGCGTTACGACGCGCTGTTCCCATGCGTGGTCGCTGCCATTCTGGCCGACCAGGTGGGCCTTGCCTGGGGCATCCACCACACCCACTATGCGGTGCTGGACGTCGTGCCTGTGGGCTTGTGGAGCGTGCTGGCCGTTGCCATCGCCGGGGTCCTCTTCGGGCTCGTCGGCATGCTGTTTGCAAAGACCACCCGCGCAATCGGCGCCTTCATGAAACACCGCATTCCCTCTGCCCCGCTGCGCCCCTTCATCGGCGGCATCGTCATTGCAACGGCCGTGTGGGGGCTGGATGCCTACCGCTACATCGGCCTTGGCACCCCCGACATCCTGGAGGCATTCCACTCGCCTGTCCGGCCGTGGGACTTCCTGGGCAAGCTGCTGTTCACCGCCACGTCTGTCGGCAGCGGGTTCAAAGGCGGTGAAGTCACGCCGCTGTTTTACATCGGTGCCACGCTGGGGAATGCGCTGGTCCCGTTGCTGCACATGCCGCTTGCGATGATGGCCGGCCTCGGTTTTGTCGCCGTGTTTGCGGGGGCTGCAAACACCCCCATCACCACCATCCTGATGGCGCTGGAGCTGTTCGGCCCGCAGATCGGTCCATTTGCCGCCATTGCCTGTGTAAGCGCCTATCTGTGTTCCGGGCATGCCGGCATCTACCAGGCGCAGCGAATCGGGCGCAGCAAGCACCGCCTGCACCGGGAGGCCGGGCAGCCATGAGCACCTGTGGGCACCCCGGTTCTGCCAAGGCATGCGATCTTGGACCCTCCAAGACCGCATGTCAGCGCATTCACGATTTTTCTTTGAGCTCGTTGATTGAATCCAGTACGTACAAAGTCGTAGACCAGATGACGTAAACAAACAGGAGCATGCCCAAAAAGGGAATCAGGGTGAGAATGACAAACAGCGGTACGCTTCTTTGGGTTCTTTTTGCAACTTGTGCTGCAAAGATGGCATAAATCCCCTGAATCAGCATCATGGGAATCAGGCTGGTGAGTGTTTGCAAAATGGGTGTATCCAAAATACTTGTCCTTGATTATGGGGTTTCAAAATCAAAAATCCAGCACGATGAAATCATGCCACGCTCAAACCCTGCCTGTGCGCCGTCCAGATACCGCAACGGGCTGGCTGCCTGGTTTCGCTACAGCTGTGCAATTCCAAACACGGAACCGCATACGGGGCCATTTTCAAACTGAAAATCTATCCGTTCTCCTATATGGCACACCACAAGGAAGAAACAGGCCCGAGCATGAACCCATGAAAGCACTATAACGTGCGCAACTTGGAATGAAGTGCAAGGTATCTGGCTGTGGCGAAAAAGCACGACTTGTGGTATTCCACGGAAAATTCCGCAGCTCGATACAAATTCTCGTGGTGCATAAGAACCAGCAGGTGATAAGGCGCCGCGCAGCCCTACGAATATGGGCGCTACCATAATCACCCCATGTCCTGCGTCTCCTGAATATGCACGATACCTGCTCCGAACTGGCTACGCCACCATGGAGTATTCCCACATCGTGCCTGCAATTGCGCTCCAAGCGCCGGGGCGCTGCACTGCCGGTCTGACATACCGCCTTTTCTCCAGCGCCTGCGCATCCCCCACAGCACGCCAGTGGCAGCCGCCTACACTGCTTGCTTTGTCGCCCTTTCCTGCACCGCCATGACTTCCTTTGACGATCTCCCGCTGCACCTGCCCGCCCACTGCCAGAGCGTGCCACTGGACAAGTGCTACCGCCTGCTGAACCACGGACCCACGGTGCTGGTGTCAGCCGCACACGCGGGCGAGGCCAACGTGATGGCCGCTGCCTGGGCCTGCGCACTGGACTTTGCACCGCCCAAGGTGACGGTGGTGCTGGACAAACAGACCCGCACCCGGGCCTTGGTGGAGGCCAGCGGCCAGTTCGTGCTGCAACTGCCCACCCGCGCCCAGGCCCGGCTGACACTGGATGTGGGCACCGACAGCGCCCTGCAGCACCCGGACAAGCTGCAGCGCCACGGCGTGGAGCTGTTCCGCGCGCCCGCCGCACCCGGCGCCCCGCTGGTGGCCGGCTGCGCCGGCTGGCTGGTGTGCCGCCTTATCCCCGAGCCGCACAACCAGCAGGCCTACGACCTGTTCATTGGCGAAGTGACGGCTGCCTGGGCCGACGAACGCGTGTTCCAGCAGGGTCGCTGGAAATTCGATGCCGCGCCGGACGACCTGCGCACCCTGCACTATGTTGCCGGTGGTCAGTTCTATGTCACCGGCGACAGCCTGCAACTGCCCAGCAGCATGCCGGATTAAGTAGCGGCGGCTGTGGGTCGCCCCTGCGGCCATGCGCAGTGGCTTCCCCGGTGCCATTGCCATTGTCATGTCCGTTGAAGTGAGGGCAATCGCGTCAGTTGGCACAGCCCCCTCCAGAAACACACAGCGCCCACACAGGGCGCCATGTTTTTGTACCGCAGCGGAAGGCGGCACCGCTCAGCGGTTGCGCTCTTTGTCCTTGTCTTCACCCAGGCCCAGACGGTCCATCAGCCCTCCCGTGTTCACATCGGCGCTGGGGCCCTGGCCGGTAGCGGCCTCCACGCCGCCCATGAAATAGTTCATGGCCGTGAAGGCGCGGCTGGTTTCTTCGCCGCTGTTGATGGTTTCATCCACATTGCCACCTTCGGTGTAGACGCGCACCCAGGTACGTGGCGAATAGGCCAGGCGCTCCATGGTGCGCAGCGGTACGTCAAACGCCGTGGCCGGATAGCCTTGCTGCATGGCTGCAGTCTGCGAGCGCGAACGCACGCGCAGCACTTCGCCACTGCCAAAGTGGAAATCCGCCCCCGTCACTGCAGCCTGCTGGTTGGGCAAGCCAATGCTCAGCACGGCCTGCCCCTTCTTCGCGGCGGTCCAGGATGCCGCCAGCGTGGGGCATTGCGGGCGGCTGCATTGCACCTTCTCGGGAGCCACGGTCACGGTCTTGACGCCCTTGGCATCCACACCTTGCTGCACCTGCGGCACCAGTGCCTGCTTGCTTGCACACCCTGCCACCACCAGGGCACCCAGCACCCCTGCCAGCCAGAACTTCATATCGCTCACTCCAGATCCAAAACCCGCATGGTGCCATGCCTGACCGCCCCCAGGGCAAAAGCCGCAGTGCAGCCCTGTCCACTGCAGGCGTCTTGACCTTGGAATCGAACCATGTAGGGCGCCTGAGACGAAGCCCTCTTCCGCCCACAGCACCCTGCACACGGTCAGCCCTGACATCCGGTTGCGTGCGTATCGGGCTCACCTAGCGCAGCGCGCGCAAGACCAGCTCATACAGCTCGTCATGGCTGTGCTGGATATGGATGGCTTCGCCGTTCAGAAAAAAGGCTGGCGTACCATCCACCCCGCTGCGGTCCCCGCCGTCGATATCGGCACGGATGCGGGCTTCCAGGTGCCCACCGGCCATGGCCGGCCCCAGTTCCTCCGCGTTCAGTTGCAGCATCTGCAGCAAGCGCCCGTACAGCGGTGGTCCCAGGGTCGCCTGGTGGCTGTAGAGCCAGTCGTGCGCCTTCCAGAAACGGTCGTACTGGCCCGCGAACTCCACCACCAAGGCCGCCGGCAGCGCCTGGGCATGCATGGGCAGTGGAAAGTTGCGGAACACCACCGCCACCCGGTCACCCAGCTCCTGGCGAATGCGCTGCAAGGTCGGCTCCGCCATGCCGCAGTAGGGGCACTGGTAATCGCCATAGACCACCAGCACCACGGCGGCATCACGCGGGCCATGGACATGGTCATGGGCCGAAACAGGGACTTGCAGTACAGACATGAACCAGCTCCTCCATCACACCGGCAGAAGAAAAAAATGGGACAGGGCGCAACACAACAGGCCCCACCTGCCGCACAGCCGCCATGCTGGCATGGGCGGGCTCCCACAGAGCTTGGGGACTTCCCCTCACTCCCGTCCGCCATCCGTCTGTCACCGCTGTAGGCCGGTGTAGGCCGGTGCCACATCGGGCTGCACGCTGCGGCACAGGCCTACGCCTGCTGCAGCGCGTGCCTGCCTACGATGGACAGGTGCACTCGCGCCTGCCCGGGCGACATGGCGCGGGACGGGCCGGCAGCGCACACCCCACGACCAGAACAGGAGCTCACCATGGGCCGCGAAACCGTTTCCTCCTCCAACGTCACCGTCACCTTCGACGGCCAGCGCTGCATCCACTCGCGCCACTGCGTGCTGGACCGCCCGGACGTGTTTGTGCCCAATGTCAAGGGCGCCTGGATCCACCCCGAACGTGCCACCCCGGATGAAGTGCTGGAGCTGGCGCACAACTGCCCCTCCGGTGCCATCCAGTGCCAGCACCCGGACGGCACGGCCATGGAGCTGCCGCCGCTGGTCAACACCGTGCGCGTGCGCGAGAACGGGCCGCTGGCCTTCCATGCGGAACTGGTGGTGGCCGGCCGACCCGACGGCCTGCGCGCCACACTGTGCCGCTGCGGCGCGTCGCAGCTCAAGCCCTACTGTGACGGCAGCCACACTGCCGCCGGCTTCACCGCCACGGGGGAGCCGCCCACACAGGAATCCAACCCGCTGTCCCGGCGCAACGGTCCGCTGCAGATAGACCCCACCACCAACGGCCCGCTGCATGTGAGCGGCCCGCTCGAAGTGGTCAGCGGCACAGGCCGCACCATCACCCGGGTGACAGACACCTGGCTGTGCCGCTGCGGGCACTCCGCGAACAAGCCGTTTTGTGACGGCAGCCATGCGAAGGCGGGATTTGTCAGCGGGGATTGAACAGGCGCGGCCCGGCCGGCATGCCCCGGCAGCCCGAAGCCATGACGGGCCCAGGCTGGCTCCGGGATGGCGTCAACGGCTCTCCATCCGAAGGGCCTCGATCACCAGCGTCAGCGCCGGCGAGGGTTGCCTGCGGTTGGCGTAATACAGGTGGTAGCCCGGGAAGCTAGGCCACCAGTCCTGCAGCACCGGCACCAGGGTATCCTGCTCAAAATGGGACTGCAGCAGATCCAGTGGCACATAGGCCAGCCCCATGCCATCCAGCGCGGCGCGCAGCAGCCAGAACGTGTTGTTCACCGTGACCTGCCCCGTCACCCGTACATTCAGTGCCTGCCCCCTTTTTCAAACTCCCAGGCGTACAGCCCTCCGTAGGTGGGCAGGCGCAGATTGATGCAGCGGTGCCCGGTCAGATCAGCGGGACTGAGCGGCAGTTGGCGGCCCTCCAGATAGGCCGGCGATGCCGCCACCGCCATGCGCAGGTCCGGACTGATGCGCACGGCAATCATGTCCTTGTCCAGCTGGTTGCCGGAGCGCACCCCGGCATCAAAGCGCTCGGCCACGATATCGGTCATGGCGTAGTCCACCGCAAACTCCACCTGGATGTCGGGATAGGCATGCAACAGCGGCAGCAACCGGGGCCAGAGCACGGTGGTTATGGCGTGGTTGTGGGTGGAGATCCGCACCGTGCCCGCCGGCTTGTCACGCCATGCCGCCAGCGCGGCCAGCTCGGCCAGCTCGGCCAGCTCGGCCAGCTCGGCATCGATGGTGGCGCTATCGGCCGGCACCACACACGCGCAGGAAACGCCCATGCACCACCCCACCACACACTACACACCACACACTACACACCACACCTCCTCTGGCACCAGCCTCACGGCCCGGCAACTGGCCATCGCACCTGTCGCGGCGTGGGCAGCGGTGGGCGACATGCCCCGACTTCGCACGGCACTGGAGCAGGCGCTGGACGCCGACATGCCGATCCAGGAGGCCAAGGAGCCGCTGGTGCAGGTCTATGCCTATGCCGGCTTTACACGCAGCCTGAACGCCCTGGGTGAGCCGATGCAGTTGGTCGATGCCCGCAGGCAGCGCGGCGTGCAAGACACCGTGGGTCGCGAACCCGGTGCCGTCCCCACGGGCGACGCCCTGCTGGCACTGGGCACCGCCAACCAGACCCGGCTTGCCGGGGGCCCGGTCACCGGACCGCTGTTTGACTTTGCACCGGCCATCGATGTGTTCCTAAAATCACACCTGTTCGGCGACATCTTTGCGCGTGACAACCTGGACTGGCAAAGCCGCGAAATCGCCACCGTAAGCATGCTGGCAGCCATGCCTGGCGTCGACGGCCAATTGCAGGCCCATATGCGCATCAGCCTGAACACCGGCCTGACGGCCATCCAGCTGCAGCAGGTGGTGCAGGTAATGACCCGCCAGGTCGATGCTGCTTCCGGGGCGCGCGCACAGGCGGCGCTGGCCCGGCAACTGCGCTTGCAACCCTGACATTGAGCGTGAAAGGATGACCATGGAAACCAACCAACTGCATCGCGGACGCCTCATCGACCACATCCAGCTAGTGGTGAGCGACCTCCAAGCCAGCCAAGACTTCTACACCGCCGTCCTGGCTGTGCTGGAGATTCCCATCATTGGCACCAGTGATGATTTCTTCTGGGCGGACGAACTGGTGGTGTCCTCAGCCGGCAGCCCGGCCGCGCTGGGCGTGCTGACAGGCCGCTGCCACCTGGCTTTCCAGGCCAGAGACAAGGCCATGGTGGAGGCCTTTCACCGAGCGGCGATGGCACATGGGGGACGCGACAACGGCCCTCCAGGCGAGCGGCCCTACCACCCCGGGTACTACGCGGCCTTTGTGCTGGACCCCGATGGCAACAACATCGAAGCCGTGTACCACGGCGAGGCCCGGCGCAGCGCACCATCGGTGGTGATCGATTTCTAGCGCGGACCCGTGAAGGCCATTCCAGCGCTTCAATCCACCCACCACCATGGCGGCAGCGGTGACCGCGTCTGCGCGCGCTGAGAACAGTCATCCACTGCCACCACCACGCCCCGGTGGTGCTCGGCGCTGGCCATGCGGCCAGCGATTGCCAACGGCGCGCTTGCTTTCCGGATTGGATTGGCTTGCCAGAAGCCATCTGTTCGAAGTAGCGCCAACGGTGCATCAAGACTGCGGTGCTAATGGAAACGGGAGCGTTGAACCAGCTGCACAACTCTGGCCAATTCAGTGCAGAGGGTTCACAGGGACCGCTGAGGGACGAGAACTCCAGGAGCCCCTTTGTAGTCCAATCGCCCCCAGCAATGCCTCCCCCACGCCTACCCCGCTGACAGCTCAGCGCTGCATAGTTAACAGCTCCCACCAGCAAAGGAGTTTGTATGACCAAGCCAGCAGCGAAAAAGAGCAGTGCCAAGCCGTCAGTGACCGACCTACGCGGGAATGCCGGCGAGCTGCAGCAGCAAGCCGGGGGCAGCCACCCGGCGATGACGACCCAGCAAGGCATCCCGGTCCCTGACAACCAGAACTCTCTCAAGGCCTATGAGCGTGGGCCCAGCCTCCTCGAAGACTTCATCCTTCGCGAGAAGATTACCCACTTCGACCACGAGCGCATCCCCGAGCGCATCGTCCACGCCCGTGGCACGGGGGCCCACGGCTACTTCGAGTTGAGTCAATCCCTGGCCAAATACACCACGGCTCAAGTACTCACCGAAACGGGCAAGAAGGTACCCATCTTCGTGCGCTTTTCCACCGTGGCCGGCGGTGCAGGCTCCGTGGACACCCCGCGCGACGTGCGTGGTTTCGCCATCAAGTTCTATACCGACGAAGGCAACTGGGATCTGGTCGGAAACAACGTGCCTGTGTTCTTCATCCAGGACGCGATGAAGTTTCCAGATCTTGTACACGCGGTGAAGATGGAGCCCGATCGCGGCTTTCCGCAGGCGGCCTCGGCCCACGATACGTTCTGGGATTTCATCTCGCTGATGCCCGAGTCCATGCACATGGTGATGTGGATCATGAGCGACCGCACCATCCCCCGCAGCCTGCGTACCATCGAAGGGTTTGGTGTGCACAGCTTCCGGCTGATCAACGCCCAGGGCGACAGCACCTTTGTCAAGTTCCACTGGCGACCCGAATTGGGCATCCAGTCCACCGTGTGGGACGAAGCGCTGGCGCTGCAAGCCGCCGACAACGACTTCCATCGCCGCGACCTGTTTGAAGCCCTGGAGGCCGGCCAAGCGCCTGCCTGGGAGCTGAGCGTGCAGCTGTTCACCGAGGAGCAGGCCAGCAAACTGCCCTATGACCACCTTGACCCCACCAAAATCATTCCGGAAGAAATTGTGCCGCTGCAAAAAATCGGCCGTTTTGTACTCAATCGCTGGCCCGACAACTTCTTTGCAGAGACCGAACAGGTGGCCTTCTGCCCAGCCAACGTGCCGCCAGGCATCGATTTCTCCAACGACCCGCTGTTGCAAGGCCGCTTGTTCTCGTATCTGGATACGCAGCTCTCGCGCCTGGGTGGGCCCAATTTTGCGCAAATCCCCATCAATGCGCCGAAATGTCCCTTCGCCCATCACCAGCGCGACGGACATATGCAAATGCAAGTACCCAAGGGTCGCGTGGCCTATGAACCGTCCAGCCTGCAACCCGACAGCCCGCGTGCTTCGCTGGCTCAGGGCTCTCGCTCATTTGCCGAAGCTGCGGTAGGCAGCAAAGGCCGTGTACGCCCCGAATCGTTCGCGGACCATTACAGCCAGGCACGTATGTTCTTCCGCAGCCAAAGTGTCCTGGAGCAGGCCCACATCGCCAGCGCCTTGGTGTTTGAGCTTTCAAAGGTACAGACACCCCATGTGCGCAGCGCGGTGGTCAGCCAGCTGCGCGTGATTGACGAGGAACTGGGCCAGCGCGTGGCCAAGGGCTTGGGCCTGTCGCCGGTGCCTGATGCAGTGCAGCCCGCCGTCCCCGTGCAGGACCTGCCGGTCAGCCCGGCCACCCGCATCATTGACCGAATGAAGCCCACGCTGGAAGGCCGCTGCGTCGCCATTTTGGTGGATGAAGGATCGAATGCCGAGTCCGTTGCCGCGATGCGCAAGGCGCTGGAAGCGGCCAAGGCCAGCGTCAAGTTGATTGCCCCGCGCCTGGGTGGCATCAGGCTGAGTGATGGCAAAGAAGCCGCCATCGATGGCCAACTGGCCGGATCGCCCTCCGCCCAGTTTGATGCGGTGGCTTCCATCATCCCGCTGGAGTCTGGCAAAAAACTGGCCAAGCAAGCCGCAGCGCAGAACTGGTTTCGCGATGCCTTTGGCCACCTTAAAGCTATCGCAGCCTGCAAGGGCACACACGCCATCCTTGACGCGGCTGGAGTAAAGCCCGACGCCGGCGTAGTGGACCCGAGTGACACCAAAGCGTTTGTGAAGGCCGCGGTATCTCGCATTTGGGAACGTGAGCCCACACTCCGCAGTCTTGCGTAAACAGGATGTACCGGCCCTGCCAGCAGCTTCAAATTGTGGTGACGGAGCCGCTTTGCGCTCTGTACTCGCACTGCTGGTATGGCCGGACAAATCGCATGGCACAGAGTTTCCTGCCGCGCTGGGTCCCAGCGTCCACAGATAACCGGAGATGGAGCCATAAATATTCACACCCGATACCAGGCCAGCATCGGCGCATGCCACTCTTACGCTGCCGCCTGTAATGCCTGCCTGACCGCTTGCCTTCAGGGGGACGACGTGAAAATGATGCAGCACTTGCATTGCTCGATACAGATTGCGCAGCCATCTGTGGTCTTGTGGCGAATGCAATGGCCCGCGACAGTGAAATGGCGCAACGTTTTTGCCTGGTGTGCAGCGAAGTCTGCCTGGCTTGCGCAAACGAATGCTCACAGCATTCACATCACCACCGCCAGCAGTGCCGACGCATGCAAGCAGTGCGTAAAACCTGCCTGGCAATGGTCAATTGCGGCCGTTCTGGCACGACATGAGTCTGTGCTGCATGACACGCACGCAAGTGGCACGGACGGCCATTCAGTGGAGCCTGCGCAGTAGCTGGAACGATGGAAAGCTTCATTCCTGGGTGAGCCACCCATAAACAAAGACTCGCGACATGGAGTCTTCGTGTTCATAGCGAAAAATCAGCCTTCTGCAGCCGTTCCTGTGATGGGAAGCACAACGCCCGTGATGTAGCTGGAGCAGGCTGAAGATGCCAGGAAAACATATGCCGGCGATATTTCCTCAGGTTGAGCGGGTCGCTTCATGTCGGTTTTGGCCCCAAACCGCACCACCTCCTCGGCCGTTTTGTCCGCAGGATTGAGCGGCGTCCAGACAGGGCCTGGTGCGACGGCATTCACGCGGATATTGCGCTCGGCCAAGTTACTTGCAAGCGCCTTGGTGAACGCATGGATTGCGCCCTTCGTGGCCGAATAGTCCAAGAGGTTCTTACTGCCGCGAAGGCCTGTCACAGAACCGGTGTTGATAATGCAGTCGCCCTGACCAAGATGAGGCAGCACGGCTTTGACCATATGAAAGTAGCCAAAGACGTTCGTCTTGAACGTCTCTTCGAGTCGCTGCTCCGTGATGTCTTCGATGTGTTCGGCATGCTCCTGAAAAGCAGCGTTATTTACTAACACATTGATGCCGCCGAACTTCGCTACCGCCTTGGCAACCATACCCTCGCAAAATGCGGCATCTTGTACGTCCCCCGAGATGGGCAGGCATGTGCCACCTTCGGCTTCCACCAGGCGGCAGGTTTCTTGGGCATCCTCGTCTTCGTTCAGATAGGCAATGGCGACGTGGGCACCTTCGCGTGCAAAGAGAATCGCGACCGCCCGACCGATGCCTGAATCGCCCCCTGTAATGATTGCCACCTTGCCTTCCAATTTGCCGCTGCCACGATAGTCCTTGGCAAGGCTCCGAGGCTGCAGTTGCATGTCGGCCTGCAACCCTGGCTTGGCAAGCGTCTGCGGCGGCAGAGGGGGCGCTGGCTCGGCATGTCCCGGGCCTGGAGCGCCTTTGGCTTTTGGCTTTGCACGCGCATTACGTGTGGGAGCCTGGCGGTCATCTGCATCCTGCGTCGCCTGAATAACTTGTTGGCGTTGCACAGCGGCATCGGCATCGGCAGGTCGCTCAGATTTTTTCCACTTGTTTGGGTCTTTCATCGCGGTGATTCCTTTCATGTCTTTGCGTCAACGCCTATTAACCAAGCAAGGTTGATAAAATTCGCACTAATGCTATTGCTTTGAAAATTCAATTATTTTCATACTTGAAGATCTATTATAAGAACTATGCAGGCGTAAATGTAATATTGATTACAGTGATCTCAGGCTGATAATTCCGTATGGTGTAGTCCATATCTTTCATCTATTTATTGAATAACCTTACAAATATTTTCTTCGTCCCAGCATAAAAATTAAGTACAGGAGGCAAACATGCTACGTTATGCTGTTATTTTCTTGGTCATTGCACTGATCGCTGCCGTTTTGGGATTTGGCGGGATCGCAGCAGGTGCAGTGGATATTGCGAAAATTCTCTTCTTTGTCTTTATCGCGATTGCGGTAATTACATTCGTCGTAAGTTTGATCAACAAGAAATAACTTCCGACATCCAACCCAGAAAGGAATCGTCATGAAAGCAAGCAACACATCTCGCGCCCTGATTGTCGCCATTGCACTCAGCTCTGGTGTTTTGGCTGTCACTGGCTGCTCTGTGGCCCGCAATCAACAAAGCGTTGGGTCCTATATGGATGACTCTGGCATCACCACAGCGGTGAAGGCAAAATTTGCAGAGGATAAAACTGTTGCTGCCACCTCCATCAGCGTGGAAACCATGAAGGGTGTAGTTCAGCTCTCCGGCTTTGCCAAAAGCCAGGCAGAAAAAGATCGAGCAGAATCCATCACACGCAACACCAAAGGTGTTATGGGGGTGAGGAACAGCATTGTGGTTCGCCCTTAATCTCACACGTCCATAAAATTCTTTATTAACATTCGCACCACATGGACCTGAATACGGTCTGTGGTCACGATATAGAGAAAAGCCCGCATGATGCGGGCTTTTCTATTCACAAAAATTCAACACCAGAGTGGGACTTACCGTCTGGTCAAAAGCATGCCGATGACAACCCCCACGGCCAATGCACCGCCAATGGCCTGCCATGGTGAATCATGGACATAGTCATCGGTGTTGCGAGCAACATCCCTCGAATAATCCACGGCTCCGTTGGCCGCATTTCGAGCGCGACTGAGTCCACGATCCAGGAACTGCACCGCCTCCTTCAACTTGGGTTCCTCTTTGGCGCGCGCGGCAAGCACGTCACCCGTGTCTTGCAGCAGGCGGGTCAGGTCGCGCTGAATGGTCGATGCATTCGGGGAAAACAACTTCATTGTGTACTCCTTCGTGTGGTGAACAGTCTGTACAGAGTACGTCCAATGCCACGCCATGGATGTAGGTCGATCACAACCTTGACTGATACAAGCGCAGCCAAATGAAACAGTGGCTGAGTACACCACCTCCCCGCCAATGCTTTGGGCGAGGAGCGCTGTGCAACTTTAGACATCTCCGTTCTTGACCAATGTGCACAGTTTGCGCGCATTGGGCGAAATATCCAGCACAGAGTACTTTTCCATATTGACGATGTACACCAGAAAAGGCGTATAAGTGCCGCTGTCACCCACCTTGATTTCACCACATATCTGAAAATCGCCCTTCTCTTTTTTGCTTTCAATGATTTCCAGCGCCCTCAATTCGGCGCTTTCCGTACCACTCAGTCTTTCGCCCAACGCATTGCGCAGAAGTGCCTCATTGATTGCAGGCTCACCGTCTGCCTGCGCTGATGCTCCACAGACCCATGCAAGAAAAATGGTTGTAAAAAATTTCCGCATTAATTTCTCCAATTTCCCCCAATAGCTGCAGCGCTCACAGCCCTTCATTTTTTCTGTATGAGAACTATTTTTCCAAACGACAGAGATCATTTCACGCATTTCCATGCAATAAGTTACAGCCGAAAGATGGTTATATCATTGGACAGGTTTGAGCAGGTGCTGATCCTACAGTCCTGCACACCTATCGACTACTCCCTATCGTCGACGAGCGACCTAATCTGTACCCAGAAGCCATTCTGCTTCGCAAGTACCAAGCGCTGAAGCGGATCAATAGAGAGAAATTGCTCTCTCCACAACATTGTCCGCACCTCGCATCGCCACCTTGATGGCATCGCATTTCCTCAGCGTTTGTGTGTAAACCCCTCTAGGAGATAGCCATGGTTACACCCAATACTGCATCGAGCATCATTTCCTCCGACAAGGTCAATGGGACCAATGTCTATAACCCCAATGGCGAAAAGCTCGGCTCGATTGACTCTCTGATGATCGACAAGATCAGCGGCCAAGTCCGTTACGCCGTGATGGAATTTGGCGGCTTCCTGGGAATAGGTACCGACAATTACCCTATTCCCTGGAGCAGCCTGAAGTACGAACCCAATATGGGCGGCTACGTTGTCTCTGTAAGCAAGGAACAACTGGAAGACGCTCCAAGTTATACGCGCGGTATGGAATGGGATTACACCGATGAAAACCGCCGCCGTGTGAATGACTATTACGGAGTTCCATACCTTTAAATTATCTGAAACGCCGAATACCGAAGCCCGCATTTGCGGGCTTTTTTCATTGGTCATCCATTTTTCACAGTCCACTTAGAACGGCTAGCACGGCCCGGTGAGCAGCAGGACTCAATCAAGACAAGGAGCTTGAGACCGCAAGCACTGCAACCCGTCCGGTAAGACGGGCAACGACGCACCAGGAACGGCACCTAGAACCCGAGCATGAAAGCGTTGACGTAAGAGAAGTCTACAAAGCACCTCAACCTGTGAGAAGCGCACTCAATCCCTTATAGGCATACCAATGCATAAACCAAGAGCATCCACTTACATAACTGAAGCGCATTGTCAGATTGTGACTACAGATCAGTTGCTGCCAGCGCTCCATGCTGACGGACAGGCAGGTCACCCCGACCTGTTGTTTCACCCGAAGGAGCTCAAGACATGTCGCAGCAACCCCATCAGCAAAATGCAAATCAACAGCAACCTGGCCAACATCAACAGCAGAACCCCAACCAACAGCAGCCTGGTCAGCAACAGCCTGGACAAAAGCCCTCTGACCAACAGCAGCAGCAAAACCCGAATCGCCAGCAACCTGGGCAGGACCAGCCAAACCAGCCTCAGCGCTAATTTTTGCCCGGCAGCCGGCCGGGCCGGCTTCTCAGAGTGGCCAACACGTCCCCCTCGAACCGCAGGTTTGCAACCGAGACGGGGCACAAAGCCGCTGGCAGCGCACTTCGTACGACAAAGCTGAAACAGGGTATGGGGTGGTGTGAGCGGCTCTCAGGAAGGAGGCAAATATGTCAACGAAAACCAGCAGCACCGATGCCAGCCAGCATCGTTCGCCGAAGCGCGCGCCCGGAGAAGGTGTAGCGGCCGAACCGACCATCATCGCCGAGCAACACCGCAAGCCCAATACCGGCCCCCAATCCGTGCCCAAGGGAAGCCCCCCTTCTGTGCATGCACCGAAGTCCGGGAAAAACAACCAGGAGTGAGGTATGGCTACACCAAGCACACGCAAGCCCTCATTTCCCGAGGACGAAGAAATGGATCCCGTTGGCAAGCCATACCCCGAGCAGGAGAAGGATGGCGATGATCCGCCCCATCCGCCATTCTCGCCAGACACCGAACCAGGCATTCCCCAGGACCCTGAATCCAAGCGCACAGTGATGCCGGATTCGCCTAAAAATTAGCCAGGTAGGTCGTGCCAGGGAACAGCCGCGCCAACAAATATCTCTTGCAATGGCGCAAGCGCGTCGGCTGTATTCCCAGAACTTCCTGACCAGGGCTGGAGCTCCTGTGGCTCACTCCACCCGCCACCATGACGGCAGCAAGGCCCTGACCTCGGCGCGCTGGAAGCGGTCATCCACCAGCACCACCACGCCCCGGTCCTGCTCGGTACGGATCACGCGGCCAGCGGCTTGCACCACCTTGCGCAAGCCGGGGTAAAGGTAGGTGTAGTCATGGCCCCGCCCGGCACCCATGGCGGCATCCATGGCGCGCTGCATGGCCTCATTGACGGGATTGACCTGGGGCAGCCCCAGCGTAGCGACAAAAGCACCAATCAGGCGGGTGCCAGGCAGGTCCACCCCTTCGGCAAAGGCGCTGCCCAGCACGGCCAGGCCCACACCCTGCCCGCCTTCGACAAAACGCTCCAGAAAGGCCGCACGCCCGGCTTCGTCCATGCTGCGCTCCTGCTGCCACAACGGCAGCAGCGGGTGCAGGCGCTGCAGGCTGGCAGCCACGCGCTGCAGGTAGTCGAAGCTGCTGACAAAGCACAGATAGTTGCCGGGCTGGCCGGCGTACTGCCGGGCGATCAGGTCGGCCAGGGGCGCCAGCGATGCCTCGCGGTCGCGCCAGCGTGTGGAGATGTGGCGGGCAATGCGCACCTGCAGCTGGTGGGCGGCGAACGGCGCGTCCACCTCCAGCCAGGCGGTGTCGGCCGGCAGCCCCAGCAGATCACGGTAGAACTGCGGCGGACTGAGCGTGCCGGAAAACAGCACCGTGGCCTGGGCCGCAGCATGGCGCGCAGCCAGGTGCGGTGCGGGGACGACATTGCGTATGCACAGCGTGGAAACCGGTGTGCGAGGCTGCCCGCCGCGTGCCAGCAGCGGCGGCGCCAGCTGCGCATCGAACAGCGCATGCGGACCAAACTGTTCGGCCAGGGCTTGAAAATGCAGCAAGGCCCAGTACAGCGTCAGCACCGGGTCGCCAGCAGGCAAAGCCTGGTCAGCCTGCACATCGGCAATCGCCCCGATGGCACGCTGCACGGCCGCCAGCAACGCGGGGGGGATGGCGGCATAGCTCTGGTAGGCCGTGTGGCTGCCGGTGTGGCGGGGCTCACGGAGGCCGGACACGGTCTGCGCGGCCGCCTGGGCAAACAGCGGCAGGCTCTGTGCACCGGACGCCCCATCGGCTTCGGAATCCGTTGCCCGCTGCGGCAGGACGGCTTGCGCCTTGTTCAGCGCATTCCACTGGCGCTGCAGCGCATCCAGCGCTTTCTTGACGGCCCCCGTGGCTGAAGTGGTCGAGCGGCGGGCGGCCGCCAGATCAAACTGCGACAGCGGTGCGGTGTACATGCTGCGGGCGCGTTCCAGCAGGTTGTGGGCCTCGTCCACCAGCACGCCTACGCGCCAGCCCTGCTGCTGCGCTAGGGCATACAGCATGGCGGCGCTGTCGTAGAAATAGTGGTAGTCGGCCACCACCACATCGGCCCAGCGTGCCAGCTCTTGCGACAGGTAGTAGGGGCAGATGCCATGCTGCAGCGCCACCTGGCGCACGGTGGAGCCATCCCAGAGCACCGGCTCCGCAGATGCGGACAGGGCCACAGCCTCAGCCCGTGCCGCTGGCAGTCGATCGAAGAAACCCTGCGCCAACGGGCAGGACTCACCGTGGCAGGCTTTGTCCGGGTGCTCGCAACTGGTGTCGCGCGCACGCATTTGCAGCACCCGCAACGGTTCGTGCTGTCCCTGGGCCAATGCCGTCTGCATGTGCTCCAGCGCATGCAATGCCAGCCCATGGCCCGTGCCTTTGGCGGTCAGGAAAAACAGCTTGTCCAACCCGTTGCAAGTGCTCGAAGCGCTGGCTGCGCCATGCCCCGCCATGGCCTTGAGCATGGGAAAGATGGTGCCCAGCGTCTTGCCAATGCCGGTGGGGGCCTGGGCCATCAGGCAACGGCCCCCACCGCCACTGCGGGCCGTGCGGTAGACCGCCACCGCCAGTTGCCGCTGCCCGGTGCGAAACGCCGCCATGGGAAAGGCCGCTGCCGCCAGCGCCGCATTGCGCTGCTGGCGGTGCCCTGCTTCGCTGCGCGCCCAGTCCAGGTAGCGGCGGCAGTGCATGGCAAAAAACTGCTGCAACTCGTCGGCACTGCAGTCCTGCACCAGCACCGTTTCCTGCAGAGAGGGCGTGTGCACATACACCAGTGCCACGTTCAACCGCGCCAGTCCGCGTGCCTGGCACAGCAAATGGCCGTAGACCTTGGCCTGGGCCCAGTGCAATGCGCGGTGGTGGGGGCGCACCGCGTCCAGCGGGCCGCGGTAGGTCTTGATTTCTTCCAGCTGCTGCGCCGCCGCATCAAAGCCGTCGGCCCGGCCGCGCACCTGCAGGCCTTCAAACTGGCCACTGAGCGCGACCTCGGCTTCATACCTGCTGTCCGGTGGAGCCTGTCGGCGTTGCCGCACCACGGCATGGCCCTCAATGCCTTCGAGCGCACTGGGCGCCGGGGTGAAGCGCAGGTCCAGATCACCCGTGCGGGCTGTGAACTCGCACAACGCTCGCACGGCCACCGTCGGCGGGGCAGCGGCGTCGCTCATGCGCCTTCGCCAATCCCCTGCCACTGCACATGGCAGACGCGCGCTGGAATGCCGTGGGCGGCGCAATAGTCCAGCCAGCGGATCTGGTTGTCCTGCAGCTTGTCGCCCGGCGCTTTGACTTCCACCAGTTCGTAGCGTCCTGCGCCCTCTGCGCGGTCAGGCCAGAAACGCACCAGATCGGGAAAGCCGGTGCGGTTGGCCTTCACATCCCGCAGCAGGCGGTCAAACAGCCGCTGCAGGTGGGCGGCGGGAATGCAGTCCAGCGCCAGCTCCAGCAGCACGTCGCTCAGCGTGCCCCAGAAGACAAAGGGCGACTGCGTGCCCGCCTTGCCGGCAAAACGACCGCGGATGGTGCTGCGGTAACGGCCATCTTGCAGCTCGGCCAGACAGGCATCGAACAGGGGCTGGCGGCGGGCCACAAAGTCGGGGGCTCCCAGATCGGCCGGCCCACTTTGGAAGGGGTGAAAGAACGCGCCCGGCAGCGGCGCGAAAATCGCCGGCCAGCACAGCAGGCCGAACAGCGAGTTGATAAGCGCATTCTCCACATAGAACACCGGTGCCTCGGCGCGGTGCCAGTGGTCGCGCAATGCGTACTCCACGGCCACCGGCTGGGCTGGCCGCGCCAGCACAACCTCGCTGCACAGCGCAGCCACGGCCGGAGCCAACGCAGCCTGGCGGGGGGCTCCGCCCAGGCCCGCGTTGCGGCGCAAGCGCGGCAGCATGCGGGCCACGCGCTGGGATTCCTCTTCACTTTCAGGTTCCGTCTGGGCCTGGGCCGCCAGGTCCAGGGCCTGTCCGAAGCACTGCATGCGCTCCAGCACGCGGATATGCCGGTGGCGGGCGCCGGGGTAGGCGCTGGCGGTGTAGGCCTGGGCAGCGTTTTCCCAGTCCTGCGCCCGCTCGCATGCCTGCCCCAGGCGCAGCAGCAGCTTGGCGCGGCGCTGGTTCAGCCAGCGGTGGGGGCTTTCAAGCTGCCCAAGCGACTGCAGCAGCGCCCCGGCATCGCCCCCGGCATCCAGTGCCTGGCGGCTGGTGGAAATGGCCAGGTAGAGGTCCACATCGGCACGGCTCTGGAAAGCGCGCGACGCAGCATCCAGTGCCACAGCTTCATAGCGGAAGATGCCCAGATCGGACAGCACAAACTCCGACCAGTCCTGGTGGAGGTTGCCAAAGAACATCAGCCGCAGCCGCTCACACACCTCACCCACCATCACGCGCCAAACGGGGTCCGTGGCCTGGGGGTGCCAGGCGGCATAGGGCTGAGGGTCAGTCTGCCCGTCCAGCGCGGCCAGCATGTCGGCCTTGCGCAACGTGGCCGCCAACCCGGCGCCTTTCAAGATGTCCAGCAGCTCGGACTTGGTGTGCAGGCCAAACAGTTCACCCAGCGCCATGGGCTCAGAAGTGCTGAGCCAGCCCATCTGCAGCAGCGGTACGGCCGCCAGGATACTGTCGCCGATTTCCACATACACCAGCTTGCTGGCCCGAAACCACGGCCCCTTGCGCATCACCATGCGCACCAGCAGGGCCTGCGTGGGCTCCGGCAGCAGGGCAAATCCAGCCAGAAAGCCGGCCTCCTCTTTACCCAGCAGGTCCCCATAGCGCTGCCCCAACCAGTTCAGCGCACGCTGAAAGTTGTGCAGGTAATACAGGCGATGGGGCGGGAAGGCAGCAGGATACGGCGCAGTCACGGACAAAACGGAAAGTGGTGGCAAATGGGCACAAACCTGTATTTTTATACAGACTCCCGACATCTTTCCAGCCAATGCCTACCGTACCGCCAGGGCTATAGGCAGGAAACGGACAGGAAATGGGCAGAGAGGGCGTGGCCGAAGGCTTGCCCCCGCTCCCCGCCTGCCGGGCCTGCAGCCCTGTGCCCCATTCCGGCACCACCTTGACACCATCTTGATGGCAGCCGGCGCAATCCCGACACGGGCTTGATGTCCGAATGCCTAGATTTCATCCATCGCAACCACGGACTGGTCCATCCAGCCCTTTGAATGTATGAAACCTGTCGCCATCCTCCAGCACGAAGCCGCGCAAGGCCCCGGAGTACTCTGGGAGCATTTGCAGCAGCAGGGCATTGCCTGCGAACTGATCAGCCCCTGCCAGGAAGGCAGCGCGCCGGTGCGGGCGGCGGATTACCGTGGGGTGGTGGTGCTGGGCAGCAACCACTGTGCCAACGAACAGCTGCGCTGGATCGAACAGGAGCGCTGCCTGCTGCAGAACGCGCTGGCCCACGATGTCCCCGTGCTGGGCCACTGCTTTGGCGCACAGATGCTGGCCCGCGCCATGGGCGCGCGGGTGTGGCGCAACCCCTGCCCCAACATCGGCTGGAGCAATGTATGGGTCACGCGCCAGGCGCAGGACCTGATGCAGCTGCCGCCCCGGATCACGCTGTTCAACTGGCATTACGACACGTTCGAACTACCTCAAGGCGCCTCGCGCAGCATGTACGGCGCGTTCTGCCTGAACAAGGGCTTTGTGCACGGCCGCCACTGGGCGTTTCAGGGCCACCTGGAAGTCACGGAGGACAGCGTGCGCGCCTGGTGCCGCGAAGGCCAGGACGAACTGCGCCACGCCCCCGGCCCCGCCGTGCAGCGCGCACCGCAGATTCTGGCCCAGCTCCCCCAGCACCTGGCGCTGCTGCACGCCACGGCGCGGCGCACCTACAGCGCCTGGGCAGAGCAGCTGGAACGGCCAGCGCTGTTTCAGCTGGGGGCACTGTCGGGCGCGCCTGCCACAGCCCCCCAACCCGGACGGATCCAACCCGGCCCCGATCTGACACTGCAGTACCAGGCACCGCTGGCACGGCAGACCAAAGCCATCCTGGCGCGCGCCGTGGGCTGATCACGTCGATAACGTCTGGAACACCGAGGGCGCAGGCACGCACCCCGGACTTCAGGGCGCCGCCTTGCCGGGGCTACCCTGCGCCACCCGGGCCCGCAGCGTGGCCAGCAGCTCGGGCGGCAAAAACTTGAAAGCCAACTGCAGCAGCAGATAGGCGATCACACCGTCATCCAGCCAACCAAGCACGGGGATGAAGTCCGACACAAAATCCAGCGGGCTGACCACGTACAACGCTGCCAGCACCGTGGCCAGCTTGGCAGCCTTGGGCGCACGCGGATCCCGCAGCACCGCCCAGGCGAGCCGCAGCTCCTTGCGAAACACCGACAGCAGACGACCCAGCTTCCACATGGCAGACCTTTCTCTCCACGGCAGACGGTCCCGCAGCACCATGCCGCGCAACCCGTCCCTCACATGCGGACAGTTTGGAGGATGACAAGGGCTGCCGCCGCCTGCAATTGCTGCAGGGTGTAGCAGCAAGAGCGCCACCGCACCGGCCACTTAACTCGCTCCCACATCCCGCCCCCGCATCCCGCCTTTAATACTGCGATAACCCTGCATTTCTAGAATCACTGGTTTTTTTGTGCGCGCGGGCGCGCAGGGGCAGCGGCATGCACATACTGATCGTGGAAGACAACAGCCTGGTGGCCAGCGGCATCAAGGCCGGGCTGGAGCTGCACGGCTTTGCCTGCGACATTGCCCCCAATCTGGCCCTGGCCGACCGCCATCTGACCGCCGGCCATTTCGACGCCTGCGTGCTGGACCTGGGCCTTCCCGACGGTGACGGCCTGGCCCTGCTGCGCAGCTGGCGCGCCGCCGGCCTGCAGCTGCCGGTGCTGATACTGACTGCGCGCGGCACCATCGAAGACAAGGTGGCCGGCTTTCAGACCGGCACCGACGACTACCTGACCAAGCCCTTCGACCTGCAGGAGCTGGTGCTGCGACTGCACGCCCTGCTGCGCCGGGCCGGCGGCCGTGCCACCGATCTGATGGCGCTGGGCGACTGCCAGGTCAACACCGGCACCGGAGAGGTCTGGCGCAACGGTCAGCTGGTGGAGCTGTCCCGCCGCGAATGGGCGCTGCTGGCGGCGCTGCTGCAATCCCGAGGCCGGGTTCTGAACCTGGCCCAGCTGCACGACAGCCTGTACGGCTTTGACCTGGATGTGGGCAGCAACACGGTGAATGTGCATGTGCACCATCTGCGCAAGAAACTGGGCAGCGACATCATCGACACCGTGCGCGGCATCGGCTTTCGGCTGGGCGCGCGCTACTGCCAGCCCGGTCTCTGAGGATCCGGCATGAAACTGTTGCGCCGCTCCCCGGCCCCCACCAGCCTGCGCCTGCGCCTGGTGCTGGGACTGAGCCTGACGCTGTGCGTGCTGTGGGGCAGCGTGGCGGCCTGGATGTTTCCCACCATGCAGCGTGAGCTGCGCACCATGCTGGACGACCGGCTGATCGCCAGCGCCCGCATGGTGTCGGGCATCGTCCACCAGTTCCAGCCGGCGCAGGTGGATGCCATCACACCCGCTAACAACGCCCTGCTGTCGGTGATTGCCCGCGACGGCGTGGCCTGCGAGGTCAGCCTGGTGCGCAGCGAGGTGGACATCCTGCCGCTGGCCAAGACCAGCAACAGCCCCGACTTCACCCCGCTCACCCGCTCCGGCTTTGGCAGCATTGAAAAAGGCGGTAAATCCTGGCGCACCTATGTGCTGGAGGAAAACGGCATCCGCATTGCCACCGCCGACCGGCTGGACGTGCGCGAACAGCTGGTGCAATCCTTTGTCTATACCCTGGTGGTGCCCTTTGTGCTGGCCCTGGCCGGCGTGGTGCTGCTGACCTGGTGGATCTGCACCCTGGGTCTGGAGCCGCTGCACCGCCTGGGGGAAGAGCTGCAGCACCGCCCACCCCAGGACCCTTCGCCCGTGCAGACCGGCCAGGACACGGCCGAGCTGGCCCCGCTGGTGGGCAGCCTGAACCAATTGCTGGGCCGCATGAACCGCGCCATCGAGCACGAGCGCCGCTGGACGGCCGACGCCGCCCACGAGCTGCGCACCCCGCTGACCGCCATCAAAACCCATGTGCAGGTGGCACAGCTGGTGCTGGAACGCCACGCACCACCCGGCCCAGGCAGCCCGGGCAACCCCGCCAGCCAGGCTCTGAAGCAGGCCAGCGAAGGCATTGACCACATGCACGCCACACTGGAACAGCTGCTGCAACTGGCCCGCGTGGAAAGCGCCAGCACCGGCACGCCCCCCAGCACGGAGGGTACTGCCATCGCCGAGGCCCTGCACCTGGCCTGCCGCCAATCGCTGCAGCGCGCCAACAAGGGCGACACCCCCACGCCCAGGCTGCAGACCGACCTGGAACCCGCCGCACTGCACGACTGGGAGCTGCCGCTGGCCCCCGCCCTGCTGACCTGCGCCGTCACCAACCTGGTGGACAACGCCCTGCGCCACCACCTGGGCGAGCAACCCATCACCCTGCAACTGAGCCTGCAGCCTGCCGGCACGGGTACAGCTGGCGATACCGATGGCGTTGATGAAGGGCTCGACCCGGCCCATGGCACAACAAGCCACGGAACGGCGGGCACGACAGGGGTGGAGGCCTGTGCCAGCACGGCCACCGCCACCTTGCAGATCCAGGTGCGGGACCATGGCCCTGGATTGAGCGCCGAGGAATGCGCCCAGGCCCTGCAGCGCTTTTGGCGCAAGACATCAGCCACCCAGGGCAGCGGCCTGGGCCTGACCATCGTGCAGCGCATCGCCGAAAGCGTTGGCGGCCAGTTGCACCTGGCTCCGGACGCACCGGGATTGGTCGCGACCTTGTCGCTGCCGCTGCAGCGGGTGGCACACCGCGCGGCCTGAAGCGCCAGGGGCAATATCTGTCACTCTGGCGCCCCCAGATACCTTTTCGGCATCTTTGCAGGAGACGCCAGCAACCGCCAGCGTCATGCGCCCCGCAGGACGCCGCCGCGACGGAACGCTCAGGCTCCGGGGTGAATTGCCCGGTCGGCCACTACCACGCCATCGGCATCGGCATACACCCAGTCCCCGGGACGCACCGTCACCCCGGCCAGTTGCACGGCCACGCCGGACTGGCCTTCGTTGCGCTTTTCCGTGGGCAGCGGCATCAGCGCCAGCGCGCGTATGCCCACGGCGGCGGCACGCAACTCGGCCACATCACGCACGGCACCATACACCACCACCCCCGCCCAGCCGTTGCGGGCGGCTGCTGCAGCCAGATTGCCGCCCACCAGCGCACGGCGCACCGAGCCGCCTCCATCCACCACCAACACCCGGCCCTGGCCCGGGGAGTCGACCGCCGCCTTGACCAGGCTGTTGTCTTCAAAGCACTTCACCGTGAAGGCCGGGCCAGCAAAGGACTCCACCCCGCCAAAGCTGGGGAAGACCGGCGGCAGCACCCGGAACTGGCCGGATTCGTCGTTCTTGTACACATCACACAGATCGCAGGTGGCAACCTGGGGACCGTGGGCAGAAGCAGTGCGCATGAAAAAAGCTCCAAAACAATAGTCATCACCCCGCAGGGCGCGTGATAGCGGATCCCGGCGTTGGCGCCGAGGCCCTTGACAGAGGGGCAGCATGCGACCACACGCAAGCCGGCAAACGACAGCCGACGACAGATCGCAGGCAGCACGTGCAAGCCACCGGGAGGTGGCAGCCCTATCATCCCGGCAGCCGCTGACAGGCTCCCGACAACACAGGCCACAGTCTTCCACAGATGTCCGCCAGCCTCCTCTTCCTGGGCCGCCAGCGCTGCCATTCGCCCCTGGAAATTGCCTCCGTAAGCTAGCGCAGCCGCCACCTCTTTTTTGTCGCCATGGCGTCCTGAACAACCATTCGGGCGTGCCGCCAGTGCCGGAAACCCGCCAAAAGTGACGTTGCACAACAATTCGAGGCAAAAAAAGGGGCCAGTCAGCTTGGAATGGGCAAATTTTCCCAGTAGGATTTGCTGATGCCTTGCTGCAAGACCGCAGCGTGGCGAAGAGAACCACACTTCCTCAACAAGGACAAGCAACCATGGCAACTGCAAAGAAGGCAACCGCTGCACCGGCAGCACCTGCAAAAAAGCGCACCCCTAACGCAGCCTTCATGAAACCCCTGACCCCCAGCGCCGCTCTGGCTGCCGTGGTCGGTTCCACTCCCCTGCCACGCACCGAAATCATCAGCAAGCTGTGGGTCTACATCAAGGCCAACAACCTGCAAGACGCTGCCAACAAGCGCATGATCAACGCCGACGCCAAGCTCAAGGAAGTCTTCGGCAAGCCCCAAGTCTCCATGTTCGAGATGGCTGGCCTGATCGGCAAGCACGTCAAGTAAAGCATCCTTCACAGGATTCGAAAAGCCGGCCTTGTGCCGGCTTTTTTGCGTCTGGCGCCATGCCCCCGTGCGTCCACCGCCCACCGGCCCGTCCGTGCCCAGCGATCTGTGATGGTTTTACCCCTATTTGTCATACCGTGTCATGCGGCGTACTCAGCCGCTGCTCCATGCAGCGCCGTGTGACTTAACTCACAAAGAAAGCAAGCACCAACCCCAACCGGATCGCAGTCTGCTTTTCCGCCATTTGTTGCAGAGTGGCAACAAACATCAGGTTTACATTCCAAACCCAGCAATAGTAGTGAGAACAATTATCAGTAGTGTCTAAAATCCAGCGTCCTCGGGCCGACCCGAGACCGGATTTTCTCTACCTTTGCTCACATGTCTACACTCAAAAACACACCTACAGACATCAACGCACTGCACTGCGAACTCACGCAGATCGTGGTCGCTGCTGGCCTGTGCCTGATGGGCGGCAACGCGCTGGCCCAACAGGAAGTCACCCTGCCTTCGGTCCAGGTGAATGCCACTGCGGATTCCCCCTTCAACCCCCAGACTTCGCCCCAGGGCAAGTTCACGGCCCCCTTGGTGGACACCCCCAAGACCGTGCAGGTGATCGGCGAAGAGATCATCAAGCAAACCGGCGCCACCAGCCTGAAAGATGCGCTGAAGTCCACCCCCGGCATCACCTTCGGCAATGGCGAAGGCGGCAACCCCTCCGGTGACCAGCCCTTCATCCGCGGCATGGATTCCCAGGCCAGCACCTTCGTGGACGGCATGCGTGACATCGCCGCCGGCACCCGCGAAGTGTTCAACCTGGAATCGGTGGAAGTCATCAAGGGCGCTGACTCGGCCTACGCCGGTCGTGGCGGCGCAGGTGGCTCCATCAACCTGACCACCAAGAAAGCCAAGAACGACAACTTCGTCGCTGGCGATGTGGGCCTGGGCACCGACAACTACAAGCGCGCCACGCTGGACCTGAACCGCAAGTTGGGTGAAACCACCGGTTTCCGCCTGAATGCCATGGCGCACGACGCCGACATTCCCGGCCGCGATGGTCCTCAAAACAAGCGCTGGGGTATTGCTCCGACCGTGACATTCGGCATGGGCACGCCCACCGAAGTCACGCTGTCCTGGCAACACCTCAAGACAGACAACATTCCGGACGGCGGCGTTCCTTATCTGTACAGCAACACGGCCATGGCCAAACTGCCTGGTGGCAGCACGGTGCGCCCCACCTATGGCAATGACCGCGCCAACTGGTACGGCCTGACCCACCGTGACTACGAAAAAGAAACGAGCGACCTGTTCACGGCCACCGTGGAACACAAGTTCACCGACACCAACAAGATCCGCAACAGCCTGCGCTACAGCAAGACCGACCAGGACTACATCTGGACGCAGCCCGACGACAGCAAGGGCAATGCCATCAATGGCTATGTCTGGCGCCGCGGCAACGCACGCGTTTCGGAAACCACTACCCTGCAGAACGTGACCGAGCTGACGGGCAAGGCCCAGACGGGCTCCGTGGGCCACAGCTTTGCACTGGGCCTGGAACTGTCCAAGGAAAAAGCCGAAGTCCGTTCTGCCGCCATCCAAAGCGGCGGTACCTGCACCTCGGCGGTCGCCCCATGGTGCACCACCTTGAGCAACCCCAGCGGCGCCAATGCCCCCTGGACATTCGCCTGGAGCCTGCCTGCGCAAGCCACCACCAACCAGGTCGACACCATCGCCCTGTACGGTTTCGACACACTGAAGTTCAATGAGCAGTGGCTGCTGAACCTGGGCCTGCGTGCCGACCACTACAAGACCTCGGCTTCGGGCCCTGCCGGTGGCCGTGCGCCGAACACCTACCCGGCCTACGACATCTCGCGTTCCGACACCCTGTTCAACTACCAGTTGGGCCTGGTCTACAAGCCGGCACCCAATGGCAGCATCTACGCCAACATCGGCACTTCCACCCGCCCTGTGGGCAATGCTCTGGGCAATGCCAATGAAGACATGGTCATGACGACTGCCAGGGCAGCCGACATGAAACCCGAAAAGACCCGTTCCATGGAACTGGGTACCAAGTGGGATCTGCTGGACAAGAAGCTGGGCCTGACCGCCGCAGTCTTCCGCAATGAAGTGACCAATGCTCGCATCACCGAAGGCGGCGTGGACTACATGGCCGGCAGCAAGGTGGTCAACGGCATTGAACTGGGCTTTACCGGCCAGGTTCTGCGCAATCTGAGCGTCTTTGGCGGCTATACCTATATGGATAGCGAGCAAAAGGACATGGGTGCAGGCAATGCCGCCAACGGCCAAGCCTTCCCCAACACCCCCAAGCACAGCTTCAGCCTGTGGACCAGCTACAAGCCCACGGACAAGCTGACCCTGGGTCTGGGTGTGTATGCACAAAGCAGCGTCAACGCCAGCTATGCCCTGTCAACCGCTCCTGGTGGCGGCATCGTGACCAAGGGCGTCAGCGGCTACTCGCGTTATGACGCCATGCTGGGCTACCAGATCAACCGCAACCTGGCATTCCAGCTGAACCTGTACAACCTGGGCGACAAGGTGTACTACAGCGGCGTGCGCTCGCCCCACTACGCCAACATTGCGGCTGGCCGCTCTGCCGTGGCTTCGCTCAAGTTCACGTACTGAGCCCCCTGACCCGCCTGCGCACTTGATGTAGCGCAGGCCGCCGTCACAGCCCCGTGGACCACCATGCCCACGGGGCTTTTTGCATTCACACTTACGGCCTGTACCCTGTCCCGTCTTGAAGGATTATTCCTGCCATGCTGCTGCGTATCCCCGCCCTGCTGTCCGCCGAAGATGTGCGCCAATGCCGCCAAGCGCTTGAACAAGCCGATTGGCAGGATGGCCGCACCACCGCCGGCTTCCTGGCCGCCCAAGTCAAAAACAATCTGCAGCTGCCGCTGGACAGTGCCACGGGCAAGACCCTGGGCAGTCTGATCCTGGACCGCCTGGGCCACCATCCGCTGTATCTGTCCGCCGCCCTGCCCAGCAAGGTGCTGCCGCCGCGCTTCAACCGCTACGAAGGCGGCGGCACCTACGGCAACCACATCGACAACGCCTTGTTCACCATCCCCGGCACGGCCATCAAGGTGCGCACCGATGTGTCAACCACCGTGTTCTTCAGCGAGCCGGAGGAATATGAAGGCGGCGAGCTGGTCGTGGAAGACACCTTCGGCCAGCAGACCGTCAAGCTCGCTGCAGGTGACGCCATCGTCTACCCCGGCACCAGCCTGCACCGCGTGAACCCGGTCACGCGCGGCACACGCTATGCCTCGTTCTTCTGGACCCAGAGCCTGATCAAGTCGGCCGAACAGCGCCGCCTGCTGTTCGATCTGGACCAGACCATCCAGCAGCTAAGCAGCGAACTGCCTGCGCACCCCCGTCTGTCCACGCTGTCCGGCACCTACCACAACCTGCTGCGCATGTGGTCCGAAGCATGACAGACACGCCTTCCGCAGCGCCCGTGCTCAACGCGCTGGGCCAGGCAGTGCAGCCGGCGCTGTCGCGCATCCCCTCCGGTATCGGGGCCCTTGCCGACTATGCGCGCCAGGCACGCCACCATATCGAAGCCCATGCCTGGGCGCACATCGAAAGCGGCTGCGACCAGGCCCAGGCCCTGGCACACAACCGCCAGGCACTGGATCGCATCCGCCTGCTGCCCGAGCCGCTGCCGGACCTGTCCCAGGCCCATACCCACCTGCAGCTGCTGGGCCAGGCTTTCGACTGGCCGGTGCTGCTGGCTCCGGTGGCCTACCACCGCCTGGCCCACCCAGAAGGCGAAATTGCCAGCGTGCGCGCAGCCATGGCCATGCGCACCGGCATGGTGGTCAGCACCCTGTCGAGCTACACCCTGGAAGAAATCGCCCAGGCGGCGGCCGCCGCCTCCCAGGAGCTGGGCCGCAAGGCCCCGCTGTGGTTCCAGCTCTACAGCCAGCCTGACCGCCAGCACACCCTGTCCCTGGTACGCCGCGCAGAAGCGGCCGGCTACCAGGCCCTGGTATGGACGGTGGACGCCAACATCAAGCGCTCAGGCTACCCCTTGCCCCCCGGCGTGGAAGCCGTCAATCTGCGCGGCATGCCACAGCCACAGCAGACCGGCGACCTGATGGACGATCACATCCTGTTTGGCACACCGCTGGCCACCGGCGCACCCCGCTGGAGCGATCTGGAATGGCTGCGCACACACACCCATCTGCCGCTGATCGTCAAAGGCATTCTGTCGCCACGCGCAGCACGCCAGGCGGCGGCACTGGGAGCCGATGCCATCGTGGTGTCCAACCACGGTGGACGCGTATTGGATGCGGCGGTCTCCCCGATCGATGTGCTGGCCGATGTACGCCAGGCCGTCGGCCCGCAATTGCCGCTGCTGCTGGACAGCGGCATCCGCCAGGGCACCGACGTGCTCAAGGCCCTGGCACTGGGCGCCAATGCCGTGCTGATCGGCCGGCCGCAACTGCACAGCCTGGCGGTGGCCGGTACGCTGGGTACGGCGCACATGCTGTACCTGCTGCGCTCCGAACTGGAGCTGGCCATGGCCCAGACCGGGTGCGCCCAGCTGCGGCAGATCGGCGCCGACCTGTTGTGGCAGCCGCGTTGAACCGTACCAGGATGCAGGCGTAGGCCTGGCCCGTCAGTAAACGTCCCGCCGGTAGCGGCCGCTGGCGGCCAGGGCCTGCAGCTGTTCGCTGCCCAGCAGCTCACGCAGCATATCGTCCACCCCCTTGGCCATGCCTTGCAGGCTGCCGCACACATAGATGGCGGCGCCACGCTCCACCCAGTGGCGCAGGCGGTCGGCCTGCTGGGCCAGCAGTTGCTGCACATAGCCGGGCTGCGCGACATCGCGCGACCAGGCCCGGTCCAGCCGCGCCAGCTGCCCCTGCGCCACCCATTGCTGCAGCTGCGCATCCAACAGTTTGTCGTGTTCGGGGCTGCGCTCGCCAAACAGCAGCCAGTGGTCAAACTGCTGCTGCTGCACCCGCGCCTTGATGTGGCTGTACAGCCCGGCCAGGCCGGTGCCATTGCCAATCAACACCACCGGGCGGTCCATATTGCCCTCCAGCCGGAAGCCGCTGTGCGCGCGGATGCGCAACGCCAGCGTGGCACCAGGCGCCATCTCCTCGCACAGCCAGCGCGATGCCACGCCCAGCACGCCATCGTCCCGCACGCTCTGGCGCACCAGCATCTGCAGGCAGCCGTCTGCCGGCACCGACGCAATGGTGTAGTCACGCGGCGTATCCGGTTCGCCCGGCGGGCAGAGCGACACCAGATCGCCCGACTCCCACTGCGGCAGCTGGCCGTTCTCGGGCGCCCATTCCAGCAGGTACACCGCCCCGCCCTGGCTGCCCGGGTTCAAATGGATGCGGCTGCGCAGCACCCAATGCTGGCGGCTGTCTGCCGACTGCCAGCCGGCCGCAGCCTGGCCCGTGACAGCGTGCAGCAGCCCACCCACGCCGCCCTGCCATTCGGCCAACGCACGGGCCTGGGCTTGCGCCTGGCCGCTGTCCATGCACACCACCTGGGTCTGGGCACCCTGGCTCTGCAGCCAGGCCTGCACCCGCAGGCCAAAGGCACAGAACTGCTCATATTCACGGTCACCCAGCGCCAGAATGCGGGCATCGTGCCCCTGCAGTGCCGCAGATTGGGGCAGCAACTGCTGCACAAAAGGCAGTGCCAGGTCGGGCGCATCGCCCTCGCCCGTGGTGGACAACAGCCACAGACTGTGGCGGCAGGATTGCAGCTGCGCCAGCGTCAGCTCCTGCACGGGCACCAACTGCACCGGGCAGCCGCCAGCGTGCAGGGTGCGTGCGGTATCGCGGGCCAGGGCCTCGGCCTGACCGGTCTGGCTGGCGTAGACCACCAGCATGGCCGCACCATCAGCGCCGTCCCCTTGCTGCAGGCTATGGCGCTCACGGTGCAGCGCATGGCGCTGTTGTCGCAGCCGCCAGGCCACGCCCGAGCACAGGCCCGCATAGCCCAGCACCAGCGCCAGCGCACCACCCAGACGCGCCGGGGTCACAATCCAATCCATCATGCTGATCTCAAAACCATAGCTGTGTGTACACCTGCCGCAGAGAACCCCATCCATTAGCCACCGGGTATGGCATTCCACAGTGCGCTGGCGATACTTATTGTCCAAGGCCTCCAGCGGAGGCAAAACGCGCATCCCATGCCGGCGTGCTGCGCCGCTGCCCCTGGGGATGCGCCGCATCGGGGTGGGTGTGGAACACTGCAGCCACATGCTGTGCCAGCGCGAAATCCCAGCCCGCCTGCGGCCCCAGCACGGTGAGCACCGTGGCCAAGGCATCGGCGTGCATGCAGGCCGCGTGAAAGACGGTGATGCTGGTCAGGGCGTGCGCCACCGGCTGGCCGGTACGCGGGTCTATAGTGTGCGAGTAACGCCGCCCGCCCTGGGTGAACACATGCCAGTGGTCTCCGGAGGTGGCCAGGGCACCGCCTTGCAAGGGCACGGCTTCCGGGGTGGCACTACCCTGCGCTTCGGGCGGCAGACCGGCCACGGCCACGCGCCATGGCTGCCCATCGGGGCGCTGGCCCCAGCCCAGGATCTCGCCCCCAATCTCCAGCAGCCCATGCTGCCAGCCGGCGGCTTGCAGGCGCTGAGCCACCCAGTCCACGGCAAAGCCCTTGGCAATGCCGCTCAAATCCAGTTGCAGGCCACCCGGCTGCAGCAGGCGCCGCTGCGCAGGTTCCCATTGCAACCGCTGGTAGCCACAGTGGCGCAGGGCCTGGGCGACCTCGGCCTCCGAAGGCAGCTGCCCGCTGTGCGCTTGCTGCGGCTGCGCTCGCGGGCCATAGCCCCACAGCGCCACCAGAGCGCCCACCGTCGGGTCCCAGGCGCCATCACATACCTGTGCCCAGTGCAGGGCCGCATCGATGACCTGGGCCAGCTCCGCTGGCAGCTCGTGCCAGCTGCCGGGTGCGGCCGCATTGAAGCGCGACAGCCGGGAATCCGCCTCCCAGTTGCTCATCTGCGCAATGACTTCGTCCAGGGTGGACTGGACCAGGGCGTATACGGGCGCCAACGGTGCATAGTCGGGGTTGACCAGCCGAAGCGACCAGGTGGTGCCCATGGTGGCACCGCCCAGGGTCTGCAGGCTGCGGTCCTGCTGCAGCTGCATGCGCTGCGCTCCGGCGGCCTGCCAGCCAGCAGTGGCAAACGACGCAGGCACCGCTGTGGCAGCAGGCACAGCAGCCACCGCCGGTGCCGGGCGCTGCCAGATGCCGCTGCCGAAATGCACGCGCGGCACCTGGCGAACGCCGGGCTTCACAGGATCCGGCAGAGCGCGTGCGGGGGACTTCATGCGGGCTGCACAAGACACGGGCCATCTGCCCACTTTCACGTGAGCAGATGGCAACCCGCCATCAGGGCATCACTTCCAGCGTGGCCACATAGGCCAGACGGCGTTCCTTGGCCTGGGGCACCGAAGTCTTGTTGTCCTTGACGTCGGCATCCAGCCAGTACATGCCAGCCACGGGGAACTTCACCTTGAACTGGCCCTTGGCGTCGGTCACCAGCTTGATCTCGTTCACTGCATCGCGGTAGCGCTTGCCTTCGGGCACCAGCACCACCTCCACATTGGCAGCAGGCTTGCCGTCCACATGAAAGGCGAATGTGGCTTCCTCACCCACCACCAGATCGTTGGGGTGGGTCACCGGGGCCAGCTCCAGGCCCTTGCCGCTCAGGCGCAGTGCCGAAGGCTTGCCCATGGTCACAAAGGTTTCGATGCGGCTGGCGCTTTCGGCCACCATCACCTCCTTGGCGTCGGCAGGGATCTGCTTGACGATGTCTTCCACCGATCCACGCAGGCGCTTCATCTGGCCTGCGGCGTCCTTGTACGAACCCATGGCACCCTGGTTGACGATGCTCAGCTGGTAGGTACCGGCTTTTTCCGGCTTGAGGTCGAACACGCTGCGCAGCTCACCCTTGGCCACGTTCTGGGGCTGCACGGTGCTGCCGTCGGGCGCAGTGATGGTCAGTTTGTCCACAGCCAGGGGGCGGTGGTTGAAGAAGAAGATGTCGTTGGAGACGGCCGCATCCACCGTCACCCAGTCGGCCTTGGACAGCACGGTGCTCGACGGCTTGAGCCACAGATTGTGCGCCTGGGCGCCCACGGCAGCGCAGGCCAACGACAGCGCAAGGGCAAGGCGGGAAGCAGAAAACATGGTGACTCCTTGGAATAGATGGTCGAAACAGAGAAAGCGGGAAACCCGGGAAGCAAGGCTGGGTAGCAGCGCGGAAAGACAGCGGATCAGGCCGATCAGGGCTTGAGTTCGAGCGTAATGTCGCCCAGCTCGCTCTTGCCCTTGACGTTCAGGTTGGTGGCCTGCTTGACGGGCCATTCGAACGGAATGGTCACCAGTTCACGGCCGCCCACTTCGCGGGCCGCTTCCACCTGCAGCTTGTACTGACCGGGAGCCAGCTTGGGCAGCGGGTTGCGGCCTTCGGTAAACGACAGCGCGTGCTTGCCGGCGGGCTTGGTGGGCTGGGTCACGCCGTCGATGGGCATGGTCAGTTCACGGCCGGTGCGGCGCCACCACTGGCGCATGTCCTTGAGCCACTTGATGCCTTCGGCATCGCGCATCTTGGTGTCGTACCACACGGACAGCGTGGCGGCCACCGAGTTGTCGGCGCGCTCCACCCACACGGCCACATAGGGGCGGTGGTATTCGGCCACGTCCAGGCGCGGCACTTCCACGCCCACATTCATGCTGCCGGCAATGGCGGGCAGGCCAGCCACGGCGCTCAGCGCGGCCGTGAATCGCAAGATTTTTGTTGTCATGGAATGTCCCTCTCAAGTGATTCGGTCAATGTTCAGTGCACCAGCAGCATGGCCAGCAAGGCGGGAATCAGCAGTCCCAGCCCCACCATGGGCCAGGTCATGGGCCGGCGGCCCGCATGCATCTGCAAGATAAACAGGCCGGTGATGCAGAACACCAAGCAGGCCACGGCAAACACATCAATGAACCAGCTCCACGCGGTGCCGGTGTGGCGGCCCTTGTGCAGGTCATTGAAATAAGAGATCCAGCCCCGGTCGGTGTGCTCGTACTCGGCCTCGCCGTCCTGCAGGCCGATGCGCAGCCAGGCATCGCCGCCCGGCTGGGGCAGTGGCACATACGCCTCGTCCTCGCTCCACTCCACAGCGCGCTGGCGGGTCTCTGCCCCCAGCACCTCGCGCGCCCAGGTCTGCACGGTGACCGGCAGGCTGGCGCCTTCCTGCGGCTGGGCTTTCTGTGCCTCGGCCGCCTGCTGCAGCACCGGCAGCAGAGAGTCAGGCAACCGGTCCTGGCGGGAGACCACGCGGGGCTTGGCCTCGATCTGGCCGGCATGGTTGAGGGTGAAGCCCGTCACGGCAAACAGCAGCATGCCCACCAGACAGATGGCGGAGCTGACCCAGTGCCATTCATGCAGGGTTTTCAACCAGTAGGCACGTTGGGAAGAAGGGGAGGCTTGCATACACAAAAAGATGGCGTGCGCACGGACCCTGCCCTGCGCCACGAAGCCCTCGATTCTAGGGCCAACAAATAAAAATAGCTCTCATTTACCTAAGATTTACGCAGACCCCGGCATCCCCCGCCATAGCCCCGCCCCTGGGACGTACAGGGCCATTCCAGCCCCTTACCTATATAGAAGAGAGGAGCACCGCACCCACTGGGGGCGGCACCTCCCCCGCTTTTCCACTTTAAGGAACCTCTGCAACGACTATGAACAAGATAGACATTGCAAATGCGATAGATTCCTATTTATAATCATTCCCATCTTTTAACAGCCAGCCACATCTGCTTGAGACCATGATTGTTTGTGTTTGCCGCCGGGTTTCTGACCGCGAAATCGCACGCCACGCACATGCGGGCATGTCTTTCGACGAGATTCAGTTCGAACTCGGCGTGGCCACCCAGTGCGGACGCTGCGAAAGCTGTGCCCGTGACGTGGTGGACAAATGCTGCTCCAGCGGCACGCATGCTGCGATTCACAATGAATCTGCCAAGCCGGTTCAGCTTGCCACCTCTATTTTGGAGAGCAAAGCATGGCCTTCCTCGCAACCGTCACTGGCAGTCTGATCCTGGTCCTGGGGTGCTCCCTGTGGATTTTCCGGCGCTAGCCCATCTCCTCGGGTTGCGCCATGTTGACCTGAATGGGTCCGCAATCCGCTAGTCTTCGAGGGGTCGTGAACCAGACCCTGTGCAAGTGCCGGCCTCGTGGCCGGCTTTTTGATCCCTATGTCTTCATCTGAACGTTTCGCGCCGACCGGCAACATGCACCGCAATGCGGTCATCACCGGCTCGGTGCTAGCACTGCACGTGGCCGGCATCTGGGCGCTGCAACATGCACTGACCCACTCTCCCGAGCCGCTGATCGTGCCCGCCGAGGTGATTGCCGAGTTCATTGCGCCGCCCGCCCCCGAGCCACAGCCTCCGGCCCCTCCACCACCGGCTCCCCCGACACCCCAACCGCCCAAGCCCACACCCAAGCCGGCACCGGTCCCCAAACCGGTGCAAAAGCAGCCGCTGCCCAAGGCCATCGCGGACCCCACACCCTCCCCCAACGCGCCCACCGGCACGCTGGACAGCGAGCCCAGCAAACCCGTGCCGGCCGCACCGGCTGCCCCCCCGGCTCCGCCCGCACCACCGGCACCGCCCGCGCCGCCAGCCATCCAGCTGCCGTCCAGCAACGCCGCTTACCTGAACAATCCCCGTCCGTCCTATCCGGCGATCAGCCGCCGCATGAACGAACAGGGCAAGGTGGTGCTGCGCGTCTTCATTGACGAGCAAGGCCAGCCCCAGCAGCTCGAAATCAACAAGTCCAGCGGCTTCGAACGCCTGGACAAGGCGGCCCTGGAAGCCGTCAAGCGATGGAAATTCGTGCCCGGCAAGCGCAACGGCGTCCCCGAAGGCATGTGGAACATCGTCCCCATCAATTTCGTTCTCGAATAAACATTCATCTCAGGAGTTTTCATGGAATCCCAATTCGGCATTGCCCACGTCTGGGCACAAGGTGACTTCGTCATGCGCAGCGTGGCCATCCTGCTGCTGATCATGTCGGTCGCCTCCTGGGCGGTCATCATCATCAAGACCCTGGCCTTGGTGAAGTACAAGAAGCAAGCCCGCCAGGCCAAGGACTTCTGGCACAGCGAAGACTTCAGCGCCGGTCTGAGCAAGCTGGACACCGACCCCTCCAACCCCTTCCGCTACATGGCCCTGGAAGGCCGTGAAGCCCAGTCCCACCACCGCAAGACCAGCGCCCACCTGCACGACGCGCTGGACATCAGCGACTGGATGACCCGCTCGCTGCGCTACTGCGTGGATGAGTTCACCGCCCGCCTGCAAGCCGGCCTGGCCATCCTGGCGTCCGTGGGCTCCACCGCCCCCTTCGTGGGTCTGTTCGGCACCGTCTGGGGCATCTACCACGCCCTGGTGGCCATCGGCACCTCGGGCCAGGCTTCCATCGACAAGGTGGCCGGCCCCATCGGCGAAGCACTGATCATGACCGCCTTCGGTCTGGCTGTGGCCATCCCCGCCGTGCTGGGCTATAACGCCCTGGTGCGCGGCAACAAGAACGTGCTCAACGGCCTGAACACCTTCGCCCACGACCTGCACGCCTACTTCGTGACCGGCGCCCGCGTGGACAGCGGCCAAGGCCACCACAACGTCTCTCCCATCAAGAAAGGCGCGTAAGCCATGGCTTTCGGCACCCAAGACGACAGCGATGAAGTCATGAACGAAATCAACATGACGCCCCTGGTGGACGTCATGCTAGTGCTGCTCATCGTCTTCATCATCACCATCCCGGTGATGAAGCACTCGATCAACGTCGACCTGCCCCGCGCCAGTAACGAGCCCGAGAAGGTCAAACCGCAGAACGTGAGCCTGTCCATCACTGCCGATGGCAAGTACCACTGGAACAAGGAAGCCATCTCCGACGAGGAACTGGTAACCCGCCTGCAGGCCGAAGCCGCCAAGGATCCGCAGCCCGACCTGCACATCCACGGCGACAAGGAAGTGCGCTACGAGCGCGTGGCACAGGCCATGGCTGCCGCACAAACTGCGGGCGTGCGCAAGATCGGTTTTGTGACCGACCCTGTCACAAAATAAGCCCACCTGCCCCTGGGCCTGGGCAGGCCACCAAAAAAACACCCCGCATGGCGCGCAGCCTGCGGGGTGTTTTTACGTGTCCGCCACAGCGTGGCTCACCGGCGCCCTGCGCCGCTGCACGCTTTCAGTTGGCGCGAATGATCTGGGCCACGGGCGCGTGGCCGTGGTTCAGCGGCCCATGGCCATGGCCGGTACGCACGGCCGCACCGGCGCGGATCGCCTCCAGGATGTAGCTACGCGCGTGCGCCACGGCATCGGCCAGCGGCAGGCCCAGGGCCAGATGGGCCGCGATGGCCGACGACAGCGTGCAGCCCGTGCCATGGCCGTTGTGCGTGGCAATGCGTGGCGACTCCAGCGTGCGGCGCAGACCGTCCTGCGCAGCCAGCAGGTCCACCACCCAGTCACCGGGCAAATGTCCGCCCTTGACCACCACGGCCGGCGCGCCCAGCGCCAGCAAGTCGCTGGCAGCAGCCTCCAGCGCGTCGATGCCATCGATGGGGCGGCCGATCAGCAGGCTGGCCTCGTCCAGATTGGGTGTCACCACCGTGGCCAGCGGGAACAGCTCGCGCACCAGCACGTCCTTGGTTTCTTCGGCAATCAGGCGGTCGCCGCTGGTGGCCACCATCACCGGGTCCAGCACCACCTGTTGCAGGCCGTGGCGGCGCAGGGCGTCAGCCACCGTGCGCACCACTTCCGGCGTGGCCAGCATGCCGATCTTGACGGCATCCACACCGATGTCTTCCACCACGGCGTCGATCTGGCCGCGCAGAATATCCACCGGAATGCTGTGGATGCCGGTCACGCCCAGCGTGTTCTGCACGGTAATGGCCGTGATGGCCGTCATGCCATAGCAGCCCAGGGCACTGAAAGTCTTGAGGTCGGCCTGGATGCCGGCGCCACCGCCGCTGTCGGAGCCGGCAATGGACAGCACACGCACATAACGCGAAGTTGGGTGCGGCGCAGAAGATGTCTGAGGGGTCATAGGGCAAAAATTATGACCCAAGCCAAGGCTTGTGCCGACAAGGCCATCCCAGGTATGCGGCTTGTGCTGTAATTCCTGCTCACGGACGAAACAGGGGTGTCCATCGGCCCGCCGCACAGCGGCACAGGCCGCATGCGACTGAGAACAGACCCTGGGGCCGCCTGGATGCCGACCCGGCACACAGACGACCCCGACACCCGATCCAGGTCATGCTGGCGTGGGGAGTTTCACAGCCGGTGGCCGCCCTCTGCAGGCTATGCCACCCCGTTTGGTCCCTGGATTGCCTTCTAACCGCCTTGGACGAAACGACACCGCCATGCTTGCTCTGACTGCACCTTCCCATATCGCCATTTTGGGCGCCGGCCTGATGGGCCGCCTGCTGGCCCTGGAGCTGGCGCGCGAAGGGCACCGCGTGGAAGTGTTCGAGGCCAAGGGCCCCGAAGCCGACGGCGCCGCCGCCCGCGTGGCCGCCGCCATGCTGGCCCCGCTGGCCGAATCGGCCATCACCGAGCCCGGCGTGGTGCGCATGGGCCAATACGCCCTCACCCGTTGGCCCGAGCTGATTGCCCAGCTCGACGTTCCGGTCTACTTCCAGCAGAACGGCACCCTCGTGGTCTGGCACCGCCAGGATGCACCCGATGCCAACCGCCTGTGCAGCCTGTTCGAGAAGAACCGCCGCATCAATCCCACGCTGCCGGCACTGGAAAGCGTCAGCCACGCCCAGATGGCCACCGTGGAGCCGGCACTGCAGGGCCGCTTCCAGCAAGGCGTATACCTGCCCGGCGAGGGCCAGCTGGACAACCGCCAACTGCTGGCCGCGCTGGAATCCACCCTGGCCCGTCTGGGCGTGCAATTCCATTGGCACACTGCCCGTGAAACCACGGACTTTGCCCCCGGCAATGCCGGCCAGCCTGATCTGGTACTGGATTGCCGCGGTCTGGGCGCCCGCACAGAGTGGAGTGCGCTGCGCGGCATCCGGGGCGAGGTCGTGCGCGTCCACGCCCCCGAAGTCACGCTACAGCGCCCCACGCGCCTGGTGCACCCGCGCTACCCGCTGTACATCGCCCCCAAGCAGGACCATGTGTTTGTGATCGGTGCCACCGAGATCGAGTCCGACGACATGGGACCGGCCAGTGTGCGCTCCACCATGGAACTGCTCAGCGCCCTCTACACGGTGCACTCCGGCTTTGCCGAGGCACGCATCCTGGAGATCGCCACCCAGTGCCGCCCCACCCTGCCCGACAACCTGCCCGCCCTGCGCTGGCTGGATGAGCGCGTGCTGCAGGTCAACGGCCTGTACCGCCATGGTTTCATGATCTCCCCGGCCATGCTGGACATCACTTTGCAGGTTTTGCGCAGCGGGGCTACCGACTTGGCCCGACAATTCGACGTGGCCGTGCACCTGCCGCACACGGCGGCGCACACCGCCTTCCAGGCGGCCTGACCCCGCACGGCCTGCGGCACCGCCGCCCTCCCATGGGTTAACCCGTGGTGGATTTTTGCCTTTTTGCCCTGATTTGAGAGCCCATGCACATCACCATCAACCAGCAATCCGTGGAACTGCCTGCCAACGCCACCGTGGCCGATGCCGTGGCCCAGTGGCAGGCCAAGCCGCCCTTTGCCGTGGCAGTGAACACCGGCTTTGTGCCCCGCGGCCGCTATGCGGCCCATGCGCTCGCCGAAGGCGACCAGGTCGAAATCATTGCCCCCGTGACCGGCGGCTGACCGCAGACTCGGGCCCCATTCAGCGTCCAATGGACCGCTCCATCGCCCAGCAGGCGCCGGAGCCCTCCGCCAACACAGAAGTATTCCATGTCGACCGACACCACCGCCTCCTCCGCTGACAGCCTGACGCTGTACGGCCAGACCTTCCACAGCCGCCTGCTGCTGGGCACCTCGCGTTACCCTTCACCCGCCGTGCTGGAAGCGGCGGTCGCCCGTGCGAAACCGGCCATGGTGACCGCCTCGCTGCGCCGCCAGGGCAGCAGCGCCGCCGAAGTGGCCGAAACCGGCGCCAGCTTCTGGGAGCTGCTGCGCAAGCTGAACGTGCCCGTGCTGCCCAACACCGCTGGCTGCATGACCATCCAGGAAGCCGTCACCACCGCCCAGATGGCGCGCGAGGTGTTCGACACCCCCTGGATCAAGCTGGAGCTGATCGGCGACGACTACACCCTGCAGCCCGACACCCTGAACCTGGTGGAGGCCGCCTCCATCCTGATCAAGGACGGCTTCCAGGTGCTGCCCTACTGCACCGAAGATCTGGTGCTGTGCCAGCGCCTGGTCGATGTGGGCTGCCAGGCCGTCATGCCCTGGGCCGCGCCCATCGGCACCGGCCGCGGTCCCGCCAACCCCTATGCCATGCAGACACTGCGCGAGCGCCTGAACGTGCCGCTGATCGTCGACGCCGGCCTGGGCCGCCCCTCCCACGCCTGCACCGTCATGGAATGGGGCTTTGACGGCGTGCTGCTGAACACAGCCGTGGCCCTGTCGGAAGACCCCGTGCGCATGGCAGGTGCCTTTGCCGACGCCGTGCAGGCCGGCCGCGACGGTTACCTGGCTGGCGCCATGGCCGAGCAGCGTGCCGCCCAGCCCAGCACCCCGGTGCTGGGCACACCGTTCTGGCACCACGCCTGACCCTCGCTGGAAGACCACGCCATGCACACTGCAGAGATCCAGGCCCTGGCGGACGCCATCGTCCACCACCACAGTGCCACCTTTGGCGCGCGCCTGCACCACGATGCCAACTCCGTAGAACTGGTGCCCCAGCCCACGCCGCCGGCACTGCGTACGGAGCCTACCTATCTGGCGGCCCTGCAGGCCTGCAGCCGCCTGGGCTTCATCGCGGTCGATGCCGAATGCCTGGCCCAGGCCTGGCAGCGCCAGGCCGAGCGGACCAACCACTTCGACGTCACCCACTGGCCGGACGATCCCCAGGACTTCGGCCTGGCCGGTGCCGATCCCGCCCAAGCCTTCCCTGCCTGCCCGCGCCAGCTGGGCCTATACGGCGTGCTGCCCACGGCCGAATGGGTGGGCCGCATGGCCCGCGCCGGGGTGCCCACGGTGCAACTGCGTTTCAAAAGCGACAACGCCGCTGCCATCCGTGCCGAAGTGCGTGCAGCGGTTGCAGCTGTCCAGGGCACCAACGCCCGCCTGTTCATCAACGACCACTGGCGCGAAGCCATCGACGCCGGCGCCTACGGCATCCACGTCGGCCAGGAAGACCTGGACGCGCTGGCCGGCGAGCACCTGGCCGCCATCCACGCCAGCGGCCTGCGCCTGGGCGTCAGCACCCACGGCTACGCCGAAATGGTGCGCGCCCATGCCGTGCAGCCCAGCTACATCGCCCTGGGCGCCGTGTTCCCCACCACGCTCAAGAAAATGGCCACCGCCCCCCAGGGCGTGGCCCGTCTGCAGGCCTATGTGCGGCTGATGCAGGCCTACCCGCTGGTGGCCATCGGCGGCATTGCCGCGGAACAGTTCGGCGACATCGCAACTACCGGTGTCGGCTCCATTGCCGTGGTGCGCGCACTGGTGAATGCGCCCGATCCGGAAGCAGCCGCGCGGGATCTGATGGCAAGGCTGCCGCAGCCAGCCCAGTCCTGACCGCCAGCCGGTCTGCGAACCTGCAGCGGTGCCCCCCGAGCGCCATCGCCACAAGAGGACTTCGGTTGAAGTCCTCTTTTTTTGCCTGGATTGTGGCGTGCAACCCACTGTACGCCCGTGTCGCCCCGCACCCCGGAGCGGGACCGTGACCGGAAGCGGCATGCACACGGCCACCGCCTTGCTGCTGCGCCGGGATCGGCCAGACGCCGGATATACCGCGGCTTGCCAAAGTCTGCAATCAATTTTGGAAGCAGGCTTTCCCCCCATACAGGGCTTTCCAAGGAATCTCATCCTCGCTTATAAACTCTTCGCAGCCACTGCGGATGAAGACCCGCTTAATGCACAGTGGCGGCCCGCGACTTTCCACTCAACCGGTGATTGGAAGCATGGCCGGGACCCGAAACGTTTGGACTCCCGGCGTGCCTCCAGGGACCTTGCGCATCCAGATGACAAGCCTCCGCTCCCACACGCTTTTGCGTCGCATCGTGCTCGGCAACCTGGTGGTGGCCGCCCTGCTGTGCTTTGCCACCTGGTTCAGCATGCATGCCAATTACCGTGCCGACATGGACCTGGGCATTGCCGTCACCCGGCACCAGGCGCGCAGTCTGAGCCTGGAGCTGGCAGCCGAGGTGCGGCTGGTGGACAACGCCCTGTCCTCCATTGCCAACCGCTATCGCACGCGCAGCTTCGAAGGCCTGCCCACGGCCAACCTGGCCCTGTACGAGATGCTGCAGGAGCAGCGCGCCCTCATCCCTTTTGTCACGGCCTTGCGCACCACCGACAGCAAGGGTGAGGTCCTGATCACCCCCAGCGAGATCGACGAACCTTTTTCGGTGGGCGACCGCGACTATTTCGCCCAGGCTCGAACAACCGACCAGATGGTGGTGTCCGAGCCCCTGGTCAGCCACTCCTTTGGCAAATGGTCTATCGTGCTGGCGCGGCGCCTGCTGTCCGAGGACGGCAGCTTCCAGGGCATTGTGTATGCCATAGTCGCGTCCGAGCACTTTCACGATCTGTTCCAGCGCCAGTCGTTTGGTTCCAGCAGCGCCATGGCCTTGCGCACCGACCAGGCGCTGCTGGTCGCGCGCTATCCAGGGGCCAGCCAGGATGCCGAAACCGGTATCGGCAAGGCCACGGTCTCGCCCGAATACCACCGCGCCATCGCCCGCGACCGCGAGGAAGGCTGGTACATCACGCCCACCCTGCTGGATGGCGTGGAGCGCATCACCGCCTACCAGCGCTTGCAAGGCTACCCTCTGACGGTGTTCACGGGGCTGGGCACGGAAGCCTATATGGCCATGTGGCGCGCCTCCGCCTGCCGTGCCTGGGCGCTCACCGGCCTGTGCATTCTGCTGATCGCTTTGGGTTCGGTCGCCCTGTACCGCCTGCAGCAGCGTGAACACCGCATCCGCAAAGAACAGGAGCTGGTCATCAACAACGACCTGATCGGCATGGCCCGCCTGCGCGAACGCCGCATCGTGTGGACCAACCCCGCCCTGCGCCGCCTGCTTAAACAGCCCGCCTCGGCGCTGCATGGCGCGTCCACACGCATGTTCTATCCGGACGATGCGAGCTACCGGCTCATCGGCGAGAATGCCTACGCCTCCTTGCTGGCCCGCGGCAAGTTTCACAAGCAGTTCCAGCTGCAGGCATCCGACGGCAAGCGCTTCTGGGTGGACGCTTCCGGCACCCTGCTGAATGCGGACGAGTCGCTGTGGATCTTTGTAGACATCGACGCCCTCAAGCAAGGCGAGCAGGCCGCCACCCACCTGGCCAACCACGATGCACTCACCGGTCTGGCCAATCGCCGGGCGCTGGAAGACACCCTGACCCAGGAGCTGACGTCCGGCCAGATGGTGGCGGTGTGCTTCATGGACCTGGATGGCTTCAAGCAGGTCAACGACACCCAGGGCCACGACGCCGGCGATGAAGTGTTGCGGGTGGTCTCCGCCCGGCTCACGGCCCAGGCCCGCGCGGGCGACTGCGTGGCCCGCCTGGGCGGTGATGAATTCGTGGTGCTGCTCGCCAACCTGCACACCCCCGGGGAGGCGCTTTCGGTGATGCAACGCTGCATGGATGCAGTGCGCCAGCCCATTGCCCTGCACGAGGGCATCATGGCCCAGGTCGGCATCAGCATCGGCATTTCCGTCAGCACCGCAGGCAGTTCCACGGCCACGCTGCTGCAAAGTGCCGACGAAGCCATGTACGCCGCCAAGCATGCCGGCAAGGGCCGCATCGTCCAGCATGCGGACCTGCAGCAGGGCGCCGTCAGCTGACGCCCAGGCCTGCAGCGACTGGAAGAAGCTATAGCCACGCCCTTCGCCCGCCGAAGCTGTGGGCAAAGGACCTTGGCCGTCGCCCGCCCTCTCCGGACCCGGCGGCCCTGGGGGGCTTCAGTGCCTTAGGCCTAGATGCCCAGGAATTGAAATGGCGCCGATGGCTTGAATTGCGACGTGGCATTGCCCGAGAACGTATGGTCCTGATCGGGGCCCAGGTCCAGCTTCAACACCTTGCCGCTTTGCGGACTGAAGTCCAGTTGCTTCAGATCCACCCAGAAGGTATTGGGCGTCAGTGCAGACTCAAAGAAATACAGCTTGCGCTGGTGATCGAACACGGTACGCCAGCGGGTGGAAGAAATATTGGGTTGCCCCGGGGTGCTGATGCCGTAGGGCACCGACGCATTGCGGATCACGCTGAACACGCTGGCCAGGTTCTTGTTCGGAGTCTGGTCCTTGGGAATGGCATTCACATAAAACGATGCACGTGCAAAACGGTCGGCAGCCCGGTTGGTGCCCGGCAGCATGACCGTGCCGCCAATCTGCTGCCAATAGGTGTTCAGCGCCAGTTGCTCTTCAAAAATCGGCGAGTTGGTCATCACCTGGTATGTGCGGCTGTGGTGAATGACCTGCTTGCCCCCGATGTACTCCACGATGGCACTGTCACCACTGGCGTCGGACATGGACAGATGCAGCGTGGTCAGCCGGTTCTCACCCGGCACATTGTCTGTCACGATGGTGAAGGGCTCTTTCTGCAGTGCCGTCACCGCTTCCTGCACCGTCGCAAAATTGTCCAGCACATACTGCGCCCATGCGGCAATCGTCAGCCCGGGCTTGCCACGGCCATCGAATGCGGGGTATTCCGATTCCACCAGCCACAGCAGATTGGCATTGAGACCGGCCTCGTTCACGCCGTCGGTGGTCGAAACATCGTAGCCCGAGGTGATGACGCTGCCGTACTTGGACGTCCAGCGTACAGTGTTGGGCCCTGTTTTGCCATTGCGCTCCGTGCCCCGCGGCAGCACCCAGAGGTTGCTGACAATGTCGTTCTTCCAGTCCATGGAGCGGGCGGTCACCACCTGGCCATTGGCCCCGTGAAACACCAGTCGGGTGCAAGCCCAGGCACTGGACGCGGCAGCAATCCCCGCCATACCGAGCAACAACGCAGCACATTGCGGACGAATGCGTGGCAAGTTCATGTTCATCAAGGCCTCCTGAAGCGCAAACGAAAAGCACAGACGAAAAGCACCAAGCGAAACCGGAACGCAGCGCGCAGGTACAAGCCTTCGCACCCCAGGACAAGGCCTCCTGCTGTGCCCTGCCCGCGGTGCATGGTAGGGCCACAACCGGGTTCATCGCAAACGATTCCCAGCCCTACACTATGCCAAAACGCCGCCCTGTCGGCCCAAGGCCAGCTTGCCAACAGCCCCCGTGGCCCGGTCAGACCAGGGGCTCGGCCAGTCCCTCGGTGGCGATCATGCGCTGCACGGCCGGCCGCGCCAGCATCCGCTGCAGATAGGCACCGAGCAGCGGCCATGTCCGCGCGGGTTGAGCGAAGCCCCGGGTCCAGCGGCACAGCATGAACGCATAGGGGTCCAGCACCGTGTACTGCGCCCCCAGCAGCCAAGGGCCTTCGCTCTGTTGCAACTGCGCTTCCAGCTGTTCGAGCAGGCTGGCGATCTTCGATTCCGCATGGGCCTGCACCTGCCTGGCGCCCGATTCGTTGCCCGCATCCACCCAGCGCTCGGGATAGAAATAGACAATCAACGCGGTCTGCAAGGTGTTGCTCAGCCACACCAGCCACTTGTAGAACGCGGCACGCTCGGGCGTAGCCAGCAGAGGTGCCATGCCGTTTTCAGGGTGGGTATCGGCCAGGTGCAGGCAGATGGCGGCGGTTTCGTACAGCGCCATGCTGCCTTCCACATACACCGGGATCAGACCATTGGGATTCAGGCGCAGATACTCCGCCGATTTGTGGGCATTCGCCCCGCGCTCCACCTTCACCAGTTCAAACGCTTCCCCGATTTCTTCCAGAACGATGTGAGGCGCCATGCTGGCGTTGCTAGGGTAATAGAACAGTTGCTTGGTGGTTGCCATGGTGAAAGTCGGTGGTGTGTGCCGGGGGAACGAGGAAGACGCGGCCGCTTGCACAGCACAGCGGGCGGGGTGGGCACGATGGTATGCGGGAAACCGGTCCAGGCCGTTGCAGCGCAAGGCGCTCCCGGGGCATGGCTGGATACCGGGCAGGCCCCCGCCCGCCGGCCTCAAGCCCCCGGCACCACCGGCAGGACCAGGCCAAACGTGGTCGTTCCACCTTCCGACTGCGCAAACACGGTTCCACCATGCATCTTGGCAATCGCCTTCACGATGGCCAGGCCCAGACCGTGGTTGCGGTCTGCGTTGTAACGTGCGGAATCCGCCCGGTAGAAGCGGTCGAACAGATGGCGCAGGTGCTGGGGGGCGATGTCCGCACCGGTGTTGGCCACGGAGATGACGGCTTCCGTGTGCCCGTGCTGCGCCTGGGTGCCGATCTGGATCACGATGCTCGAGCCGCTGGCGGCATACCGCGTGGCATTGCTCAGCAGGTTCGACAGCGCCCTGCGCATCAGTGGCGCATCGAACTGCAGCTGCGCATCGCCGCGCACTTCCACCGTCAGGTCCGCCTCCAAGGCCACCGCTTCGTAGAACTCCACCACATCGGCGGCCACCGCGGCCAGGCTGAACACCTTGGCCTCCCGGGTGCCCGCCCCCCGGTCTGCCCGGGAGAGAAACAGCATGTCCCCCACCATCGCGGCAATGCGGCGCAGGTCCTCCAGGTTGGACTCCAGCACCTCGCGCATCTCCTCCACCGTGCGGGGCTTGCGCAACACCACCTCGGTGCTGGAAATCAGCGTGGACAGCGGCGTGTTGAGCTCGTGGGCCACGTCGGCATTGAAGGATTCCAGCTGCCGGTACGCGTCTGCCAGCCGGTCCAGCAAGGCATTGAACTGCGTCACGATGGGCAGCAACTCTTGCGGCAGCCCGCTGCCGTCCAGGCGGCGGCCGAAGTCCTTGGCCGACAGCTCGTCGATCTGCGAGACCAGCGACTGGATGGGACGCAGACTGCGGCGCACCAGCAAGCCGCCGAACAGGGACAGCAGCAGCGAGCCCGCAATCATGGAAATGAACAGCGCCCAGGCCAGCGCCCGCAGCAGGGCATCATCGGGACGCCGGTCCATCACCAGCGTGGCAGTCGCTGCCTGCGCATGGTCTGTGGTGCGGGACTGGATGGTGACGGCGAACGTCCGCTGCAGCGTATGCTCCGCCCCCAGGCCAGGAACGCGGCTGTCGAACAGCGTGGCGCCCTGGCTATCCACAATGCGGATGGCATAGTCGGCATGGCCGGCCAGAAAATCGGTCAGCACATGGGCCAGCGATTTATCCCGGTGCTCGACGTCGTCGTCACCCAGTACATGGACCAGCGCCTGCTGCTTCTGGTCCAGCATTTCCTCCTGCCGCGCCGACAGTGTGGTGTCAAACACCAGATACACGGCAATGCTGACCGCCCCCAGCCCCAGCATCGACAGCAAGGCCATCCAGCGTGAAAGCTGCCTGCCGAGGTGCTGCACTCCAGCGGTCTGCTTCATGGCTGGGCTCGGCTCTCCAGCACATAGCCCATGCCCCGCACCGTATGGATGAGCGGCGTCTCGAAGGGCTGGTCCACCTTCATGCGCAGGCGCCGCACCGCCACTTCGACCACATTGGTTTCGCTGTCGAAGTTCATGTCCCAGACCTGCGAGGCCAGCTCCGTGCGGGACAGCACCTCACCCTGGCGGCGCAACAACAGCGCCAGAAGGTTGAACTCCTTGGCCGTCAGGTCCAGCCGCACCCCGGCCCGGACCGCCTTGCGCCGAATCAGGTCGACCTCCAGATCGCCCTCCTTCAGCGCCGTGGGCTCAGGCGCCAGCTGGTAGGCATGCGCCCTGCGCAGCAATACCTGGATCCGCGCCACCAGCTCGGAGAAGGCGAACGGCTTGATCATGTAGTCATCGGCACCGCTTTGCAGGCCGCGCACGCGGTCTTCGACATCCGCACGGGCCGTGAGCATCAGCACCGGCGTCGGCTTGGACTGCCGCAGCGCCGCCAGCACGGCAAAGCCATCAATGCCCGGCAGCATGCCATCCAGAACGATGAGGTCGTAGTCCAGCTCCATCGCCAGATGCAGCCCGTCAATGCCGTTCACTGCGACGTCCACGGTATAGCCCTCTTCGGCCAGACCTTTGCGCAGGTACTCGCCCAGCTTGGCTTCGTCTTCAATCAACAGCAGTCTCATCTAACCCATTTTCCCGGATTTGCACGCCTCCGATTGATTACAAATTTGTCATCTGGCCGACGGCTTGGTGTTCGCTGGCGATTTCTACAGTCTGCGCCATCGCACATGGAAACCCGCAGCCTTACCGGCCGCAGGAAGGCCCGTGTGCGCGACCATTTTCTGGAGAAGCACACATGGCAACCCTGGCCCATGCTCCCGGCGGGGCACGTACGCAGCGCAAGATTTCCCTGGCATGGATCGCATTGGCGCTTGCCAGCGGGGCATCCGCCACGACAAGCGCGACAGACCCGCCCCCGGCCCTGGTGACGCCAGCCCCCAAGCACACGGCGCAAACCGGCACATCCATGACCCTGGCGGATGCCTGGAACAGGGCGCTGGCAGCCAACCCCGGTCTGAAAGCGGCCCGTTTCGGTGCCGCCGCCACCGAAGGCGCTCTGCTGCAAAGCCAGGCCCGCCCCAATCCCGAACTTGCGTTCAGCCAGGAAGACACCCGCTCCGAGACCCGCTCCAGCACGGTCCAGATCAACCAGGTCATCGAGCTGGGGGGCAAACGTGCAGCGCGCATGCGCCTGGCCGAAAGCGAAAAGGCCGCGGCCCATTCCGCCGTGGCGGAAACACAGGCGCAGCTCCGCTACCAGCTGGTCAACGGCTTTAACGAACTGCTGCTCGCCCAGCAGCGCGTGCAGTTCGCGTCGAAGACACACGATCTCGCTGCACAGGCCAGCGACGCAGCCCGCAAACGCGTCCAGGCTGGCAAAGTGCCTCCGCTCGAAGCCAGCCGCGCCCAGGTGGCACAGGCCCATGCTGCCCTGGAACTGCAGCAGGCCAGGTCGTCGGTAGTGGTCGCGCAGCAGAATCTGGCCGCCCTCTGGGGCGGCCGGACGACGGACATCGGCACGGCCATCGGCGACTTCACTGCCACTGCGGAAGCTCCGACAGCCGACCAGCTGGACGCGCTGCTGGACACCGCCCCCGCCATGGTGCAGGCGCGCCACGCGCTGGAGCAGAGCCAGGCCGCCTCCGCCATCGAACGCGCCAGGCGCGTGCAGGACCCGACTGTGAGCCTGGGCGTCAAGCGGGCCAACGAGGTCGGCCGCAACCAGGTGGTGCTGGGCATCAGCATCCCGCTGCCGCTGTTCGACAGCAATGCAGGCAACCAGCTCCAGGCCCTTCGCAAGGTGGACCAGGCCGAACAGAAACTGCAGGAACAGCGCCTGCAGCTGCAGGCCCAGGTGTTCACGGCACACCAGCAACTGATCAGCAGCAACCAGCAACTGTCCTTGCTCCAGAGCCAGGTTCTGCCCACCGCACAGTCTGCCTACGACATCGCCGTGCGTGGCTTCTCCCTGGGCAAGTTCGGCTTTCTCGATGTGCTGGACGCCCAACGCACGCTGATCGAAAGCCAGCGCCAGTTGCTGGATCAGTGGATGGCATCACACAAGGCACGCGCAGAAATAGACCGCCTCCTGGGCACGGAATCCCTGGCCGACACACACACTGGAATCTGAACATGTCCGAACCCAAGCAATTCGACGCATCACTCTCTGCTCCCAAACACTGGATCGCCGTCGCAGCGATTCTGGCCTGTGGCATGGTGGCTGGCGCCCTCATCCTCCGGACTCCGGGCACCCCCACTCCGGCCGCAGCGTCCGGCCACGCGGATGCCGACGCGCACCAGGATGGCGAACACCATGGCCAGCCAGCTGAAAAGCATGGCGACCACCAGGAAGCCGACAAGCACTCCGACGAAGAACACCACGACGCCAAAACCGACACGGCCGACAAGGAGAAGACCGCGTCGGCTGCCAACCCGCATGGGGAGGATGCACACGGCCCTGAAGAAGAGGAAGGCCTGGTCCCGCTCAACGAAGCACAGTCGAAGAAAGCGGGCGTGACCCTGGCCCAGGCCGGTGCAGCCGCCATCCGCAAGGAAGTCCTGCTGCCGGGAGAGATCCGCCTGGATGAAGACCGCACCGCACACGTGGTGCCGCGCGTGGCCGGCATCGTGGCCTCGGTCCATGCCCGGTTGGGTGAACAGGTCGCCAAGGGACAGCTTCTGGCAGTGATCCACAGTGCCACCGTCTCGGACCAGCGCAGCGAACTGCAGACGGCACAGAAACGTCTGGCGCTCGCCCAAAACACATTCCAGCGGGAAAAGCAGCTTTGGGAAGAAAAGATTTCGGCGGAGCAAGACTATCTGCAGGCCCGCCAGGCCCTGCAGGAGGCCGAAATTGCCGTGACCAACACCTCGCAGAAGCTCGCAGCCATGGGCGCGGGTTCCGGCGGATCGGGCGGCTCCAGCCGCTATGAGCTGCGCGCGCCGCTGGCAGGGGTGGTGGTCGAAAAGCACCTGACCGTGGGCGAATCGGTGACGGAAAGCACCGCCTCCTTCACTGTGTCGAACCTCAGCGCCGTCTGGGCGGAGATCAATGTCGCCGCACCGCAGCTGCCCTATGTGAGCGTCGGCGCACCTGTGACGGTGCGGGCCACGGCGTTCGAGTCGGCCGCAGAAGGCAAGATCGCCTATGTCGGCGCACTGATCGGGGAACAGACACGCACGGCCCCTGCCCGCGTGGCGCTGGCCAACCCCCAAGGCGTGTGGCGACCCGGTCTGTTTGTGGAGGTCAAGGTCCTCGCGGATGCCGCACAGGTTCCCGTCGCGGTCGACGCCAAGGCCATCCAGCGCCCGGATGGCAAGGACAACGTGGTCTTCGTTCCTGCGCAGGGGGGCTACAAGGCCCAGCGCGTTCAACTGGGGCGCTCGGACGGGAAGACCACCGAAGTCACCGCCGGCCTGCAGGCCGGACAGGACTACGTCAAGGACGGCTCCTTCCTGCTGAAGGCCGAATTGGGCAAGGCGTCTGCCGAGCACACGCACTGAGCCGGAGTCCCCCATGTTTGAGCGCATCATCCGTTTCGCCATCGAGCAGCGCTGGCTGGTCATCGTGGCCGTGGCCGCCATGGCCATCCTCGGCCTCTTCAACTACCAGCGTCTGTCCATCGACGCCGTGCCGGACATCACCAATGTACAGGTCCAGATCAATACGCAGGCACCAGGCTATTCGCCCCTGGAGACCGAGCAGCGCATCACCTACCCGATAGAAACCGTCATGGCGGGCCTGCCGCAGCTGGAGCAGACCCGTTCGCTGTCGCGCTATGGACTGTCGCAGGTCACCGTGATCTTCAAGGATGGCACCGACATCTACTTTGCCCGCCAGCTGGTCAATGAGCGCATCCAGGAGGCCCGCGAGAAGCTGCCGTCCGGCATCTCCCCCAGCATGGGCCCCATTTCCACGGGCCTGGGCGAGATCTATCTCTGGACCGTGGAAGCCGAAGAAGGCGCCAAAAAGCCGGACGGCACGCCCTACACCCCCATGGACCTGCGCGAGATCCAGGACTGGGTCATCAAACCCCAGCTACGCAACGTGCCCGGTGTCACGGAAATCAACTCGATTGGCGGATTTGCCAAGGAGTACCTGATCGCGCCGCGTCCGGACAAGCTGGCGTCCTATGGCATCTCGATGGACAGGCTGGTCACGGCCCTGCAGAACAACAACACCAACGTTGGCGCGGGCTATATCGAGCGCGAAGGCGAGCAATACCTCATCCGTGCGCCCGGCCAGGTCCAGGGCATCGAGGACCTCCAGCAGGTGATCGTGGGCACGGCCCAGGGCCAGCCGGTGCGCATCCGGGATCTGGCCGATGTCGAACTGGGACGCGAACTGCGCACCGGCGCCGCCACCGACAACGGCCGCGAAGTCGTGCTGGGCACGGTGTTCATGCTGATTGGCGAGAACAGCCGCGTGGTCTCCAAGGCGGTGGACGCACGCATGGATTCCGTCCGCAAGAGCATGCCCGAGGGGGTGAAGATCGTGACGGTCTACGACCGCACCACCTTGGTGGAAAAAGCCATTGCCACCGTGAAGAAGAACCTGGTGGAAGGCGCCGCACTGGTCGTGGTGGTGCTGTTCCTGTTCCTCGGCAACATCCGCGCGGCCCTGATCACGGCCCTCATCATTCCGCTGTCCATGCTGTTCACCTTCACCGGAATGGTGCAGTACCGCATCAGCGCCAACCTGATGAGCCTGGGCGCCTTGGACTTCGGCATCATCATCGACGGCGCGGTGGTGATCGTGGAGAACTGCGTGCGTCGCCTGGCCCATGCGCAGGAGTTCAAGGGGCGCTTGCTCACCCGCAGTGAACGCTTTCACGAAGTGTTTGCCGCCGCCAGGGAATCCCGCAGGCCTTTGCTGTTCGGGCAGCTCATCATCATGGTGGTGTATCTGCCGATCTTTGCGTTGACGGGAGTGGAGGGCAAGATGTTCCACCCCATGGCGCTCACGGTGGTGCTGGCCCTTGCCGGCGCCATGCTGCTGTCCATCACCTTCATCCCTGCGGCCATTGCGCTGTGCATCGGCAAACGCGTCGCGGAGAAGGAGAACCGCCTCATGGTCTGGGCCCGCCAAGGCTATGAACCGCTGCTCACCCGGGTGATGCGCATCCCCGTGGTGGTCATGGCGGCAGCTGTCGTGGCCGTCGTGCTCAGCCTGCTGCTCGCCTCACGCATGGGCAGCGAATTCGCCCCCAACCTCAACGAAGGGGACTTTGCGATCCAGGCCTTGCGTGTGCCCGGCACCAGCCTCACGCAATCGCTGGAGATGCAGATGCAGCTGGAAAGCACCCTCAAGGAGTCTTTCCCGGAAATCGAGCGCGTGTTCGCGCGCACCGGCACCGCGGAAATTGCCTCGGACCCCATGCCGCCGAACATCTCGGACGGCTACATCATGCTCAAGCCCCGGGAACAATGGCCCGATCCGCAACGCAGCCGCGAAGACCTGCTGGCCGCCGTGCAGAAGGTGGTGGAGGCCATTCCGGGCAGCAACTACGAATTCTCCCAGCCGATTCAGCTGCGCTTCAACGAACTCATCTCGGGTGTGCGCAGCGACGTGGCCGTCAAGGTCTTCGGTGACGACACCCAGGTGCTGGAGCGCACGGCACAGGCCATTGCTGCCATGCTGCAGAAGGTGCCCGGCGCCTCGGAAGTCAAGGTCGAGCAGACCACCGGACTGCCCATGCTCACTGTGCAGGTCGATCGCGAGAAGGCATCGCGCTATGGCTTGAACATGGGGGATGTGCAACAGACCATTGCCACCGCCATCGGCGGACAGGAGGCCGGCACCGTGTTCGAAGGCGACCGCCGCTTCGACATCCAGGTGCGCCTGCCGGAATCGGTGCGCAGCGACCTTGCGGCGCTGGAACGCCTTCCCATCGCCTTGCCTGCACAGGCGGACAGCAAGACAGGCTTTGTCCCTCTTTCCACCGTCGCCACGTTTGATCTGTCTCCCGGGCCGAACCAGGTCAGCCGCGAGGATGGCAAGCGCCGCATCGTCGTCAGTGCCAATGTGCGTGGTCGCGATATCGGCTCCTTCGTGGAGCAGGCGCAGCGTGAGCTGGACGCCATCCCCATGCCCAGCGGCTACTGGACACGCTGGGGCGGTACGTTCGAGAACATGCAGTCGGCGCAGCAGCGGCTGCAGATCGTGGTGCCCCTGGCCCTGCTGATGGTATTCACCTTGCTGTTCGCCATGTTCGGCAATGTGCGCGACGGGCTCATCGTGTTCACGGGGATTCCCTTCGCACTGACCGGGGGCATCCTGGCCTTGTGGCTGCGGGACATCCCGCTCTCCATCTCTGCAGCCATCGGCTTCATCGCACTGTCGGGCGTCGCGGTGCTGAACGGGTTGGTGATGATCTCGTCCATCCGGGCACTGCGCGAAACCGGCATGGCCGTCCCCGCAGCGGTACATGCGGGCGCACTCTCGCGCCTGCGCCCGGTGCTGATGACCGCCCTGGTGGCCTCTCTGGGTTTTGTCCCCATGGCCATCGCGACCGGGACCGGCGCCGAGGTGCAGCGCCCGCTCGCCACGGTGGTGATCGGCGGCATTCTGTCCTCGACGGTACTGACTCTGCTGGTGCTTCCGCTGCTCTACCGCCTGGTCCACCGGCACGACCCGTCCGAGGAGGAATTGCCGCAGACGGCACCCTCCTCCCGACCGTCCGTGTCCTGACCGGACCGGACTGACCCCAAAGCCATGGCCTACCCGCCATGGCTTTGCTGTTTCCGCACGCCGCCCAGAGCGTTCATTGCCGCAATGTCATCTTCCTGTGTGCCTTCCGTCAGCGTGTGCTTTTCACAATGAAACCCTCTCGAAAGCCATGGTGCAAGCCATCGCTTCGAGGTGATTGCAACCTGACTGAAAGGCACACCTTCATGCACACCACACGCACTCCCATTCTCCTGTCCATGGCATTCGCCACCCTGTCACTGGCCGCCGTCAACACTGCTTTTGCCAGCAGCTACATCCACCCGAAAAATTCGGAGACGGGATATGTGGTGTACCCCGACCATTTCCGCAGCGACAAGACACGGGCCCAGGTCCAGGCGGAAACGGCCGAGTTCCTGAAGAATGGCGGCACCAATGTATTCCGCAACAGCAACTACCCGCTGGTCGACAGCTCGCCGTCGCAGCAGTCGTCGAACAAGACACGCCAGCAGGTACTGGACGAGCTGCTGAACGAGACCCCGGAACAGCGCAAAGCCCGCCGCGAGATGTACCGGGGCTGAGGCCCTGAAGACAAGGTGGTTGGACCAACCACCTTGGGGGTCCTACACCTGCACCACGGCCTGCAAACCGGCCTGCAAATCGCCCTATTTTTCCCTCCGGCCCCTGCGGAACCACCGCTGCTGCAGCTCGAACAGCAGCTCACTGGCCAGGGCCAGCACCGCTGCGGGCACGGCGCCGGCCAGCATCAGCGCGCTGTCGTTCAGTGCCAGGCCGGTGACAATGCGCTCGCCCAGGCCGCCGGCACCGATGAATGCGGCGATGGTGGCCGTGCCGATGGCGATGGCACAGGCGGTGCGCAGGCCTGCAACCACCATGGGCAGGGCAATCGGCAGCTCCACCCAACGCATGCGCTGTGCAGGCGTCATGCCCAGGGCAGACCCCGCCAACCGCAGGCCGGGCGATACTTCGGCCAGTCCGGCGCAGGTGTTGCTCAGGATCGGCAGGATGGAATAGGCCGTCAGCGCCAGCAGCGCCGGCACCCGTCCGATCACCCCCAGCAGGGCGATCAGCACGGCCAGCAGCGCCAGCGACGGGATGGTCTGCACCACGCCCGACAGTCCCAGGGCCAGCGCCCGCAGCCGGGCATGCGGAAACAGCAGCACACCGGCAGGCACCGCAATCAGGGCCGCCGCCCCAACCGAAAGCAGCACCAGCAGCAGATGCTGGCCGGTCAGGGTCCACAGATCGTCCGCCCACAGGCGCTGCCAGAACCGCTGCAGCAGGCCGGGGGATGCTGCGCCGGGCACTGCAGACGCCGCGGCGCCGCTGGCAGCCGCCCTTCCCCCCTCTTCCCCGCTGACTGCGGCCTTTTCTGTGCCGCCCGCGGCTGCGGCCGCGCCTTGCGGCGCCTGCGCGCCGGCCAGAAACTGGCGTGCAATCACGTCAAACGGCAGGGATTGCAGCTCGGCCTGGGCATTCATGCGGACCATCTGCGCTTCGCTAATGCGGCCTTGCAGCGTCTGCAGTGCGGCCCAGGCGTCAGGCTGCTGGCGGTGAAAATCCTTGCGGAACAGCAGCACCGCGTCGTAACGTGGGAAGTACTGCCGATCGTCCTCCAGCACCAGCAGGCCCAGCGCGTCGATCTTGGCATCGGTGGTGTAGATGTCCATCACATCGATCTGCCCCTGGGCCAACACCCCATAGGCCAGGCCATGGTCCAGCCCCGTGGGCCGGGCGCGCAGCTGGTAGCGGGCTGCCAGCCCTTGCCAGCCGTCAGCCCGGCCCAGGAATTCATTGGACAGGCCGAAGCGCAACTCCGGGTGGCGGGCCAGGTCGCTGAGCGTGCGAATGCCCAGCTGCTCTGCCTGGGCACGGCGCATGGCCAGCGCATACCCGTCGTTGAAACCCAGTGACACCCCCACGTCCAGCCCCAGCGGCGCCAGGGCAAGCTGCAGATCGGCCAGCGAGGTATGGGACGGGTCCTTGACGATCTCCTGCGCAATCGTGCCCGTGTATTCCGCATACACATCGATCTGGCCCGAACGCAGCGCCTCATACACGATAGCGGTGTTGCCCAGACCCTGCCGCACCTGTACCGCCGTACCGCTGGCCTGCACAGTCTGCGCCATGATCTGGGCCAGGATGTAAGACTCCGTGAAGCGCTTGGAACCCACGCGCAACTCCGCTGCCTGGGCGCCAGCCACGCCCCAGACCCACAGCCAACACAAGAGCAGGCAGGCAGCCACCCGGCGGTGAACGATCGTCATGCGGGCCATGATAGCAACGGCACGCCAGCCACCCCGGGCCCGGAACGGCAGCGCCAACCCGCCCAACACGCCCACCCCAGCATTCCGCGCGCCAGCAGGCACCCTGGCGGCGGACGGCAGGCAACGGACCAACGGCGCGCAGTGGGCCACTGCTAGCGGTCGCGCAAAGGCCTTAACGCGGTAAGGCAACAGGCGGAGCACGAACGGTACGGCCGCCCTTCCCCAGATCGACAGTCGGCCATGCAACTGCCTCCCAGTGGAGTGCCTGATCACTTGGAAATGCCCAAGAATCGAAAAAATCGCGACCCTGGCGGGCCAGGCGTGGCAAGCAAGGCCTGCGCATTTTTCATCTGGAGGCGTTCGACATGGCTGGTTTCCTGGGCAACTTCAAAATTGGCGCCCGCCTGAGTGCGGGATTTGCCATCATCTTGCTGCTGCTATGCAGCATGGGGGCCGCGGCCTATTTCCAGGCTTCCAGGATCTATGACGGTACCGAAGAGATTGCAGAAAACTGGCTGCCCAGCGTGCAAACGCTGGGCGACGCGCGCGCGCTGGCCAACAGCGCCCGCCGCGCCTCCCTGCGCTCGGTGCTGGAAGTGACGCCCGAAGGCAAACGTACCCAGCGGGCCTTGCACGACGAAGCCATCGCCAAGATGGACACCACCATGCTGGCCTATGACAAGCTGGTCTCCTCCCCCGAAGAGCAAGAGCTGAACCTGAAGATCAAGGCCGCATGGGCCGCCTACCTGACGGTCGACAAGCGACTGCTGGAACTGGCCGAGGCCGGCGAGGAGCGCTTTGCCGATGCCCGCGCCCTGTCCGTCGGGGAATCGGCCAAGGCGTTTGCAACGGCCACCGACCTCATCTCCGGCAGTGTCGAGCTCAACCGCGCAGGCGCTGCCGCCGCGCGGACGGATGCGCAACACACCTACCAGCAAGCCATTCTGGTGGCCGGCGTGCTGGTGCTGTCGGCCCTGGCACTGGGCGTGTGGATTGCCATCGCTCTCACGCGCTCCATCACCAGCCCGCTGGGCCAGGCCGTGGCCGCAGCGAACCGCGTGGCCAGCGGCGACCTCAGCACCCAGATCGATGTGGGCCGCAAGGACGAAATGGGTCTGCTGCTGGGGGCATTGCAGCGCATGCAGCACAGCCTGGTTCAGACCGTTTCCACGGTGCGCAGCAATGCCCAGGGCGTGGCTTCGGCCAGCGCGCAGATTGCCGCCGGCAACCACGATCTCTCGGGCCGCACGGAGGAGCAGGCCAGCGCACTGGAAGAAACGGCCGCTTCCATGGAAGAGCTCAGCTCCACCGTGCGCCAGAACGCCGACAACGCCCGCCAGGCCAACCAGATGGCGGTCAACGCCTCCACCGTGGCAGCCCAGGGCGGCGAGATCGTGGCCGAAGTGGTGGAGACCATGAAGAGCATCAACGACAGCAGCCACAAGATCTCCGACATCATTGGCGTGATTGACGGCATTGCCTTCCAGACCAATATCCTGGCGTTGAACGCTGCCGTCGAAGCCGCCCGCGCCGGAGAGCAAGGCCGGGGCTTTGCCGTGGTCGCCGGCGAAGTCCGTGCACTGGCCGGCCGCAGCGCCGACGCAGCCAAGCAGATCAAGCAGCTGATCGGCACCAGCGTGGAACGCGTGGGCCAGGGCACCCTGCTGGTGGACCGAGCCGGCACCACCATGAACGAGGTGGTGGCCGCCATCCGCCGGGTGACCGACATCATGGGCGAAATCAGCGCCGCCAGCACCGAACAAAGCCAGGGCGTGGCCCAGGTGGGTGAAGCCGTGACCCAGATGGACCAGACCACCCAGCAAAACGCTGCCCTGGTGGAGGAGATGGCCGCCGCCGCCAGCAGCCTGAACACCCAGGCCCAGTCGTTGGTGGAAACCGTGGCGGTGTTCAAGCTGTCTGCTTACGAGCAGCCTAGCCCGGCGGCCATGGCGACGCCCGTGGCCCACACCCAGCCAGCAAGTCCATCCACCGTCCCGGACAAGTCCGCCACGCCGTCCGTCCGTCCCTTCTCCCGCCCCGCACAGTCGGGCTCCGGCACACCGGCTGCACCGGCCCTGCGCCGCCCCATCTCTGGTGCATCTGGCGCATCGGGGGCAGCCAGCGCGGCCGCCCCCAAGCCCGCTACCGTGGGCCAGGACATAGACGATTGGGAGAGTTTCTAAGCATGAGTAGCTGCGGCTCCGGTGATTTGGATGCACCGCATCACCGCATCCACCACTACGCCATAAAAAAGGGCTTCCTGCGAAGCCCTTTTTCTTTGCACAAAACTCACGCAGCCCTTACTGCACCTGCAGATCCCGCCGTGCCGCACATAGCTCGGGCAGGTAACGCCGGGCGACACGCTGCGCCTCGGCGGCCAGCAGCGACGGCAGGCCGGGTTGCGCCGCCAGGGTCTGCCAGGCCTGGGCGGCTTGCTGGCCGGCTGCAGCCTGTGCTTCCAGGCTGTGGGCGGCACCCCACTGGGCCGTGCGGCGCAATGCCAGTTCAGCCCTGCGTTCGGTACGGCGCAACTGCGGGGTGACCAGAATGGTGCAGCGCCGCCATTGCTGCAGTTGCAGCATGGTGCTCTGGGTGGCGCGCAGGGCCAGGCCCAGCTCCGGCAAGGTGGCGCGGCGCGGGTGCTGGGTCTTGTCGGCCCAGCGCACCAGGCGCAGCAGGCGGTGGTGCAATTGCGCCTGCCAGAAGCCGGTGGGCGCCACGGCCATGCTGGCCGGCAAACTGGGCAGCAAACCGGGCTTGCCCTCTTCAACCATACGCTGGGCCAGCGCAGGCACTTCGGCCACCATCATCTGCGCCAGCGTGCGCATGCGGCGCTGGGCATTGGTGGGGTAGATGCAGCGATAGACCAGCCAGGCCAACGCCGGGCCGGACACCACGGCCAGCGCCATGGTTGCGCTCTTGCCCATGTCCTGTGTATACGGAAAGACCGGCGCCAGCAGGATCAGCATGGCCATATTGGTGTCCATGGCACCGGCGGCGGTGCGCTTGTGGGCAAACACCAGCCCGCCCAGCAGGGCAAAAGGCAGCAGCATCCACACCATCTGCCAGCCGGACTGTGCCCAGGGCCACACCAGCCACTGGCACAGCAGGGCCAGCGCTGCACCTATCAGTTGACCGCGCAGCACAAAGGCCATGGTGCGGTTCGGGTTCTCGAAGGCCGAGAACACCAGCAGCATCACCGACAGGCCCAGCATGCCAAAGGCAATCAGGCTCCAGCCCGTCCAGGCCCACAGCAGGCCGAAAAACAGCAAGGTGCCGCCTGCGCGGATCGCGGCTTCGCGGGCGCCCACCCAGTCGCGGTGCAGTGGCAAGGGATCGACCCGGCGGTCGACCCATGCCGTGCCCGCACGGGCAGGTCCGCCCAGGTCCAGCTGCTCGGCACGCACGGCGCGGCGCATCTCCTGCATCAGCAGGTACAAGGCGTTCAGCCCGTGTTGCACCGCATGGCCGTCTGCCTGGATACGCTCTACCAGCGCTTCACAAGCGGCAATCGCCTGACGCAGTGCAGCATCCACCGGGTGTGCGGCCGCGCTGTCGGCCGCCGGCGCCTGGCGCAGCACCTGGGCCAAAGCCTGTAGTGCATCGGCCAGGGCCGCAGGCGAAGCGCCAGCGTCGTCAGGTATCGCGGCAAAGGCCCACACCGGGTCCAGGGCGTCGGTCACAGCCGTGCTGTCCTGCGCCGTCTGCCCCAGGTGGTAGACCAGCTCCAGCGCCTGGTGCTGCTGCCAGTGCATGGCCTTGCTGGTGTTGCGCGCGGTGCGCGATCCTTCGGGGTAAAGCTCCAGCAACTCCTCCACCTCGGCCAGACGCACCAGCAGGCTGGCATTGTCCAGCCCTGGCGCGGCGCTGTGGCCACGCAACCGGGCCACGCAGGCGTCCAGCACGGCGGCCAGGGCCTGGCGACTCTGGGCGATCAGAACCGCCGCCTTGCGCCGGGGAGCAAAACACCAGGAGATGCACAGCGCGGCGAGCACGCCGGTCACCACCGTGAGCATGCGGTCCCAGGCGAACGGCCAGACCTCTTCGGCCCCGCCGTGGTGCAGCAGCACCACCATGGCGGCCGAATAGCCCGCCAACATGCAGCCATAGACCATATAGCCCCGCTGCAGATTGCCCAGAAAAGCGCACAGCCCTCCCCACAAGGCCAGCCCCACGGCCAGCACCCAGAGCGAGCCCTGCGCCATCAGCACCAGCGCCACGGCAAAGGCCACACCGACCACGGAGCCCGCAAAGCGGTAGATGCCGCGCGACAGCAGATGCTCGCGCATGGGCTGGCTGGACGCCCAGGCCGACATGGCCGCCCAGTGCGGGTGCTCCAGCCCCAGGGCATAGGCCACGGCCAGCGCCACAAAACCGGCCAGTGCCGTGCGCAAGGCAAACACCAGGGTGGGCAGGTGGAAACCGCAGGCCGCCAGGCCGCGCTGCAACCTGGATGTGTGAGCGTCCTGCACCATCACCGCCCCCGCTCCATCGTGGGCTCGGTGTCGTCCGCATCCTCCACCGCATCGCCCAGCTCCTGCGCCATGCGCTGCTGTAGCTGCAGCATGCCCTGCAGCAGCAGTTGCGAGGTAGCCGCATCCATGCCGTCCAGCAGACGTCCTTCCACCTGCACCAGCTTGGCGCGCACATCGGCCACGGCGGCGTTTCCGGACTCGGTCACCTGCAGCAGCTTGCTGCGGCGGTCGTGCGCATCGGTTTCGCGGCGCACCAGGCCCCGGTTTTCCAGCAGATCGACCACCCGCACCAGGGTAGAGCTGTCCAGACCCACGCGCTGCGCCAGGGCCTTGAGGCTGATGCCTTGCGCTGCGGCATGCAGGTGAAACAGCGGCGCCCAGGTGGCGTCGGTCAGCCCCAGCTCGGCCAGGCGCAGGTGGACCACACGGCGCCACTGGCGGCCCAGGCTCATCAGCGTGTAGCCGAACAACGGTGCTTCAGCATGGTTCGATGGGAGCGTATGGCCCACCTTGGTGGACTGGGTCGAACCCACCACAGGCGGCATGGGCGCCGACTTTTTGACGGCACGGGGACGAGGGCTGGCAGTGGAGCGTGGCATCAATGCTTTGTAGATTAAATAATTTGCAATTCAAACCATTTTATCTAGCAATCAATCCCGCACTGCCTACAGGGTGCCTGCAGCGCCCTCTCCTAAGCTCTGTCTACCGGCCACGCCCTTGGGCGGAGCACAACCCGCCTTGGCTTTGCGCTCCACGCTGCGGCCAGCCGGCCCCAAATCAAAAGGGTTAACCCTTGGTTTTGTACGTTCCGCGCCATGCTGCTGTCGTGTATCGGACAACTTCATCCGTTTGTGGCCTGCTGATCCAAATCAGACCTCGTCCCTGACGCGACAATGGGGCTGTTTTCAGTCACAGAAACGACAGGCCATGGACGACCCGATTCTTACTATCGAAGAAAGAGAAGCGATCAACTCAGGACGCTGGTTTTCATCCCTATCCCCGTCATTACGGCACGACATACTTCGATGCGCATACGTCAAACGTTTCAAGGATGGAGCACTCATCTGCGCCCGCGGCGAGCCGCCCGAGGAATGGATTGCCTGCGCCAAGGGGGCGGTGCGCGTGAGTTCGACCTCCATCACGGGCAAGCAGATCACGCTGACCTATGTGGAACCGGGCATCTGGTTTGGGGATGTGTCGATTTTCGACGGGGACCGGCGCACGCACGATGTGTACGCCCATGGCGCGACCACGCTGGTGTGTGTGGCCAAGGCAGATTTCAAGCGCATTCTGGCCTCGCATGTGGAGTTCTACGAAGCCATGCTGTGGCTGCAGGCGCGGCGCATTCGCCAGCTGTACGGCCTGGTCGAGGACTTGAACACCCTGCCCTTGCGTGCCAGGCTGGCCAAACAGCTGCTGCATCTGGCACGCAGCTATGGCATTCCCAGCCTGTCGGACAACCAGGAAATCCGCATCGGACTGCAGCTGGCCCAGGAAGAGCTGGCCCAGCTGCTCGGAGCATCGCGCCAGCGTGTGAACCAGGAACTCAAAGGCATGGAGCGCGAGGGGAGCATCCGCATCGAACCAGGTGGGCTGGTGGTGCGGGACCGCAATGCGCTTCTGCGCATTGCGGAAACCGACCTGTAAGGACTTATGAGCAAATTTGACCACTTTGTAGGAACCAAGCCCGTCTCGGACACCCACGCATTCGACATGGCGGCCCTCACCGCCTGGATGCAGCAGCATGTGGAAGGCTTTGCCGGCCCGCTGCAAGCGGAAATGTTCAAGGGCGGACAGTCCAATCCCACCTACAAGCTGGTCACGCCGGGGCGCAGCTATGTGATGCGCTCCAAGCCCGGCCCGGTGGCCAAGCTGCTGCCGTCGGCCCACGCCATCGAGCGTGAATTCAAGGTCATGCACGGCCTGGCGGGCACCCAGGTGCCTGTACCCCACATGTATGCCCTGTGTGAGGATGAATCCGTCATCGGCCGCGCCTTCTACATCATGGAATTCAAGGAAGGCCGCGTGCTGTGGGACCAGTCGCTGCCGGAAATGACACCCACCCAGCGCGGCGCCTACTACGATGAACTCAACCGCGTGATCGCGGCGCTGCACACCGTGGACTTTGCCGCCCAGGGCCTGGCGGACTACGGCAAGAGCGGCAACTATTTCGAGCGCCAGATCGGCCGCTGGAGCAAGCAGTACGTGGCCTCCATCACCCAGCCCATCCCCGAGATGGACAAGCTGATGGCCTGGCTGCCCGCCAACCTGCCTGACAGCGCCAGGGACGAGAGCAAGGTCTCCATCGTCCACGGCGACTATCGCCTGGACAACGTGATGTTTCACGCCACCGAGCCCCGCGCCGTGGCCGTGCTGGACTGGGAGCTGTCCACACTGGGCCATCCCCTGGCCGACTTCAGCTACCACTGCATGGCCTGGCACATCCCCAGCACGCTGGGCCGTGGCATCGGCGGGCTGGATCTGGCCGCACTGGGCATCCCTTCCGAAGCCGAATACCAGCGCCGCTATTGCGAGCGCACCGGCTTGGCCACACCCGAACAGCTGCAGGCCGACTGGAACTTCTACCTCGCCTACAACATGTTCCGTATCGCTGCCATCCTGCAAGGCATTGCCAAGCGGGTGGAAGCCGGCACCGCATCCAGCGCCCAGGCCAAGGCCTCGGGCGACACGGCCCGCCCCATGGCGGAGCTGGCCTGGTCCTACGCCCAGAAACACCGGGCTTAATCCGTTCCGCCTGGCAACAGACGGTTTTCCCATCCCCCCACTGTGCAAAACGGCATGCGGCTGCCGGGGGCAGCGCGCGCCCATGTGCGCCCACCACCCTCAAGGAGACACCATGGACTTCGACTACTCCCCCAAAACCAAGGAGCTGCAAGCGCGCCTGCAACGCTTCATGGATGAATACATCTATCCAAATGAAGCCACCTACTGGAGCGAGCTGGAAGCCAACACCCAGGCCGGCAAGCGCTGGAGCCACCTGCACTTCCTGGACGCCCTCAAGGACAAGGCCAAGGAACAAGGCCTGTGGAACCTGTTCCTGCCCAAGGACACGGCCGAGATCGCCGGCGTGGACGGCGCCGGCCTGACCAACCAGGAATACGCCCCCCTGGCCGAAATCATGGGCCGCGTGGGCTGGGCCTCCGAAGTGTTCAACTGCGCTGCGCCCGACACCGGCAACATGGAAACCATTGCCCGCTACGGCAGCAAGGAACACCATGAGCGCTGGCTCAAGCCCCTGCTCAACGGCGACATCCGTTCCGCGTTTGCCATGACCGAGCCGGAAGTGGCCTCGTCCGATGCCACCAACATCTGCACCCGCATCGAACGCCAGGGCGACGAATACATCATCAACGGCCACAAGTGGTGGATCTCCGGCGCAGGCGACCCCCGCTGCGCCGTCTACATCACCATGGGCAAGTCCGACCCCGAGGCACCCAAGCACTCGCAGCAGAGCATGGTTCTGGTGGCCGCCGACACCCCCGGCGTGCGCGTGGTACGCCCGCTGTCCGTGATGGGCTATGACGATGCACCCCACGGCCACATGGAGATGTATTTCGAGAACGTGCGCGTGCCCGCCAGCAACATTCTGCTGGGCGAAGGCCGCGGCTTCGAGATCGCCCAGGGTCGCCTCGGCCCCGGCCGCATCCACCACTGCATGCGCCTGATCGGCAAGGCCGAGCGCGCCCTGGAACTGATGTGCAAGCGCGCCAGCAGCCGCGTGGCCTTCGGCAAGACCATCGCCCAGCAGACCGTCACCCAGGAACGCATTGCCGAGGCGCGCTGCCGCATCGACATGGCCCGTCTGCTGACGCTCAAGGCCGCGTGGATGATGGACACCGTGGGCAACAAGGTAGCCCGCACCGAAATCGCCATGATCAAGGTGGTGGCGCCCAAGCTGGCCTGCGACGTGATCGACTGGGCCATCCAGGTGCACGGCGGCGGCGGCATGAGCCAGGACTTCCCGCTGGCCTTTGACTACGCCCACGCACGCACGCTGCGCTTTGCCGACGGCCCGGACGAAGTCCACCGCAACGCCATTGCCAAGTGGGAGCTGGGCAAGTACGGCACCTATGGCAAAAACGCCGACGTGCCCATCACCCGCGGCAGCTGATCACCACTGACAGGCGTGCCATGCGCCTTGCCCCTGCACTTGTCCGCCCGTGTGCGGGGCTGGCCCTGGAACATCGCGTTCCGGGGCCTTTTTTATGGCCTGCACACGCAAGCTGCATGTGTGCAGATGCCGCCACGCCCGAAGCACACGGGCAGCCTGGTCTGCCACAGCAACACTCCCAGGGCACGTGGTGTTCTCCGGAAGTTGGGCACTTGAAGGCATCAAACAGAGCAAACGGGGCAATCGCCCATTGATAGACCATTTTTACCAAATGGTCATAACCTTTAGGCATGGGTGACTGTGGCGCCGCAGCCTCAGCAACCATCAGCGCCACTGATGGCGTAGTTTCCACATTTGGTGGACCAAAAACAATCAAATCAAAGAGTTGCACCCAAGCACCTTCACCTCGCCATCATCAGACTTGATAGCAAGCACCCTCGGCACCATGCAACAAAGTGGCCGCCTACAAACAAACCTTTACAAAGCTGGCACCCCCCTAGAATCAGCCCGACCACACACGCTTTTGTGGTGCGGTCATGGCGGCGTCCCCCCATGCCTGCGTTGGCATTCCAGTTTCTAACAAAGCTTCGCGCACTCTCAGCGGCCCCGTGCTGCAACCCCCACCATGCAGTTTTTTCATAACCTCAAGCTCTCCAGCAAACTGTTGCTGTCTTTTGCTGCGATTTTGGTGCTGACCGCACTGATCGGCCTGCTGTCGATCGTGCAGCTCGACCGCGTCAACCAGACCGGCACGGATCTGGCCCGCCAGTGGCTGCCGGCCACCCGCACGGCCATGGAGGTCAAATACCAGCTGCAGCGCTATCGTTCGCAGGAACAGCAGCATGTGCTCAGCGCCTCCCCCGAAGAAGCTGCCACCTACGAGCAGACCATGCCCAAGCTGTGGGACGGTCTGCAACAGAACGTGGAGCTGCTGAACAAGTTTCTGAACACCGATGACGACAAGCGCCTGCACGCCGAAATCGTGCAGGCCATGGGCCAGTACAACCAGGTGCATGACAAGGCAATACGTTTGTCGCGCGAACAGCAGACAGCCGAAGCCACGGCCCTGTTGCGTGGTGAAGCGCTGACCATCAGCCGCAGCATCAACAGCAAGGTCGATGTCCTGTTCGAACACATCAATACCGGTGCCGACACCGCCGACAAGCTGGGTGACGAGATCTACACCGCATCCCGCAACCTGATCTGGGCCATCGTGGCCATCAGCATGGCCGCTGGCCTGGCGCTGGCCATCTTCATTGCCCGTCTGATTTCGCGCCCCCTGAACCACGCCGTGGAACTGGCCCAGGCCGTGGCTGGCGGTGACCTGAGCCGCCGCATCGAAGCCACCTCCACCGACGAAACCGGCCAGCTGCTGCAAGCCCTCAAGCAGATGAACGACAGCCTGGTACAGATCGTGGCCCAGATCCACCAGGGCAGCGATTCCATCGCCACCGCCACCCAGCAGATCGCCACGGGCAACCAGGATCTGTCCTCGCGCACGGAACAGCAGGCCAGCTCGCTGGAAGAGACTGCAGCCTCGCTGGAAGAGCTGACCTCCACCGTCAAGCAGAACGCCGCCAATGCCCGCCAGGCCAACCAGTTGGCGGCCAGTGCGTCGCAGGTGGCGCAACGCGGCGGTGCCGTGGTCAACCAGGTGGTGGACACCATGACCGCCATCAACACCTCGTCGCGCAAGATCGTCGACATCATTGGCGTGATCGATGGCATCGCCTTCCAGACCAACATCCTGGCACTGAACGCCGCCGTGGAAGCTGCCCGCGCCGGAGAACAGGGCCGTGGCTTCGCCGTGGTGGCGGGTGAAGTCCGCACCCTGGCCCAGCGCAGCGCCGAAGCAGCCAAGGAAATCAAGCACCTGATCGATGACTCGGTCGGCAAGGTGGAAGAAGGCAACTCCCAGGTCGCATCGGCCGGGCAGACCATGAGCGAGATCGTCGACAGCGTCAAGCGCGTGACCGACATCATGGGCGAGATCACCGCTGCCAGCGACGAACAGACCTCGGGCATCGAGCAGATCAACCAGGCCGTCGCCCAGATGGACCAGGTCACCCAGCAAAACGCGGCCCTGGTGGAAGAGTCCGCTGCCGCCGCCAGCTCCCTGCAGGAGCAGGCCCAGCAACTGAGCCAGACCGTGCGCGTATTCAAGCTGGCCAACGGCCCTGCAGCCCTGGATCTGGCAGCGACACGCCCCACACCCGCTGCGCCCCGCACTACTGCCACCATAGCCGCCCCACGGCCTGTCGCCAAGACCCCCGCCAAGAGCGTGGCCGCAGCGCCCCGCCCTGCCCTGGCACCGGCCGCCCCACGCCGCCCGGCGGCTGCGGCATCTACCGCCCAGCATGAGGGCGAGTGGGAAGCTTTCTAAGCTTCTAAGGACCGCCAAAGCACAGCCTGCCGCTGTGCGCCCCATGCACACAGGCCCTGCGGGGCCTGTTGTCGTTCCTGCGGCCGTTTTGCTGCCCTGTCGCGGCGGCAAATCCATGTATCGCGCATTCTTGTGGGGCCGTCTTGCAGCAGCAGGGAGTGCACCATGCGAAAATCACGCTTTTAAGGCGCCGCTTGCGCCTGCCACTCTACAAACAGAACAGGAATTGACCATGGAAGCAGAACGCATCAACCAAATCGGCGCCGCCCTCGAAGACCTGTCCGCCCGGACAGAGGACCTTCGGAGGTATCTTTGACTACGATGCCAAGTTTGAACGCCTGCGCACGGTAAACGCCTCGCTCGAGGACCCCGCGGTCTGGAACGACCCCAAGAAGGCCCAGGAGCTGGGCAAGGAAAAGAAGTCGCTCGACTCCGTCGTGCTGACCCTGCAGAAGCTCACCACCGAGCTGGTCGACAATTCCGAGCTCTACGAAATGAGCCGGGAAGAAGGCGATGAAGCCGGTCTGGAAACCATCGAGGCCGAGACCGCCAAGCTGCGCCCGCTGATCGAAGAGCTGGAATTCCGCCGCATGTTCAGCCAGGAAGCCGATCCGCTGAACTGCTTCGTCGACATCCAGGCCGGCGCCGGTGGTACCGAAGCCTGCGACTGGGCCAGCATGCTGCTGCGCCAGTACCTGAAGTACGCCGAACGCAAGGGCTTCAAGGCCACGGTGGAAGAAGAAACGCCCGGCGACGTGGCGGGCATCAAGAGTGCCACCATCAAGATCGAAGGCGAATACGCCTTTGGCCTGCTGCGCACCGAAACCGGCGTGCACCGCCTGGTGCGCAAGTCGCCGTTTGACTCGTCCGGCGGTCGCCACACCTCGTTCGCCTCGCTGTTCGTCTACCCCGAGATTGATGACTCCATCGAGATCAACATCAACCCGGCCGACGTGCGCACCGACACCTACCGCGCATCGGGCGCTGGTGGTCAGCACATCAACAAGACCGACTCGGCGGTGCGCCTGACCCACATCCCCACCGGTATCGTGGTGCAGTGCCAGGACGGCCGCAGCCAGCACAGCAACCGTGACGTGGCGTGGCAGCGCCTGCGTTCGCGCCTGTACGACTTCGAAATGCGCAAACGCATGGAAGAGCAGCAGAAGCTGGAAGACACCAAGACCGACGTGGGCTGGGGCCACCAGATCCGCTCGTACGTGCTGGACAACAGCCGCATCAAAGACCTGCGCACCAATGTCGAAGTCTCGGCCACCCAGAAGGTGCTGGACGGCGATCTGGACGTGTTCATCGAAGCCTCGCTCAAGCAAGGCGTTTAAGGAATCCCCATGCTGCGTGAAGGACAAGCAACAGCCGTCTTCCGTGCCGACTACCAGGCCCCGGCCTGGTGGATCGACACGGTGGAGCTGACATTCGACCTGGACCCGGCCAAGACCCGCGTGCTCAACCGCATGCGCGTGCGCCGTAACCCCGATGTGCCGGCACAAGCCCTGCGCCTGGACGGCGACGAGCTGAACCTGGCCCGGGTGATGGTCAACGGCGGCGGCACCTCGTTCAAGATGGAAGGCGACCAGCTGGTGCTGGAGAACCTGCCCGAGGGCGATGCCCCCGTGGAACTGGAGATCTTCACCACCTGCGCGCCCGCCAAGAACACCAAGCTCATGGGCTTGTATGTGAGCGAGGACACCTTCTTCACACAGTGTGAGGCCGAAGGCTTTCGGCGCATCACCTACTTCCTGGACCGTCCCGATGTGATGGCCATGTACACCGTCACCCTGCGCGCCAGCAAGGCCCAGTACCCGGTGCTGCTGTCCAACGGCAATCTGGTGGATTCCGGCGATCTGGAAGACGGCCGCCACTTTGCCAAGTGGGTCGATCCACACAAGAAGCCCTGCTACCTGTTCGCACTGGTGGCCGGCAAGCTGGTCGCACGCGAGCAGCACATCAAGAGCCGCGCAGGCAACGAACACCTGCTGCAGGTCTATGTGCGCCCCGGCGATCTGGAAAAGACCGAGCACGCCATGAACTCGCTCATGCACTCCATTGCATGGGACGAGGCGCGCTTCGGCCTGAGCCTGGACCTGGAACGCTTCATGATCGTCGCCACCAGCGACTTCAACATGGGCGCCATGGAAAACAAGGGCCTGAACATCTTCAACACCAAGTATGTTCTGGCCAACCAGGCCACGGCCACCGACACCGACTACTTCAACATCGAGAGCGTGGTCGGCCATGAATACTTCCACAACTGGACCGGCGACCGCGTCACCTGCCGCGACTGGTTTCAGCTGTCGCTGAAGGAAGGTCTGACGGTTTTCCGCGACCAGGAATTCAGCATGGACATGGCGGGCAGCGCATCGGCGCGTGCCGTCAAGCGCATTGACGATGTGCGCGTGCTGCGCACCGTGCAGTTCCCCGAGGATGCCGGCCCCATGGCCCACCCGGTGCGCCCGGACAGCTACATCGAGATCAACAACTTCTACACCGTCACGATCTACGAAAAGGGCGCGGAAGTGGTGCGCATGCAGCACAACCTGGTGGGCCGCGAAGGCTTTGCCCGGGGCATGAAGCTGTATTTCGAGCGCCACGACGGCCACGCCGTGACCTGCGACGACTTCTCGCAGGCCATTGCCGATGCCAACCCCGACTCGCCACTGGCCCAGCACCTGCCGCAGTTCCGCCGCTGGTACAGCCAGGCCGGCACGCCCGTCCTCAAAGCCGTGGGCCAGTACGACGCAGCCGCCCAGACCTACACCCTGACACTGTCGCAACGCTGCGCCCCCACCGTGGGCCAGCCCGAGAAACTGCCCTTTGTCATCCCCGTGCAGATGGGCCTGATCTCGGCCAGCGGCCAGGAAATCGCCCTGCAGCTGCAGGGCGAAAACACCGCACAGGCCGCCAAGAGCCGCATGCTGGTGCTGACCGAAGCCGAACAAAGCTTTGTCTTCACCAACGTGACCGAAGCCCCCGTGCCTTCGCTGCTACGCAGCTTCAGCGCCCCGGTGGTGCTGGAATGCGACTTCAGCGACGCCGAGCTGCTGACCCTGCTGGCGCATGACAGCGACCCGTTCAACCAATGGGAAGCCAGCCAGCGACTGGGCCTGCGCTACGCACTCAAGGCCATCACGGCACCGGCAGATGCAGCAGTTGCGGACGGCCAAGCCGGCGCCCAGCTGCTGCCCACCGCTTTCATGCAGGCACTGCGCGAAGTGCTGGGCAATGACAAGCTGGATGCGGCCTTCAAGGACCTGGTGCTCACGCTGCCGTCGGAAAGCTATATCGCCGAGCAGTTGGCCGAAGTCGACCCGCAGCGCGTGCACGCCGTGCGTGAAGCCATGCAGCTGCAGTTGGCCACCGCGCTGCAAGCCGACTGGGAAGCCCTGTGGCAGGCCCACAGCGACACCGGCGCCTACCGTCCCGACCATGTCAGCGCCGGACGCCGCGCTCTCGCAGGCCGCGCCCTGACCATGCTGTGCCTGGCATCGGCCCAGACCGGTGACACCGTCTGGCCCGGCAAGGCCTACCAGCGCTGCAAGGACGCGGGCAACATGACCGACCGCTCCAGCGCCCTGTCCGCACTGATCTACAGCGCCAGTCCCCTGGCTGCACAGGCACTCCAGCGCTTCCACGCCCTGTTCCAGCAGGATGCGCTGGTGCTGGACAAGTGGTTCGCCCTGCAAGGCAGCGCCTGCGACCGTGGCGGCAATGTGCTGCCGGCCGTCAAGACGCTGATGAAGCACCCGGACTTCCAGATCAAGAACCCCAACCGCGCACGCAGCCTGATCTTCAGTTTCTGCAACAACCCCGGCGCCTTCCACCGCGCCGACGCGGCGGGCTATGTGTTCTGGGCCGACCGCGTGATCGAGATCGACGGCTTCAACCCCCAGGTGGCCGCCCGCCTGGCGCGTGTGATGGACCGCTGGAAAAAGCTGGCCGGGCCTTACCGCACGGCCGCCCAGGCCGCCATCGAGCGCGTGGCCGCCAAGCCCAATCTGTCCAACGATGTGCGCGAAGTCATCACCCGTGCACTGGCCGACTGAGGCCTCACATTGACATGCGCAAGAGGCAGGCCCCGTGCCCGCCCCTTGCGCCAGGCGATCCGGTTTGCGCCGGATGGCCCGTGGATTTTTAAGGAGTTCAAACCCATGAAGAAAAACATCAGCCTGACCCGCTACCTGGTCGAGCAGCAACGCGTGGACGGCCTCATCCCTGGCCAGCTGCGCCTGCTGCTGGAAGTCGTTGCCCGCGCCTGCAAGCGCATCAGCTTTGCCGTGAACAAGGGCGAGCTGGGTGACGTGATGGGCACCGCCGGCAGCGAAAACGTGCAGGGCGAAGTGCAGAAGAAGCTGGACATCATCGCCAACGAAACCCTGATCGAAGCCAATGAATGGGGCGGCCACCTGGCCGCCATGGCCTCGGAAGAAATGGAAGGCATCTACGTGGTGCCCAACCGTTACCCCCAGGGCGAATACCTGCTGATGTTCGACCCCCTGGACGGCTCGTCCAACATCGACATCAACATGTCCATCGGCACCATCTTCAGCGTGCTCAAGAAGCCTGAAGGCCACCCCGGCGTGCACGACAGCGACTTCTTCCAGCCCGGCACCCAGCAAGTGGCCGCCGGCTACTGTATCTACGGCCCCCAGACCACCCTGGTGCTGACCGTGGGAGACGGCGTGTCCATGTTCACGCTGGACCGCGAGCAAGGCTCCTTCGTGCTCATCGAGGAAAACGTCAAGATCCCCGAAGACACCAAGGAATTCGCCATCAACATGTCCAACATGCGCCACTGGGACGCGCCCGTGAAGCGCTATGTGGACGAAGTGCTGGCCGGCAAGGAAGGCCCGCGCGGCAAGGACTTCAACATGCGCTGGGTGGCGGCCATGGTGGCCGACGTGCACCGCATCCTGTGCCGCGGCGGCGTCTTCATGTACCCCTGGGACAAGCGCGAACCGCTCAAGCCCGGCAAGCTGCGCCTGATGTACGAAGCCAACCCCATGAGCTGGCTGATCGAGCAAGCCGGCGGCATGGCCACCAACGGCCGCGAACGCATCCTGGAAATTCAGCCCACCCAGCTGCACGAGCGCGTGAGCGTCGTGCTGGGCTCCAAGAACGAAGTGGAACGCATCACGCAGTATCACCTCGAAGCCGATAAAAACGCGCTATAATTTCAGCTTGTTGCCGGTGTAGCTCAGTCGGTAGAGCAGCTCATTCGTAATGAGAAGGTCGCGTGTTCGATTCATGTCTCCGGCACCACGAAAATAAAGGAAAGCCCGCTATCTAAACGATAGCGGGCTTTTTCTATTCCCCGAACTTGTAGGCAATCTGTAGGCAGTTTTGCCAAATCGGGCCTTGCTGCCTTCTTGCTTGCACCGCACCCGCCACCGCACTTCACCCCAGACTTATATGTTTTCGAGTGTTATGTGTGTTACCCGTGTTATTCCTTTGCGAATCAACATCTTGGAGCAGAACACAACCGGTGTAGAGGGTGTTATGAGTGTTCCGTCCCGAGTTGAGCTTAGACAACAAGTGGTTGCGACACCGGGGGATTGCTCAGATCGCATAGCGGTATTCGGTTCATCACCGGCTACTGCCGCATGCTGCAATTGCAAGGCCGCCCGCAGTTCAATGCGCAATCGCTGTCATTCAGTGTACTGTCAGACTAAATTTGTTACATTTCTTGCGAGCAAGTCTTTACGAAAACGACAAATTCCATCTGTAGAACGCGAGCGAATTATGAAATACACCCTCGAAGTACAAACAGGCTACGTAACGGAGCCGATTAGGGCTCGATTTGCCATGGTTATCCCTATTCTGCGAGGAATGTTATTTTCAACTAAGCGAGATATAGTTGAGCAGGCGGGTGGATACGAAAGAATAACCTTTGAGATGTTCTGCCGAATATATAACGAACACCCCGGAGACTATGGAATTTGCTTTGAATACGCGCTTCATAACTCGATCCGAGCTAGGGCGCCTTCTATATACGACAAAGTATGCTATGTCTTAGATAATTTTTGTGGCATTGGCTCTCATGCCGAGTCTATTCTTTTCGGAGCGGAAAAAAATGGTTCCCAATCCATCATTGAAAGCGCGAAGAGTATATTGACGGACAACTCGAAATTACTACCTGGCACCCAGGCACGACCAACCTACTTAAAGCGCCATATTGACAATATAGCCGGAGCGATGAGAAGCACCAATGCCGCACAATATCTTCCCGCTAGCATCCGCGGTGTTTGGAAAGCAGATTTATTTCTTGGCAATCCGCAAACAGATTATTGGGTTGCAACGACTCTAAAAACAAATAGGCATCAAATTGAAGAGGCGCCAGGGCTACGAATTGCGATATACCCTGAGGAGAGAAGGCTTGAAGAGCCCAAAATGATCGGATCGCTCATACATTGTCCTCTGCCTTACAACAGCGATTTTATGCAGCTATTTGGCGCCACATTCCAGATAGTAAAACAATTAATTGCAGCACGAGGTAAGCAGCCACACCGAGCAGCCCTTGTATATTTTGATGATCAAGAGGTCGCAAAATGGCTCGCAGACCGATCTAACTTTCCAGTACTTGAGATTATTGATGCACTTGAAAATATTAAGCAGGTTGACTTACTAGCAGAACATGGACAGGAAGCCACATCTTCGCAGTCTGATGTAATTGCCGCCGCCCCAATCCCACTCACCTCGTGATTCAAGTGCCAAGGTAATACGATGCTTTCATGAGCTAGTTTGCAGACCACTTCACACCACACTAGTAAGAGCAATGCCAACAGCATTATCGTGGCACTTGCTAGTGCGCTCATCTTTAACTCTAATCCCTTGTTTACCTAATTTTTTTGCGGCCAGCGGCGACTTATGCCCAATTGCAGCCTGCCGGCGTCTAAGGCACTCTATCAATTGCAAGGGGCCGCGAGCTTCTCTGTCTTACCTCTGAGGCTGCTCCTTGCCAACCATCATCTGCTGGAGGCCTCCTCGCCCAGCAGCTCCCGCAGCTTCTGCCCCTTCGAGCGAGCGCCCTTTGACGGCCGCGGTGGCACCTGGCGTGCGCGGCGCTGCTCCTCACGCTTGTAATCCTCTGCAGTCCACCGGGACGGATAGGCCGCGCCCTCGATGCGCGTGACGCCGCGGACAGCGCGTGTGCAGCCCGAAACTTTGAGCCTCTGCGTCTCCACAACCTTGCAGCGGGAGTGCTTCACCTGTACAGGTCGGCTGGCCAGGTGAAAGACCGATGCTGGCGCAGTGTGCATGCACGCAGGCGGTGGGCACTCTGCAGCGGGCTTGATGGCAATGGTGGGGTGCCACGGGTCTTCATCATCGGCAAGGGCGAGAAAGCTGCTCAGTGCACTCATTGGCGGGCATCGAAAGGTTGAACATCTACCCCATGCTAGGAACCGCCCCCACCAATGAAAAACGCGGCCTAAGCCGCGCGGAGTGCTGGTGCTGGCCAGGTCAGGCCATGGCGTAGAAGTTGGCGATTTCAACGTCCAGCAGATCCCCTGCAGCGACGTTGGCAGCCTTGTCGGCGAAGGCCACCACCACGTTGCCGGCGGCGGAAGCGGTCAGGCGGCCGGCGGCGCCGATGGTCAGTGGCTGGCCATACGTGTAGTTCCCTCCAGCCATGGCGGCCTGGTACTACTGGCCTGGTTCCAGAACGTAGGCCACACCCGTCTCGCCCGCTTGATATGGCTGTTTGAGTGGGTGCGAGGCATCGAAGGCGCTTCCAAAAGAGGAATAGAAATCACGGTGGGCCAGCAGACGCACCTTGTGGCCGAAGGCTACTGCCTGGGTCAACGTGGTGGCGCCTTCGGTCACGAACGTGCCGGGCAGCAGGGCCGCGGCCACAGGTTTGTCGGACACGGTGCGGGGATGGCCACTGCTCGGGCCGCGATAGATTACGTTTGCCATGGCTTACTTGGCTCCTTCGTCAATCAGACTGTTGATGGAATAGCCTGCAAACTCATTGCATGCCGAGTTCTGGGCTTGCTTCTCCGCATTCGCCGGCTCCTGCTGCTTGGAGGCCTGGTCGCACAGCATCTGCGTGTAGTCGGCCAGCAGGGCCGCATCGGTCTTGCCATCGGTGTAGATGCCCGCGGCCTTCAGCTTGGCCAGAACCTCATCGCGGATGGGATCTGCTTGCGGGCCTGGTGCTGGCGTCTGGGTGCTGTCGTTGCGCACCGGCCGGTAAAGGCGGCCGGCCTCAGCTGGGGAAAGGTGGCGCGAGTCTTTGGGCGCCGGGTGGGTGTTGGTGGTGAAGACCATCATTCGCCCTTCTCTGCCTGGTTGATGAGGTCTGCCTTGGCGGCATCCAATCCTGGCGCGGTGAAGTCGATGTGGTGGCGGTCACCATAGAGACGCTTGGCCCAGTAGCCTGGGGCGGTCTGCATCACCATCAAATCGCGGTCGTTGAGCGCGGCGCCGACTGCGAGGCGGTGCAGGTGGGCCGCCTTGAAGGCCGCAAATGCCTTGCTCTCCAGCTCGATAGCGGCATGGGCCTTGGCGCGCAGGATGGCCTTCTCCGCTTCCTTGACTGCGGCGTCCGTTTCCTTGGTGTTGTCCTGAGCTTGCTGCAGCGCCTGCTCATGCTCCGGCAGGACGGACTCAAAGGCATCCAGGCGGGCACGAATGTCTGCCACGCTGTGCTGGGGTTCCTGGGCTTTTCCGCCCAGCCCAAAGGCCGCCAGGATGCCGGCGCGCTGTTCCTCCTGGGCCTTGGTCAGCTCGGCCGCCTCAGTAGCAATCAGCCCCTGCAGGCGCTCCAGCGCTTCCTGTGCTGTGCGCACCCCTTTGATTGCAGCGATGTGCGCCTGGCTGGCCTGCTGCCACCACTGTTTGGCCGCGGTGAGTGGTTCTGTAGTCGTTGGTGACCCATGTTGGTAAACATGGGGCCAATGCTGGGGACGGGGCTATGTCAGCGCGTGGGGGATCATGTCGGCGGGGAGAAGGACGTGGCGTTGATGAAAGCCCTCCAGCGTTACTCTTTCGAAGAGATATTGTTCCAATCGCAACAAGTCAACGCGTTCCCAAAAGAGCTATGACTGCAGGTATCTGGGATGCAATTCCAGTTGCTAATATATTACCAGCAGCACCCTCAAGTATATTTTTCGCACTCAATAAGCAGTCTTTTATTACAGATTGTTTTGGCTTAGAAGACGCAAGCTGAATTTTTATTGTTTCAATCTCTGCTCGTAACTCACTCTCGGAGTCTGCCGAAAGCTTCAGTTGTTCAATTACAGACGCAATGGCATCTAGAATTTTCACAACTTCCACCTTATCATCTTTATTTACTATTTTTTGGATTCCTGATGAATGTTGCTGCAATTGCGAGTTAGTCATACTTCCAATATTGTTAATTGTTGTATGAGTTATCGAGTTTGCTGTAATTTTTTCTTCTTGTGAAAAAGACATATGTTCTCCTTTAACCCCTTTCTCCTCCAGCAACAGAGCCCACTCAAGTATTTTACTGCGCACAGAATCAATTATTCCAACAACACTTTGCCGGTTAACTGAAACAGCTGGCTCAAGAGGTATGCTCATCCCACTCATAAGCATTGCCTTTTGCTTTTCACTGAATTTCATATAAATGGAATCATTAGGCCCCTTGCTAATTAGATCCTCAATTTGCGCAAGAGATTGAGAGATGTATTTCTTCCTTAATGTTTCCGCGATTTCAGGATTCGGAACACTTAACGGAATCCATCCTTTATATGGATTAAAGCAAACTAACTCTCCTTTTATTGACCTGTACGCCGCATATTTAACTGCTTCCTTTATGTTAAGTTCACCATATCCATAAAGCTCTAGCTCTATCCATCTTCTAATGTCTGGCTGATCAAGTTTTCTCGATATAGCCAATGCCTTTCGCAAAAGATCTCCTACATCAACTGATTTATTCAGAGCATCTCTTTGCAATTCAAGAACAAGTCCAGTCATGTCTTCTTTCATCAAGAATAAAATCATAGTCTGCAACCAAAGATTTTTTCTTGGCGCAGCTCTATCCTTTGGCCATCATATTGGTTAAAGGTAGTCGTTGTCATACAAGCGCTCTACATTGCTCCCATCCCTTTGTCCCACCTCCTTGGCCCCTAGCCAGCACCGGCTCGTGCGTGGGAAAGTGCGCAGAAAAAAGCTCGCCGGGAACGCCAATCCGCACAGCCACAGAGGGAAAGCCGAGGATTGGGTGCGCAGAAATAATCGCAGATGCGAGGCCCTGGCGGCACCTATTTCTGCGCAGCCTCCTGCACCGCATCTGCATACCGCCTTGCATTGCGCACACTCATCCCTGTGAGGTCGGCAATCCTGTAGCTGGCATCCCGTGGGCTCACTCCCTGGCCGTGGAACTGCTGGGCGTGCTGCATGGCCATGACGCGAACCATGGCCTCCAGCAAGCGCCTGGTCACCACCTCCCCGAACTGCTCCACCATGGCCAAGATGGCAGCCTCGGCCAACTGCTGGCGCTGCTCTCGGCTCATGCGCGCCCCGCTGCAAGCTTCTCGGGCTGCACCACGTACACACGGACATTGCGCGCATGGATCCGCTTCACCCTGGATGCCTTGCCGTCGGCACCAGGGGCCAGCAAACCTGATTGCTGCAGCGTGCGCACCACCCTGCCGAAGTCGAAGCCCTTGAATGCCTCGCGCATGCCATCCCCGGTGAAGAGATATCCCCCCTTCTCCTGTGCTTAGCCACCAGCCCGCACGGTCGCGCACAAGGGAGTGCCGGCGCTCGCTGTAGATCTCGCCCGCATCGGCACCTGCTGTCCCCGTAACGCTCCACAAAGGCCATCACGGCTTGCTGCGCCTGAGCTTGTGCTGCTTTTCCTAATGGCCGCCAGCGGCACAAAACAGGCACACATGTGCTCTGCGCATGGCCTGTATGTCCTTTACCCGAATAGCGCATTGGATCCCCGCAGGCCTTTCGCTACGTCAGCGAGCAGAAGCGCAGTGACAAATAGCTACAATTCTTCAAATTATTAACAATTGGCGCCAAAAGCCTGCCCCTCTGTGGGCCAGGCACTCGTCCATGGCCCGCACTGCGCTCGGCCGAGAACCATTACAACGAAAGCAAGAGATGACGCGTCCAATGCTCCGGCTCAAGGGAAATGCCGGCACGCCTGCTGCGGTCGGGTGGAATCTGAAAAAAACCGTCGTCGTGGCTGGTTTGGTGCTGGGCACCACGGGCTGCCAGACCCTGGAACAGGGTGGGCAAATGATCCGCGACACGTTTGCCAGCAGCGATCCCTGTGCGTCGTCGGCCCGCAATGTGGGCATTGTGACTGGGGCTGTACTGGGTGCCGTGATCGGCAGCCAGATGTCGGACAAGAAAGCGGGCATGGCCCTGGGTGCAGGCCTTGGCGCTACCGTGGGAGGCCTCATCGGCAATGACATCGACCGCCGCCGATGCGAACTGCACAAGATTGCGCAAACCCATCAACTGGAATTGCTGGTGAGCGATATCCAAGTAACCAACACCGGCAGTGCCGCTGCCAAGCCCGAGGGCATGAGCGTCTCCATCATCGACACGGGCGAACAGTTCCCCAGCGGCTCCTCCACCCCCACCGCGCAGGCACGCAAGGCTTTTGCCGAAGTGGCTCAGGCCTACCAACGCGTGGCCGCAGATGGCAAGTCCCAGGACAAGGCGGCCGCTCAGGCCCGGCTGCGCAACATGCGAATCTTGCTGGTCGGCCACACCGATGACACCGGCAATTCGCGTCTGAATGCAGACCTGGCCGAAGGCCGAGCCAGCGAGATCGCCAGGATTTTTGCAGCCCATGGGTTTGCCGCTACGCAGATTTTCTACCAAGGTGCGGGGGAGACGCTGCCCATTGCCGACAACAGCACGGAAGAAGGCCGTGCCAAGAACCGGCGTGTGGAGATTGTGGACCTGAGCAGCGAGGAGGCCTTTGCCCAGTACCTTGCCAATCGGCGACCCAATCTGAGTTTCTACCGGGAAGCAGCGGCCCATCCTGTGGCTCCAGCCTCTCCGCCGAGCGTGCAGGCGAAAGCGAATACTTCCGCGCCGGCAAGAGCCAAAGGCCAGGCTGCATCAAGCACCAAAACGCAGTCTCTTAAGGGTCGCACAGACCAAGTCCGCAGCAGCACCGCCGCCGCCGATACGGCAGCACCTAGCACATCATCCCCGGCGACAGCACCTGCAGCGATTGTCTCCCGCAGCGTGCCAGCCACGCCTGCGGCACCCGGAGTGCGTGAATATGACTTTGGCGGCACGCCCATCGTCGGACAAGCCCGAGCAGTCCAGATTGGCGAGCTCAAGGCCAAGCCGGCCTTCGCGCTGATGTCTTCCGCCCATGCGAGCCTGCCCAACGGCCTGGGCAGCTGTCAAAGCGATCGCCCGCGAGTGGCCCATGGTGTGAAGTCGCTGGCTAACAGTGCAGCGTCCATGCGCAACACCGCTGAATACATGCCAGGCCTGTACAACACCAGTTGGGTCGGCATGGCCGGCAGTCATCTGGTGGCGCTCAACCGGGTGGCCGTGCTGCGCGATGGCGGAGCGCCCGCGCATCCACCGGAGCTGCTGGTGTACGACAACTACAAAGGCAATACCTCGGCCAAGGCGGACTACCGCAAAACGCCGGAAGTCAACACCTACCTGGGCGACAAGGCCTTGCTGTACCGCGTGTTTGTGGATGGCCCCGTGCAGTGCCTGGACGTCGTGATTCCCAACGACAACCCGCGCGAAGCGCCGCAGTCCAACCTGGTCTACGCCTATGCCGGGCAGATGTACCAGACGAAATTCGCGCCCGTACTCGCCAAATAACACCCATAGCCCCATACAACTTCTGAGGGAGCCTCCATCTTGGACTCTATTGCCACCCTGCTTGCGCAACACATTACCGCCATCACGCTGCTGGCCGCATCGGTTCTGCTATTCATGTCCTTTGTCGCCAGCTCACGCTTTCGCCTGTGGGTGCGAGACTTCTGGGCAACGCTGCCAGTGGTGGGCTCCATCGCACAGCTGTCCAAGGACCGTACGCAATCGAGCGACGGCTGGCTGCGTGCTGAGGAGACCCTGTGCAGCATCTACAAGCCCTTTGCGCGACTGGTGGGGCCGCAAGAATTCGCTCAATCCATCGAATACCTGCGCAAGGCAGCCGACCTGGGCCGCACGCCCACGCCCTTTTTGGTCTGGTCGCTGCTGGTCGTGCTGGTGATTGCCGAGGGCATGGGCTTTTCCTATTTGCTGGGCACCTGGATGGCGCGCGAAGGCAGTGCCAACACACATACTGTTTTGATGGTCGCCATCGTGTTTGTGCTGTGTGTGCTGCTGGTGTGGATCACCCACTCGGCCGGCCGGCAGTACCGCCGCACCGCGTTGCTGCGTTCCTGCTTCAAACGTTTCAAGGACCTGGGGGCAAAGGAGTACTCGGCCGATCTGGTGTCGCTGGAAGATGACCAGGCCGTCGACCAACAGCAGCCCGCATTCAAGCAAACGCTCAACCGCGTCGCGGAAAACTCGCACGACACCGGCAACTATGCCTGGGTGATCACGGCCATCGTCACCATCGCCTTTATTGCCATCACCTCCACCGTGATGCGAGTGAAGAACATGGAAGGCGAGACCATCCGCGAAACAGCCATGCAGGCCCAGGCTTCCACCGGCAACCCCTTTGCTGCCAGTCTGCCTACCGAAGTGAGCCAGGCACAGGACCAGGCTGACAAGGCTGCACAAGCCGATGCCAATACCGCCAAGGCCACGGAAGGCATCGCAGCCTTCATCATGCTGGGCTTCATCTTTGTGATCACCCAGATCGTGGGCATGGGGGCGGGCTACAAGTACAGCTTCGTCGGGCGCGAGTCCGGCGCAGCCTTCAAGGTCACACGCGGCTTTGCCACTTACGCGGAATACTTCCGTTTTGTGCAGCCGCTGCGTGACCTGGCTAATGGCCGCCTCAAGGAGCTGCAGCAGAAATTGGAGGAAAAAGCCCATACTCGCCTGAGCCTGGACAAGACCTTTGACGACTACCTGATCAAGTCCGACGCCAGCAGTGCCAGCGTGGCCCAGGGCGCCGATGAAGTCTGGAGCCGCAAGCGCGTGGCCCAGCAAGGTCTTGCCGCGGCAGCACCTGCAGTGGTGCAAGCCGCGCCGTCGCCAATGCCTATCGAGGCCGCCCCTGCCGTGGCATCCTCCGAAGCTACGCCACCACCCCTGGCGCCTGCACCTGCCCTGTCGGTGGCCGACGAGTTGGAGGCCGTGAAGGCCGAAATCCAGCGCCTAGACAATGCCGAGGCCGAAAAGGCCTACTTCCTGTCGCTGCCTGTGGCCGTCAAGGCCAAGCCCGAATTGCAGGCCTGGCTCAAGGAGCGCAAGGCCCAGCGCGATGCGGCTGCCAACATTGACGAGCTGTTCTGAGTCGAGCCGCACACGATGAAACTGCTTAGCAAAAATCTGCTGTCGATCGCCGCGTTTGCGCTGTGTGGCACGGTCCTGGCGGGCACCGACAATGACGTGCCCAGCTGCTATGCCGCCAACAAGTTGCAGGCGAACGCCCCTGCCACCACCACCGAGCTCTTTGTGCTGGTGGACCAGACCACCCCCCTCGACGCCACATTGCAGGCCTCGGTACGCGACAATGTGGGCCGGCTGATCACACTAGGCCATGCGTACACCATCGCCAGCTTTTCCTCGTTCGGACAAGGGCAGTACCTGCAGGTGCTTAGCGCCGGCACGCTCGAGCAGCCCCTGCCCGGATCCCAGCGCGACAGCATTGGCGCACGGGTACTGCAAAGCTTTGATGCCTGCATGAAGGGCCAGGCAGACTTTGGGCGTCGCACAGCCGCAGCTGCACTGCACAAGGCACTGAGCGGACTCAACCCCGACTTCGCTAAATCGGATGTGATGGGCAGCATCAAAGCCATTTCGGCACGCGTGCGCAGCTCCCAGGCAAACCACAAGATCGTGTTTCTGGTGTCAGACATGCTGGAACATTCGGGGATCAGCAGCTTTTACGCATCCAAGAACGTGCGCCGGCTGGATGTGGCGACTGAGCTGAAGAAGGCCGAAGCGGCACAGATGTTTGGCGATCTGGCCGGTGCCCGCGTCTTTGTGCTGGGTGCAGGTCTGGTACAGTCCAGCTCTGCGGCCGGCACCCAGGACAGCGGTGTCTATCGCGATCCGCAGACCATGAATGCGCTGCGCCAGTTCTGGACTCAGTATGTGGAGCGCAGCCAGGGCAAGCTCGAACAATTTGGTGCGCCCGCCTTGTTGGTGCCCGTTCAGTAAGCTCGGTCAGCCTCCGCCCAAGCGCTCCTCGCGGGCCCATCCACCTGACAAGCGCCGGTCTATCCGGCGCTTGTCCGTTCTGGAGCCCTCGCCGAACGGAAGTCGCGATGGCCTGCGCGCACCCTGGAATTCAAGGCAGCGCTGAACATTGGATTCACTTGTTCTGAACGTCTAGCTGCATTGCCGGAACAGGGTGGTCTAGAGGCTGGGTGGCACAAGCTTTTTACCGCCAGCCCCTCACCCTCAGGCCTGGCCAGGGAAACCATGCAGGCCAGTGGTTCTTTTATTGCAGATACCCAATTTCATTGAGAGGCACGGCTGTAGGAATCGCGCGCTATTGCGTTCCAACAGCCGGGATGGGCTATCCATTCACCACCAAGCCCGTGCAGCACAGCCCTGCCTCACGCGGCGAAACCACCATCGATCAGCAGATCCGCACCCGTCACGAAAGCAGCATCCGGCCCGGCCAGGTACGCCACCATGCCGGCGATTTCATCGGTTTTGCCATGGCGCGGAATGGCCATCAGCCCGTGCATCGTCGCGGCAAAATCGCCGGTTTCGGGGTTCATGTCCGTGTCCACCGGGCCGGGGGCCACGTTGTTGACCGTGATGCCGCGCGGTCCCAGGTCACGCGCCAGTCCCTTGACCAGTCCCACCAGCGCCGATTTGCTCATGGCATAGGCGGCCCCGCCCGCAAACGGCATGCGCTGCGCGTTGGTGCTGCCGATGTTGATGATCCGGCCGCCCTCCTGCATGTGCTTGGCTGCTGCCTGCGATGCCACGAACACCGAGCGGATGTTGACGGCCACGGTGCGATCGAAGTCTTCCAGGGTGAACTGGTCCAGCGGTGCAAGTGCCAGCACCCCGGCGCTGTTGACCAGGATGTCCAGGCGGCCGAAACGGTGGGCAACGCTGTCGATGGCGCGGGTCAGCGCAGCGGCATCGGTGGCATCGGCATGGATGGCGATGGCGTCGCCACCGCTGGCCTTGATCTCTTCGACAAGGGCTTCAGCCGCAATGGCAGAAGTTCCATAGCCAATGGCCACACGGGCACCATCGCGGGCCAGGCGGCGGGCGCTGGCGGCGCCGATGCCGCGAGAGCCGCCATGGATGAAGGCCGCTTTTCCGGCCAGGGGCTTGCCCGCGACGGCAGAAGCTGCGGAAGTGGGGTTGGAGGTGGTGTTCATGGCGTTTCCTTTCAAAGGCAGTGGTTGATGGCTGCAGTGTGAGCGCCCTCACCTATTTCCGGTAGTCATTAAACAAATCATTCAATTTCAACCATTTGTATAAGATGGCACCATGTTGACCGAACTGCGCAGCCACCTCGACGCCTTCATCACCTCGGCCGACGAGGGCAGCTTCTCGGCCGCCGCACGCCTGCTGGGCCTGACCCCTGCCGCCATCAGCAAGAGCGTGGGTCAGTTGGAGGTCCGGCTGGGGGTACGGCTTTTCCAGCGCAGCACCCGCCACCTTGCACTCACCACCGATGGCGAGCGCCTGTATGCCCAGGTGCGCCTGCCCTGGAGCGAGATCAACGACGCCCTGACCGACCTGCGCCAGGGCGCAGGCAAGCCGGCGGGCACGCTGAAGGTGGCACTGGCCCACACGGTGGGCCGTGAATACATTGTCCCGTTGCTGGGCGAATTCCTGCACCGCTACCCCGACGTGCTGCCCGATCTGCATTTCGACAACCGCCAGGTCGACATCGTGGCGGCAGGGTTCGACGTCGCCATTGGCGGCGGTATCGAGCTGACCGATGCACTGATTGCGCGGGAACTGGCGCGCCTGCGTATCGTGCTGGTGGCCGCGCCCGCTTACCTCAAGGCCCATCCTGCCCCCCAGCACCCGCAGGATCTGGCGCGCCACCACGGCTTGTTGCGCCGCTCTTTGGCCACCGGGCGCCTGATCCCCTGGGCTCTGAAAAGCAAGGAAGGCCAGGAACTGGTCGCCAGCGTGCGCCCGTCCATCGTCATGGACGACCCCGAGGCCATGGCGCGTGCTGCAGCCACCGGCATGGGCATTGCCCTGCTGCCGCTGCCGCATGCGTTGCCGCTGCTGGAAAGCGGTGCGCTGGAGCGCGTGCTGCCCGATTGGTATGCCGAATCACGGCCGCTGTCGATCTACTACACCAGCCGCAAGCTCGTGCCGGCCAAGGTCCGGGTGTTCGTGGATTACATCGTTCAGGAGTTCGCCACCAGTGGCCTGGCAGCCCGGATCCGCCAGACATAGTGCAACGCCCAAGCTGATGCCCCATCACCATCAATCCGATGGTGTCCGGCATCCTGCAATCCTCCCCGCACGGCGCACGAAACCGGCCACGTTGTGGCCGTGTCCGGGCTTGGATGTGGCATTTCCACCCGGAATGCCTTCCGGGCAGAGAAGACAGCCCACAGGCACTCCTGCTACAAGGCAAACAGGAGGCTGCGGGCTTGTCGGCAGAGCGCGCGCGGAGTTGGTCAATCCCCGGTGGAAACCCCTGCGTTGACCCCCAGCGAGATCGAGCCGTTGACCGCCGATTTCTGCACCTGCTTGCCTGCCACCGACGTGCCTTCAGCCCCTTCCAGCTTCGCTTCCTGGTTCACGACAGTGCCCGCCTTGATGCTGATCTTGCCGGTGGAAGAGATGGAGGTGCTGGTGGACTCCGTTCCAGAATAGAAGTCCACGCCAACGCCGGTTTCCGCCTTCTTTTTGTTTTTGTCCTCTTCGGCGCCATCTTCGGCAGTTTTGCCGGCTTCTGCCGCCTTGGTGGTCTGCTCCTGCTTTGCCGGCTCGGCCTTTTTGGTGCTGTCAGTCCCGGTCTTGTTGTCCGACTTGCTGTCCGCGCTGGACGGGGCGGCGCCCTCCTTCTTGGTTTTCGCCTCCACGGCCACACCAATGCCCAAACCGACATTGGTTTCACTGCTGACAGCCGCTTTCAGATCGACCTTGTCACGCGCGCTGATGCTGACATCCCCCTTGGACTCGATGCCCGTGCCTTCCAAGGTGACGCTCTTACCCGAGCTGATCTCCACCCCGCCTCCCGAAGTAATGCTGGATCCCTTGGCCGTATTGCTCGATCCAATGGACATGTCGTAGTTGGCTTCTGCCCCAATGGAGTCGCTCTTCTTGCTCGAGCTGACGTTGACGCTCACGCCAATCTCATGGGAAGCCGAATCCGTGGTGCTCTGCGCTGCATTGAAATTGACATCGCCCCCGGCATTCACCGCCGTCTTGCCCCCGCTGACAATATCCGTACCGGTGAAATTCGCATCCCCCTTGGTGGTGATGCGGGTATCGCCCCCCGATTTGATGCTGCCGGCACGCGCCGTCGTTGCGCTTTCGCTTTCGATGTTGCCGTCATAGCTCAGCCCCACATCCGCACCTGCAGTACCGATGACACGCACCGTGGCCTGACCAGCAATGTCGTGCTCGTTCTTGCTCGAGGTCTTGGTGTCCTTGGCCGCGTTGTAGTCCAAGGAACCTGCCACCAGGCTCACGTTACCGCCCGCCTCCATCTCCGTGCCACTCAGCGTGGTCTTCTCTTGGGACGTGGAAGCGATATCGCCGCCCGCCTTGTAGCGCGACGTCACCGCCGTGGTGGAGGATTCCGACTCGGAAGAGATGCTGCCGGTGTAGCTGGCCTTCACGCCCAGGCCCGCACTGGCCCCTGCTTCCACTTCGGGCTTTTCGGATTCGACCTTCCCTGTCACGCTGGCCTTGCCCTCCACGCTGGCGCTCGCACTGGCAGATGCGCCGGCATACGCACCAATGCGGGCATCATGGCTTTGCGCGTCCTTGCTGCTGTAGGTGGAATCGCTTACCGCTTCATCGTTGATCACACGCGCCGTTTGGTTGATGTTCTTGCCAGCTTCCATCTGGGTTCCCTGGTCGGTGATGGTGTCGGTGGCCGTGCGGGTAATGCTGCCCTTGGCGGTGAACGAATTCGTGACCTGGGTAACGGAGCCCTCAGTTTCGCTCTCCTGCTTGTTTTGGTAGCGCACGCCTGCCGTCACTTCCGCGCTGGCACTGGCACTGGCACTCGCGTCCGCCTTCAGGCCCGTCTCATCGAGCAGACCACCGGAGTCCTTGGCTGCTGCGGTCTTGTCGTCACTACCCGTCTTGGTCGCGCTGGCCGTGGCCTTGCTGCCTGCGGCCGTGCTGGTGCTGCCCTTGCTGTCCGACTTGTCCTTGTCGCCTGCCCCGCCTCCAACCACAACGCCTGTGGATGCGCTCAGATTGGCCTCTGCCGCCACATTGGCCTCCGCTGCGGTGCCGATATAGACCCCTGCAAGATGGGAGCTGCTGGACGTGGTTTTTTCCTGGGTGTCTTGCGCCGCCTTGTTGGTGATGCTTTTCGCACTCACATCCAGATTGCCGCCGGACTCCACTGTGGCCCCCACAAACGTCGCATCCCCCTTGGCCGCGATGCTCATGTTCCCACCGCTCTGGATGGTGGATGAGGTGTTGATGACCGTGCGCTCCGATCTGGACTCCTGCTCATGCTTGGCGCCCACCGTCAGGGTGGACGATGCTCCGGCCGATGCCTCGGCCGATGCACCCGCATTGGCCGCCAGGCCACGCGCCTTGGCGCTGGCCTGGGCTTCCGCTTCAGCAGAGGCATTGCTCTCGGAATAGAAGCCGATGGATGTGCGCGTGGTGTCAGAGGTCTCCACCTTCTCATTGCGCCCTGCCAGCACATCGATGCTCTTGGCCTCCAGGGCCACATCGCCTCCCGCGCTGACCTTGGAGCCCTGGATCGTCAAGGTGCCATCCGTCTTGGCCGTCAGGTTGCCGCCCACATTCAAGCTGGAACCTGCGCTGGTGGCTTCCGACTTGGTCTCGGTCGTGGTCGACACCTCCATCAGCCTCCGGCTGCTTTCATTCGACGCTTCGGCACCTGCAGAGGCCGAAGCCTTGGCTTTCTGCTGCGCAGCACCCGCCTTGGCTTCTGTCTCGGTTTTCGTATCCGACGAATCCGTGAGCTTCAGGAACGTCGTGGTTTCGGTAACGGTCTTGGTGCGGTCGATGTTCACCGCATCCACCACCTGGATCCCCTGCTTGCTGGTGATATTCGCATCACCGCCCACATTCAAGGCAGAGCCCTGCAAGGTCGTGGTACCTGCCGATGTGATCGTGGCATTGCCCGTCACATCGATCGCAGAGCCCGCCGACGTGCTCTTGAAGCTGTCGGTGGTCTTGGTCTCCATACCGTAGACGCCGCCGCCCACGCCGACGCCGGAGGCGGTGCTGACGCTGTGGGTGGTGGAGGTATCCTGGCGCGCCAGCACATTGAAGTCTCCTCCGGCATCCACCGCCAGGGCACCAGCGCTTACCGTGCTGCCGGCGATGGTGGTATCTTTGCCGCTGCTTAGGCCCAGGGTGCCGCCCACGGTGACGGTGGAGCCGATATTGCGCGTGGTAGCGGTGGTGGTGGTGTTGCTGGCGCTTTCCAGGAAGCCGCTGGACGAGCTGCCGGCGGTGGTGCTGGAGGCCTTGTCGACGATGGTGTCGAAGGTGATCGCCTGGCCGGCCTTCAGCGTGGCGTTGCCGCCGGCGCTCACGCTGGCGCCCTGCACGCTGATGTTGCCGCTGACAGCGGTCACGCCGAGGTTGCCGGTGGCGGAGATCACCCCCGTCTTGCCGATGGTGGTGGCCATGGCGGCGCTGTCGCCATGCACTTCGACCAGCGTGCGGTTGATGATGTCGCCGCCGGTGGAGGTCAGGCTGACATTGCCGCCGCTGAGGGTACCGCTGGTGTTGGTGATGTCGCCCTGGCTGGTGATGCTCAGGCTGTTGCTGCCGGAGATGGTCCCGCCGGTGTTGGTGAGCGAGCTCACGTTCATGGTGGTATTGTCGGCGGCCATCACCGCGCCGCCGGTGATCATCGCCTTGCTGGCGGCAGACAGGTACACGCGTGGCGCCAGCACATTGATGCCACCCACATCGATCACTTCCATCCAGACAATGTCACTGGTCAGACCGGCCACCTGCGATGCCGTGAGCGGCTTGCCATATTCCAGACCCAGGGCCGTTGCCTGGGTGGCGGCATGGTCCATGAAACTCTGAATCTGAGCTGCCTCATTGCTGTTGCCAGCCAGCAGATTCCGGCCGGTCTCATTGATCAGCTGCTGGCGGATCAATTCCGCTTCGTAATTGGCATCCCCCAGGCGCTTGATATTGACATCCGGGTTGTAACCCAGGCGTTTTTCCAGATAGTCCGACCCCACCGATGCCGTGCCCACCGAGAAACGGGGATTGGTTTCGATCAGGTAGGCAGATTCCGGGTTCTTGGTTGGAACGAAATAGCCGTTGGGGTTGGTCGGGAAGTTGATGGTGACGCCGCCCAGTGCGATCGACGGGGTCTTGGACAGCACGTCGGCCGCGACCGCCGTCTTGGTGGTGGTGCCGCTCACCGGCCCCGCCGAGTCGCTGCTGGCGGCGTTGGCGCCGGCAGTTCCGTTAGTGTTCGTGGCGGAAGTGCCGCTGGTTCCGGAAGTACTGGACGAGGCGCTGCCGACGCCTGCCGCGCCGGAGGTGCCACCCGCCGTGGCGGCGCTGCTGCCGTTGCTACCGGAGGTGCCGTTGTGGGTGGTGGCGCTGCTGCCGTTGCTACCGGAGGTGCCGTTGTGGGTGGCGGCGCTGCTGCCGCTGGCGCCGTTGGCCAGGCCACCATTGGCGGCGGAGCTGCCGCTCTGCGAGGAGCTGGTGGTCGTCACCGAACGGGGTGAGCCGCTGTTGGTGACCGAGCCGCCTGTCACGTTCAGCGTTGTGGCATAGACGTAGGCGCTGGCCACGGTCTGGTAGAGCGAGCGGCTGGATTCCTTGGTCAGGGATGCGTCCATCGCCTGTTCGTCCGAGCGCAGGTCTGGGTTGTGGAAGTTGCGGTAGTAGCCGGGGTCGTAAGACGGCGAGCTCGGATCCATCCGCGCCCAGTCCGCCTCGGTAGAGGCCGAGGCGTAGTAGTGCTTCTTGTCGCAGGTAACGCAGTCGGTCTCGTAATGGCTCTGGCGGCGGACGTAGACTACTTGGTCGAGATAGAAGGCTTCGTTGGCGAAGTTGGTGCCGCTGAGATTCACCACGTTGCCGGACAGGATGCCGACCCGGTTCACCCCCTGGGCGCCGTAATTCACCGTCAGCGTGCCGCTGGCCAGGATCTGCGGCGTGACCGTCGGCAGCGAACCGCTCTGCACTTCGCGGTAGGTGATGAACTGCTGGTTCAGCCACTGCTCATTGCAATAAATGCAGTTGCTTTCCTGCCAGTTGTAGTAGGAGCTGATACCACTCTTGGCAATGACGTTGCCGGTATCCACATACTTCGTCGGCATGTTCTCCGGGCCGTTGTAGAAGTAGGTGCTGGTGGTGATGCCGGCGTCGGCGACGCGGACGGTGGCGAAGTTGTAGAAGTTGGCCGACGAGGTAGTGAGCGTACCGTTGCTGTCTATGGTCGCGCCCTCCCGGTTGTAGATGGTGCGCGCGGCGGCCGTCAGCTTCAGGCCGGCGCCGCCATAGAGGGCGCCGTGGTTGTTGATGTTGTCGGCACCACTGGTGTCCAGGCTCAGGGTCTGCAGCGAGGAGAGGCCGCCGGTATTGCGGTTGGTGATGCCGCCGCTGCCGGTGCTCAGCAATGTCACATTGTCGTTCGAATGGATGGCGCCATAGTTGTCCAGCGAGGTGGCCTTGATCTGCTGGTAGCCGGACTGGGCGGTACCGGTGGCCGCCAGGATGAGAGCACTGCTGTTGCTCGCGCTGCCGTTCACCAGCGTGCCAGTGCTTTCCAGATTCATGCCGGTGGCCGCCTGCATCGCCCCCTGGTTATTGATGCTGTTGCCGTAGTAATACATCCAGCCGCCGGCGCGGATCACGCCAGTCGCGGCATTGGCCAGGGTCATATCCATTGCGCCACTGGTATCGCGCATGAGGATCATGTTGCCGCCGCTCTGGAGCGTGCCGCTGTTGCTCACGGTGCCGGTGCCTGAAACGGTGCTGTTGGTTTTCAACTGCACGGTGCCGCTGCCGATGATGCTGCCGGCGTTGTCGATGTCCCTGCCGGACTGGATGTTCAGCGTGCCCACGCTGTAGAGGGTGGCGCCGCTGGCGTTGGTGAGGCCGGTAGCGCTGGTACTGGTGCCGCTCAGGCTGGTGGCGCCGCCGCCCTGGATGGTGCCGCTGTTGCTGATGGTGCTGGCGGTGAGACTGAGGGTGTCCGAACCACCGGTGGCGGATATCAGTGCGCCGCTGCGGTTGGTGATGCCGTTGCTGCCGGCATTGACCGTCAGCCCGCCAGCGGATTGCAGCTTGCCAGAGTTGTCCAGGTTGCCGCCGAGGGTGAGCGTGCCGTTGCCGCCGTTGACGGTGGAGGCGATGAAGGCCGCGTCGCTGCCGCTGTGAACCGGTGATCCGCCGCGCCCAGCACCATTGCAGCGCCGCTCTGGATGCGGCCGGCGTTGCTGAGGTTGGCGCTGGCGGCGGCGGTGGCGAGGCTGATCGCGCTGTCGCTCAGGATCTTGCCGCTGGCGGCGTTGTTAAGCGAGGCGCCGGTGTTCAGCGTGAGTGCGCCCACGCTGTAGAGGGTGCCGCTGTTGTCGATGCTATTGCCGCTGGCCTGGGTGGCGGTGAGGGTGGCGGTATTGGCCGACTTGATGGCGCCGCTGTTGTTCAGCTGAGCACCTGTCAGCTGCAGGCTGTCCGCAGCACCTGCGCTCAGCAGCGTACCGCTGTTGGTGATGGTGTGGTCGGCTGCGCTGACGTTCAGCTCTCCTGCGGACTGCACCGTGCCGGCGTTGGTGAAGTCACCGTCGAGGGTGATGCTGCCGTCAGCGCCCGCTGCTGTGGAGGTGGTCAGCGCCGCACCGGCGTTGTTGACCAGGCTGGCAGCCGTGATGGTGCTGCCGTTCTTGGCTTGCAGCGTGCCGCTGTTGGTGATGCTGCCGCCGCTGATCGCCAGGGTTCTGTTGCTCAGCACCGTGCTGTCCGCACCGCTGTTGTGCAGGTTGAAGGTGTGGCCCGCCTGGCCCAGCGCCATGGCGCCCAGGCTCTGGATCAGGCCTGCATTGGTCAGCTCGGCGTTGGCGGCTGCATTGGACAGGGTCAGAGCCTGGTCGGCCAGAATCTTGCCGCTGCCGGTGTTCTCGATAGCGCCGCCGCCGGTGACCAGAGACAGTTGCTCACCCGTGGTGTGGATCTGGCCGCTGTTGGTAATGGCAGCACCGCTGGTGGCCGTGCCTGTCAGCGTCGTGGTGCCGGAGCCCACGATATTGCCGCTGTTGTGCAGGGAGTTCCCCGTCAGGGTCAGCGCATAGGCCGCATCGTCTGCGACCGACAGGTTGCCGCTGTTGTGGATCGCACCATCGGCAACTACCGATAGTTCCCCCGCGGATTGCAGCGCGCCCTGGTTGTTCAGCCCTTCACTGAGGTGGATGCTGCCCGCCTGCCCGCTCTCGGTCGAGAGCAGCCATGCTGCGGAAGGCGCATTGTTGTCGAGGCTGACCGCCCGGATGGTGGTCGCATCGGTCGCCTGCACTCTGCCGGTGTTGCTGAGGTGGCCGCCCTCAATCTGCAGGGAAGCACCCGTCAGCAAGGTACCGCTGTTGTTCAAGTCAACGATCTGCCCCGCATTACCCAAAACCAGATCGCCAGATGCCTGGAGCGTCCCGCTGTTGTCCAGCAGTGTCTCGGCGTCCGTTGCGCGCACATGGATCTGGGTCGCGCCCAGTATCTGGCCCTGGTTGCGAATGGCCGTGCCCGCACTCAGATCCAATTGCGCGGTGGCATGGATGCGGCCTGCTGCGCCAACGGTGATCTCGCCGGCAGTCGCTTCCACGCTCAATGCGCCTGGCGAGACCAGGGAGGCAGAGCCCAGCTGGAGGTCCCCCTGCGTGGCGGTCAGCTGCAGGCTGCGGTCTGCAGCGGCAGCGTCACTGCCGCTGTAGAGCGAAGTGCCTTTGTCCCCCACGGCCAGACTGCCCACGGTCACATCCAGGCGTGCACCAGCACCGATCTGGCCACCGTTGATGTCGGCATGGTCTTCGATCTGCCAGGTCTGGTTGCGGCTGGCAAAGCGCTTGGCCTCGGCAGAAGCGGTGTCAGCCAGCGCCTTGGCGCTGATCTGCAGATCCTGTCCCGCATGGAGGGCGCCTTCGCTCAGATGCACCTGACCGGCTGTGGCGCTGAGACTCAGGTTCTGGCCGGCACTCAGGCTGGCCCCTTGGCTATGAATGGCATCCGTGCCGCTGGCGGTGCTGGTGATGGCAGCGTTGCGCGCTGCGCTGATGTTGGACTGCAGCTCGATCTTGCCTGCCGCGGTCAATGTGAAATCGCTGCCGGTCGCAGCCACATCCCCCAGCATGCGCACGCCCACGCCCTGCTCGGTCGCAATGATGTCGATCTTGTTGGCATAGGCCCCACCCAGAATAGTGGAGTCAATGGCATATGCCACGGTCGGTGCGCCGGAGGCGGTGACCGCATTGGCCACGCGGGTGGCATAGCTGAATTCGTTATTGCCCACCACCAGCTTGAGGTCGTTGGCATTGACCTGCCCGTTCAGCACCACCGAGCGCGCCACGATATCCAGGATATTGACGCTGTTGCCATTCAAACCACGGCCATTGATCAGAATATCGCCCTGGTTGGTTCTGAAACTGGAAATACTGCCATCCTGCGCAATATTCGGTGTGCCTGTGGTCAGCATGGCCCGATCGGTATTGATGAACCCGCAGCCGCTGCAGGTAATACCCCAGGGGTTGGCCACAATCACATCCGCACGCGTCCCCGCCACCTCCATATAGCCTTGCAGCGTGGAGCGATTTTGCATCACCACTTCATTCAGGATGACCTTGGCCGCAGCATTGAGGTTCATATTCCGCTCGACCTGCCCCGCCAGATTGGACTGGATCGGTGAGGTCAGCGCATTGTTGTTCAGGACCAATCCTTTGGCATCCACATTGAACTGGTTGTACTTGTTGTGGGAAAGACCATTGGCATTGGCGGTGGCAATATCCACCACCGTCACCCCATTCAGCCCCGAATAAGCCTGCGTATTCCCTGACGATACGCTCACCTGGGCAGCTGCAGATTGCATGAAGAAGACTGCCAGGCTGCTGGCAGCCGCCAAAACCACGGAGCTGCTGCGTTTTCCGCATGCCCGGGCAAACTCCGGTACGGCCACATAGGTACAGAGTTCTTCACTCCAGATCACGCGGTAAGCTTTATTATTCATTTTGTACGTCCATGCCCGCAGTACGGAGACTGCCTGAGCTATTTATTGGGGATTGATCGGCAGAAAATGCGGCTCAGATACTGGCGCTCAGGCGCAGCCATACCTTGAAAGGATCAAACTGCATAAAATTGGGCTTGGACAAAGGCTTGGTGGCCTGTATGTCTGCGTTGATCCCGTTGCGGAGATTGAATTGCACACCCAGCGCCAGGCCAGTCAGCGCCCCTTCGGGTACGCCCTCGTTGCGGCTGTAGACCCGCCCGTAATCCAGACCCAGCCAGGGGCGTACGCTTCCTGTCACACCGGCCAGATCGAATGGACGGCGCATCCCGACTTCATTGCGGACAAAAAAGCCATGGTCCCCAGAAAGCGAGCTTCGATTGAAGCCGCGTACCGAGTACAGGCTGCCGATCATGATCTGTTCGGTCCCATACAGGACATCGTGTGAATATTGGGAGGACCATTGCGATGAGAATTCAAACCCTTGCTCGCCCACCTTGAATGGGCGGAAAAAATTCCCACTGAATGTCCACTTCCTGAACTGCGCACGCGGATCGCTGGCGGTGAGCCCATCGGCATCACGCAAAGCACCGAAAGATCTCAGACCTTGCGAAACGCCCAGGTCCAGATACAGAAAACCACCTGCCACCACCGTATTGACGGAGCCGCCCACGTCCAGAACACTCATTTTCCGGCTGGCCGCTTCCAACAGCGTGTCTTCCAGATAGCTTTTGGATTCCTTGGCGGTCAGGTTGGAATACAGATTCCAACGCGTGGTCGCGTTGCGCGACAAGACATGGTCCAGCCGAACCGAATAACTATCGGTGTCACCACTGTTTTTCAGGCGCGTGCCACTGGCGGTAGAAAAAGAGCTGGCATAACGCGAAACACTGCCATTGATACTGAGGGTGGTATATCCAAATGGAATGATGTACGTCATCGAGTCTGATTCACTCAGACGCTGCTTGTCACCCAAAGGGAATGTCCGGCGCTTGGTGTAGCTGACAAAATCATTGAAACCCAGGATATTGTCTATCGACACCGTCACTCCGGCCTGGGATTCACCGGTACTTTCGGAGCCTTGGTTATCCAGGCTCACCAAAGCGTGCAAGGGAAAAGTAGGTTTGTTGTGCAGCACGACAATGCTGTCTCCCGGGGTATTTCCCGGCAACATTTCCAGCGTGGCATTGTTGGATGCTAGGCGATTGGCCTGGTCCAGCGCCTGCTCCAGGTCACGGATATTGAGCGGCGCACCTTCCAGGCCCGGAGCGATGGTTCCCACGGAAATGCTGTTTTTGCCGCCATCCTCCACCCGGATCTTGGACAGCTTGCCTTCCACCACCAGAATCTTCAGCCGCCCCTCGCTCAGGTCCTGCTGCGGCAAATAGGCTCTCACCCCCACCCAGCCTTTTTGAACATACGCACGGGTGATGTCACTCAGCAGGGCCTCAATGTGCCCGACGCCCAGACAACGCTGCAGATAGGGCTGCGTGATGCGGTCCAGATCGGCTGGTGAAAACAGGCTGGCACCGTCCACATGGACCGTCTGAATGTCGCGGCATGCGCCGTTGTCCTTGCTGCTGGACTCCGGCTGCGTGATGGAGATCTGCGCCGGCGGAGAGGCGCTGAGTCGATCTCTGGCCAACTGTTCCTGAAGACGCTGCGCTTGCAACTGCTGCTGCCGCTGTGCATCTTGCGTGGCCTGCTGCAATTCCGAAGAGGTCTGTGCATACGTGTGCATGCACAACATCGCGGCGGTGATAACCATGCCGCACTGGATAAAACGAAGAACTTGCAAGGGAGCCTCTTGTGCCTGTCGCGATAACGATTTCTTTTTTCTGTACGTCCGTCGTCCATATCCAGGAGCTACCCACATCCACCTCGCATCGCGCATGCAGCCCATGACCCATGCCAAGCCGCACCACCTTGGTGCAATACGCCCACCTGCTGCTGCCCGGCCCCCCGGTCTCCCCACCACGTGGGCTCCATGTGCGCTCTTAAGTAACTCCTGGTTACAGACACCCCGAGTTCACCCGTTTCGAAAAAACCTTGCAATCACAAAACTTAGGTATTTCGCGCAGTTTTTGCGGAGGACGCACGGTGCAAACCACCCACACTGCACGGCCTGTCAGGCAACCAGATTCCGGTCCAGGCCACTGCCGGACTCCCGTTGGCACTTCTGCAATGGGAGGCCTGGGACCGCCCGATGCATGCGGACCGTGACACCAGGCAGCTCCGTCCACCGGCCCTCACAACCCGGCCCAGAGCAAAAAACCCCGCTGTGCAGAACACAGCGGGGTGTGGGATGGGCCGGCGCACCCGCATGGGTAGCGGGCACAGGCAAATTACAGTAGGTGCGGAAAGTCAAGGTGCGGTAGCATGCGCCCTCTCCCGCTGCCCTGCCATCTGTTCAGTACCGGGGTTCCCCCAGCGACAGCATGAGCCGGTTGGCCCAGTTGAAGAAGGCCGCCGCGTGCAGCAGATCGGCTGCGGCCTGTGCATCCAGACCCTGCGTGCGCAGGGCGGCCACATGGGAGGCGTTGAACCTGGACGGGGTGTCCGTCAACGCCACACTGGCGTCCACGATGGCATTCCAGCGCGCCCCCAGATCGGCGTGCACGCCTTCATCCAGCAGGCGCTGCACATCCTCGCGGCGACGGGCGAAATGGCTGGCGAACCGGGCATGCACCGAAGCGCAATAGATGCAGCCGTTGTGGCGCGACGTGGCCGCTGCAGCCAGCTCCCGCTCGGCCCGTGGCAGGCCGGCTTCGGGGTTGTAGAAGATGTCCTTGTCGGTGCGGGTGCGCGCACCCAAGGTGTCCGGGTCGCGTGCCAGCAAGCGGAAATACGGCGACTTGGCGCGCACCGCATCCACCAGTCCGTCATAGTGGCGGTGCGTCAGTGCAGCCTCTTCCAGCGGCGCCAGCCAGGGCTGCCAGTCCAGCTCGGCCTGGGTGAACACGACCGGGGCCGTGCCCGGCACCACCTCTTCGTGCACTGGTGCCACCGGCTGCGACGCGCCGGTGCGTGCCGCAGCAGCAGCGGTGGTGTCCCAGTGCGCCGACAGCACCCCCAGCCCCGCCACCACCCGGATCTGAAAGCTGAGAAATGCCACCAACTGCGACAGCACCACGATGTCGTCGGCCGACCAGCCCGCAGCCTCCAGCGCACGCAGGCGCTGCGGCTGTGCATCCCGCGGATGGAACACCAGGAAATGCGCGTGCCGCAAGGCAGCATGCAGCCGCCCCCCCAGCACGGTGCGCAGCGTATCGGACAGGTGCAGTTCCAGCCCTTCACGGTCTTCCACCGTCAGCGGCCCTTCGGGAAAGCGCCCGTACGGCCCTTGCACCGTGCCAACGGCGGCGGCATGGCGCACCGCCTGGACCCAGGTGGGCGCCAGGGCTTCCAGGGCCTGCAGATGGAAATCCGCCACCGCCGCCTGCTGGTGCAGCAAGGCCACAAAGGCGGCCACTGCATGGCGCTCCGCCGCACTGACCTGGCCCGCCACGGGGGCCGCCGGAGCAAACAGCGCATCATGGCTTTTTTGCGCCTGATCACGGGTCTGCGGCCGCGACCGGCGCAACTGGTCCAGCCAGCCCCCTGGCGCAATACCTGCCAGCAGGTCGATCACATCGGACGTTGCCGTCTGTGCGCCCACAGGGGTGTCCGCCTGGGTACCCGCCGGTGCGACTTCGGGTGCATGCACGATTTCAGTCATGGTTCTGCCTTTCTCAAGCCGCTTGCAATTCGCGTTCGGTGCCTGCCGGTGCCGCCGCGGCACCAGCGGCGCCGCTCCAGCCCAGCGCAGGCGCCACGATGCGGGCCGTCAGCTCCAGCGAGCGCAGGATGGCCGCATGCGGCGGGTCGATCGAATGCACCTGGAACACCAGGTCCGTGGTGCGCGCCAGTGCCGTATCGGCCTGCAGCGAGGCGATCACCTCGTCGGGCGTGCCCAGGTGCACGTCATAGGCTTCGATCAGCCGCTCCAGGGGCGCCTGGGGGTCCACACGCGGGAACGGACCGGCCGATGCATGGGCATGGCGCACCGCCAGACGGCGCAGACCGGTCTCGGCCCAGCGCAGCGCGTCTTCACGGCGGTCGGCCACCAACAGGGTGCGCGAGCCCAGGATGCGCGGAGCCTGCCCGGCCGGCAGTGCCGCCAGATAGGCATCGATGATGGGGTTCTGGATCTCCGACAGCGACAGCTTGGGCGCATGGTCAGGGCGGGGCTGGGTGCGCGACAGCATCAGGCCTTCGCCCGCCGCACCGGCGCGCTGGCCGCCCTCCACCGAGAAAGTGGCCTGCCAGATGCGGCCCAGCAGATGGGGGGCTGCGGGGTAGACCCGCACCCCACCCTGCAAGGCATCACCGCGCCAGGCGGCGCGCAACACATCCAGATTGCGGCCATAGACCGTGCCCCGCTCCTGGCTGCCTACGCCAAAGGCCTCGAACGATTCGGCCGTGCCGCCGGTTCCCAGCCCCACTTCCAGGCGGCCACCGGACAGCAGGTCCAGCACCGCGGCATCTTCCGCCACCCGGATGGCGTTTTCCATGCTCAGCGTCACCACGCCCGTCCCCAGGCGGATACGCTGCGTGCGCGCCGCCACATGGGCCAGAAACACCAGCGGCGAAGGCAAGCCGCCTTCGTGCTCGTGGAAATGGTGCTGGGCGACCCAGGCCGACTCGAAGCCCAGCGCCTCGGCATGGGCGATCTGCTCGGTCACCAGGCGGTAGCGTTCGCCGGCAGAGGCGTCATCCAGCAAGCGGCTGAAGTAGCCCAGGCGTTTCTTCGGGGTGGTGGTGGGATTGGACAAAATCAATGCTCCTTGTGCCGGGAATGGCGGCGATCAGTTCACGGGTGTAATGGCTGCGGGGATGCAGGAACACCTGCTCCACCGTGCCCTGCTCCACCACCTTGCCGTGCTGTAGCACGGAGACGGTGTGGGCGATCTGACGCACCACCGACAGGTCGTGCGTGACAAATACATAGGTCAGCTGCAGCTGCTGCTGCAGCGTTTCCAGCAGGCGCAGGATCTGGGCCTGCACCGTCACATCGAGTGCGGAAACGGCCTCGTCCAGCACCAACACCTCGGGCTGCAGCACCAGGGCACGGGCAATGGCCACGCGCTGGCGTTGGCCGCCCGACAGGGCATGCGGGCGGCGCTGGTGCAGCTCCGCCGCCAGCCCCACGCGCTCCAGCGTGGCCTGCACACGCTGGCGGCGCTCGGCGGCCGGCAGCGGCGCAAAGTTGCGCAGCGGCTCCTCCACAATGCTCCACACGGTCTGGCGTGGGTCCAGCGAGGCATAGGGATTCTGGTAGACCAGCTGCACCTTGCGGCGGAACTGGCGCAGAGCCTCGCCGCGCAGCGCGGTCACATCCTCTCCGGCAATGCGGATCTGCCCCGCCGTGGGCCGCAGCAGCCCCACCAGGGCACGGACGGTCGTGGTCTTGCCCGATCCGGACTCTCCCACGATGGCGTGGGTGCTGCCGCGCCGCACCTGGAATGACACCCCGTCCACAGCCTTGAACGGCTCCCGCTGGCCCGGCACGGGGAAATGGTGCTCGACCTCCTGCACCTGCACCGCCCATTCGGTGACCGTCGCGGCATCGTCCGGCTCTGCCGTGCGCAGCACCGGCGTAGACAGGGCCGGCGCATCGGCCAGCAACTGGCGGGCGTAGCTGCTTTGTGGCTGGCGCAACACCTGCAGCGTCTCGCCGGCCTCCTGCACCCGCCCCTGGCGCAGCACCACGATGCGGTGGGAGCGGTCGGCCGCCACCCCCAGATCGTGGGTGACCAGCAGCACGGCGGTACCGGTCTCACGGCGCAGGGTATCGATCAGGTCCAGAATGCGCCGCTGCACGGTCACATCCAGGGCGCTGGTCGGCTCATCGGCAATGATCAGCGCCGGTTTCAGCGCCACCGCCATGGCAATCAGCACCCGCTGCTTCATGCCCCCCGACAGCTCGTGCGGGTACTGGCGGTAGCGCAGCTCGGGCCGCGACAGGCCCACCTTGCGCAGCAACTCCACCACCTGCTGCTCCACGGCAGCGGTATCGCGCCAACCGTGCAGTTGCAGCACTTCGGCCACCTGCGCGCCAATGGTTCGCACGGGGTTGAGCGAGGCCGTCGGGTCCTGCGGCACCAGACTGACCACGTGGCCGCGCAGGCTGCGCCATTGCGCCTCGCCGGCCTGGGTCACATCTTCCCCCAGCAGGCGGATGCTGCCGCCCACCACCTGGCCGTTGTCCGGGAGCAATCCAATCGCCGCCTGCGACGTGGTGGACTTGCCCGAACCGGACTCCCCCACCAGCGCCACCACCTCACCAGCACGCACGCTCAGCGACACGCCGTGCACCACCGTGCGCAGCCCGTCCGCCTCCCGGTAGGCGATTTGCAGGTTGTCGATTTCCAGCAATGGGCCGTCCGCCGGAATCGGCGCGGCGGCGGAGGCAGGCTCTGCCGCTGCCGTGCGCAGCAGGCGCTGGCGCCAGATTTGCCAGGCACTCATGCGCGTGCTCCCGACAGCGACACGCTGATGCGGTTGACCGCCAGCACCACGGCCACCACCACCAGGCCCGGGGCGGATGTCAGCCACCAGGCCGTGGACAGGTAATTGCGCCCTTCGGCGATCAGCAGTCCCCATTCCGGCGTGGGCGGTGGCGCGCCATAGCCCAGAAAGCCCAGGGTGGCGATGGCCAGAATCGCCGTGCCGAACTGCAGCGCCGCCAGCGCCACCACCGAGGTCAGCGAGTTGGGCAGCACATGGCGCCACAGCACCGCGCCAAAGCGCCCGCCGCTGCCAAAGGCTGCCTCCACATATTCCGTGCGGCGCACACGCACCACTTCCGAGCGCACCAGGCGCGCAAAACTAGCCACCGACGCCACCCCCACGGCAATGGCCGCATTCACCGTGCCAAAGCCCAGCACGATGATGATGGTGAGCGACAGCAGCAGCGACGGCACGGCCAGCAGCACATCCACCACCCGCATCAGCGCCTCGTCGGTGCGGCCGCCCACGGCGCCCGCCACCAGGCCCAGCGCAGTGCCGGCCACCAGGCCCACCCCCACCGCGACCAGCGCGCCGGACAGCGAATGCACGGCACCGTGCACCACCCGGGCCCAGACATCGCGCCCCAGCGCGTCGGTCCCCAGCCAATGGCCGGCCTCCGGCGCGCGCAGCTGCTGGCCCGCCAGACCCACCAGCGGGTCGTGGCTGCTGAACCAGCCGGGCACCACGGCCCACAGCAGCACCAGGGCCAGCACCGTCCAAGCCAGCCACAGGCCCAGCGGCACCTGCCGCGCGCGCTGCAGCGGCAGGCGCAGGCCCTGCACCCATGGGAGTGCACGGGCGGATGCAGCAGGCGCGCGCAGCGCCAGCCCTTCGTTGTGTGTCAATGCATTCATCGCGTCAGCCTCCTGCCGCATGGCGAAGCCGTGGATCCAGCCAGGGATAGAGCAGGTCCACGATCAGGTTGATAGTCACAAAGGCCGCAGCAGACACCATGACCACGGCCTGCAATACCGCCGTGTCCTGGTTGCCCACGGCCTGCTGGGTCAGGCTGCCCAGGCCGTTGAGGCCGAACACCGCCTCGGTCACCACGGCGCCGGCCAGCAGCTCGCCGAACAGCACGCCGGCCATGGTCAGCACGGGCAGCAAGGCATTGCGTGCGGCATGGCGCAGCAGCACATGCAGCTGCGAGGCACCTTTGGCGCGCGCCACGGCCACATAGGGCTGTGCCAGCGCGGCGTCCAGGTTGCGCATCAGGATCTGCGCCAGCGGCGCAGAAATGGGTACGGCCAGCGTCAGCGTGGGCAGGATCAGCCCCTGCCACGGCCCGGGATTGATCACCGGCACCCAGCCCCAGCGGAACGACACCCACTGGATCAGCATGATGCCCAGCCAGAACACCGGGATCGATACGAACAGCGAGGGCAGCGACTGCAGCAGCGCACGCACGGCCCGCACCCGCACCACGCTGGCGGCCAGCGCCAGGCCCAGGGCCAGCAGCAGTGCCGCAGCCAGCCCCAGCGCCGCCAGGCGCAGCGTGGGCGGCAGGTTGGTGGCCAGCCCTTCGCTGACCGGCACCCCGGCCTGCAGCGAATAGCCGAAATGGCCCGTCAAAAACTGCCCCAAGGTGTGCAGGTACTGGCGCCAGACCGGCTGGTCCGCGCCATAGGCGGCCTGGATATCGGCAATCTGCTCCGGCCCCAGCCCCAGATCGGGGTTCAGGAACTTGATCAGCACCGCATCCCCCGGCATCAGCTGCAGCAGCACGAACGAGACCGAGAACGCCGCCCACAGCACCAGCAGGGCCTGGCCGGTGCGCCGCAACAGATATGCCGTCATGCGCGCCTCCGCTTACGGCTTGGCCAGCCAGGTGGCGTAGAAGCTGGGTCGGCCCACGGCCTCGAACCCGACATCCTTGACCGTCGTGGCACCGGCAAAGGCCTGGGGTTCCTCGAAAATCGGAATCACATAGGCCTGGGCAATCAGATAGCGCTGCACTTCCCCGGTAAGCTGCAGGCGCTTGGCGGCGTCGGTCTCGGCCGCAATCGCGTCCAGCAGGCCGTTGAGCTTGTCATCCACAAAGCTGTTGACCTTCTGGCTCACACCCCCTTTTTGCAGCAGTACATTGCGGTTCGTGGGGTAGTAGTTGCTCTTGATCACATCCGGATCGGCGCGCCCCACCATGCCCGGCGCGACCGGGGTCTTGGCCGGATCCAGGCTGTCCAGCGTCTTGCTGCCCGCATCACCGGCCAGCACATTGAGCTTGACCCCCAGCTTGCCCCACTGCTGGGCCACCAGCTGCAGGGTTTCCTTGTTCTGCGGCTGCGGCAGGGATTCATAGGCCGTCAGCACCAACTCCTGACCGTCCTTCTGCCGCAGGCCGTTGGCACCCACGGTCCAGCCGGCTTCGTCCAGCAGGCGCTGCGACTGCTGCGGATCGAACTTCAGTTCGGACGACAGGTCCACATACCCGGCGGCGGACTTGGCGATCACCGAGGTGGCCTGCGGGTAGTTGGCCGAGAACAGGGTCTGCACCACTTCGGCGGTGTTCGTCCCATGCAGCAGCGCCTGGCGCACGCGCAGATCGGCCACCAGGGCGTTGTCCGGGCGCAGGGCAATGCTGTTGTTCACCCCGCGGGTAGAAGGCGCGTAGATCTGGAAGTTCTGTTCCTGCACCCGCTTCTCGTCATAGGCCTGCACCTGGCGGATCAGGCCCGCCTGGCCCGACAGCAGCGCGCCAATGCGCACGCTGTCCTCGGGCGTCACCACCAGACGGATGCTGTCCAGGCGCGCACGGCCCTGGTGCGCATGCTTGGCAGGGCCCCACTTGTAGTCGGCACGCGCCTTGAACAGCAGCTCCTTGCCCAGTGTCTCCCGCTCCACCACGAAGGGGCCGGAGCCGATGATGCGCGTGGCATCACCCAGCTCTTCGAAAGGCCGTGCCAGCGTGGCCAGCGACACCAGGCCCGAGCCGATCACCGACGTGCCTTGCAGGAACCCCGGCGACGGCTTGCTGAAATAGAACTTCACCGTCAGCGGGTCTACGACCTCGCTGCGCTGGTAGTTGTTGATCACTTCGGACACCGGCAGCTTCAGCGCCTTGTTGCCCAGACCGTAGGTGTCGAAGTTCTTGGCCACGGCCGCCGCATCCAGCGGCGTGCCATCCGAGAACGTCACGCCGGAACGCAGCTTGAACGTGAACTCCGTGGCTTGGTCATTGATGGCCCAGGACTCGGCGATCCAGGGCTGGATTTCCAGCGTCTTCGGGTCCTGGTAGGTCAGCTTGTCGGTGATCTGGTTGAGCACACCGCCGTTGGGATAGAAGCCACCGGCCGGCGGATACAGATTGGTGTGGGCCTGCTGCTCCAGATAGACCAGCTCGCCGCCCTGTACGGCAGCACCTGCCGATGCGCCTTCCGAAGTGCTGCTTTGCTGGGAGCATCCCGCCACCCAGACTCCCGCAGCCATGGCTGCCAGCCACCACCATTGACGTTTGTTTTTGCGTTGCAGTTGCACGAGACCATCCATCCTTCATGCCATTGAGGCGCTGTTATGCAAGAGTCGGAAGACTCCAAGGGAAACCTTCCAGATGGCCTGAATGCTAGGAATTCCGCTCGCCTTTTTGAACCTCTGTTTTCGCACTTGGATATGCGGCCAGCAGATATGCAGCGCCCGGCACAAACCGCATAACCAAAGCCGTATTCCGTATTTGCCGCCCGCCCGCAGCCGCGCGAGCATGGCGCTTTCCCACCTCAGAGAAAGCCTCCCATGTCACTGCCTTTGGACCACATCGTGATTGCCGTGCACGATCTGCACACCGCCATCCACGACTACCGCAATCTGGGATTCACCGTCACCCCGGGCGGGGACCACCCGGGCCGCGCCACCCACAACGCACTGGTGGTGTTCCAGGACGGCTCCTACTTTGAGTTGATCGCCTGGAAAGGCCCGGAAGAAGCCCACCCCTGGTGGCCCAAGCTCAGCCGCTTTGGCCCCGGCATCGTGGACTTTGCCTTGCTGCCCGGCACCACGCCGCAGGTGGTGGCACAGGCGCTGTCGCGCGGCCTGGCCTACCAGCCCCCGGTCGATGGCGGGCGGCTGCGCCCCGACGGGGTGGAGTTGCGCTGGCAGAACGCCCGCCCTGCCACGCCCGATCTGCCTTTCCTGTGCGGCGATGTCACCCCCCGCGCCCTGCGCGTGCCTGAAGGCCCGGTGCGTGAGCACGCCAATGGCGTGCAGGGCGTCGCCCAGCTGCACGTGGCCGTGCACGACGTGGCCGCCACACTGGAACGCTACCGTGCCCTGCTGGGCCTGGCGGATGCCCCGGTCCCTGCCGAAGGCGCTGCCAGCCTGCAGCTGGGCGGCACCGTGCTGAAGCTGGAATCCGCCAGCGCCAGCCCTGAAGCCGCCCAGCGGCTGGCCCTGCAAGGCGAAGGCCCGTTTGCCATCGCCTTGCACACCACGCAGGCCAACCCGCTGGGGCCCGTGGTGCATGGCAACACCCATGGCACCCGGCTGGAGCTGATCGCCTACCCCGGCACCGGCACCTCCGCTCATCCCGCCGCGCACCCCGGTGCTCATGCGCAAAGCGCATTTGCATAGCCGCAAAGCTTCGTTGCCCGGGCCCCGGTGGCTCGGGATACTGCCTCCCATTCCATCCCACCGACCGGATCCACCATGAACAAACGCGACTTTCTGCGCACCTCTGCTGCCTTCCTGCTGCCTGCGGCCGCCGGCACCTTCTCCGCCCTGGCCACGGCCGCCACCACCACCCCGGCCCTGATCCGCGTGGGCGTGCGCGGCGGTGTGGACGAGGAAATCTGGGAGGTGGTGACCAAGGTCGCCAAGGAACGCGGCCTGAACGTCAAGCCCGTGGTGCTCAGCGGCTCGGTCAGCCCCAACGAAGGCGTGCACAACGGCGATCTGGAAGCCAACTCCTTCCAGCACCAGCCCTTCCTGCGCGACCAGAACCAGCAGCGCGGCTACCAGCTGGTATCGGCAGGTGACACCTACATCTCCCCCATTGCCTTCTATTCCCGCAAGTACAAGCGCCTGGCCGACCTGCCTGCCGGCGCGCGCGTGGGCATCCCCAACGACCCGAGCAACCAGACCCGCGCCCTGGTGGTGCTGCGCGACCAGGGCGTGCTGGACCTCAAGCCTGGCTTCGACCCTTTCACCGGTACCGCCTCCCTGGCCGACGTGACCGCGCTGCGCCAGAAGGTGGAGCTGGTGGAAGTGGCCTCGGTGGTGCTGGCCCGTTCGCTGGATGACCTGGCCGCCGCCGCCATCGTCAACAGCTTTGCCTACCAGGCGGGGTTGGTCGCCACCCGCGACGGCATTGCCGTGGAAAAGCGCGAGCGCAACCCCTACACCAACCTCATTGCCGTGCGCGCCAAGGACCAGGACACCCCCTGGGCCAAACAGCTGGTGGCCGCCTACCAGTCCGAACCGGTGCGCCAGTTCATCCTGCAGAAATACCAGGGCTCGGTGATTCCCGCGTTCTGAGAGAGCCATCCATGATTCATTTTTCCCCAACTTCGCGCCGCGGCGCACTGGCCGCCCTGCTGGGCACAGGCGCCGCTGCCTTGCTGCAACTCCCTTCCGCCCAGGCGGCCCAGCGCGTGCGCGTGGGCATCCGTGGCGGCATCGGTGAAGAGCTGTGGGCCGAAGTGGCCAAGGCCGCCAAGGCCAAGGGCCTTGATGTTCAGCTGGTCGTGCTGGGCGGCGCGGTCAGCCCCAACGAGGCGCTGAACAACGGCGACCTGGAAGCCAACGCCTTCCAGCACCTGCTCTTTCTGCAAGACCAGGTGCGCCAGCGCGGCTACCAGATCGTCTCCGCAGGCAACACGCTGATTGCCCCGATCGCCTTCTACTCCAGCAAGCACAAGCGCCTGCAGGATCTGCCCGCCAAGGCCCGGGTGGGCATTCCCAATGACCCCAGCAACCAGACCCGCGCCCTGGTCATCCTGCGCGACCAGGGGCTGATCAAGCTGCGCGACGGGTTCGACCCCTTCTCCAGCACCGTGGGGCTGGCAGACGTCACCGCCAACCCTCGCCAGCTGCAGCTGGTGGAAGCCGCCTCCAACGTCCTGGCCCGCTCGGTACCCGATCTGGATGCCGCCGCCGTCATCAACACCTTTGCCTACCAGGTGGGCCTGATCGCCACCCGCGACGGCATCGCCGTGGAAAAGCGCGAGCACAACCCCTACGTCAACATCATTGCCGTGCGCAGCAAGGACCAGGACGCGCCCTGGGTCAAGGCCCTGGTGGCATCCTTCCAGACCGAAGCCATCCGCCGCTTCATCGAAACCAAGTACGAAGGCACGCTGATCCCGGCGTTCTGAGCGACTGCATGACCACCCTCCCTCCTCCGGTGCAACTGGCACCGCACATCGTGTTCGACGGCGTGGGCAAGTCCTACGCCGGCCGCAGCAGCCAGGTCCAGGCGCTGTCGGCGGTGAACTTTGACATCCACCATGGCGAGGTCTTCGGCATCATCGGCCGCAGCGGCGCCGGCAAGTCCACGCTGCTGCGCACCATCAATGCGCTCGAAACCCCGTCCGAAGGCCGGGTGCAGATCCACGGCGTGGACCCGGCGCAGCTGGACGAAAACGCCCTGGTCGCGCTGCGCCGTCGCGTGGGCATGATCTTTCAGCACTTCAACCTGCTGTCCGCCAAGACCGTGCGCGAAAACGTGGCCCTGCCGCTGCGTGTGGCCGGTGAACGCCCGGCCATCATCAAGGCCCGGGTGGACGAGCTGCTGGCCCTGGTCGGCCTGTCGGACAAGGGCCAGGCCTACCCTGCCCAGCTGTCCGGCGGCCAGAAGCAGCGCGTCGGCATTGCCCGCGCCCTGGTGCACGGGCCCGAAGTGCTGCTGTGCGACGAAGCCACCAGCGCGCTGGACCCGGAAACCACACAGTCCATCCTGTCCCTGCTGCGCGACATCAACCGCCAGCTGCGCCTGACGGTGGTGCTGATCACCCACGACATGGCCGTGATCCGCGCCATCTGCGACCGCGTGCTGGTGCTGGACCAGGGCCAGGTGCAGGAAATTGGCGAGGTCTGGCGCGTCTTTGGCGCACCGCAGGCCGCCGCCACCCAGGCGCTGCTGCAGCCGCTGCAGCAAGGCTTGCCCCCCGGTCTGGCCCGCCAGCTGCTGCCCCAACCCAGCAGCAGCGCCGACCGCGCCGTGCTCAGCCTGCGCTTTGCCGGTGCGCAGCGTCCCCAAGGCCTGCCGCTGCAGGCCCTGACCGCCCTGGGCAGCCAGGCCACCTTGCTGCACGGCGGGCTGGACCGGCTGCGCGGCCATTCACTGGGTCAGCTGCTGGTGTCCACACCAGCCACCGGCCTGCCTTCCCTTGATGCATTGCGCCACTCCACCGGCGCCGACCACCTGGAGCTGCTGGGCTATGTCCGCGCCGATTGACAAATACCTGCAGGCTTTTGCCGAAACCCTGTTGATGGTCGCCACCTCCTCGCTGATCGCCATCGGCCTGGGGCTGCTGCTGGCCATCGTGCTCACCATCACCGGCCCGCGCGGCCTGTATACACGGCCGCGCTTTTACAAAGGGCTGTCGGTGACGGTGAACATCTTCCGCGCCATCCCCTTCATCATCCTGCTGGTGGCCTTGCTGCCGGTCACCCGCAGCATCGTCGGCACCACCCTGGGCACCTGGGCGGCCGTGGTACCGCTGTCGGTCAACCTGATCCCCTTCTATGCCCGCATCGCCCAGGTCAGTCTGAACGATGTGGATCCAGGTCTGGTGGAAGCCGCACGCGCCATGGGCTGCAAGCGCTGGCACATCGTGCGCCATGTGCTGCTGCCCGAAGCCCTGCCCGGCATCATCGGCGGCATGACGGTGAGCGTGATCGCCATGGTCAACGCCTCGGCCATGGCCGGCGCCGTGGGCGCGGGCGGCCTGGGCGACCTGGCCATCCGCTACGGCTACGAACGCTATGAAACCCGGGTGATGTTCGAAGTCATCGTGATCCTGGTGGCCCTGGTGTCCATAGTGCAGTTCGCCGGCGAAACCCTGTCGCGCAAGGTCAACCACCGGCATTGACACTGGAGCTGCCCAAGCTGCACGGCGCCCCACCGCCAGCGACCCCGGCTATTTGTGGCGCGGGTCGCTGGCGGTTTTCACGTGGGGCCCGCACAACCGGCCTTCCTCCACACGCCGCACACCCTTTATCGCCAACGCCGAGCCCCCAAGCCGGCATCAGCACATCACCCAGCGCCCTCGCTGCTCTGCAGGCATATTCACCGTTCTAAATATCTTTGGGTAATTAAAAAGTAATAAAACATTTATTGTATTTATAAGCGAGTTTTTTTATAGTGGCTGCCACACCCACTTTCTTTCTGGGCGAGGCATTGATGAGCGCCACTCACCTACTCCAGCGCACGGTATTTCCCTGTCCCTGACCGGCCCCTCCCCGGCCCGCCATATCCGGCGGATTTCCGCCCCAGCAGGGCAGAAACCACTGGCGCCGCTTCCCCATCCTTTTGAATACACCTGGCTTGTTGCAACCCGCGGATTGTCCCGGGCCGCAAGGGCTGTGCACGCACATGATCATCACCTCGGTCAACCATATCCATTTTCAGTTTCCGGCCCATTCGAAGGAAGCCATCCGCTTTTTCTATGCGACGGTGCTGGGGGCCCATGAGCTGGAGTCCCCCGAGACAAAGCAACTGCTGCAGTTCGAGATGGGCGAGCAGCGCCTGTGCTTCACGCCGGAGACCGGGGCCACGGGCCGCAAGCCATCGCAGCATGTGGCGTTCAACGTGCAAGGCATCGGCGATCTGAAACAGCGCCTGCATGCCTTTGACCTGGCCTTCATCGAAAGCCACCCCGACCAGCCGGCACAACAGATCTACGTCAAGGACCCAGCCGGCAACCAGCTGGAGTTTCTGGAAACCGCCCACTGAAAACCCATTGCAGCCCGTGGAGCCCTCACCATGAATTTCCAGCAACTGCGCTCCATCCGTGAAGCCGCCCGCAACAACTACAACCTGACGGAAGTGGCGTCCGTGCTGTTCACCTCCCAGCCCGCCATCAGCCGGCAGATCCGTGAACTGGAAGAAGAGCTCGGGGTCGAGATATTCACCCGCGCCGGAAAACGGCTGACCGGGCTGACCACGCCCGGCAAGACCCTGCTGCCCATCATCGACCGCCTGCTGCTGGAGGCCGGCAACCTCAAGAACGCGGGCAAGGACTTCAAGGAAAAGGACACCGGCGTCTTCTACGTCGCGGCCACCCACTCCCAGGCCCGCTATGCCCTGCCTGCCGTGGTGCGGGACTTCCGCCAGATCTACCCCGGCGTCACGCTGCACCTGCGCCAGGGCTCTCCCCAGCAGATTGCCGACATGCTGCTGACCGGGGAAGCCGACATCGGCGTGGCCACCGAAGCCCTGGCCGATTACGAGCAACTGGTCACCCTGCCCGGCTACCGCTGGTCCCACAGCGTGATCGTCCCGCCCGATCACCCTTTGCTGCAGCAGACGGCACCGATTTCGCTGGAGGATCTGGCCCGCCACCCCATCATCACCTACGAGCATGGCTTCACCGGGCGCGCCCACATTGACGAGGCCTTTGCACGCGAAGGCCTGGCACCGGAGGTGGTGCTGACCGCCATGGATGCCGACGTGATCAAGACCTATGTGGAGCTGGGCATGGGCATCGGCATCGTGGCTTCCATCGCATTCGACCCCGAGCGTGACCGGCTGCTGCGCGCCATCGACGCCCGCCACCTGTTCGAGATCAACCTAACCCGCATTGCCGTGCGCCGGGGCATCTGGCTGCGCGACTATGCCTACCATTTCATCGAAAGCTTTGTGCCCACGCTGACGCCGGATGTGGTGCGCCAGAAGCTGAACGAAGACAACGACGGCTGAAACACTGTCCCTCCCTCCTCAAAAAAGCAGTCCTGCACCGCGGCAGGAATGCTTTTTTTCATCCGCAGTCAATGCGACCGTGGTCTGCGGTGCGTGGGCCGCGTTCAGCGCCCGCCGTGCACCCGCCCACCCTGCACGTAGCCCAGCGGCTCGGCATCCATGCGCCGCAGAATGCGGGTCAAGCCGTCATCTTCGGTCTGCCCCCCGGCAGCGGCCGGCGCATCCGTGGTGCGGCACAGCAGATCGTCATCGCTCCAGCTTTCCGTGCCCCGGCCGTTGCGCGCCCGCAGCCAACCGGCCTTGTCCGCCAGCAACTGCACCTCGCGCACGGATTCGCCCGCATTGATCCAGCCCAGTGCCTGCAACGCGGTCGCCCCCGAGGTAACGGCGCAATCCACATGGTCTGGAAGGTGCGCAGCATCCTGCCCCGGCTGGGGCAGCCACAGCGTCACCATGCGCGGGTCCGGCGCCACATCCTGCACGCGGGCGCTGCTGACCACCCGCAGGCGCTGGCCCTGCCAGTCGCGCACCTGCAGCTTGTCTGCACGGTGGCAGCGCAACGGCATGTCGGGCAAGGCAATAGGCTGGGCCCAATTGCCCGTGGCACGCAGCAGTTGTCCCGCCGCCTGGGCACGCAGAAAATGCAGCAACGCCCAGCTCTCGGGAACCGACAGCTGCGCGGCAAAGCCAGGCATGGTCGTGCGCCCCTGCGCATCCTGCATGCCATGGCGCACCGCCTGCAGCAGCTCTCCTTCCGCACGGCGCCACAGCAGCGGGCCGGAAAAACTGGGCGCCCAGACCGGCTGGTGTGCCGCATCCGGGCCCTGCCCGTTGCCCGCTTCGCCATGGCAGCGCAGGCACTGCCGCTGGTAGAGCGCCGCGCCCTGGACGATCGCCGCATCGGTAAAAGGCAGAGGGTTGCGGTGAAAACTGGTGGGCACCGCCGATGCCAGCACCACCTGGCGTTCCGGCCAGGGCGCCAGCACCAGGGCCAGCAAGGCGCCGGCCAGCAGCCAGGGCCGGCCGCGCCGCCACAGTACCGCGGTGCCCAGCAGCACCAGCACGGCTGCCACGGCCGCCAGACTCCAGACCAGCTGGCGTGCCTGGCCCAGGTCCTGCAGCAGGCGCTCGCCCGCCATGCGCTGTGCCCAGGGCCAGGCCGGCTGGCCGTCCACCTCGCCGCTCAGGCCCAGCGCATGCCACAGCTGCAGCAGGCCCACCTGGCACCGGTGCACCGCTTCCAACAGCCAGAACAGCCAGGGTGCGTCCGCAATCCGCTCAGGCATCAGGTCGCATCACCCAGTCCCAGATGGCGCAGCGCCTGCTGGCGCAGCTCCACAAAGCGTGGCTGCGTGCGGTGGCGCGGATAGGGCAGATCCACGGCCAGCTCGGCCACGGTGCGGGCCGGACGGTCGGAGAAGACCACCACCCGGTTGGCCAGGAACAAGGCCTCTTCCACATCGTGTGTCACCAGCAGCATCGAAAAGCCTGCGCGCTGCCACAGCTTCAGCAGCTCGGCCTGCATGGTCAGCCGGGTCAGCGAATCGAGCTTGCCCAGCGGCTCATCCAGGATCAGCAGTTGCGGCTCATTCACCAGGGCACGCGCCAGTGCGGCACGCTGGGCCATGCCGCCCGAGAGCTGGTGCGGGTAGCTGTCCGCAAACTCGGACAGACCCACCAGTGCCAGCGCCTCGTCCACCCGGGCATGCTGTGCCTTGGGCACTTTGCGCGCCTGCAGCCCCAGGGCCACGTTGTCGCGCACCGTGCGCCAGGGAAACAAGGTCGGGTCCTGGAAAACCACGATGCGCGAAGGATCGGGCCGCGTGATGGGCTGGCCATCCTGCGTGATGTGGCCGCTGCGCGGTGGCTCCAGCCCGGCCACCAGGCGCAGCAGCGTGGACTTGCCGCAGCCGCTGGGGCCCAGCAGGGCCACGAACTCGCCCGGTTGCACCTGCAGGCTGACATCGCTCAGCACCGGCAGCTGGGCACCGCCCGGCTGGGCGAAATGGTGCGACACCTGGGCGATATCGATGCGTGCCCCGGTCTGGGACACCTGGCTATCTTGCACCGGCACACTGTTTGCAATTGCAGCGCTCACCATTTCACAGTTCCTTTCTGCCAGCCCAGCAGCCGGTCACGCACGGTGAACAGCAGGGTGATCAAGCCCGAGCACAACACCGCCATCACCAGCAGCGCGCCGTACATGTTGGCGTAGGCTGCCCAGCCCTGGGCCCACTGCAGGTACCAGCCCAGGCCCGCTTTCACGCCCATCATCTCGGCCGTGATCAGCACCGAAAACGAAGCACCCAGGCCCATGAAAAGGCCCACAAACACCTGGGGCAGCGCAGCCGGAATCGCCACGCGCAGCACCAGAAACCATTCCGATGCCCCCAGGGTGCGGGCCACGTCGCAATAGCTCTTGCTGACATTGGCCACACCCGACCAGGTCAGCACCGCCACCGGAAAGAAGGTGGCCAGCGCCACCAGGAACACCGCGGCGCTGTAGCTGCTGGGGGCAAAGAAGAACGCCAGCGGCAGCAGGGCCGATGCCGGAACCGGTCCCAGAAAGCGCAGCAAGGGATGAACCCAGTAGCCTGCCACGCGCGACCAGCCCACCCACACGCCGGTGACAAAACCCACCAGGCTGCCGATCACGATGCCGTGCACCAGCAGCCGCAGCGAATGCGCCACCGACAGCCCCAGCCGGGCGGAATCGTCCAGGTAGACCTCCAGCAGGCTTTGCGGCGGCGCAAAGAAAGGCGGCGGCAGCACGCCCAGCTTGGCCGTCAGCACCTCCCACACCGCCAGCAGCGCCGGCGCAGCGATCAGCCAGGCACCCGCCGGCCGCAGCCAGCGCAGCACCCGGCCCGCGCGCTCGCCCGCCAGGGCCAGCGCGGCCAGCAGCACAGCCAGCGCGGCCGTGAGCACGGCAAACTCGGTGGTATACGCCCAGTCGCTGAAGCCGATTTCCTTGTTGGGCCACCACCAGGTCAGCGCGCCCAGCAGCAGCCAGGCCAGGGCCGCCACCAGACCCTGGCGCCAGACACCCTGCTCCGCCGAAGAAGGTGCCGGATCCGCAGCCACGGCGGTGGCCGTGGTCGAAGGTGCGGCCGTGGGCGTGGCGGGCTGCAGGATCGGCGCGCCGGCCTGCGGCGCCAGCTCCAGAAGTACGGTGGCGCCACTCATGACAGCACATCCTGGGTGATATGGCGCGCAAAGCGTGCCGGGTCGGTGCTCTTCTTCAGAATGCCGGCCGAACGGAAATCGGCTGCGAATTCACGCACCTCATCCTGCAGACGGCTGTTGTGCGGATGGTGCTTGTACGTCAGCTCCGCAATCAGGCGCTGCAGATCAGGCACCTCGAACTTGGGCGTGTACTTGGCGAAGATCTTGGCAGACTCGTTGGGGTTCTCGGCCACATAGTCCGATGCCTGCGCCAATGCACGCACCACCGCGGCAGCGCTCTTGCGGTCGTCGCGCACGAACTTGGCGCCCGCGCCCAGCACGCAGCAGATCTTCTCGGCATATTCCCCGGTGGCGCTGTTGCCCAGTTCGGTGAACACGCCGGGGTTGCGCTTTTCGATCAGGTAGAGATTCGGGTCGCCATCGGCAATGGCGTGGACCTCGCCCTTCTTCACCGCCACATCCAGCAGGTCGGCAGGGTAGACCCGCCACTCCACATCCTTGTCGATGTCCAGCCCCAGCTTGGCCAGGTGGATGCCGTAGAACTGCTTGGCCGGACTGTTCAGGTCGGCCACGCCGATCACCTTGCCCTTGAGCGACTTCACATCGCGCGTCACCCCGGCCGCATTGACCCCCACCAGGCGCAGGCAGCCGCCGTGCACGCTGCCCACGATCTTCACGTCCAGCCCGGCTTCCAGCGGCTTCACCCAGCGGTGGATCAGGCCCACCCCCACTTCGGCCTTGCCAGTTGCCAGCGCCTCCAGCAACTGGTCGGCAGAACCGCCCCAGTTCAACACCTCCACCTGCAGGCCGTTCTTCTCGAACAGGCCGCGCTCCAGCGCAATCGGCACCGGCACCTGGCAGAAGCTGGCCTGGCTCCAGGCCAGAGTGATCTTGCGCGGCTGCGAATGCACCGCCAGCGGCAGCAGGCCTGCGGCACCGGCTGCACCAGCGGCCGCAGCCGCTCCCAGGAAATGGCGGCGGTTCCAGGGCGTGCCGTGCGCCGTGGGCAGAAATTCGTCCATGTGCTCCCTCCAGGAAACTGTGAAAAGTGGCAGCACGATAGGACGCCAGACCGCGCTGCGGCAACGAACGAAAGCGTGTATCCATATGCGCAAAACACCGCCGCGCCCAGGCGGCGGCCGCACAGCAAAAAGCGCATATGCAAACACAAAAAGCTTCGTAGCCTTGCGGTGCAGGCTTGGCAGACCATGGCGGCATTCCAACGGAGCACACCATGAGCCTGAACGACTATCTGTCCCACAAACGCCGCGCCGTCCTGGCACGCCAGCAACGCATTGCCGACGGCAGTGCCCAGGCCACGTCCTTGCACGCCCATGTCTCGGCCGAAGGCCGCAGCGGCATCCGCCGCCTGCGCATCCGCGAGCACCAGGTCATCAGCGACAGCCCCTACGACTTTGCCGGCTTCAACCTGGGCCCCTCCTCGCCCGAGCTGCAACTGGGCGTGCTGGGCACCTGCGTGACGCACATCTTTGAAATCCAGGCTGCGCTGCTGCAGGTGCCGCTGGACAGCATCGAAGTGGATGTGCGCGGCACCATCGATCCGCGCGGCGGCCACCCCGGCCACGAGGCCACCCCCATCTGGCCGCACAACATCCAGTACGAAGTCCAGGTCGCCTCCAGCGCCTCGGATGCGCAGCTGAACGAGCTGTTCGCGGCGGTCGAGAAGAACTGCCCCATCCTGAACCTGCTGCGCAACCCGCAGCAGGTCGTGGGCACGCTGGTGCGCGCCCAGCCGGCCCCCCAGGCCGCAGCCCCTGCCGCCAAGGAAGCGCAGCCCGCATGAGCACCGCACCTGCCCAGGGCCGGCAGCCGCCAGCCCCCGTGCCAGCGCCCACACCCGCATGGCAGCCCGACACCGTCGTGCTGCACGCCGGCTATGACGGGTTGCAGCACCAGCGCAGCGCGGCCGTGCCCATCTACCAGACCACATCCTTTCTGTTCGAGGATGCGCAACACGGTGCCGAACTGTTCGACCTGGTGCAGGAAGGCCATATCTACGCCCGTACCGGCAACCCCACACAAACCGTGCTGGAGCAGCGCATCGCCCGGCTCGAAGGCGGTACGGCCGCACTGGCCGTGGCCTCCGGCATGGCGGCCATCGACATCACCCTGGCCACGCTGGCCCGGGCCGGGGACCATGTGATCCTGGCCTCGGCCCTGTATGGCGGCTCCCACAACCTGGTCGTGCATGTGCTGCAAGGCCGCGGCATTGCCAGCACCGTGGTGGGCCGGGGCGACCACGACGCCCTGCGCGCGGCCTTCACGCCGCAGACCAAGGCAGTGTTTCTGGAATCCGTGGGCAACCCTTCCGGCGATGTCGCCGACATCGCCGCCATTGCCGCGCTGGCCCATGCCCAGGGCGTGGCCGTGGTGGTGGACAACACCAGCGCCACGCCCCTGCTGATCCGCCCGCTGGAGCATGGCGCCGATGTGGTGGTGCACTCGGCCACCAAGTACATCGGCGGCCACGGCACGGCCATGGGCGGGCTGATTGTGGATGGCGGCCGCTTCGACTGGCAGGCCCGCTCCGACCGCTACCCCCAGCTGACCCACCCCGATCCGGCCTTTCACCAGGTGGTGTTCACCGAACGCTATCCCGATGCCCCCCTGGTCGCCCGTGCACGCACCGTCATGCTGCGCAATGCCGGCGCCACGCTGGCGGCGCATTCGGCTTTCTTGCTGCTGCAAGGGCTGGAAACGCTGGCGCTGCGCATGGAACGCATCAGCAGCAACACCCGGGCCGTGCTGGACTTTCTGCAGACCCAACCCCAGGTGGCGCGCATCCACCACGTGGCCCACCCCGGCCATCCCGACCACGGCCATGCCACGCAGTACCTGCGCGGCGGCCTCGTGCCCGGGCTGCTGTCCCTGGAGCTGCACGGCGGCCGCCCCGCCGCCCAGCGCTTCTATGACGCGCTGCAGCTGTTTCTGCGCCTGGTCAACATCGGCGACAGCAAATCCCTGGCCGCCATCCCGGCGGAAACCACCCACCACCTGCTGACCGATGCCGAGCTGGCACGGGTGGGCATTGCCCCGGGGCTGGTGCGCCTGTCCATCGGCATCGAACACCCGCACGACCTGCTGGCCGACCTGGGCCAGGCCTTGGGCCATGTGCAGACCGCCACGGCCTTGCCCGCCTCCACACCCCACCTTGAACTTCTCCAGGAGCCTTCATGAGCACCGTTGCACAAGCCCTTCGCCCCGCCACCACATCCCTGAATGCCGCCCAGGCCCTTTCCGCCCTGGACACCCCGCTGGACTCCCTGCCGGTCATCAACCTGGCCGAGCTGGACGACTCCACCCGGCACACGCCCGCCCACGCCCGGCTGGCCCGGATTGCACGCGACATCGGTTTCTTCTATCTGGAAGGGCATGGCATTGCGCCCGAGCAGATCGAGCGGCTGGAAACCGTGGCCCGCCAGTTCTTCGCCCTGCCCCCCGAGGTGAAGCAGCGCATTGCCATCCACCACTCGCGCCATTTCCGGGGCTACACCGGTGTGGGCGGTGAAATCACCCGCCTGCAGCCCGACCTGCGCGAACAGATCGACTTCGGCGAAGAGCTGGAGCCCGTGGCACAAGCCGCCGACACGCCCGCATGGTGGGGCCTGCAAGGCCCCAACCAGTGGCCTGCCGAGCTGCCGCAGCTGCAAAGCGACATCCTGGCCTGGCTGGACACCACCCGCGATGTGGCCAAGCGCCTGCTGCAGTCCTTTCTAGTGGCTCTGGAGCAGCCCGCCACGGCCCTGAACGCCCTGGTGGCACCGCCGCACAACAATCGCCTGAAGATCATCCACTACCCCGGCCAGGCCCAGGGCCAGTCCGACCAGGGCGTCGGTGCCCACAAGGATGGGGGCCTGCTCACCCTGCTGCTGCAGGACCAAGTGGGCGGGCTGCAGGTGCAGACCCCGCAAGGCTGGCTGGATGTGCCGCCCCGCAAGAACGCCTTTGTGGTGAACATCGGCGAAATGCTGGAGCTGGCCACCAACGGCTATCTACGCGCCAATGTGCACCGCGTGCTGTCTCCCCGCTCGGGCGTCAGCCGCTACTCGATCGCGTATTTCTTCTCGCCCAGCCTGCACGCCCAGGAAGTGCCGCTGCTGGACCTGCCCTCCCATCTGGCGCAGCAGGCACGTGGCCCCGAGAGCGACCCGCTGAACCCCTTGTTCAGCCACATCGGCACCAATGCACTCAAGGGCCGGGTGCGCTCCCACCTGGATGTGGCGGAGAAGTTCTACCCGGCGCAATTTGCCCTGCTGGACAAGACGGCCAAGCCCAGCGCCTACTGAACCTTGTTCAGCAGGCTCAGTGTGATGTAGTGTTACTGGGCACGGCGCAGCGCTCTGCACATGCAAGCACTCCCGGGCGGCTGCGCCGCCCGCACGGTGAAGCGGGTGAACACCGCGAAGAAGGCCCTGGCTGTGTCCGCAGCCAGGGCCTTTGTCATGGCGGGCGACCCGCAGTATGGAGGCCGGCCCACCGACCCGCAGCCGCCGCAGTCGCCGTGGTCCGTGGTCACACCGCCACCGGCGACCAGCCTCCACGGTTGCTCACTTGTCGGGGCCAGCCTGCAAGGCCTCCAGCTTCAGCAGATCATCCTGCACCCGCAACGCCATGTCCGACCCGGGCTCCATCTGCGCCAGCAACGCCTGCCAATGCTGGCGGGCCAGGGCGATGTCCCCACGCCGCACCGCGGCACTGCCAGCCAGGGCCAGGGCCTTGGCCTGGGTCGGCTGCAGACGCAGGGCCTGCGCAATGGCAGCCCCCGCCTCCCCTTCCAGGCTGCCGCCGGCCGCCGAAGCCAAGGCATCGGCCTGGTCTGCCAGCAGCCGCGCCTGGGTGTCGGTATCCAGACCGCTGCGGCGTGCTTCCTTCAAGGCCTGCTGGTAGGCCTGGGCGGCATCGCCGTAGCGCTCCAGGGTTTCGTAGGAACGCGCCAGCATCAGCCAGCCGGGCAGATTCTGCGGCTCCTCCTGCAGCTTGTGGGCCAGGCTGGCCACCATGGCCTGCACCTGCCCCTCCCGGGCCATGTGGTCGCTTTCCTGCACCTGGCCCAGGCGCACCACCGCCTGCGGATCGCCCACCTGGGTATAGAGCAGCATCGCGCCCACAGGCACCAGCACCGCCAGCAGCAGGCCGCTGCCGCGCTGCAGCCACACACTGTGCCGGCGCAGGCCCGCCGGGGTGCGCCGCTCTAGCTCGGCCAGCAGGCGCGCCTGCAACTCATCGACCGCCTGGGCATGGTCTGCCGCACTCAGGCGCTCCCCCGCCCGTTCGTGCTCCAGCTCGGCCAGCTGGGTCTGGTACAGGCCGCGCAGCGCATCGTCGCTGCGTGGCAGCGATTCCGGTGCCACCTCCACCAGCAAGGCTGGCAGCAACACCCCCAAACTCAGCAGGATCAGGGCCAGCACGCCCACCCACAGCAGTTGCACATCGTTCATGGCTGCTCCTTCCCGTCGGACTGGTGCAGCCACGCCTGCACCTGCTGGCGCTGTGTGGCCGACAGCGTGGGCGGTGGCGTCTGGCGCCGCCGCAACGTGCGGCGCAGCAGCAGCAGCCCCGCAATCACCACCACAAAGGGACCACCCCATAGCAGCCAGGTGGACGGCTTCCAGGGCGGGTTATAGCGCACGAAAGCGCCGTAGCGCTGCTCGAAGAAGGCCACCACCTCGGCATCGCTGCGGCCCTGCTCCATCTGTGCGCGGATTTCACGCCGCATATCGGCCGCCATGGGGGCATGCGATTCGGCCACTGTCTGGTTCTGGCAGACCACGCAGCGCAGCTGCGCCGCCAGCGCCATTTCCCTGGCCTGCAAGGACTCGGCCGGGTTGGCATGTACCCCCAGGGCCACCAGCAGCAGGCCACCACCCAGCACTGTGTGCAGCTTCATCGCACGGCCTCCAGTACCGGTCGGATGCGGTCACGCCAGACCTCGGCCGTCACCGGCCCGGCATGGCGATAGCGCACCCGCCCCTGTCCATCGATCACAAACGTCTCGGGCACACCTTGTATGCCCCAGTCCATGCCCACGCGCCCGTCCGCGTCCACGGCCGATGCCCGGTAGGGATTGCCCGCCACGCGCAGCAGCGCCTGGGCCTTGGCCGGCTGGTCCTTGTAGTTCAGGCCATACACCGGCACCTGGTCGGCTCGCGACATGGCTTGCAGCACCGGCAACTCCTGCCGGCATGGCGCACACCACGAGGCCCACACATTCAGTACCCAGGCCTGCCCGTGCAGCGCCTGCACGCTCAGCAGCTGATCCGGCTTTTCCAGCAAGGGGCGTTCAATGGCCGGCGCCGCCCGCTCCACCAGCGCAGACGGCACATCGCGCGGATTGCGCTGCAGCCCCAGGCCCAGCATCACCGCCAGGGCCAGGAAGGCCGCCAAGGGCAAGATGAACCGCATCAGGCGCTCCTTTCCTGCAGAGGCTGCAGCGCAGCCCGTGGCTCACGGCGCGGGGCCAGGCGGAAGCGCCGGTCCAGCAGGCTCAGGCCGGCGCCCAGCGCCATCATCAGGGTGCCCACCCAGATCCAGTCCATGAACGGCTTGATCTGCAGGCGCACCGTCCAGGCGCGGCCTTCGGGGTCCAGCGGTTCCCCCAGGGCCAGGAACACGTCTCGCGTCCAGCTGCTGTCGATGGCCGCCTGGCTCAGCGGCATGCTCTGGACGCGGAACACACGCTTTTCCGGGAACATCCGCCACGGCGTCTGTCCCTCGGTGTGCACACTGAACTGCGCACGCTGTGCGTCGTAGTTCGGTCCTTCGACAGCTGCCAGGCTGTCGAAGCGGAAGTGGTAGCCCGCCAGCTCCACCGACTCGCCCTGCGCCAGTGTGGTTTCCAGCTTGCGCTCCATGCCGTTGGCCAAGCTCACCGCCAGAATGAAAACGCCCACCCCGGTGTGCGCCGCCAGCATGCCCCACCAGCCCCAAGGCTGGCGCAGCACACGCTGCCACCCCTGGCCGCTGTCCACCCCTTGGCGCAGGCGCTGCACCGCATGGCCCGCGGTGCCCAGAATGCACCACAGCCCCAGGGCCATGCCCAGCAGCGTGGCGGCGGAGACCTGCGCACCCAGCCAGCCTTCGGCCAGCACCAGCACTGTGGTGCAGACCCCGGTCCACAGCACAGGCATGCGCAGGCGGACCCACAGCTCCCGCGCGGTGCTGTGCTTCCAGCGCGCCACCGTGCCCACGGCCATCAACAGCAGGGCCGGCAGCACCAGGGGCACGAACACGGCTTCAAAGTACGGCGGGCCCACCGAAATCTTCTCGCCACTGAGCACATCCAGGGCCAGCGGATACAGCGTGCCGATCAGCACCGCCAGCGCGGCCGCACTGAACAGCACGTTGTTCACCAGCAGCAGCGACTCGCGCGACAGCATGGCGAACCGGCCTTCGCCCTGCCCCAGCGCCTGGGCCCGCCAGGCAAACAGCCACAGCGAGCTGCCCACCACGGCCACGATGAAGCACAGGATGTACAGCCCCCGCCCAGGATCGACGGCAAAGGCATGCACCGAGGTCAGCACCCCCGAGCGCACCAGGAACGTGCCCAGCAGGCTCAGCGAGAACGCCGAAATCGCCAACAGGGCCGACCAGCTGCGGAATGCGCCGCGCTGGTCCGTCACTATCAGCGAATGCAGCAGCGCGGTGCCCACCAGCCAGGGCATGAAGGACGCGTTTTCCACCGGGTCCCAGAACCACCAGCCGCCCCAGCCCAGCACGTAGTACGCCCAGGCGCTGCCCAGCAGAATGCCCACGGTGAGAAAGCCCCAGGCGGCCAGCGTCCACGAGCGGGACCAGCGCGCCCAGGCAGCGCCCAGCTCTCCCGAAATCAGCGCCGCCAGCGCAAAGGCGAAAGGCACGGCAAAGCCCACATAGCCCATGTACAGCAGCGGCGGATGCAACACCATGCCGGGGTCCTGCAGCAGCGGATTCAGGTCCTTGCCTTCCGGCGCAGCGGGCACCAGGCGGGTAAAGGGGTTAGAGAGCAGCAGCAGAAACAGCAGCAGCCCCACGCTGATCCACGCCAGCACCGCCAGGACCCGGGCCACGAACGCCGGGGGCAGATGGCGGCTGCGCCAGGCCACCACCCAGCTCCAGCAGGCCAGCAGCACCTGCCACAGCAGCATGGAGCCCTCGTGGCCGCCCCACATCGCGGTCAGCTTGTAGACGGCAGGCAGCGCGCTGTGCGAATTGCCCGCCACATACAGCACGGAAAAGTCATCCCGCCAGAAAGACCAGACCAGGCAGCCGGCCGACAGCAGGCTCAGCACGGCCAGCAGCATGGCAGCGGGCCGCGCCAGGCGCACCCAGCCCACCACGCCCCAGTGCGCACCGGCCAACGGCACCACGGCCTGGACCCCGGCCACGATCAGCGCCAGCACCAGTGCGAACAGTCCCAACTCCGGAATCATGGCTGCTCCTTGGCAGGCTGTGCCTGTTTCAATGCGTGCGCGGCTTCGGGCGGCATGTAGTTTTCATCGTGCTTGGCCAGCACTTCGCGGGCCTGAAACCCGCCACCCGCCTGCAGCTTGCCGGACACCACCACCCCCTTGCCCTCGCGGAACAAGTCCGGCAGCAGGCCTCGGTACTGCACCGGCACGCGCTGTGCGCCATCCGTCACCATGAACCGCACCTGCAGCCCATCGGGGCTGCGCTGCAGCGAGCCGGACTCCACCAGCCCGCCCAGGCGAAAGGCGGCAGACGGCGGCGCCTCCCCGGCCAGTACCTGCGTGGGGCTGTAGAAGAACATCACATTGGCATTCAGTGCCCGCAACACCAGGGTCACCGCCGTGGCCACCAGCACCAGACCCGCCAGCACCCACAGCAGCCTTCTTTGACGTGGCTTCATTCCGGCAACTCCCCTTCGGTGTGTGCGGCCTGCCTGCGGCAGCGCCGCCACAGCGACCAGACTTCGGCCACCAGCAGCATGGCACTCACGCCGTAGGCCAGGGCAATGAAAAAAGCATGGTCCTGCATCACAGTTGCTCCTCGCCTGCGCGTTCCACAATCAGGCAACGGGTGCGCACCAGCGCCATGGCCAGGGTGTAGGCCCAGCAGGCCAGCGCCATCAGCAGCATGCCGGCCAGCATGGTGTGCGTCATGCTGGGCGCGGCATTCATGCGGATGGTGGCGCCCTGGTGCAGCGTGCTCCACCACTGCACCGAAAAATAGATGATGGGAACGTTGACCACGCCCGCCAGCAGCACGATGGCGCCGGCGCTGTCCGCGCGGCGCGGGTCCTCGATGGCGGACACCACGCCCAGATAGCCCAGGTACAGGAACAGCAGGATCAGCTCCGACGTGAGCCGGGCATCCCACACCCACCAGGCTCCCCAGGTGGGCTTGCCCCAGGCGGCCCCGGTCCACAGTGCGATGACCGTGAACACCGCGCCCGTCGGCGCCAGGGCCCGTGCCAGCAGCGGCGACAGGCGGGTGCCATAGACCAGACCCAGGGCCGCATGCAGGGCGGCCACCAGGTAGATGAACATCGACATCCAGGCCGCAGGCACATGCAGGAAGATGATGCGGTACACCTCGCCCTGCTGGTGGTCGGTGGGGGCCACCACAAACCCCAGCCACAGACCGGCCACCGCCAGCACCACCGCCAGCACCGCCATCCAGGGCCAGACCCGGCCAGCCCAGTGATAGAAGACGGGGGGTGATGCCAGTTGGCGCCAGCGCCGGGGCGCGGTGCGAGCCGAAGTTGCCACCGTCTGGGAGGAAACGGGGTTCAAGGTTTTCATGTCACTCCAAGGCAAGGCGCAGTGCCGCGCCAATGGCCCACGGCCCTGCCAGCAGGGCCAGGCACAGAAAAGCGCCCAGCAGGTTCAGCGCAGGCGCCGCACTCAGCCCCTGCTGGGCCTGGGCCACCGCATGGCTGCCAAAAATCAGGACGGGGATGGACAGCGGCAGCACCACCAGCACCAGCAGCAACTGCCCGCGCAACCCCAAGGTCAGTGCAGCGCCCAAGGCCGCCAGCAGGTACAGGCTGGGGGTGCCCAGCGCCAGGGACGCCAGCAGCACAGCGATCACCGCGCCGTCGAGCCCGTACTGCCAGCCCAGCAGCGGCGCCACCAGCAGCAAGGGGGCTACGCCCAGCAGCCAATGCGCCGCCACCTTGGCCAGCACCAGCAGTGGCAGCGGCTGGGGCGCCAGCAGCCACTGCTCCAGCGAGCCATCGGCCCAGTCGCCTTCAAACAACCGGTGCTGGCCCAACAGCACGGCCAGCAAGGCGGCCACCCACATCACACCAGGCGCAATCTGCTGCAGCAAGTTGGCGTCCGGCCCCAGCGCCAGCGGAAAAAGGCTGCCCACCAGCACAAAGAACAGCAGTCCGCCCAGCGCATCGGCCGGGCGCCGGGCGGCCAGGCGCAGCTCGCGCCCCAAAACCGCGGCTAGCATGGCACTGCCTCCTGCACCAGAGCCGGGGCACGCTCTGCTGCCGCAGACAGCGAGAGGGTCTGGGTGTGCTGCGGCGGCAGCGCCAGGCCGCGGTGGCTGACCACCACCGCCAGCCCTCCGGCATCCAGATGCTGGTCCAGCATCTGCACCAGACGCTGGCAGCCTTCGCCATCCAGGGAATTGTCCGGTTCGTCCAGCAGCCACAGCGGCCGCTGGCTGAGCCAGACGCGGGCCAGTGCCAGCCTGCGCCGCTGCCCCTGGGACAGCCGGCCCAGGGGGCGCGACACCACATCCTGCAGAGCCAGCTGCTGCAGCACCTGCTGCACCAGACCGGTATCCCAAGGGACCTCCGCCAGGGTCAGCGCAAAGCGCAGATTCTCCAGCCCGGTCAAGGTGTCGCTCATGCCGCTGTGGTGGCCCAGATAGGCCAGACGCTGCGCATACGCCGCATCGGTGGGTTTCAAGGTGTGCCCACACCACTGCAGCTGCCCGGCCCGCCAGGGCAGCAGTCCTGCCAGGCTGCGCAGCAGGCTGCTCTTGCCCGCGCCATTGGCGCCATTCACCACCAGGGCCTGCCCGCGCTCCAGCACAAAGCCGAGGTCGCGGAACAGCACCTTGCCGCCGCGCAGACACCCCAGACCCGAGACCGCCAGCGATACCGGTCGATCCGGGGCTGCGGCGCCGTCTCCTGCCATCCCCACTACTTCGCTTGCGCCACCGGTGTGGCGGCCATGGGAACCACCTGGCCCGGGGTGTCGTTGCCCGGTCCCTGCCCCGGTGGAATGTGCGGCAGCTTGTGGGCAATACCCTTGTGGCAGTCGATGCAGGTCTTTTCCTTGCTCGCCAGGTAGGTCGCGTGCATGTTCTGCGCGCGCAGGCTCTGGCGGGTGAAGTCCATGGAGTCGTAGTTGTGGCAGTTGCGGCACTCCAGTGAATCATTGGCCTTCAGACGCGCCCATTCATGCTGCGCCAGCTCCAGGCGCTTTTCCTGGAATTTTTCCGGCGTGTCGATGGTGCCGAAGATCTTGCCCCAGACTTCCTTGGACGCCTGCATCTTGCGGGCCATCTTGTCGGTCCAGTCATGCGGCACATGGCAGTTGGAACACACGGCCCGCACACCGGAGCGGTTGGTGTAGTGGATGGTGCTCTTCAGCTCGGCATACACGTTGTCGCGCATTTCATGGCAGCTGGTACAGAATTTCTCGGTGTTGGTGAACTCCATGGCGGTATTGAAGGCACCCCAGAACAGGATGCCGCCAATAAAGCCCCCGATGGTCAGAAACCCCAGGCTGAAGTGCACGCTGGGGCGGCGGATGACCGCCCAGTAGCGCTTGAGAAGTGTCAACATGATGGTTCTCTTGTGCTGCACAAGGCAGCGTCAGTTTTTCTGGGTGGCCTGTGCGCCCGACTGCGACCGCATGGACTTCAGGATCAGGGCGTCCACATCCATGAAGGTGTTGTTCACCAGCGGGCGGACTGCATCCTGGCTCACATGGCACTGCATGCAGAAGTAGCGGCGCGTGGAGACCTGGCCCAGCATGTGGCCGTCGCGGTCCATGTAGTGCGTCACCGACACCGGCACCGCCTGCGAGACTTCCGCCTTGGTGCGCGAATGGCAGTCCATGCACTTGTTGAAGTTCTTGTCCACCTGGTAGCCATCCACCCGGTGCGGAATGGTCGGCGGCTGCCAGGTGTAGTTGCGCGTGCGGCGCACATCGTCATTGATGGCATTGCCCAGCACCGGAGGCTTGGTGGTCTCCATGATGGGCGCGGGGCCGCGTGCAGCGTCCGTGAAAGGGCGTGCCACTGGCTGTGCCAGGGCGGCTCCCATGCACAGCATCAGAAAAAGAGTACGAATGAAGTTCATGATCCACACTCCTGCCATCAAACCTTGGTGATCTTGACAGCACATTTTTTGAAGTCCGTCTGCAGCGAGATCGGGTCTGTCGCATCCAGCGTGACCTTGTTGATCAGCTGGCTGGCATCGAACCAGGGCACATAGACCAGCCCGCGCGGCGGCTTGTTGCGGCCACGGGTTTCCACCCGCGAGCGCATGGCGCCACGGCGCGATGCGATCTCCACCTCGCTGCCCCGGCGCAGGCCCAGCGCCTTCGCATCCTCGGGATGCATGTAGCACAGGGCATTGGGCACGGCACGGTGCAGCTCGGGCACGCGGCGGGTCATCGAACCCGAATGCCAGTGCTCCAGCACACGGCCGGTCGACAGCCAGAACGGGAACTCCTTGTCCGGTGACTCGGCGGCCGGCTCGTACGGCAGGGCAAAGATATTGGCCTTGTTGTCCACGTTGCCGTAGAACTGGTAGCCCGTGCCGGCCTTCACATAGGGATCGGAGCCTTCGCGGTAGCGCCAGCGGGTTTCCTTGCCATCCACCACAGGCCAGCGCAGGCCGCGCACCTTGTGGTACTCGTCAAACGGCGCCAGATCATGGCCATGTCCACGGCCAAAGGCCGCGTACTCTTCGAACAGGCCTTTTTGCACATAGAAGCCGAAGTGGGCCGATTCTTCGTTGTCGTAGGCCTTGTCCATGTCCGTGAGCGGGAACTTGTCCACCTGGCCATTGCGGAACAGCACTTCGTACATGGTCTTGCCGCGGTAGGCGGGCTTCTTGGCCAGCAGCTCCTCGGGCCAGACTTCCTCGATCTTGAAGCGCTTGGAGAACTCCATCAGCTGCCACAGGTCCGAATGGGCTTCCCCCGGCGCCTTCACCAGCTGGTGCCAGAAGTGGGTGCGGCGCTCGGCATTGCCGTAGGCACCCTCTTTTTCCACCCACATGGCGGTGGGCAGAATCAGGTCGGCGGCCACGGCTGTCACCGTGGGATAGGCATCCGAGACCACAATGAAGTTCTCGGGGTTGCGGTAGCCGGGGTAGCCTTCCTGGGCCAGGTTGGCACCGGCCTGGATGTTGTTGTTCACCATCACCCAGTAGGCATTGAGCTTGCCATCCTTGAGCATGCGGTTTTGCAGCACGGCGTGGTAGCCCGGCTTGCCCGGGATGGTGCCTTCCGGCAGCTTCCACATCGCTTCGGCCATGGCACGGTGCTTGGGATTGGTCACCACCATGTCCGCCGGCAGACGGTGCGAGAACGTGCCCACTTCCCGTGCGGTGCCGCAGGCCGAAGGCTGGCCCGTCAGCGAGAACGGGCTGTTGCCGGGCGTGGCGATCTTGCCGGTCAGCAGGTGGATGTTGTAGATCATGTTGTTGGCCCAGACACCGCGGGTGTGCTGGTTGAAACCCATGGTCCAGAAGGACACCACCTTGGTCTTGGGGTCTGCGTACAACTCGGCCAGCGCTTTCAGCCGGTTCGCGGGCACGCCGGTCAGCTCGGTCGTGTACTCCAGCGTGTACTTGGAGACGTACTTGGCGTACTCCTCATAGGTCATCGGCTTGGCGCCATTCGGATCGTCCGCGTTCTTGGCCGCTTTCTGCAGCGGATGCTCGGGACGCAGGCCATAGCCGATGTCGGTATTGCCCAGCTTGAAGTTGCAGTGCTTGGAGACGAAATCCCGGTTCACACGCCCGGTGGCGATGATGTGGTTGGCGATGTAGTTCAGGATCGCCAGATCGGTCTGGGGCTTGAACGTCAGCTCGATATCGGCCAGCTCGTAAGAGCGGTGCTCGAAGGTCGACAGCACGGCCACCTTGACGTCCGGGCTGCTCAGGCGGCGGTCGGTCACGCGGGTCCAGAGCACCGGGTGCATTTCCGCCATGTTCGAGCCCCACAGCACAAAGGCCGTGGCCTGCTCGATATCGTCATAGCAGCCCATGGGCTCGTCCATGCCGAAAGTGCGCATGAAGCCCGCCACCGCGGACGCCATGCAGTGGCGCGCATTGGGGTCGATATTGTTGGAGCGGAAACCCGCCTTGAACAGCTTGGAGGCGGCATAGCCTTCCCACACCGTCCACTGGCCCGAGCCGAACATGCCCACCCCCGAAGGACCCTGCTTCTTCAGCGCCTTCTTGAACTGCTCGGCCATCACGTCGAAGGCCTTGTCCCAGGACACGGGCTGGAATTCGCCGTCCTTGGCATACACGCCATTTTTCATGCGCAGCAGCGGCTTGGTCAGCCGGTCTTCGCCGTACATGATCTTGGACAGGAAGTAACCCTTGACACAGTTGAGCCCCCGGTTCACCTCGGCTTCCGGGTCGCCCTGCGTGGCCACCACGCGGTTGTCTTTGACGGCCACCATCACACCGCAGCCTGTGCCGCAGAAGCGGCATGGGGCCTTGGACCATGTCAGCTGCGCGCTGCCTGCCTGCGGCACGGTTCCCTGCGAAATGGCCTCAATGGGAATGCCGGCCACGGCACCTGCGGCCGCGGCGGCAGATTGACGAACGAAGTCACGCCTTGTGCTGCTCATGCTTTACCTCTTGATTGAGTGATTGCCATGCCTCGGCATGCTGGTAGACCAGAGAGACGTTGATCACGCCCTCCAGGTTTTGGATGGTGGAAACACGGTCCAGGACGGAAGCGGCGCTGGGCCCTTCCAGGGTGACGACCAGCTTGCCGCTGGGGTGGGTGCCGTGCAGCACCAGCCCGTCGACACCGGTCACCGCCTGCGCCACCCCCGTCAACGACGCGGGCGCCACATGCACGACCAGACTGGCGATATGCAGTTCATCGCTCATGCATCACTCCCCATCAGGCGTGGGGAGGGCCGGCGAACATTTGGTAGAACCAGACGAGAAAACCGTAGGTCACGATGATGGCACCCGTAATGACGGGCGCCATGACCACGGTCAGGAACGCAAAACTGCGCAGTTCCTCTTGGCGGGTAGAGGGGGATTGAGGGTCGGCCATAAGGACTCCCGTGGGTATGGCACCGAGGTGCCTTGTAGGTCGCGCCAAATGCGTGCCAGCCCTTGCAGGGTGCCCTTCCAGGCTGGGTCAGCAGTTCAGCGCAACGGGTTTTTATTCATGCGCCCATATTATTTTTGATGGTACGCCAAGTACTTGATGAAAATCAAACGCCATGCACCATCTTGGTGTTGCCCTGCCGCATTTCGCACCAATTCGAAGCATTTCCACCCGGCAACTGGCCCGCCACGCGCCCACTCGCGCCATACCGCAGCCAGCTAAGGCCATCGGCGCTACAGTGCAGCCATGCCTGAGACCGCTGCCATCCCTGTTTCCCCTGCCTCCTCCGCTTCCACTTCCGCTGGATCGCCTGATTCGGCCGCGCCCTCCACGCCCTGCTGGACTGTCCACATCGATGGCAGCGCCCTGCCCAACCCTGGCCGCATGGCGCTGGGAGCGGTCTTGGTCAGCCCTGCCGGGGCCTGCCACACCGTGTCCCAGGACACCCACCGCACCGGCTGCAACAACGAGGCCGAGGTACTGGCCCTGCTGGCCGCACTGGCAGTGCTGCGCACCCAGCAGGCCCAGCATGCGCGTGTCTACAGCGACAGCAGCATCCTGGTAGAACAGCTCACCCTGACCAAGCCCAAACCCGTGGTGCGCCTGACACCGCTGTATGACCAGGCACGTGCCGCCGTGCGGCAGTTTGCGGGCGTGACCTTGCACTGGGTGCCGCGCCACCGCAACCAGCAAGCCGATGCCCTGGCCCGCGCGGCCTTGCAGCTCCCGGGGGCCGTGCCTGCCCCCCTGGCCGTCAAACGCAAGCCGTAAGGCTTATCAAGCAGCCTGCGCCTCATCTGAACGCCGGCCGTCGTTGGCAGGCGGCGTTGCAGGAGCCGCGGCGGGATCGGCAGGGGCGGTGCCAGCCATCGTTGCCGTCCCCGCGGTGCTGTCAGTGCTGCCGGCACCGGCAGCGCCCACATCCGGCGCCGCCGCCCGCACCGTACCTGCTTCGGCCTCGCTACGCGCATCCGTCAGGCGGGTGCCGCAACGCCGGCAAAAGCGGGCGTCGTCCTCATGGCGTGCTTCACCGCAGGTCTCGCAGTGCAGCGGACGCCGGCAGGGCTTGGTGCCAAAGCCGCGCGACAGCTCCACCCCCACAATGCCGGTGGGTACGGCCAGAATGCTCCAGCCCACCAGCATCATCGCGGAGGCAAAGATCTTGCCCAGCGGCGTGGACGGCGTGACATCGCCATAGCCCACGGTGGTCACGGTGGAGATGGCCCAGTACATGCCCATGGGCATGCTGGTAAAGCCATGCTCGGGACCTTCGATCACAAAGATCAGCGCGCCCATCACGAACACGATCACCGCCACCACGCTGAGGAACACAAAGATTTTGCGTGCGCTGTGCTTCAGCGCCCGGCCCAGCATGAAGTAGTCCTCCAGAAAGCCGCGCAGGATGGGAAACACATGGAAGGTGCGCACCAGCCGCAGCGCCCGGATGGCGCCCAGGAACTGGTATTCCGGATGGAACAGCGACAGGTAGCCGGGAATGATGGCCAGCAGGTCCACCAGCCCGTAGAAGCTCAGCACATAGCGCCATGGCCGGCGCACGGAAATCAGCCGCAGCCCGTATTCCACCGTGAACGCCAGCGTGAACAGCCACTCCAGCGTGCGCAGCCCGTACACCACCCAGCCCTGGGCAATCGACGGGATGCTGTGCGCAATCACCACGCACAGGCTTAGCACAATGGCCACGGTCAGCCGCTTTTCAAAGCGTTTGCCCATGGGCGTGTTGGTCTCGAATACCGTGCGGTAGATGCTCTGGCGCCAGCGCGCTACCGGCACCCCCAGGCGCTCGGCCGAGGGGTATTTATCGTGGAAAAAGTCGATCAGAAAATCCAGCCAGCGCATGGGTCACCATCAGGTGGAGCGCATGACCGGCTGCTGGCGTGCGGCACGCCCCGCCTGCCCAAACCCCGCGGCTGGTCGCACGCCCCTGAAAATAAAGCGGCCTGTGCCATCCATCCAGGCTTTCACCGGCAAAACCGCCAGAATCACAGCTGCAAGGGCACAAGTTGCTCACATTTTGCCTAATCTCGCCTGGGCCATGCCTGGCATAACCGGCAAAACCCCGCCCTGTCGCCGCCATCCACCGCTGTGCGCCCTCCGACCGCCACTGGCTGCGTGGCATGGGATGGCAGCAAACGAAACACCCCGCCAGAAGCGGGGTGTGGTGTCAGCGGTGCGCATGCACCGCCGCAGGGGACTCCGGGCCTTAGGGACGGATCACGACCTGCGGACTGATCACGATCGCACCGGGTGGCGCTGCCGGATACCCCATGACGGGCGGCGGCGGGCGGTGGTAGACCATGGGCTGCGCCTGGCACTTGCGCTTTTCCTTGAACTCGCCGTTGCGCTTCCACTTGCGCTCCACCTTGCAGTGGCCGTCCCAGAATTCTTCCTTGTAGCTGCCGCCTTTGTGCTTGTGGCGGTGGCCATGGTCGTCATGGTCCGCCAGCACCGACAACGGGAGCGCACACAACAAGGCCGGCAACAGCCAGCGGGGAGCCAGAGAAAAAATCATTGTTCGGAACCAGAAAAACAGAACGCGCAAGCCTACTGGAATGCCACCCGATCAGGTGTTTCCAATCATCACAGCACCTCGGCCGCAGCTCAGCAGTTGCCCTTCTTGGCCTGACCGGGTGGGCAGAAGTCCCGGTCGTTTCCACGGCCATGGTCATGGCCATAGCCCGGGTACACCACACAGCCCGACAACACGGCCACCACAGACAACATCGCACACCATTTTTTCATCGCACAGCTCCTTCGCAAAGCGTGGGAAGTCTAGAAAGTTTGCACCGCCAGCAATGGAAAGTTCTGTAAGAAATTGTCCGCCGCACCGCCCTGCCCCATAGCCCGCAGCACCTGCACGCCTTGCATGCCCACGCGGTTGGCACACCGCCGCCAGCACGCTGAAATGCCAATCAGCTCCCTGCTGACAAGCAGACACCCTGTCTACCTCACATGACGCCTTCCGCCGCCACCGATAGTGAACAGACGAACCCACCGTGCCTTCCCCAGCCAGGAGACCGCCCATGACCGACGCTGATGCTGCACGCCTGGAATCCCATGCACCACCACCCGTCCTGGCGCCCTTGCCGGAACCGCTGCCGCCGGAAGAGGTGCTGCAGTTGCTGGCCCAGCAGTCCCCGCTGGGCGAACACAGCGTGGACACGTTCTGAACCCTCCGCTGGCGCAGTTCCGCCACACCACCTAGCAGCAGCTGCTAGAATTTGCACACCAGCTTCAAGCGCTGGTCGCTCGAGTTATGACTATTGCAGGGGCGTTACCAACTGCTAAAACGTTGAGCCGCGCACTCCTCCCCGCACGTAGCAGACGTTTCAACAGTCTGCGGGGAAACAGGAGTCCACATGGCAATCACCCCAACCACCGTATGCGCGCAACTGGATGCCACCATCCAGTCTTTGGGGGCAGACCAGCACCACCTGCTGATCACCAGCGTCATCCCCAGCGCGCGGCGGCCAGAGCACCAGGTGCGCTACAGCAGCGCACTGACCACCGCAGAACTCCGCCGCCTGCGCGATGTGATCGACCAGGCGCTGACGCAGGCAGCCTGAGCCTTTGCAACCCGAAGTCGGCATCCTTGTGCGCACCAGGTCAGCCCTACACAACTGCGTGCCGCTGACCCGTATGGTGGCTACGTTCTGCGCTGGTCGATGGCGGAGGCTTTTCTACCCTTTGTTGAATCCAGCGCAGCGACGGCATGCCGCCATGAAGGCTGCAAGCACACGTGCCCCTGCGATCAGACGCACGATCAACAAGCAGAGAAATAGGACAACCATGCCGGCAGCGAAAACGTTCGAATCCGGATGACCCAAGCCAATTGCATCAATGGCTGATCCATTCGCCTCCTCTCCCCGGGGATGCATGCATGGCAAATCAGACCGCCCGTGATCAAGGAAAATCCCAGCCAAACCGGTCAACAGCCAAACTCTAATCCGCTGGAATGCGGGAAACCATTCGACTCACATCGATCCAGCATGTTCTGGTTGTGCTACGGGCAGATAAAAGGACCGGCGTGCTGCGCAAGCAAGATAAAAATTCTTCACTCAGTAAGTAAAATCAAATTTTTTCACCTACTGCGGCACCTCACTACCGACAATGCAGATCCCCTAATGCAACCATCAGAGATGGCAAAATAACTCAATCGCCTCGTATTTCTTGCCAATCTGTATTTTCTTCTTTTTTATATTTTTTTGAATCTTCCAGTATTAAATCAATAATTTCCGATGGTCCAGCAATTGCAGTCCCTCCATCTCCATCGTAAACTGAGAGGACCAAAAACTTTAATGGATCTGAAAAATAAACATCGTTTCTCCAATCCGATATACGTTGCTTCCCTAGATCAGATATGTTCTCACCAAACATCCAACCACCTACTTGAATTTGATTAATTATCGAGTAATCAACGCAATCAAATTTCATTAAAATAATAGGCCTTTCTCCTCCATTCTTTATCCTCTGCAGGGATGTTGCATAGAGTGGTTCAACTTCATTATCCTTCCACCACTTTATCAAAATATCTAATTCATTAAATATCTGTCCCGAAGTGTCTTTGCTTGCAATTACTCGCCAATCTTTTCGACGAACATTTTTAACATTGAAATTCAAATCATCCTTTACTAGATCTTCAATTTCAAATATTAATTCAGACGATAGCTTTTCAATACAGAATGATTTTCTAATTTTTAAAATTGACTCCTCAACTGAGTCCAGCTTATTATTTTCATAACTCATATATTTTCTCTCGGAATATAATTTCTGCATCTTTCTTGCACCATCAAGCCAGAGTTTTTGCGAAAATCGCCTACTAGCATCAGTTAGCCTCGGACGATAGGTCAGTCCGTTAATTTCCACCCCCGCTATCGCGCAACTAACTAGATGCATTACAACGCGCCTCTCGAAACACGGTGCGCCTTGAGAATTTAGTAGAATGAAACCATGCCATGGTTTATCTATACTCGCAGTTCTCCGATACCGCCATTCAGTTTGCCAAACCATAAATAACCAATTTGGCTTAATCTTGCAACAGGTCCGGCCCACCTGCGTCACATCGAATAGCGTTCAGTAACGCAGTTGCAATGGAGTCGTTGCTACAGCAGCAACCAGCCGATGAGTTCCTGCTCAAGACACAGTTAATCTACAACAGTCCCATACTTTCGCCTACGGCCAGTCACTGAAACGCTGCGCCAAGGTCTCGTTGGCGAGGTCTAACCGCAGGATTTCCTTTGATCAGCTTGGGGACATTGATCTACGTCTACAAAACGCTCAGTGCGAACAACCGAACCTGCTGGAATGCCGAAGATAGATTCAGGGTACCCCACAGGCGGATTAGGATAGAGCGTGGCCTCCTCATGGTTGCCCTTTTAATCGTTTTTTGCAGAGTCGATTCAAGAGAACTGAATTTATTGCTCTACGCCTCTCCGACAACGGCGAGCAACAGGTCCGGCAACGCGTCCAAAACTCCATGGACAAACTGCTTTTGAAGCATGCCCTACCAAGGGCTCCATAAAAAAAGCCCGCAATTGCGGGCTTTTTAATCTGCAGTGGAACACCAGGCTCCACCAGCCAGCGGGATTATTCCCACTCGATAGTTGCAGGCGGCTTGGTGCTCACGTCATAGGTCACGCGGTTGATGCCACGCACCTCATTGATGATGCGGCCAGACACCTTCTTCAGCAGGCCATAGGGCAGCTCGGCCCAGTCGGCAGTCATGAAGTCGCTGGTCTGCACCGCACGCAGGGCCACCACGTAGTCGTAGGTGCGGCCGTCGCCCATCACGCCCACGCTCTTCACGGGCAGGAAGACGGTGAAAGCCTGGCTGGTCAGGTCGTACCAGCTCTTGCCGGTCTTCTCGTCGATCCAGTTGTTCAGCTCTTCGATGAAGATGGCATCGGCGCGGCGCAGCAGGTCCGCGTATTCCTTCTTCACCTCGCCCAGGATGCGCACACCCAGACCCGGGCCAGGGAAGGGATGGCGGTAGACCATGCCGCGCGGCAGGCCCAGGGCCACACCCAGTTCGCGCACTTCGTCCTTGAACAGGTCGCGCAGCGGCTCCAGCAGCTTCAGACCCAGCTGTTCCGGCAGGCCGCCCACATTGTGGTGGCTCTTGATGGTGACAGCCTTCTTGCTCTTGGCGCCGCCGGACTCGATCACATCGGGATAGATCGTGCCCTGGGCCAGGAAGGTTGCGCCCTTGCTGCCGGCGTTGGCCGCCTTGAGCTTGGAGGCTTCGGCCTTGAACACATCCACGAACAGGCGGCCGATGATCTTGCGCTTTTGCTCGGGCTCGGACACACCGGCCAGCTCGCCCAGGAACAGATCGGAAGCATCGACACGCACCACCTTGGCGTGCAGCTTGCCTTCGAACATGTCCATGACCATATCGCCTTCGTTCAGGCGCAGCAGACCGTGGTCCACGAACACGCAGGTCAGCTGGTCGCCGATGGCGCGGTGGATCAGCGCCGCTGCCACCGACGAATCCACGCCGCCGGACAGGCCCAGAATCACTTCCTCGTCACCCACCTGCTCACGGATCTTGGCTACTGCTTCTTCGATGTAGTCGCCCATGATCCAGTCAGCCTGCGTGCCGCAGATGTCCAGCACAAAGCGATTGAGCAGCGCCTGGCCTTGCACGGTGTGCGTGACTTCGGGGTGGAACTGCACGGCGTAGTAACGGCGTGCTTCGTCGGCCATGCCGGCGATGGGGCAGTTGGGGGTCGAGGCCATGACCTTGAAGCCGGGAGGCAGCTCGGTGACCTTGTCGCCGTGGCTCATCCAGACCTTGAGCATGCCGTGGCCTTCGGGCGTAACGAAGTCTTCGATGCCCTTGAGCAGTTCGGTGTGGCCATGGGCGCGCACTTCGGCGTAACCGAATTCGCGGCTGTTGCTGCCTTCGACCTTGCCACCCAGCTGGGTGGCCATGGTCTGCATGCCGTAGCAGATGCCCAGCACGGGCAGGCCCAGCTCGAACACGGCGTCCGGTGCGCGGTCGTCCACTTCGTACACGGAAGCATGGCTGCCGGACAGGATGATGCCCTTGAGCTTGCCGTCGGCGGCGAATTCGCGCACCCAGTCGCTGCTCACATCGCAGGGGTGGACTTCGCAGTAGACATGGGCTTCGCGCACGCGGCGGGCAATCAGCTGCGTGACCTGAGAGCCGAAGTCCAGAATGAGGATCTTGTCGTGTTGCATGGTGATCAAGGGCAAGAGGGTGACAAAAAGGGGCTAGAAATCTTCGGGCGCCAGCAGCGTGACGCCGCTTTTGCGGGCGGCAGCCATCTGGGCGGCATCGAATGTGGCAAGTGGCAGGCGCAGCGACTGCGCCAGCCACAGATAGGCGGCATCGTAGGTGGGCAAGCCCGTGTCCAGCGCCACATCCAGCACGGCTTTGTGCTGGGCGGGCGCCAACTCGTGCAGCTCCACCCGGTGGCGTATGGCTTCCAGCACGCCCCATAGGCCTTCGACAGACCCATGCGGAATGCGGCCATTATTCACACCCGAGGCGATCAGATTGCCGCATTCCCACTGCCAGAGGTTGGGGGCTTGCGGATCGACCTCATCGCGGCGGATGCGGGTGTACAGGCGCTCGGTGTGGCGGCTGGCATGCTCGGGCAGCAGCCAGGCGGCGGTAACGGAGGCATCCAGAATGAAAGCACTCATGCCACGCTCCGTCCGGTCTGGCGCAGAGGGGCAGCTTCATCCGCCGCCGTGGCTGGGCGGATGGAGCGCTGCAGCGCCTGGATCTGCTCCAGCTCGCGGGCGATCTGCTCATCGGTGATCACCGGCTTGCGGCGCACCGGCAGCATGCGCACCACTTCCTTGCCGTGGCGCGTGATGCGCACTTCCTCGCCCTGCTCGACCAGTTCGATCAAGGCAGAGAAACGGGTCTTGGCTTCGTAGATGCCGACGGATTGCATAAAAGTGGTTGCGCAAAAAGAAAAATCTGGCCTGACGTTGGAGTCAGACCAGATTTTAGCATTCAGACCAGAATTTGCAATCTGGTCAGATTGGGCAGAACTCAGTCCGCGCGGTAGTTCGGCGCTTCCTTGGTGATCTGCACATCGTGCACATGGGATTCACGGATGCCGGCCGCCGTGATTTCCACAAACTCGGCGCGTTCGTTCATCTCGGCAATCGTGGCGCAACCGCAGTAGCCCATGGAGGCGCGCACGCCGCCCGCCATCTGGTAGACGATGGAAACCATGGAGCCCTTGTAGGGTACGCGGCCTTCGATGCCCTCGGGTACCAGCTTGTCGGCATTGGGGTTGCCGGTGGAGGATTCCTGGAAGTAGCGGTCGGCCGAGCCTTGCTGCATGGCACCGATCGAGCCCATGCCACGGTAGCTCTTGTACGAGCGGCCCTGGTACAGAATCACTTCGCCTGGAGCCTCTTCGGTACCGGCGAACATGCCGCCCATCATGATGGTGGAGGCACCAGCAGCCAGAGCCTTGGCGATGTCACCCGAGAAACGGATACCACCGTCACCGATCAGCGGCACGCCCGTGCCCTTCAGGGCCTGGGCCACGTTGTCGATGGCCATGATCTGGGGCACACCCACACCTGCCACGATACGGGTGGTGCAGATGGAGCCTGGGCCGATACCAACCTTCACGCCATCGGCACCGGCTTCCACCAGTGCCAGCGCAGCCGCGCCGGTGGCAATATTGCCGCCGATCACGTCCACATGAGGGTAGTGCTGCTTGACCCAGCGCACGCGGTCAATCACGCCCTTGGAGTGGCCGTGTGCCGTGTCTACCACCAGCGCATCCACACCGGCCTTGACCAGCAGTTCCACGCGCTCTTCGGTGCCAGCACCCACGCCCACGGCAGCGGCCACACGCAGGCGACCGGCGGAGTCACGCGCCGCATTGGGGAAGGTGGTCTGCTTGTTGATGTCCTTGACCGTGATCAGGCCCTTGAGCTCAAAGGCATCGTTCACCACCAGGATACGTTCGAGCTTGTGCTTGTTCAGCAGCGCCTTGGCCTGTGCCGGGGTGGTACCGTCTTTTTCATTGACGGTGATGAGCTTTTCACGCGGCGTCATGATCTCGCGGACCTTGACGTCGTAGCGCGTTTCGAAACGCACATCGCGGCTGGTCACAATGCCGACCACCTTGCCGCCGTCGCACACGGGGAAACCGGAGATACCGCGCTCTTCCGACAGTTGCAGCACTTGCAGCACGGTGTGATTGGGGGTGATCACCACGGGATCGTGCACCACACCGGATTCGTGGCGCTTGACCTTGGACACTTCGGCGGCTTGCTGCTCGGCCGTCATGTTTTTGTGGATCACGCCAATGCCGCCTTCCTGGGCAATGGCAATCGCCAGACGCGCTTCTGTCACAGTGTCCATCGCGGCCGAAACCAGGGGCAGGTTCAGCGTGATGTTGCGCGTGAATTGGGTGGAGAGGGAAACGTCCTTGGGCAGGACTTCAGAGAATGCGGGAACCAGCAGAACGTCGTCGAACGTCAGTGCTTTACCGAGAAGGCGCATGTGAAAGCTCCAAAAGAAAGATTGTACCTGCCCTTCGATTCCCTTTGCCAACGGATGGCCCCAGTCCCCATGCATGGCACACCCTGAACTGCCCTGTCCTCCACGCCCGCGGCCGACTTCTGCTAGTGCGCCATATCGTGAGGTGGGAGCAACATCCCCACCGGCCATCGCCATGGGTGACCTCGGTGCCGCTTTCGCACGCCATTCAGGACGCTTCTGCCTCCTCAGCCCCCCCCAACAAGCGCCACTCGGTCACGCTGCGCCATTCCAGTGCAGCCCCACTCACACGGGGCTGGCACTCTGGCAAAGGGCTGAAGGCGCACAGCGCCATGCACACAAGTGCACCGTCATCCGCCCACGACTGCCACACGCGCGCATGGGCCAGAGGCTGGCGTGTGTCCAGAGGGGACGCCTGCGCGCCCTCTGGTCCGTCCGGCGCACCGTCGCAGCAGTGCACATGCCATGCACTGTGGCGAATGCGTGCCAGATCAAGCCCTGTGCCCAGGCATTTGAAATACGCCTCTTTCAGGCACCAAAGCTGCAAAAAGCACTGCTGCTGCGTCTCGGCAGGCCGCGACAGCAGCCAATCCCGCTCCGCAGGCGCGCACACCAGGGCCGCCAGGGCCTGCACGTCGCGCTGTCGGTCAGCCGCCTGCACCTCCAGATCCACGCCGACAGCCACCGGCGCCTTGGCGCAGGCAATCCAGCCTCCGCTGTGCGACAGGGACAGCCACGGAACCGCGTCCTGGTCAACCCGGCCCCCATCCCACTCCACCCAAGGAGCACGGGCCGCGCAACTGCCCAACGACCAGGTCTTCGCGGCTCCACCTTCTGCCGCCAGCAACTGCCGCAACGCAAAGCGGCACGCCACAAACAAAGACTGGCGGGCCGCTGTTCGCAGTCCCGCCAGTCTGTGTTGCTCCGACCCACTCAACCACCCGGGGCGTTGTCCCCCCGCCTGTTCGGCCATGGCGGACTGCAGGGCCAGCAACAGCCCCCAGGGGGCCGTTGCCGTCACTTCCCTACACGGGCATATGTGCCCTTGAGTGCCACCCCGGCCACGATGTTACCGGCGTGGCATTCAAAGTTCACAGGGTCCTTGTTGGGGTTGCGTTTGTAGAAGCTGTGCAGGTCCACCACGGCATTGGCGTCCTTTTGCTTGGCCGAAGCCTCGAAGGCCATCAGTGCCGACAGTGCCGCCCAGTTGCAGGCGGTGGCGTCGTCCTTGCCCACGCCATTGGTCTTCTTGTTCGACACGTCATCGCCCAACTGGGCGCTGACGCGGGGAGTCGCCGCTCCAGACAGATAGAACTTCACGCTTCCGTCCAGCTTGCCCAGGTCCAGGCCCATCTGTACCACATCGGCCAGCGGCAGCATCACCACATCATCGCGGGCCTGTGCCCCCGTGGTTGCAGCCAAGGCCAGCAATGTCAATGCCATCTTCTTCATGTCCTACCCTCTCCCTTCAAAGGCGTTGTTGTCAGCAAAGTGCGCATGTCCCTCTCACGCCGTACCGATGCGTTTCATCAGGTTGCGCACCCAGCGGTTGTAGTTGGGATGGATTTTGCGCACCCCGTTCGCCTCGGCAAAATCCAGATTCACGCTGCTCAGGTAGTCAATCTTGTAGCCTGTGGCGTCATATTGCACGGCAATCGTGACCTGGTGTTTGCCTTGTTTGTCGTACAGCAGCTCCAGGCGTCCGGCCTCATCCTTGTTCACCACCCAGCCCAGCGACTGCCCTGCAGCCACAATGCGGTCACGCAACTGCTGCGGTGTCGGTTCCGCCGCGGATGCCCACAGCATCTTTGGTGGCTCATAGATTTCGGTGTTGCGTGCCATCGCACTGCCCACGGCCACAGCCATCACCACGCCCAAGGCGATTTGGCGCATCGTTTTCATGATTACTCTCCTTGTGATTTAGGGGTTCCAGCGCCGAAAGATCAGCGATGTATTGATGCCGCCGAATGCAAAGTTGTTGCTCATCACGACATCGGTGTGCAGTGCGAGCGGCGTATCCATGATGTAGTCCAGTGCCCCGCAGCGCGGGTCTGGCTGTGCGAGGTTGGCGTTGGCAGCAAACCAGCCTTCGCGCATCATCTCGATGGTCATCCAAGCCTCCAGAGCACCGCATGCACCCAATGTGTGCCCCATATAGCCCTTGAGCGTGCTGACCGGCACGCGGCTGCCGAACAACTGGTGCGTGGCCTGCGATTCGGCAATATCCCCCTGGTCGGTGGCCGTTCCGTGGGCATTGATATAGCCCACTGCTCCCGGTTCCAGCCCCGCATCGTCCAATGCCATGCGCATCGCCTGTGCCATGGTGGTGGGATTGGGATGGGTGACATGGGTGCCGTCGGAATTGCTGGCAAAACCGATCAATTCCGCATGAATGTGCGCCCCGCGCGCCTGCGCATGTTCCAGCTCTTCCAGTACAAAGGTGCATGCCCCTTCGCCCAGCACCAGACCATCGCGCTGCGCATCAAAGGGACGCGGTGTCAGCTCCGGGGTGTCGTTCTTCAGGCTGGTGGCAAACAGGGTGTCAAAAACGGCCGCCTGGGTTGCATCCAGCTCCTCGGCACCGCCCGCCAGCATGGCCAGTTGCTTGCCGCTTTGGATCGCCTCGAAGGCGTAGCCCAGCCCCTGGCTACCCGAAGTACAGGCACTGGATGTGGTGATGATGCGCCCCGTGGTACCAAAGAACACACCGATGTTGACTGCCGCCGTGTGCGACATCATCTTGATGTAGGTATTGGCGTTGATCCCCTCGGTACTTTTCTCGGCCATCATGCGGCCAAAGTCACCGATGGCCGCCGGGGTGCCAGCCGATGAACCGTAGGACACCCCCATCTGCCCGCTCTTGACCAGAGGATCGCCCAGCAGGCCCGCATCTTCCAGCGCCAGCTCGCTCGCCCGTGTGGCCATCTGCGCCACACGCCCCATGCTGCGCATGGTCTTGCGGTTGTAATGTGCCGGCAGCGTGAACTCCGGCACGGTGCTGCCCAGCTGGGTATTCAAGCCGTCATAGGCCTTCCACTCGTCCATCACGCGGATGGCCGTGCGGCCTGTGCGCAACCGCTCACGTACCGTGGCCCAGTCATGCCCCAGGGGGCTCAGTGCGCCAATGCCGGTGACAACCACGCGCCGTTTGCTGCTTGCGCTCATCCGATCATGCCCCCATTGACGGAAATGACCTGGCGCGTGATGTACGACGCATCTTTCCCCATCAGAAATGCCACCAGGGCGGCCACTTCCTCCACCTGTCCCATGCGGCGCATGGGGATCAGCTCCAGCGCGTGCTCCAGCACCTCGTCGTTGACCATGTCGGTATCAATCAGGCCCGGCGCCACACAGTTGACAGTGATCTCGCGCTTGGCCAGCTCGATGGCCAGCGATTTGGTGGCGGCAATCACCCCGGCCTTGGCGGCGCTGTAATTGGTCTGTCCCCGGTTGCCCATCAGGGCCGACACCGAAGCCAGCGTGACAATGCGCCCCGGCTGGCGACGGCGCACCATGGGCATGACGATGGGGTGCAGCACGTTGTAGAACGCATCCAGATTGGTGTGCACCACGGCGTCCCACTCTTCGCCCGTCATGGCAGGAAAGGCGTTGTCCTGGGCGATGCCGGCATTGCAGACCACGCCGTAGTACGCGCCGTGGGCAGCCATGTCGGCCTCCAGCTGCTGGGCACATGCTGCACGGTCGGCCACATCAAATTGCAGCACGCGGGCTTGTCGGCCCAGCGCCTGGATGGCCTCCACCGTCTGTTGTGCCTGTTCGTGTCCGCTGCGGCAATGCACCACGATGTCAAAACCATCGCGCGCCAGGCGCATGGCAATCGCGCGGCCAATGCCCCGGCTGGACCCGGTTACCAGCACGGTGGTGGTTTGGTGGGTCTCATTCATCTTGTTCACTCACTCCCTGTTTTTCCAGCGCGTGGATATATGCGCTTCCATCCTCAGGCTCGTACACCGAGATACGTGCCTGTGCCAGCACACACTCCTGTCCGCGATCCCCTTGCTGCCCCCCCTGCACAATCTCGCAGGCGAACATGCCCAGGCCGTTGTCCCCCACCAGTTCACTGCGCACCCGCACACGCAGCACCGCCCCCGGGGCGAAATGACCGCATGCAGCCTGGTACTTGCGGGTGCCCAGCAAAAACCCGAGCTTCACCGCCCCCTGGGCTTGCAGTGCCTGCCAGCCCGCCCAGGCAGCCACGGTCTGGGCCATGTACTCCACCCCCACCCAGGCCGGCATGCCGGCATCCTGCACAAACAGTCCATCGCGGGGGACTGTCACCTGGGCCTCGGCACCCTCGGCATCGGCGTGCAGCAGGCGCTCGAGCAGCAGCATCACCCCCCGGTGGGGCACATAGTTCTCAATCGGTAAAAACACACTCATCTGGATCGCACCTCAGGCAGCCGCCAGCAGCAAGGCACAGTTGCTGCCGCCAAAGGCAAAGGAATTGCTCAGCACCGCACGGGGCGCGCGCCCCAGGGACATACCGGGCTGCACCACGCGCAGCGCAGGCAATTGCGGATCGGGCACGCCATCCCACCAGTGCACGGGCAGCCGGCCCTTGGCGTTGTCCTGCAGCAGTTGCCAGGCCATCGCGGCCTCCAGCGCACCGGCAGCAGCCAGCGTATGGCCGGTCAGGGGCTTGGTGGAGCTCACGGGAACCTGGTCGCCCAGCACCTGTCGCACGGCCAGGCTTTCCATGGCATCGTTGTGCACCGTGGCCGTCCCGTGCAGATTGACATAATCCACATCCTGCGGGCCCAGGCCCGCGCGCTGCAGCGCCAGTTGCATGGCCGCTGCCGCGCCCCGCCCGCTGGGGTCGGGAGCTGACATGTGATGGGCGTCCTGCGTCTCTCCCCAGCCGGCCAGCCACACGGGAGACTCTTGCCGTGTCAGCACGCAAAAAGCCGCCCCTTCCCCCAGATTGATCCCCCTGCGCTGCGCCGACAGCGGATTGCAGCGCACTTCCGACACCGCTTCCAGTGCGCTGAAGCCCGCTACGGTAAAGGCGCACAGCGCATCCACCCCACCGGCGACCACGGCATCAACCAGTCCTGCCTGCAGCCAGCGCGCAGCCGACGCCAGTGCCTTGGCCCCTGAAGAGCATGCCGTCGAAATGGTGTGTGCCGGGCCCTGGATACCCAGGTGCTGGGCCAGGAAGGCCGCCACATTGCCCATCTCCTGCACCGCATAGTCAAAATCCTGCGGAAACTGCTGCTGCGCGCGCCACTGGGCCGCCGCCTGCGCACCTTCTTGCACCCCTGCCGTGCTGGTGCCCACCACCACGGCCACCCGGTGCGCACCCCAGCGGTCAATCGCCAGGTCAATGTCTGCGCGCAATTGCTGGGCCACAGACCAGGCCAGGGCGTTGTTGCGCGAACGTTGCTGCGGTGGCGCGAAATCCAGCGCAGGCAATTGCAGCTGTGCGGGCAAACACCCCAGCGGCAGCCTGCGGCCTGGAGAATAGCGGTCGGTAGTCTGCAAGCTGCAGGGATCTTGCTCGGCCCACATGCCGGCACGCAAGCTGGCCGCATTGCCACCCAGGGCACTGCAGGCCGTCATCGCGGGGATATATACACGGCTCATGGCGCCTCCCGTCCTTCCGCACAAGCTTGCATGCCACCGGGTGATGCCACATGCAGGCTCCAGCCTGCCGGCGCATAGCGGATATCGAACGCCCCGGCTCCGGCGGCCCGCACATCCGTACGCACCAGCCCTTTATAAGACAGGGTCCTTCCCTGCGCCGTCTCCTGCACCTGCCACCCCGCAGGCAGGGCCTGCGCAATGGCAACCACCGGCCACAGTGCCAGCTGCATGTCACTGATCACCTGGGCTGGCGATAGCGGCGCAGGCCACCAACGCGACAGTTCGGCCTGCAGTTGCCGGCCGTCCCAGTGCAGCACCCCCATGCGCTGCCCCATGTGGAACAGGGCCAGATGCACGGCCTGCCCATCCACTTCCAGCAATGCATCCAGCGTCTGCGCAGCCCCGCTGGGCGGCTGCACCGTCAGTTGCTGCTGCACCGCCACGCTGCACCCTAGCGCGGCCGGTGCCAGGGCAAGCTGCAGCGGCGCGGCGCCAGTTGCCACCGGACCGCTGGCACAGCCGGCCAGAACACAGACCGCCACACCGGCGCTCCAGGCCGAGAGTTGCGGAACCCAACCAGGCATTTTCATCATGCGGCCAAGGCCTCACACAGGTCACGCAGCACATCCAGGCGGCGCTGTGGCTCAGCCACATAGGGGTTGTCCACATCCCAGGCGTAGCCCGCCAGGATGGACGAGATCATGCGACGTATCTCCGGCGCGTGCGGCTCATGGAAGACCACGTCCTGAAAGCCGCCGTCGTACCAGCCCTGCACAAAAGCGCGAAAAGTGTCAACACCGGCCTGCAGCGGTACGGCGTAGTCCTTCTGCCAGTCCACGGCCTCACCCTGCCACATGCGCGCAATGCAGCCGGCCGCCAGGCTGGCGGACTTGAAGGCGATGGTGACACCACTGGAGAACACCGGATCCAGAAACTCGCCCGCATTGCCCAGCAAGGCATAACCGCTGCCCCACAGCGAAGTCACATTGGCCGAGTAGCCCGTGATGGATCGCCCAGGGCTGTCCCACCGGGCATTGCGCAGCACATGCGACAGGCTGGGTACCTGGGCAATGATGGCGCGCAGGCGCTCCACTTCCGAGCCCTGGTAGCAAGCCAGGAATTCCGGAGTGGCCACCACGCCCTGCGAGCAACGGCCGTTCGAGAACGGGATGGTCCAGAACCACACATCCCGGTGCTCTGGATGCACCGAGATCAGAATCTTGTTGCGGTCCATGTCCTGGGGCGCGATACGGTCCTCGACATGGGTGAACAGGGCCCCTCGCACCGGGAAATCCGAAGGATATTCCAAGTCCAGCATGCGCGGCAGGATGCGCGCAAAGCCGCTGGCATCCAGCAGATAGCGGGCCTGCACCACATATTCTTCCCCTTCGGGCGATCGAACGGTCACCTGCGGCTGGGTACCGCTGACATCCACTGCCACCACGGTGTGGCGGTAACGGATTTCGGCACCGGCTTTCTCGGCTGCATCCGCCAGCACCTTGTCGAAATGACCGCGCTGTACCTGGTAGGTCGTCCCCCAGCCTGGCGAGAACTTGTCGCGAAAGTCAAAGTCCATGCGCTGCTCGCCTCTGGCAAAAGCCGCGCCATTCTTGTACTGGAAGCCCGCCTCCACCACGTCCTGCAGCATGCCCGCTTGCGCGATGTATTCCATGCTCTGTGGCAGCAGGCTTTCACCAATCGAAAAACGGGGGAAGGTCTCTTTTTCCAGCATCAGCACCTGGCGTCCCTGGCGGCGCAACAGGCCGGCGGCCACCGCCCCCGAAGGGCCGGCGCCCATGATCAAGATCTCGGTCTGCTCCATCCGTGTCATTTCCTCACTCCTTTGTGGCAAGGGTTTGTACCCTCTCCCTTGCCCGGCGCGGCTTGCTCTCGATCAAGCAATAGTGGCGCGCCGGCCGCGGCAGCGGCAGGGTTTGCACGAAAGAGCGGCGCCAGCACCAGCACCAGCGGCAGACCCAGCATCAGCGTCACGCCAAAGGCGCGCAGCGCAGGCGTGCTGGACAGGCCCAGCAAACCGAAGGACAGCCAGGTGCTGCCCGCACCGATGACCACGGCCAGCCAGGCATGGGGATCGTCCTCGTGCTCCTGCAGAAAAATGCCGTAATCAATGCCAACCCCCAGCAGCAGCATCAGCGCCAGCACGTTGAACAACTGCCAGGGCTGGCCCCAGACCGCCATCACGGCCACCACTGCCAGGCTGGCCATCACAGTCGGCACCCAGGCGCGCCAGGCCTTGCGGCCGAAGCGCAGGCACAAGGCGCCCAAGACTAGGACGTGGCCCAGCACCAGCAGCTCGGTCATGGAAATGCGATAGCGCTGCAGCAGGCCCGAGATTTCCGCAGGCTTGTCCACCCAGGTCACCCCTTCCAGCCCCTGGGCCGCAGCGGCCAGCGCAGGCAGTGCCGCCTGACCTTGCACGCCGCGCAGCATCAGCAAGCTGCGCATGGCACCGCCATCTGCACCCAGCCACAAAGGCCGGGCCGCTGCGGCAATGGGCTGAGCCAGCCAGTCCGACAGTGCTAAAGGAGCTACGAAGGCCGCAACAGGGGCTACAAAGGCCTCGCCCAGCTGCGCATTGATGCCTCGCAGCACGTCGGTTTGCACGCTGCGCACCAGGGCCGCATCCTGTGCCTGGCGCTGCGCGGAAGGCACCCAATCCGATACCGCCGCATAGCCGTCCAGCAGGTGCTGCTGCACCAGCGCATCCAGCCGAACCTTGAGCGCTTCTTCACGCTGCAACACCTGCTCTGCGTCGCCGCCTTTGACCAGATAGAACTGCGCCGGGCTGGGCAGGCCCAGCATCTCGCCCACCTGCCGTTGCTGCGCCACCAGGGCCGGAGATCCGTTCTGCAGCTGGCGCACGTCGTCCTGGAGGTTGACACCACCACCCAGCCACAGCGCAGCGGCCATCGCCGCGCACAGCAATGCCGATCCCCAGGCAGCGCCACGCCAGCGCGGCCAGGCGTTGAGCGTCATGCCTATGCGCTGGGCAATGCGGCTTTGTGGCACCTTGCCTCTGTCCAGCCACGGAAACCAGCACACCACCGTCAGCATGGCGGCGGTCAGTCCCACCACGGAAAACAGCGCCATCTGCCGCAGCCCCGGAAAGGCAGCCGTACCCAGTGCCATATACGCGATCGCACTGGTGGCCAGTGCCAGCCACAGCGCGGGCTGCAGTGCCCGCATCAACGCATGGGGTGTACGCCCAGGGGCTCCTTGGCGTGCGGCGAAATAGTGAATGCCATAGTCTTCGGCCACGCCCACCAGGCTGGCGCCAAATACCAGGGTCAGCAAATGCACCTGCTCAAAGCACATGGCCGTCACCGACAGTGCGACCGCCGTGCCCACCAGCAGTGACAGGCCCACCAATGCCACCGGCCGCACCGAGCGGAACGCCAGCCAGACCAGCAGCAACACACCGGCCAGCGAGCCCCAGCCAATGGTGTTGATCTCGCCGTGGGCCTGGGTGGCCGCAGCTTCGGCATGCAGTGGCACGCCAGCCAGCAGCAGCTGGGCGTCGGGCCATTGCTGGCGCACCTGGGCCAATGCGTCCTGCATGGCATCCTGCAAAATGGGTTCACCCGACAGGCGAAAGGCAGAACCCGACAGGCCATACTGCAGCAGCACCCACTGGCGATCCTGTGCCGCCAGCCACAGCTCTCCATCGCGTGGTCGCGCCTGGCTCTGTGCAGCGCGGGCCGTCCACCACTGCGTCCACAGGCCCAAGGGGTCGCTGACCCAATCGGTCAGCCGGGCCTGCATGCCGGGCTGGTACAGATCCTGCAACGCCTGCTGCACCAGTGCCTCGCGTGGCGTGTGCAGCAGGTGCTCACGCTGCTGAGGGGTGAGCAGCGCCTGCCGCCAGGGCTGGTAGAAATCCAGCGCCGACCGCATCGAGGCCTGCTGCGCCAGCGGCTCTTCGCGCAGCGGCGCCCGCTGTTGCCGCGCAAGGCTGTGGCGAAACACCTGGGCAGCCTGGCGACTGTCAGCCCACTGCGCCGTGCCCAGCAACACCACCACCTGGCGTGACAGCTGCTCGGACAGTTGCTGCGTGGCACGTGCCACATCCGGAGCCTGCTCGTTCAGCGGCAGCAAGGCCAGCACATCGGTGTCGACGCGGTTCTGCTGCCAAAAATGCCACTGGTGCCCGGCGACCGCCAGCACCACCAGCAGCCAGGCAAGCGCTGCCCCACGCCACAGGCGGCCAGGGCCTGCTGCAGACCCGGAGGAGGAAGGAGAAAGGTGCATGCGGGTCAGGCTTTACTCAAAAAGTGGAGCATCCTGCGCGCGCAGCGCTTTTTCTGCGACGGGATTCTGTATCAGGATTTGACTGTGGTCGCCACGCGCTTCCTGCAGCTGCACCTCCTGCACAAACTGCTGACCGCGCAGGTCCACCGCCTGCAGCCATTGCGCCAGCATGGCGTCGCGTGGCACCAGGTGCAGCGTCCAGCTGCCTGCCTGCACCTGCCCGGTCACTTCAAAATATTGGCCCAGCTGCTCTAGGTCGGCGGCCATCACGGCAAACAACATGGCATTGATGGTGCGCAGCACAGGCTCATCCTGCGCCTTCATCTGCATGGCCACGCGGCCATCCGCGCCGCGTGACAGCAGGCTGTCTGGCTTGACGATCAGGGTCGATGCAAACGGCTTACGCACCAGCCAGGCAATGCCTTTACCGCGCGCTGCCACAAAATCGCCCGACGACTGCAGCGGCTGCTTGAAGCCCTGTACCGTCTTGCGCTGCGTGAACTGCCCGCGCACCACCGGCGCGTCCTGCACGCGCTGGCGCACCTGTTCCAGCAGGGTCTGCACAGCCGGTGCGTCTGCTTTCGCCGCTGCGGCCGGGGCTGCCTGCACCGCTGAAAAACCCATCAGGCTTGCACAGACCGCCAGCAAGGCGCCCACGCAGAACCGCGGCACCCGCTTCATGGCTGCACCCCCAGGCGCTCCCAGAGCACCGGCGGGCAGACAAAGCACATCTCACGGGTTTGCATATCCACCGCCACCTGGATGGTATGGGCCGTGTTGACCTTCTGCCCCGTGGCTGCATCGCGGATCACGTAGTCGATGCGCAGGCGGTTTTCCCACTCGGTGATGCTGGCACGCACCTTGAGTTTTTGCCCGAACAGCGCCGGACGCACATACTTGAGGCGCATGTCCACCACCGGCCAGCCGTAGCCGGAATCGCGCATCCGCGGGTAGTCATAGTCGAACTGGGCCAGCAGCGCGCTGCGTGCCAGCTCCAGGTAACGCACATAGTGACCGTGGTAGACGATCTCCATCACATCGATGTCGTAGAACGCCGGGACCACGTCGATCTCGCAGCTCAGCCGCTCCCGCGAAGCGATTTCTGGTTCAGTGGGCATACAGGCTCCAGGCGCGATCGCGAATATCCACCAGCAGACGCTGCAGATCCTGGTCCAGCGCACGGTCTTCCTCCACCAGCGGCACGCGGGCGGCCAGGTCCGCAATCCAGGCGCGTACGGCCGCCCCCACGGGCACATCGGCCTGCACGCGCTGGCGCAACGTCACGGCCTGGCGTGCGGCAATCAGCATGGCGGCGACCACCTGCTCCGTCAGCTCCAGCACCCGCAGCGCATCGCGTGCGGCAATCGTGCCCATGCTGACCTTGTCCTGGTTGTGGCATTCGGTGGAGCGCGAGAACACCGAGGCCGGCATGGTCTGCTTGAGTGCCTCGGCCGTCCAGGCCGACACGCTGATCTGCACCGCCTTGAGCCCGTGGTTGATGGCCTGGCGTTCGCCCTGCACCGCCGAGAGGTTGGATGGCAGGCCCTGGCTGTAGCGCGTGTCCACCAGCTGGGCCAGCTGGCGATCCAGCAGATCAGCCACATTGGCCACCGCGTTCTTCAGTCCATCCATGGCGAAAGCGATGTGACCACCGTAGAAATGGCCACCGTGCAGCACACGTTCCTTCTCGGGATCGATCAGTGGATTGTCGTTGGCCGAGTTCAGCTCACCCTCCACCAGCTGGCGCATAAAGGGCAGTGCGTCTTCCAGCACCCCGATCACATGCGGAGCGCAGCGCAGCGAATAACGGTCCTGCAGTCGGTGGGAATTGCGCAGCGGTGCCTCGGCCACCAGGTCGGAGCGGATGCGGGCAGCCGCCCTTTGCTGGCCAGGGTGCGGCTTGGCGGCAAAAAGGGTCTCATCGAAATGGTGGGCGTTGCCGGCGATGCCCACGACATTGGCCGCTGTGATGCGGCAGGCGAGTTGGGCCACATACTGGGCGCGCTGCCAGGCCAGGCAGGCCAGCGCGGTCATCACTGCCGTGCCGTTCATCAACGCCAGGCCTTCCTTGGGCCGCAGCCGCAAGGGAGTGGCACCAGTCAGTGCCAGGGCCTCCGCGGCAGACATGCGTTCATTCTGAAAGAGCACCTCGCGCTCGCCACACAAGGCTGCGGCAACATATGACAACGGCGTCAGATCGCCGCTGGCCCCCACCGAGCCTTCGGCCGGTATCAGCGGCAGGATGTCGTGCTGCAGCAGGTGCTCCAGCTGCTGCAGCAGCGCCCAGCTCACCCCCGACATGCCTTGCGCCAGCGATGCCATGCGGCAGGCCAGCACTGCGCGTGTCTCCACCGGCGTCAGCCAGCGGCCTGCACCGCAGCCGTGGTAGGCATACAGATGGTGTGGCAGCTCTGGCACCAGCGCGGGAGGGATTTCCACCGTGCACGAATCGCCATAGCCCGTGGTCACGCCATAGACCACACCATCTTCGGCCAGCAGGCGGTCCAGAAAATCGGCGCCCTTCTGGATGCGCGCACGAAATGTGGGCTCGGGCGACAGCGCAGCCTGTGCCTGCTGGTGGGCAATGGCATGGATCTGCTCGATCTGCAGGGGTGTGCCATCAAAAAAGATGAGTACAGGACGGGCATTCTGGGTCATACGAAATCACTCACGGCAAACAAATCAGGCGGAAGGCAGGGGTTGCACGGCGGTGGGCGCGCCCTGATTCCAGAACGGGAAGAAGTTGAACCAGTCGTAGGGCGCGGTGCACAGCAGGCGCTCCAGCTGCTGTGCATACAGCTGGGCATAGCCAGCCAGTGCCTCGTTGCGCCGTGCCCGCGGCAATTGGACCTGGGAGGCAAGCGGCACAAACTCCACCGCGTAGCCCCGGCCCTCGTGCACACAGCCCATGAAAAACAAGGGGCACTTGAGCAGCGCAGCCAGCACATAGGGGCCGCAGGGAAAAGCCGCCTCATGGCCCAGAAACAATGCGCGCGTGGTTTTGCTGTCGTGTACCGGCACACGGTCACCGGCAATGGCGATGAACTCCCCCCGCGCCACGCGCTCAGCCAGCAGCATCGCCGTGGCCGCACTGAAGTCCGACACCTGCAGCAGACACACACCGCTGTCGGGTGCCAGACGCTGCAGCAGCCGGTTGAACTGCCTGGCATGCTTGGTGTGCACCAGGATGTTCAGGCGCAGACCGGGCCTTTGCCTGGCCAGGACCTGGCACAGCTCGATGCACCCCATGTGCGCCGTCACGATGACGGCACCCTGCCCCTGCTCCAGCAGATCCCGCAGCGGCTGGTCGCCGCCACAGCGCACCCGCTCGGTGCCGTAGCGCCCCGTCAGCGCCAGCAGCTTGTCCAGAATCACCTGGGCGAAGTTGCGAAAGTGCTTCTGGCTCTGCCACCAGCCCGGCATGCGCGGCCACAGGCCATGGGTCTGCTGCATGCGCTGCAGGTACTGGAGCGATGCACGCCGTGCCAACGGACGGGTCAGCCAGTAATAGGCCACGACCGGGTACAGGCACCACAGAAACGGCCAGCGTCCCAGCACGCGATGCACGTGGTAGAGCGCCCACATCCCGGCCACAAAGGTGCTCTCGCCGATCTGGGCCCAATGGGTGGCCACCGCCGGCGCCGTACCCTGCACGCTACTTTGCGAAGCGGTGCTCATGCGCCACGCCTTCCTGCCAGCTTGCGTGCCAGCAGCCGGGGGCTGCGCCACAGCATGCCGGCAAACAGGCGCGCATGCATGCCCGAGATCAGCAGGTTGTCCCGCCAGACCTGGAAGTGCGACAGGCCGTCGAGCGGATAGGTCACAGCCGTGGGCTGGGTCACAAAGCGCAGACCAGACCAGTGCATGCGCACCAGCACCTCGGTATCGAACTCCATGCGCTTGCCCATGGAGGCACTGTCCAGCACGGCCACCGTGGCCGACAGCGGGTAGATGCGGTAGCCGCACATGGAGTCCCGGATATCCAGCGACAGCGTATTGATCCACACCCATACATGGGTGAGGTAACGGCCATACAAACGGCCCTTGGGCACGCTGGCGTCATACACCGGTGCACCACAGACCATGGCCTGCGGATGCTGGCGAGCCAGCGCGACGAAAACCGGGATGTCAGCCACGGCATGCTGGCCGTCGGCATCGATCTGCAGCCCATGGCTATAGCCCTGGGCATGGACCTGGCGCAAGCCGGCCATCACCGCTTGCCCCTTGCCCTGGTTCTGCGCCAGGCGCAGCAGCTGTACCTGGGGCGCATGCTGGAGGGCCAGATCCTGCAGCACGGCGGCACAGTGTGGCTCGCTCCCATCGTCCACCAACAAACAGGGCAACCCTGCCCGCAACACCCCTTGCACCATCAGGCCGATGGTGTTTGGGTGGTTGTAGACGGGAATCACGGCAATCGGGCGAAAGCTCATCATGCCCTCCACTGCAACAGCTTGCCGCTGGCATGCGCGCCGCGTGCCGATGTCAGGGCAAACTGCAGACAGCCTTTGTCCGGCTGCCATTGCAGTTGCATCTGCACGGTATCGCCCGGCAGGATGGGCTGCTGGAATTTTAGCAGCTGGGCATCTGCGAAATATGCATCCAGGCCGAATGCCTGCAGCCCCAGGCTCACCGCCCAATGCAGCTGCGCCACACCTGGCACCAGCGTCGCTCCGGGGAAATGGCCTTCCAGCACACGCAGCCGAGGTTGGATATACAGCTCGGCTGTCGCCTGGGTGGCACTGCGTTCCCGCCAACGCGGCAGCGGCACCACCGGATTGAACAGGGTCTGCAGACTGTGCTGGGTGATCTTGCTCTGGGCGTTGACCGGCAGTTGCGCCACATAGCGCCAGCTGCGTGGCAGGGCCACTCGTTCCACCGCGCCTTCCAACACGCAGCGCAAGGTCTGGCCCACGTGGCGTCGGCCGTGCTGCTGCAATGCCTGCCAGCCGGCATCGGTCAACTCCACCACCATGCCGACCCGTGCAGGAGTGGGACTGCCTTCGGGCGTTTGCTCCAGCACCACCGCCCTGCTTTGCTGCACCCAGTCGTGGGCTTGCAGGCAGCGCTCCATGGCGGTCAGCGACACGCGCTTCTCCGCAATCTTCACGATGCGGTCCGAGCGGCCGAGCAGTACGAAGCTCCGGCCATCACCACTGGCCTCGACGCAATCGGCGGATTCCCACCAGGTCGTCGCTGCGGGCAAATGCGGAGACTGCACGGCCAGACAACCGTTGTCCAGCACACGCAATGCGACGCCCGGCAGCGTCTGCCAAGTGTCGCCCTGCTCGGCGCGGCGCCGCCATGCAATGCCCCCGGTCTCGGAGCTGCCAAACACCTCGGTGGGGGAATGGCCCAGCAACTGCTGTGCGAGAACCGATGCCTCGTGCGGCAGCGGACCACCCGAGGAGAACACGCCACGCAAGCCCACTGTGGCCGCAGCCCAGTCCAGCTGCGCAGGCAAGCGCCCCAACAGGGCGGGACTGGACACCAGCAGGCTCGATGGAGCTGCCTGCAACTGCTGCACCAGCTCTTCCGGGTAACGTGCAAAACTGGTGCCCAGCAGGCGCCCGGCCGACAAAGGCCAAAGCAGCCGAAACAGCAGACCGTAGATATGGTGGTGCGATACGGTCGCCAGCACCTGCGCCCCATCCACGGCCAGGTCCGCAGCGAACACGGATTGCAGAGCGTGGACCTCGGCATCCAGCTGCGCCAGGCATTTCTCAATACGTTCCGGCATTCCGGTGGATCCAGAAGTGAACAAGACCAGGCGGGCCAGTGCCATGTCCAGAGGCTGCAGAGCCACTGCATCCACCACGGTCGTATCCTGCGCCGGACCGATGGCACCGGGCCACGGCCCCACGCAGGCCGCCACCTGTGGCAACAGCTGCGCCACGGTCTGGGGCTGGGTGTCGCTGAGCAATACCGGCGTCTTGCCTGCATGCCAGGCGCCCCACAGCGCCGCGGCAAAGGCCAGTGGATCATCCAGATACAGGGCCACATCCTGCCCCGGCACCTGCTGCAAGGCGGCACACCAGGCCTTTACCTGGCACACCCATTGCGCATGCGTGAGCACGCCCGCAGCCAACCGGGCCACGGCATGCGTCGCCGCACGGGACTGCGGCAGGGCCACCTGGCCCAATGTCAAGCCTGGATTCACAGGACCTTCATCCTCATTCGTTTGCGGTCGAGCCGGCCGGATGTCCACCTTGGCGGCGCTGCACATGCTGGCGCACCAGCCACTCGCCGGCCATCAGCCCCCCCATGGCCACGTAGGCCAGCAGCCCGTTGTAGAGAGCCCAGATGGCATCGCTGCAGTACAGCGCCGTATAGACAGCGGCTGCGCCATTCAGTACAAAAAAACCGCACCACAGTGCCGTGACCCGTGCCGTGTAAGCCACGGCCGCAGCCGGCAAGTCCGGTGTCTGCAAGCGCGCCAGCCGTTCCACCACCGACGGCGGGCAACGCAGGCTCCAGCCAAACACGACCAGCAACACCGCATTGACCAACACCGGGTAAAGCTTGACGGCGCGGGCATCGCCCAGCCACCACGAAGCCAGGGCCAGCACCCCGGCCCCTGCGGCCACCAGATACCAAAAGCCCTGGCGCGTGCCGACCGCCCGCACCAGGGCCAACAGCACCAAGGCTCCGGCCAGCCACTGCGGCGCCACATGGTCCAACGCAGCATAGATTCCCAGCGGATACAGCAGCGTCAACACCAACAGAGCCCCAGCCGCGGCCTTGCGCATGGCGTGTGCGGCTTTCAGACAGCGACGGCGCTGTCTTCGTTGACCAGCAGGTACAAGGCGTCCACCACGTCCTGGATGGTGCGCACGGCCTTGAAGGCCTCGGCGTTCAGACGCTTGCCCGCCAGAGGCTTGAGTTGCACGATCAGGTCCACGGCATCGATGCTGTCGATGTCCAGGTCTTCATACAGCTTGGCTCCAGGCGTGATGCGCTCGGCCTCGATATCGAAGGTGTCCTGCAGGATCTGGACGATGCGTTCGTAAATGGCTTCTTTGTTCATGGGATATTTCCGGTTCAGGACTCAGTGGGCACGGTGAGAGGCCACGAAAGCGGCCAGCGCCTGGACGCTGCGAAAATGCTGGCGGGTCTGCTCGGAATCGGCCGACATGCTCACGCCATAGCGCTTTTGCAGTGCCAAGCCCAGCTCCAGCGCATCGATCGAGTCCAGGCCCAGGCCATCGACGAACAGCGCCTCGCTGGCATCGATGTCCTGCGGCGTGATGTCTTCCAGGGCCAGGGAAGAAATGATGAGTTCTTTGATCTCTTGCTCAAGCTGAAGCACGTGAAGGCTCTCTAAAAAGTTGCTCTGACAGATGTTCTGTGACCTGGCGCGCAGCCAGCACCTCGCTGGGCGCGTTCTCGCAAAAGGGCGCCACCGCAATGTCCTCACGCACCTCGATGATGAAGTGCGGTTTGCGCAGCGGCACCTGCCACCAGGGCGTGCCCTTGGTCAGCATGGGCAGACTGCTGTGGATATGCACCGGCGTGATGGCGATGCGCCCTTTCACGGCCACATGGGCAGCGCCGCGCTGCAGCCGCACCCGACCTTGAAGCGGCGTGCGCGTGCCCTCGGGAAAAATGATCAGGTTGTTGCCGGCCTGCAGCGAGCGCAGGCAGTCGTCCAGCAGTTCGGGCCCACCGCTGTTGGTGATGAAACCCGCCGCCGTGATCGGGCCACGCGTGAATGGATTGCGTGCCAGTGCCGCTTTGACGATGCAGTCCGCATGGCGCACAAAGGAAATCAGAAACACCACATCGATCAGCGAGGGGTGGTTGGCCAGAATCAACAGCCCTCGACGCTGCAGGCGTTCCATGCCCCGCACCTCGTAGGACAGCCCCCCCACGCAGCGCATCAGTGCCACAAACCAGCGGAAGCTGTGGTGAATCACCGCCTGCGACAGATGCTGGCGCCGCCCGGGCTGGCGCACCCCCAGCAACAGTGCCGGGTAGACCACGCAGCGCACCACCAGACCTCCCAGGCCAAAGACAGCAAAGCACAGCCCGGTGGCCAGCACGCGCCAGCCACGGTTCACCCATTCACCCATGACGACGCTCCCACAACCAGCTGCCAGCATTGGCGGGCTCCGCTCCTGGCCTGCTACGCGCCTGAGGGCTGCGCAATGTAGGAGGGTCTTTTTGCAGAAGAAATTGCAGCACCTCCAGGCCATGGGGAAAGCGCCGACGCGTGTCCTCCGCATGGTTGCCTGGCACTGCTGCCGGCTGGACCTGCAAGCTGAAGCCAGGCTCGCCAGGCGCCGCCCATGCCAGCAAGGCCGCCCAGGCGAAAGGCAGCACCGGCTCATCGTGAAAGCGGTCGTAGGGGGCCGGCAACGGTGCGTCGTAGCACACCAGCATCACTTCGGCCGCACCTTCGTGCAGCAGCCCCAGCGCCTCCACCACACCCGCCTCAGGGGCAGCATGGGCACAGGCCACACACACCGCATTGGCGCGCAAGCCACGCAGAATGGAATGCTGGGCAGCAATACCGTTGTGCACCGACAGGGCAAAGGCCGTGGGGGACAAAGGCTCACCAGCCGCCTGGTCCCGCAGCAGGGACAGGGATTTTTCGGCATCGCCGTGGCGCGAAGCCCAGACCACAGGCAGATCCGGCTGGCCTGCATGCGCCAGCACGGCATCGGCCACGAAAACCGCCCATTTGGCCTGCTGCCCCAGACGCCGGCGCGCCATGGCAGGGATATGCGACAGATCCAGCGTCACCTCGCCACAGGGCCACACGGGCTCCTGGGCCCACTGTTGCCAGTGCGCAAATGTTTGCAGCCCAGGCGCCAGCGCCGACCACGCACGCAAAGCCCAAACACGGCCCACGCAATTCCCTCAGTAATTTTTGATATTGGATTTATCAGTGCGTGGCGGATGCCCTGCGCCGGCTCTCTCAAAAGCGGCGCCATTGTACATATTGATACGATCAACGGTACAAAATATCAACGGTGTTGCAAAAGATATCCAACGGGCTTGATGCCATGGTGTTCGTTTTCAAAACACCGCCGTTGAAATCAGTACCGCAACCCCTTTAGAAGCGGCTCACAGAGCAACTTGTCAAAAGAGAAATGGGATTGAGAGATATTCAATGTCAGCATCCGCTTACATTCTGCTTGCGCGGATTGCGAGGTATATGCGCGTTTATTTTCGGATCCACTGACATCGCGGAGCGAAGACACCCGGCCACCAGGAAATAAAGCCTTTGCTGTCCATATCAAAGGCGGTGGCCCGGCTGGCCTTTGAATTCAGTAGCCTGCCTTGCTGTTCGCCCGGCGCTTGGCAAACAGCCCGGAGCGGCGTGCGCCCTGCTGGGCAAAGCGTTCGCGGCGCGCCACCTTGGGGTCCACTGTCAAGGGGCGGTAGAGCTCCACCCGGTCCCCGGAATGCAGCAGGGTGGCGGCATCGCACACCCGCCCCCAGATGCCGCAAGCCTGCCCTTCCTGCCAAGCCAGGCCAGCCGCCTGCAGGGCGTCGGCCACGGTGGCGGGCGCAGGCAGTTGCAGGCAGTGCTCCTGCACTTCGCCCGGCGCGGGCGAATGGCATACCCACACCGCCAGCTCCGCCGGGGGCGGCGCGACCGCCTCAGATGGGGAATGCTCAGCCATACACGGCTTCGGCACGCTTGATGAAGGCATCAACCATGGAATTGGCGATGCGGTCGAACACCGGCCCGACCAGCGCCGCCAGCGGCGCGGAGTCAAAACCGTAATCCAGTTGCAGCTCGACCTTGCAAGCGCGCTGGCTGCCATCACCTACGGGGTGGAAGATCCAGCGCCCTTCCAGCCGCGAGAACGGCCCTTTGATCAGCCGCATGGCCACGCTGTGGCCTGCTTCGTGTGTGTTGCGGGTGATGAAGGACTTCTTGAGTCCGCCCAGGGACATGCCCACCTCGGCCGTCATGCCCGTGGCGTCCTGCTCCAGCACCTGTGTGTGGGAGCACCATGGCAAAAACTCCGGATAGCGCGCCACATCGGTAACGAGGGCGTACATTTCAGCAGGGCTGTACCAGATCAGGACGGATTTGTGGACGTTTTTCATCAGAGCGCTGCAGGGCCCTGGCGCCCACCGGGAATGATTTCCCTGGCGGCACGACAGACCGTGCGAAACTAGAATTGCATCTTGCGGCAAAGCGCCCATTGTAGAGAGAGCCCTGCTGGCACGGGGCGCACCGTATCAAAGACCCATGGCAACGAAAAAAACCGAAACACCCTCGCGCATTGCAGACAACAAGAAAGCGGCTTTCAATTACTTCTTCGAAGAGCGCTACGAAGCCGGCGTGGTGCTGCACGGCTGGGAGGTCAAGGCCCTGCGCGAAGGCAAGGTGCAGCTGACCGATGGCTACGTGCTCATCAAGGAGGGCGAGATGTTCCTGCTGGGCTGCCAGATCAACCCGCTCAAGACCGCCTCCACCCACGTCAACCCCGACGCCGCGCGCATCAAGAAGCTGCTGCTCAAGAAGAACGACATCGAGCGCCTGACGACCAAGGTCGAACAAAAAGGCTACACCCTGGTGCCCATCAACCTGCACTGGAAGAACGGCTTCGTGAAGTGCGACATCGCACTGGCCAAGGGCAAGGCCGAGCACGACAAGCGCGATGTCATCAAGGACCGCGAAGGCAAGCGCGAGGTCGAACGCGCACTGAAAAGCCGCAACCGCTAAGGCGCGCACTCACCCCGCCACAGGCCGCCTTGCGCGGCCTTTTTTGCGCCCGCGTGACAATGCGGCCGCGCATGGCGCGCGGGCTGCCTGCACGGCATCGGGCATGGACCGACTGCTGCTGGTGGCTGCGCAGCATCCAGCACCCCATCGGGCAGCAAAAAGCCGCACCTGGGTGCGGCCTCGGTCTGCGGCGCGGCGACGCCCGCAGCGCCTGCCGTGCCGGCTTACGCGTCTTTCAGCATGGCCAGCGGGTGGGAGTGCGCTGGCCAGGGACTGACAAAGAAGGCGCGCCACAGCGCCTCGCTCACATCCTCAATGCGTGGCGGGTTCCACTGCGGGTTGTGGTCCTTGTCCACCGCCAGTGCACGCACGCCCTCCACGGTCTCGCTCTGACCCGGGCGCAGATAGAAGCAATGGCGCACCATATCGCGCTCCATGCGCAGATCGCTGGCCACATCCATGCCGCGCGCGCGGCGGATCTGCTCCAGCACCACATGCAGCATCAGGGGCGAACGCTTGCGCAGCGCCGCCGCCGTGCTCTGTGCCCATTCGCTGCCATCGGCTTCCAGCGTGTCGATGATGGCCTGCACCGTGGGCAGGGCAAACACACGGTCGATATCGGCCGTGCTGCGCACTGTGCCCGGTGCCTGGGCCTGCGTGCGTGCCTGTGCAAAAGCCTGCACCGCCTGACCGTCGGCAAAGGACTGGGTGGCCAGCGCCTCCCACAGCGCGCCCTGCTCTGCCGTGGGCAGGTAGGCATCGGCCAGCTTGAAGGCGATGGCATCGGCCGCGGTGATGGTGTCACCGGTCAACGCCAGCCACTCCCCCACATGACCGGGGCAGCGCGACAGGAAGTAGCCGCCGCCCACATCGGGGAACAGACCGATGACGGTCTCTGGCATGGCCATCTTGGTCTTCTCGGTCACGATGCGCAGGCTGGCGCCCTGGCTGATGCCCATGCCGCCGCCCATGACGATGCCATCCATGAAGGCGATATAGGGCTTGGGGTAGTTAAAGATCAGGTGGTTGAGGGCGTATTCCTCGGTGAAGAAGTCCTCCAGCTCGGGGTTGCCCGTGCTGCCTGCCGCATGCAGAAAGCGGATGTCCCCGCCCGCGCAGAAGTGGCCGAACACGCCTTCCTTGTGGCTGCCGCGGATCGCCACGGCCAGCACCTTGTCGTCATGCTGCCAGGCCAGCAGCTGGGCCAGCAGCGCACGTACCATGCCCAGCGACAGGGCATTGATGGCCTTGGGGCGGTTCAGGGTGATAAAGCCGACCTGGCCACGCACTTCGGCCAGAACGTCTGCGGTTGTCTCTGTCATGGGGGAAATCTCTCCGTAGGGGTTCGCGGATCCGGCGCACGCCACGAGTACTACGGCTGCGCCCGGTCAAACCGGCACGATAACCGAGGATGGTGCCGATTTCTGTCCCCCGCGCGCACCACCGCCAGCGTATTGCGCGATCTGGCCCTGCGGCGGCAGCTATTGCAACCGCAATGCCCAAAGAAAAAGGCCGCACAGGGCGGCCTTTGTGTGCAACAGCTGCCGAAGCAGCCGCTGGCTTACGCGTTTTCGCGCGAAGCACGCTTGCGGTCGTGCTCCTTCAGGTGGCGCTTGCGCACGCGCAGGCTGGTGGGGGTGATTTCCAGCAGCTCGTCGTCTTCGATGAATTCCACGCCGTACTCCAGCGACAGCTCGATGGGAGGCGTGATCTTGATCGCGTCTTCCTTGCCGCTCACGCGGAAGTTGGTCAGCTGCTTGGTACGGGTGGCGTTCACCACCAGATCGTTGTCACGGCTGTGGATACCGACGATCATGCCTTCATACACGGGGTCGTTGGGCTTGACGAACATGCGACCACGGTCGTCCAGCTTGCCCAGGGCGTAGGTGAAGATTTCACCGTCGTCCATGGAGATCAGCACGCCGTTCTTGCGGCCGCCGATGTCGCCCTTATGGGGTTCGTAGCTGTCGAAGATGTTGGCGATCAGGCCGGAACCACGGGTCAGGTTCAGGAATTCGTTGGTGAAACCGATCAGGCCACGGGCCGGGATGCGGTATTCCAGACGGACGCGACCGCGGCCATCAGGTTCCATGTTCACCAGCTCGCCCTTGCGCTCGCCCAGGGCCTGCATCACGCCGCCTTGGTGACCTTCTTCGATGTCGGCCGTCACCAGCTCGATAGGCTCGTGGCGGACACCGTCGATCATCTGCATCACCACGCGGGGCTTGGACACCGCCAGCTCGTAGCCTTCGCGGCGCATTTCTTCCAGCAGAATGGTCAGGTGCAGTTCACCACGGCCGGAGACTTCAAAGATACCGTCTTCGTCGGTTTCCTTGACGCGCAGCGCCACGTTGGAACGCAGTTCCTTTTGCAGGCGGTCCCAGATCTGGCGGCTGGTCACGAACTTACCTTCACGACCTGCCAGAGGCGAGGTGTTCACGCAGAAGTTCATGGTCAGCGTGGGCTCGTCAATCTTCAGCATCGGCAGAGGCTGGGGATTGGCGGGATCGGTGATGGTTTCGCCGATACCGATGTTTTCGATACCGCTGATCAGCACGATGTCCGAAGGACCGGCTTCGGTCACTTGCACGCGATCGATACCCTGGAACTGGTGGATCTGGTTGATCTTGCCGTTGTAAGGCTTGCCTTCCGGACCGGCCATGACCGTCACGCTCTGGTTCACCTTCAGCGTACCCTGGGTGATGCGGCCCACGCCGATACGGCCCACGAACGTGGAGTAGTCCAGCGCCGAGATCTGCATCTGCAGGGGTGCCGAAGCATCGCCTTGCACCGAAGGCACGTGCTCCAGAATGGTGTCGAACAGGGCCGACATGTCGGTACCCCATTGTGCGCCGGGCTCGCCCTCTTCCTTCGAAGACCAGCCGTTGATGCCCGAGGCATACACCACGGGGAAGTCCAGCTGTTCATCGGTGGCACCCAGCTTGTCGAACAGGTCGAACGCAGCGTTGACGACCTTGTCGGGGTTGGCACCTGGCTTGTCCACCTTGTTCACGACCACGATGGGACGCAGGCCCAGGGCCAGCGCCTTCTTGGTCACAAAACGCGTCTGGGGCATGGGGCCTTCTTGCGCGTCGATCAGCAGCACCACACCGTCCACCATGGACAGGGCACGTTCCACTTCGCCACCGAAGTCCGCGTGACCGGGGGTGTCGAGAATGTTGATGTGGGTGTCCTTCCAGGACACGGCGCAGTTCTTGGCCAGAATCGTGATGCCACGTTCACGTTCGATGGCGTGGTTGTCCATCACCGTGTCCACGACTTTTTCGTGTTCGGCAAAGGTACCGGATTGGCGCAGCAGCTGGTCAACCATGGTGGTCTTGCCATGGTCAACGTGCGCAATGATGGCGATGTTGCGGATTTGTTTGCTCATAAAGTTTCCAAACTGCCGCGCTCTGTGTGCAGCGGCGTGCCTTCCAAAATCTGTTGAATTTCCAGGGGACTGAGCAGGCGGTCAGGAATCAGCTCCCCGCTTGTGACATGCCCCACACCCAACAGGGCACGGGGTTGGTCTCCATACACCGCCACGGCACTGGCATCGGGCCAGTCGCCACGGCGGCGCAAGCCGGACAGGAAACGTCCGGCATCTTGCTCGCCCAATGTGACAGGCACATGGGCATGCAGCAATGTGTCCGCAGGCAGCACATGCTGCATGCGTTCGGCCTCCGGCATATCGATCAGCGCCTGCAGCGTCACGCAGCGTGCAAGATCGATGCCACCGGTATCGGTACGGCGCAGCGCGCGCAGGTGCGCACCACAGCCCAGGGCCTCGCCTACATCCTCGGCCAGCGTACGGATGTACGTGCCCTTGCTGCAGGTCACCACCATTTCAATGGCCGGCTGGCCGTCCTCTTCCTGCGTCAGCGCCAGCTTCAGTGCGTGGATCGTGACCGCGCGCGCCGGGCGCTCGATCTCCACACCCGCGCGGGCGTACTCATACAAGGCCTTGCCGTCTTTCTTCAGGGCGCTGTACATCGGCGGCACCTGCTGGATGTCGCCGCTGAACTGTGCCTGCACGGCAGCCAGACGCTCGGGCGTGATGGACGCCAGGTCCACCACTCGCTCGCGCAGCACCGCGCCCTCGGCATCGGCCGTGGTCGTGGTCTGCCCCAGGCGGGCAATGGCGGTATAGGTCTTGGGTGCTTCCAGCTGCAGCTGGCTGAACTTGGTGGCCGCACCAAAGCACAGCGGCAGCACGCCACTGGCCAGAGGGTCCAGGGTTCCGGTATGGCCGGCCTTTTCCGCGCGCAACAACCACTTCACCTTCTGCAAAGCGTCATTGCTGGAAAGGCCCAGCGGCTTGTCAAGCAGCAACACCCCATGCACAGGGCGCCGCTGCACCCGTGTGCGAGGGGCGTTCATATGCTCAGCCTTCTTCAGGTCCGCGCGACGCCACAGCCTTGGCAATCAAGGCGTTCATGTCGGCCGCACGCTCGGTGGTGCGGTCGAAATGAAAGTGCAGCGTGGGCACGGTATGGATGTGCAGGCGCTTGAACAGGCCGTTGCGCAGAAAGCCTGCGGCCTGGTTCAGTGCCATTTCGGTTTGTTCAGGATCACCCACCAGCAGGCTGAAGTAGACCTTGGCGTGGGCATAGTCGGGAGTCACCTCCACGCTTTGCAGCGTGACCATGCCAACGCGCGGGTCCTTCAACTCGCGGGCGATCAGCTCCGACAGATCGCGCTGGATCTGGTCGGAGACTTTGAAGCTGCGATTGGGCGCAGCGGACTTCTTGCGTGTTGCCATCGGTGATTACAGCGTACGCGCGATTTCCTTGATCTCGAACACTTCGAGCATGTCGTTCTCACGAATGTCGTTGTAGTTCTTGAGCTTGATACCGCACTCGAAGCCTTCCTTGACTTCCTTGACGTCGTCCTTCATACGGCGCAGCGATTCGATCTCACCCGTGTAGATGACCACGTTGTCGCGCAGCAGACGGAAGTGTGCATTGCGGGTGACGTGACCTTGCGTGATGTACGAGCCGGCAATGGTGCCGATCTTCGTTGCCACGAACACGGTGCGGATCTCGGCCATACCGATGATCTCTTCGCGCTTCTCGGGGGCCAGCATGCCCGACATGGCCGACTTCACTTCATCCACGGCGTCGTAGATGATGTTGTAGTAGCGGATGTCCACGTCGTTGCCTTCGGCCGTCTTGCGGGCCTGGGCGTCTGCACGCACGTTGAAACCGATGATGATGGCCTTGGAAGCCAGCGCCAGGTTGACGTCGGATTCCGAGATACCGCCCACTCCGGAGTACACCAGCTGGACCTTGATTTCCTCGGTCGACAGCTTGAGCAGCGAGGCAGCCAGTGCTTCCTGCGAACCCTGCATGTCGGCCTTGATGATGATGGGCAGCGTCTGCACATCGCCAGCGGACATTTCGGCGAACATGTTTTCCAGCTTGGCGGCTTGTTGCTTGGCCAGCTTGGTGTTGCGGAACTTGCCAGCGCGGTAGGTGGCGATTTCACGGGCACGGCGTTCGTCGCTCAGCACCATGAAGTCATCACCGGCCATGGGCACTTCGTTCAGACCCTGGATTTCGACCGGAATCGACGGACCGGCTTCCTTGGTCTGCTTGCCGTCTTCGTCCAGCATGGCACGCACGCGGCCATAGGTCTGGCCTGCCAGCACGATGTCGCCCACCTTCAGCGTACCGGACTGCACCAGCACGGTGGCCACGGTACCGCGGCCCTTGTCCAGCTGTGCTTCGATCACGAGACCCTTGGCAGCGGCATCCACTGGCGCCTTCAGTTCCAGCACTTCGGCCTGCAGCAGCACCTGCTCCAGCAGCTCGTCGATGCCCTGGCCGGTCTTGGACGACACGGACACGAAAGGCGAGTCACCACCGTACTCTTCGGGCAGCACCTCTTCCACCACCAGCTCCTGCTTGACGCGGTCGGGGTTGGCATCGGGCTTGTCCGACTTGGTGATGGCCACCACGATAGGAACACCAGCCGCCTTGGCGTGCTTGATGGCTTCCTTGGTCTGGGGCATCACGCCGTCGTCGGCAGCGGCCACCAGAATCACGATGTCGGTGGACTTGGCGCCGCGGGCACGCATGGCCGTGAAGGCCTCGTGACCCGGAGTGTCCAGGAAGGTGATCATGCCGCGTGGCGTCTGCACGTGGTAGGCACCGATGTGCTGGGTAATGCCACCGGCTTCGCCCGACGCCACCTTGGTGCGGCGGATGTAGTCCAGCAGCGAGGTCTTGCCGTGGTCCACGTGGCCCATGACGGTCACCACAGGAGCGCGGGAGATCATCTCGGCTTCGGAGTTGGACACTTCCTCGGCGGTGAACGCTTCCGGATCGTCCAGTGCAGCCACCTTGGCCACGTGGCCCATTTCTTCCACCACGATCATGGCGGTGTCCTGGTCCAGCGGCTGGTTGATGGTGACCATCTGGCCCATCTTCATCAGCGACTTGATCACTTCGGAAGCCTTGATGGCCATCTTGTGCGCCAGTTCGGCCACAGTGATGGTTTCGGGCACCGAAATCTCCAGCTGGCGGAATTCCTGGCTCTGCTGTTGTTGCTGGTCGTTGCGGTCATTGCCGCGACGGCCACCACGCGGACCACCGCGCCAGTTCGAACGGCCCACGCCGCCCGAGCTGTCGCCACGGGTCTTGATTTCCTTCTTCTTGCCGTTGGCGTCATTGGCCCAGCTGGAGGACAGCTTGGCCGACTTGACTTCCTTGCCACCGCCGTTGCGGTTGCCGGCACCCGCGTTGGCGGTCGCACCGCCGGCGGCAGGCTTGCCATCCTTGGCTGCAGGCGCGGCCTTCTTGGCGTCGGCCGTGGTTGCTGCAGGCTTCTTGGGCTCTTCCGGCTTCTTGGCGACCAGCACCTTCTTGGGAGCGGCCATCATGGCACGGATGGCTTCGGCTTCTGCCAGGGCCTTGCGGCGGCGCTCGTCCAGATCCTTGGCACGTGCGGCTTCTTCCGCAGCGCGCTGGCGGGATTCCTCGTCGGCCTTGGCACGGGCTTCGGCCTGTGCCGAAACGCGGGCTTCCTGGGCGGCCACAGCTTCTGCAGCGGCTTCCTTCTTGGCTTCCTTTTCCTGGCGCACCTTGGCAGCTTCGGCTTCGGCATAGGCACGGGCGCGCTCTTCGGCTTCGCGCTCGCGGCGCACCAGCTCTTCGCGCTCTTCGCGTTCCTTGCGTTCGGTCACCAGTGCTTCTTCCTGCTTGCGCAGGTCTTCCACTTGCAGGCGGGCCTCTTCCTCACGGCGGGCCAGTTCGGCCGCAGGGCGTGCAGCCTGGGCGGCAGCTTCGGCCGGGGTTTCGTCGCGTTGGATGAAGGTGCGCTTCTTGCGCACTTCCACCTGAATGGTGCGGGCCTTGCCAGTGGCATCGGCCTGCTTGATCTCACTCGTCGATTTTTTGGTCAACGTAATCTTCTTGCGGTCAGCACCTTCCGCGCCATGGCTGGCCTTCAGGAAGCTGAGTAGTTTTTGCTTGTCCGATTCGGTCAAAGGATCTGCAGACGTGGCTTTGGCCACACCTGCGGACTTCAGTTGTTCGAGCAGGGTCTCGGGGGTTTTCTTGAGTTCGGCGGCAAACTCGGCGACTGTATTCAACGACATATTTCCTACTTACCTCCGTACCCTTACTCTTCACCCTGCGTGAACCAGTGCTCGCGCGCCTTCATGATCAGCGCCTTGGCTTCATCAGCGGTCTGACCGGTCAGTTCGGTCAGCTCGTCGATGGCCAGGTCAGCCAGATCATCACGGGTTTGCACACCACCAGCAGCCAGCTTGGCCACCAGATCCGGTGTCAGGCCTTCCAGATCACGGAGATCCTGGGAGACATGGGCCACGCTCTCTTCCTTGGCGATTTCCATCGTCAGGAGTGCATCCTTGGCACGTGCACGCAGTTCGTTGACGGTTTCCTCGTCGAACGCCTCGATTTCCAGCATTTCGGCGATGGGCACATAGGCCACCTCTTCCAGGCTGCTGAAACCTTCGTCAATCAGGATGCCGGCGAATTCCTCATCCACGTCCAGCTTTTCCATGAACAGCTTGCGGGCGGAGTCGGTTTCCACAGCCTGCTTCTGGGCAGACTCGGCGGCATCCATGATGTTGATCTTCCAACCTGTCAGGTCGGAGGCCAGACGCACGTTCTGACCACCACGGCCGATGGCGATGGCCAGGTTTTCCTCGTCCACCACCACGTCCATGGCGTGCTTTTCTTCATCCACCACGATGGACGACACGTTCGCAGGCGCCAGGGCGCCGATCACGAACTGCGCAGGGTCTTCCGACCACAGCACGATGTCCACGCGCTCGCCGGCCAGCTCATTGGTCACGGCATTGACGCGCGAACCACGCACGCCCACGCAGGTACCGATGGGATCCACGCGCTTGTCATGGGAGATCACGGCGATTTTCGCACGGCTGCCCGCATCGCGTGCGCAGCTCTTGATTTCCAGCAGACCTTGCTCGATTTCCGGCACTTCGTTGCGGAACAGCTCGATCATGAACTCCGGTGCGGAACGCGACAGGATAATGGGAGCGCCACGCAGCGTCAGGTCCACTTCCATGATCATGGCGCGCACGCGGTCGCCGTTGCGCAGGTTTTCCTTGGGGATCATTTCCCCACGGCGCAGACGGCCTTCCACACGGCCGGATTCGACAATGATGTCGCCCTTGTCCATGCGCTTGACCGTGCCGGTGAAGATCTTTTCGCCACGGGCCATGAATTCGTTGAGCAGCATTTCGCGCTCGGCGTCACGGATCTTCTGCAGGATGACCTGCTTGGCGGCCATCGCACCGATACGGCCGATGGGCAGCGATTCGATCTGCTCTTCAATGAACTCGCCCACCTGGATGCCGGGCACGCGATCTTCCGCGTCCATCAGCATTTCTTCGGCATCGGGGTTTTGCAGACCGGCGTCATCCGGCACCACCACCCAGCGGCGGAAAGTGTCGTAGTCGCCGCTGTCGCGGTCGATCGCCACACGAATGTCCACTTCACCTTCGTACAGCTTCTTTGTGGCTTGCGCCAGCGCTTGTTCCACCGCGCCGAAAACCACATCGTGCTCGACATTCTTTTCACGCGAAATGGCTTCCACCAACATCAACAGTTCGCGATTCATGCGACGACTCTCCTATTTTCTTTCCAAGAGGAGGCACCCACAGCGCCTTCCTTGCCCAAACGATGACGATCCAGCCTTACTCCGGCTTGGCCGCGCGCCCTTTGAAATTGACGATGGGCGCCAGCCGCGCTTCACGCAACTCGTCGAACGTGAAGCCCAGCGCCTGCAGTGGCGGCGCTTCACGCTTTTTACTCACTCGTACCCCAGGCTTGATGGGAGGGGCATCGCTCCAGACGATCTGCCACCCACCGCCTTCGGCGCGCTCCAGCGTGCCGCGGAATTTCTTGCGATTGGCATTGATGCTGCCGGTCGCCGCCTCGCCAATGGCTTCCTTGAGCGTCAAGTCCACCTCCTGGCCTTCAAAACGGATGAAGTCCTGCTCGTGGCGCAGCAAACGGTCGATGCCGGGCGACGAAACTTCCAGGCGCTTGTAATCGGCGCCATCGACTTCCAGCGCAAACTGCAGTTGGCGTGTCACACGTTCGCAGTCTTCGACGGTGATGAACTGCTCCAGCAGCGGCGCAGCCTGGCCCTCGGCCGGCGGCGCCCAAGGCAAATCAATCGTAATACGCAACAGCCCGCCTGCGGTGCGTTCGATCTCGACCAGGTCGTAGCCCAGACCTGTCACGGTTTCTTCAACGATTTGCTGTAATGCCACGTGTATTCAGTTCAATCCCGGAAGTACAAAAAACCCGATAACCACCGCTCTGATAGGGCGGCAGCTTCGAGCTCCAAATCCTACCGACCAAAAAAAACGGGCGGTTGTTACCCGCCCGTTTGGTCGTGAAGCCAGTATTGTAGCCGCTAAAGCGTTGATTCGCAAAGACAGCCCACAAGCCGGATGGAAGCCTCCAGACCGCCTTACGCCAGTGCGGCTGTCACCCGCTGAAAAAGCGGTGTGGCCTCGGGCGGCAACTGGGGCGTGGCCGGCGCGCCATCGATAAAAGAGGCCACCAGCCGCTCCAGCACCGCATGCTGCGGCAGCAGCGGCCCCAGGAAGAACGCACGCGCCCCCTGGCCGATCAGCAGCGTGGGAAAAGTCTCCACATCCACATCGTCCACAAGGTCTTCCCGGTCCTCCACATCCAGCCATTCCCAGCGCACGTCCGGCCAGCGCTGAGCCACGGCATCGAATCCGCTGCGGTAATCCCGGCACACCCCGCACCAGCCGGCGCACAGGCACACCACCCACCAGGGGTCGGCAGACACCTCGGGCGCCGCGGTCGGCACAGCCGCATCCTTCATTTGCATTGCACTCCTGGCCCGCCAGCCGCCGTCACGGACGGCCCTGCCGGGCGCGAAAAACCTCCATGGTAGCGACTGTCGCAGCCTGGTTGCCCCAGGACTGGCGGATATACGTGGCCAGCGCTGCGATTTCCGCATCGCCCAGGGTCTGCATGAACGGAGGCATGCCATGCGGCGCCGGGTTGCCCGCCGTCGCGGGGGCATAGCCGCCCTGCAAAATACTGCGCAGCATATTGCCGGGTTCGCTGCGCAGCACCGCCCGGTTGCCCGCCAATGGGGGAAACGCCCCGCCAGGGCCGCCCCCCTGGCCCTGGGCACCATGGCAGTCTGCACAATAGTGACGGAAATTGGCCTGGGCGCCGCTGTCATAGCGTTGACCGCCCCCTGTGGCGGGCAGCGGCACCGCGGCCTCTCCCCCACTGCCCCCTGTACCCGCCGCCGCATCCGGCAGACGCTGCAGATAGGCGGCCACGGCCCGGGCATCGCCGTCCGTCAGATACCGGGTGCTCCAGAACACCGCATCCGCCATGGGGCCACTGGCCGTGGCCCCTTTATCGGTGCGCCCGGTGCGCAGCAGCTGCACCACGGCCTGCGGCGTCCAGCGCTGCACGCCGGCCTCGCGGCTGTCCAGCAACGACGGCGCCTGCCAGCCCTCGGTGGGCATCAGCCCCCCTTCCAGCCGCTGGCCGCCCCCCAGCGCCCCCAGGCCATTGCGCGGGGAATGGCAGGCCGCGCAATGTGCCACAGCCTGCACCAGATACCGCCCCGCTTCCAGTGGCCCAGCCTCCCCTTCCTGCGCCACAGCAGCGGCCGGGCGGAAGTACAGCCCGCGCCACAGGGCCAGCGCCCATTGGGACCCATAGGGAAACGCCAGCACATGCGGCTGGGCCGGCTGCGCCACCGGCGGCAGGCTGCGCAGGTAGTGGTAGAGGGCATCCACGTCATCCGTACGCAAGGCCGTGTACTGCTCGTAAGGAAATGCGGGGTACAGCAAGCGCCCGCCGGGCGCCACGCCGTGGCGCATGGCGCGACGAAAATCGGCCAGGCTCCAGCGGCCCAGACCGGTCTCGGCATCGGGGGTCAGATTCGGCGCATGGAACACGCCAAACGGCGTGCGCACCTCGCCTCCCCCCGCCAGCACCACACCGCCCTGGGCGGTGTGGCAGCCCATGCAGGCGCCGACCCGCACCAGATAGGCCCCGCGCTCCAGCACCGCGGCAGAAGGCGGCGCCGACGACTCCGCACCCTTCGTCTCCGACGGCGTGCCCGCCGCACTGCCGCGCCACAGCAGCCAGGCCAGCGCGGCCACAGCCAGCAAGGCGCACAGAACCACAACCCGCATCCACCGGCGCCGCCCCCGCGCCCCCAGGCCGACCGGCATGGGCTGCGCCATGGCGCGCGGCATCCGTGGCGCACTCATGGCCGCCCCTCCCCGGGTTGCGGCGCCGCACCGCAAGGCAGCGGCCAGCGCACGGCCGCAGAGGCGGATGGCTTGGAGTGCACGGGCACGGGCTGTGTGGCCAGCCAGGCGCTCAGATCGGCCACATCCTCCAGCGCCAGCCCCTTGGCCACCTTGGCCATGCAGTCCGGCGCGCGGGCGGCGCGCCGCCCGGCACGCCAGGCTCCCAGCTGGCTGTTCAGGTAGTCGCGCGAGAGACCCAGCAGCCCGGGCACCGCCGGCAGACTGCCCGTCAGCTGCGCTCCATGGCATTGGGTGCAGGCAGGAATGCCGCGTGCGGCATCGCCCTGGCGCACCAGCTGTGCGCCACGCGCCAGGCGGGCCGCCGTGGAAGCCGGGGGCTCCGGCGGCGGATACGGCACATCCAGCGCCGCAAAATAACGCGCCATGCCCCGCAGCATGCCGTCATCCAGGTGCTGCAGCAGATGGCCCATCAAGGGGTAGCTGCGCCGGCCATCGCGGAAGTTCAGCAGTTGCTGGTAGAGGTATTCCTCGGGCTTGCCCGCAATGCGTGGAAAGTAACCGGACGGCGTGGCCCGCCCCTGCGGCCCATGGCAGGCGGTGCAGGCCGCCACATGGCTGGCTTGCAGCGAGGGCACGGCGCCCTGGCCTGCCCAGGGAGAAGGCGCTGACAGAGCTGGCGACAACGGAGATAAAGGGGATGACTGCGGCGCAACAGAAGGCATGGCCTGCGCTGCACCTGCCGCACCTGCTATACCCGCTGCACCAGTCACGGCGCACAGTGCCACCCATAGCGCAGCAGCGACCCGCGCCAGTCCGTGCTGATGCCTGCGCCACGCACCGGAAACTCCCGGTGCTTCATACCGTAGTGAAATCCGTCCATCCCCCAATGCGCAAAGCCTGTAGTGCATGCCCACACGCTAGCCAGAGCCGTCCGGCTCCACCATCCGGGAGAACACCCCCTGGCCAGCAGCCAGATCGCCGCATACGGTCGTGACGGCCTCCCTGTGCGCCCATGGCATGTGCCTCTGCACACGGTGGACGACCCCAAAACGACAACAGCCCGCCAAGGCGGGCTGTTGTGCAGCAGATCCGCAGGCAAGGCGCCTGCAGGTCCGGGAATCAACCGTGGCGCTTGCCAGGGTTCTTCTTGCTGCGGGTGTGCGAACCACGTTCCAGGCTCACGCGCTGGCCACGGCCACCGGTGGGCAGGGTCACGCCGTTAGGCACTGCGGGTTGGGGGGTGAACTTGCGATCGGCTTCGGTCACGATTTTGTTGCCCATGATGGACTCCTTTTGCGAACAACGGTAAAGGGCAGGATTCTTCCACATCCAGCGCCCGGCTTGAACAGTGCGCGTGCAAATCCCTGCACAAAGTCACAAATACATAGCCAACTGTGCTAGTGCCACCTGCGTTGCAGGCCGGTTTCAGCGGTCATTCAAAAACACTGCTGCGCCCTCGACCAAGGCCGCAAGGGCCCGCGTTCCGCGCCATGCAGCATGGAATTTCCCTGCGGTGCGGCCGGGGCGCCCCTCCGCCGGCTCCGTAAAAACCCGCAATGCACAGCTTTGTACTGCATCCGCTTTCCTGCACAAGCCACCCTCTGGCACACCGCTGCCGGTACGCTGACAGGACCGCAAGCCCTGCACCTGCGCACGCGTTTTGCCAGAAATGGACTACAAGCGCTGCAACTACGCCACACCTACAGTCAGAACCTATAGCAAGCGCCTGCGGATATGCCTAAGCTGGTAACCGCACCCGTTTGCGCCGCCCGACTTCCCTGTTTGCAGCCAAAGGAACCTGCCATGCTCCGCCTCCCCGATCCGCTCCGCCAGGACCCCACAGAAGCACGCGGCCATCTGCCGGTTTCGCAGGTGCTGGAACGCAACATCCCCGTGCTGGCCACCCTGGCGCTGACCACCGTGGGCGCGATTGCCTGGTATGCGCTGCGCCGCCCGCCGATTCCCCCCACGGCCATACCGGTGTCCGACTTTGAACTAGGCCGCTACCTGGGCAAGTGGTACGAGGTCGCGCGCATCGACAACCGTTTTGAAAAAGGCCTGCAGCGCACCCAGGCCGAATACAGCCGCCTGCCCAATGGCGGTATCCGCGTGGAAAACCGCGGCTACGACCCACGCAAGCGCGAATGGCATATCGCCACCGGCAAAGCCAAGACCGTGCTGGGGCCGGATGTGGGTGCGTTGAAAGTGGCGTTTTTCGGGCCGTTCTACGACGGCTACAACGTGGTGGCGCTGGACCCCAAATACCGCTGGGCCATGGTGGTGGGCTCGCAGCTGGACCGCTTCTGGATTCTGTCGCGCACACCTTTTTTGCCCATGGGGGTGGAAGAGCGCCTGCTGCGCCAGGCGCGCGAGATGGGCGTACCGGTGGACCGCGTGATCTGGGTGCACCAGGACGGCGTCAACCCCACCGGCAGCTACTAGCACCCACACAGCTTGCTGCGGTAAGGCGGCGGCCATGCGCCCACCCGTGCGGAGCAAAGGCGCCGACACTCCGCCCCGGCAGGCCATGGGTGGCGCATGCCCCTTCCGGGGTGCCTGCCCTATTGCGTGGCCGCCACCAGCTTCTGGGTATAGGGATGGCGGGGCTGGGCCAGCAACTCCAGGGCCGGACCTTGCTCCACGATGGCGCCATCCTTCATCACCAGCACCTGGTGGGCCATGGCACGGATCACGTCCATATCGTGGGTGATCAGCAGATACGCCAGACCGCGCTCGCGCTGCAGGCGCTGCAGCAAGGCCAGCACCTGTTGCTGAATGGTCACATCCAGCGCGCTGGTGGGCTCGTCCAGCACCAGCAGCTGCGGCTCCAGCACCAGGGCGCGGGCCACGGCAATGCGCTGGCGCTGGCCGCCGGAAAATTCATGCGGGTAGCGCTCCAGCAGGCCGGGGAACTGGGCTTCGCTCAGGCCAACCTCCTCCAGCATGGCCAGCACCTGCTGGCGCACCTGCCCGGCCGACAGCGCGGACGCATGCACCCGCAGGCCTTCCCCCACGATCTCGCCCACCGTCATGCGCGGCGACAGCGACGAGAACGGGTCCTGGAACACCACCTGCACCTGGCGGCGCAGCCGCTGGTTGTGGGGGCTGTTGCGGATGGCCGGCTGCTGCCAAGGCTGACCGCCCACGTCCAACACCCCTTTGGACGGCAGCAACCCCAGGATGGCCTGCGCCAGGGTGGACTTGCCCGAACCCGACTCGCCCACCACCCCCAGGGTCTGGCCTGGCTGCAGCGCCAGGCTGGCGCCCTGCACAGCCACGAATTCACCATGGCGGAACCACCCCCGGATGCCCGGCAGCGGTGTGGCATAGGCCACGCGCAGATCCTGGGTATGCAGCACAGGGGGCTGGGGCACGGCGCCGTCCGCCACTTCCACCACCTGGCGCCGGGGCGCACTGGACAGCAGTTTGCGGGTGTAGGGGTGCTGCGGCGCTGCAAACAACTGCGCCACAGGGCCCTGCTCCACCAGATGGCCATGCTCCATCACCACGGCACGGTCGGCAAAGCGGCGCACCAGGTGCAGGTCATGGGTGATCAGCACCATGGCCATGCCGGTCTGGCGCTGCAGATCGCTCAGCAGCGCCAGAATCTGCGTGCGCAGCGTCACATCCAGCGCGGTGGTGGGCTCATCGGCCAGCAGCAGGCGCGGCTGGGACGCCAGGGCCATGGCAATCATGGCGCGCTGGCGCTGGCCGCCGCTGAGCTGGTGCGGATAGGCGGCGCTGCGGCGCTCGGGCTCCGGAATACCGGTGGTGGCCAGCAGCTCCACGGCCTGCTTCCAGGCCTGGGCCTTGCTGAGCGCCTGCTTGATCAGCAGCACCTCCGCCACCTGGTCGCCCACGGTCATCAGCGGGTTCAGCGCCGTCATCGGCTCCTGAAAGATCATGGCCACATCGCCGCCACGCACAGCCTGCATCTTCCGCTCCGGCAAAGTCAGCAGATCGCGTCCGTCCAGCAAGGCCTGGCCGGTGATGCGGGCATCGCCCAGCAGGCGCAGCAGGCCCAGCGCCGTCACCGTCTTGCCCGAGCCGGATTCACCCACCAGGGCCAGTTTCTCGCCGGCGTGCAGCTCAAAGCTGGCGCCGTGCACCACCTCTTTGCTGCCAAAGGCCACGCGCAGATCGTGCACGGACAGCAGCGGGGGGTTGTTCATCGAAGTGACTTCGCTCATGCACGCCCCTTGCCTGCCGCAGCGGGGATGGCAGGCGCTGCGGGCGTTTCCATCGCCTTGCGCGGATCCAGCGCATCGCGCAGCGCGTCCCCCATGAAGGTCAGCAGCAGCAGCGTGGTGACCAGCACGCCAAAGGTGGACAGCGAAATCCACCAGGCGTCGATATTGTTCTTGCCCTGGCTGAGCAGCTCGCCCAGGCTGGGGGTGCCGGGCGGCACCCCCAGGCCCAGAAAGTCCAGCGACGTCAGCGCCAGAATGGCCGCACTCATGCGGAAGGGCAGAAAGGTGACCACCGGCGTCATGCTGTTGGGCAGGATGTGGCGACCGATGATCTGCCCGTTGGACACCCCCAGCGCACGCGCCGCCTTCACATAGTCCAGCTGGCGGTTGCGCAGGAACTCGGCCCGCACATAGTCGGACAGCCCCATCCAGCCAAACAGGCTGAGCAGCACCAGCAGCAGCGTGATGCTGGGCGCAAACACGGCGGAGAAGATGATCAGCAGATAGAGCTCGGGCATGGAGCCCCAGATTTCGATGAAGCGCTGGAACACCAAGTCTGTCTTGCCGCCGAAAAAGCCCTGGATGGCGCCGGTCACCACGCCCAGCAGCACGCCGGTGGCCGTCAGCGCCAGCGCAAACAGCACGCTGACGCGAAAACCGTACAGCAGCTGGGCCAGCATGTCGCGGCCCCGGTCGTCCGTGCCCAGCCAGTTGGCCGTGGTGGGCGGCGCCGGGTTGGGCGACTGGGCAAAGTAGTTGATAGTGTTGGCGCCATAGGGGTTGGGCGGAAACACCGCCCAGTTGCTGTCCCTGGACAGCTGCGCCTGGATGAAGGGGTCCAGGTAGTCGGTGGCGGTGTCAAAGTCGCCGCCAAAGACCTTTTCGGGGTAGCTGTTCCACAGCGGCCAGTACATCTGCCCCTCGTAGCGCACGGCCAGCGGCTTGTCGTTGCTGACCAACTCCGCCCCCAGGCTGATGACCACCAGCACCACAAACAGCACCAGGCTCCAAAAGCCCAGGCGGTTGCGCCGAAACCGCGCCCACGCGCGGGCGGCTGGCGAACGCGCTGTCTCCACCGTCATGCAAACACTCCTTGTACTGTCAGCGGCGACCGCCGCCGACGGCGCATCCATTGCCAGGCACGCAGCTGCGCACCCATACTGCGGCGACAGCACACCGCCCGCCTTCCCATTCCCTCGCGCTCATGCCCTCTCCCCCCACTGCTTCTCCCCCTGCCGGTCTGCGCCACGCCGTGCGCGGTGTGGCGATTTTCGAGGCCCTGAAAGGGGTGACCGCCTTGGTCGGCCTGCTCGGACTGCTGGACCTGTTGCACCACGATCTGCACCATCTGGCGCTGGAATGGATGGGGCATATCGGACTCAGTCCCCAGCAGCACTACCCGGCCTTGCTGATGCAGGCGGTCGACCGTGTCAACGCCACACCCGTGCACACGCTGGTGTGGCTGGGTGGGTTGTACATCACCGTGCGCTGGATCGAAGCCTGGGGCCTGTGGCAGGACCGGGCCTGGGGCGAATGGCTGGGCGTGCTGTCCTGCAGCATCTATGTGCCCCTGGAGGTGCAGCACCTGCTGCACGCCCCCCGTTGGCAAGGCGCCGCGGTATTGCTCATCAATCTGGCACTGGTGGCCGTGCTGGCGCTGCGCCTGCGCGAACGCCGCCGGGAGCCTGTGCGTGTGGAAGGGCCCTGAAGTGTGCACCGAGCGCGCTTTCAATCGAATTTCACGCGGGGGTCCACCCACACGTAGCACAGGTCGCTGATCAGCTTGGTCACCAGACCGATCAGCGTGAAAAAGAACAGCGAGCCCAACACCACCGGGTAGTCGCGGCGGATCACGCTCTCATAGCTGAGCAGGCCCAGCCCGTCCAGCGAAAACAGGGTCTCGATCAGCAGCGAGCCCGTGAAGAACGCACCCACGAACGCCGCCGGAAAGCCGGTGATGATGGGAATCAACGCATTGCGGAACACATGCTTCCACAGCACCTGCCGCTCCGACAGGCCCTTGGCCCGGGCCGTCAGCACGTACTGTTTGCGGATCTCTTCCAGAAATGCGTTCTTGGTCAGCATGGCCGTGACCGCAAAGCTGCCCGCCACCATGGCCGTCACCGGCAGTGCGATATGCCACAGGTAGTCGGCCACCTTGCCCAGGGTGCTCAGCTCGTCCCAGTTGGCCGATGTCAGCCCGCGCAGCGGGAACCACTGCAGCTGCCCCCCGAAAATCACCAGCAGGGCCACGCCCAGCACAAAGCCGGGGATGGCATAGCCAACCAGAATCAGCAGCGTGGTGAGCAGGTCGAAGCGGCTGCCTGCGCGCACCGCCTTGGCCACGCCCAGCGGCACGGCCACCAGATAGCTGATGAAAAACGTCCACAGCCCCAGGCTGATGGAGACCGGCAGCTTTTCGGCAATCAGCGTCCAAACATCCTTGTTCTGGAAAAAGCTGCGCCCCAGGTCAAACCGTGCGAACTGGCCCAGCATCTGGAAAAAGCGCTCGTGCGCCGGCTTGTCAAAGCCGTACAGGGCCTTGATCTGCTCCAGCCGCTGCGGGTCCACCCCCTGCGCCCCGCGGTAGGCCATGCCCCCACCTTCGGCACCGCCCCCGCCGATACCGGCCTTGGCCTCTGCCAGGTACTGCTCCACCGGGCCGCCGGGAACGAACTGGATCACCACAAAAGTCAGCAGCAACACACCCAGCAAGGTGGGCACCATCAACAGAAAGCGTTTGAGGATATAGGCCAGCATAGAACATGCATTATGTCGCGCGGAATCGGCTAAGCTTTGCAGCTTTTGCTTACATCTTGCCCGTTTATCCGCTGCATGGACACCATGGTCTGGCTCCTCCGCATTCGATCCGCTCTGCGCATTCTGGCACTCGCCTGCGGGCTGGGTGGCCCGGCATGCCAGGCGGCTGCACCCGTTTTCGTGGTGCAGAACGAGCCCCACCTGGCCCATGCCCGCGCCCTGGTGCGCGCCGCGCTGGATGCCGCCGGCATGCAGGCCACCTTCGCCGACGCCCCGCAGGGCAACGAACGCCGCAACCTCTACCAGATCAGCCACGGCCACACCCACATCGACATGATGCCCGCCACCCCGGCACGGCTGCGACTGGTGGAGCAAGGCAAGCTGCGCATGGTGCCCATCCCCTTGGACCGGGGGCTGCTGGGCTGGCGCATCAACCTGCTGCTGGCCTCGCAGCGCGACAAGCTGGCCCAGGTGCGCACGGCCGCCGACCTGGCGCAGTTCTCCATGGGGCAGAACGTGGGCTGGATGGATGTGGAGATCTACCGCGCGGCCGGCATCCCCACCAAGGAAATCAAGCACTGGAGCAACGGGGAATTCGCCGAACAGATGGAGGCAGGCTTTCTGGACCTGTTCCCGCTGGGCCTGGAAGAGACGCTGAACTACTTCCTGCCCCACTTCCAGAAGTACTACCCCCAACTCACCGTCGACCCCTACCTCCTGGTGCGCTACCCCTGGTTCCGCTTTGTCTGGGTGGCCCCGGGACCAGATACCGAGGCGCTGTACCAGGCGCTGCAGACCGGCTTTGACCGCATCGTGGCCAACGGCCAGTTCATGCGCGTATGGAACCAGTACCGCCACCCGCCCGACGCGCGCTTCTTCCGCGAGCGCACCACCATCGACATTGCCAACCCTTTCTACGACCAGCGTCTGGTGCCGCCGCGCTACCGCCATCTGCTGTTCCAGCCCTGAGGCCCGCATGCCCCCTTCTCCCGCCACATCCGCGCCTCCGCTGCCCCGCCGCCGCACGCTGCACGGGCAGTTCGTGCAGCGGCTGCTGTGGCCGCTGGTGCTGGCCTTTGTGCTGGCCGCAGGCACCACGGCCACCGTCAACTACCACAGCGAAAAAGCGCAGCACACCGCACTGCGCGAACAGACCTTGCGCATTTTTGCGCGCACCCTGATCAAGCCGCTGTGGGACTGCGATGGCGCCACCGCACGCGGGATCGTGGACACCCTGGCCCAGCAGCCCCTGGTGCAGGCCGTGCGCCTGCACGACAGCTGCGGCGACAACGTCATCGCCTCCGAATCCGCCCTCGACACCATCCTCCCAGCCCAGGACCCCGCACACACCAACCAGTTGGCCATGCCGCTGCACCACCGCGACGAACAAGGGCGCGACCACCAGGTGGGCCACCTGAGCGTGCAGTTCACCCCTTTCTCCATGGCCCAGGCCGCCATGCAGAACCTGGGCCAACAACTGGCCGTGTTCGCCGCCATGCTGGTGGTGGTGCTGCTGGGGGCTGCCCTGGTGTTCCGCCACCTCATCGGCCGCCCGCTGGCACGCTTTCGCCAGGCCATCAGCGACCAGCGCACCGTGCGCAGCCACGCCGGCCCGGCGGATGCCGGGGAGGGGCTGCGCAACGACGAACTGTCCGACGTGGTCCAGGCCTATGACGCCCTGCTCGAAGAGTTGGACTCCCGTTTTGCCCGCCAGTCCACCCTGGCCCATTGCGCCCGCAGCCTGCTGGCCACCGCCGCCGGCCAGCAAAGTCCACTGCCCGAGGTGCTGGCCCAGGTGCTGCGCACCACCGGTGCGGACCGCATCTACCTGGCCGAGAACCTGCAGACCCCCGCCACCACCTGGCAGGCCCAGGCCCGCGTGGTGGCCGGAGCCCCCTGGCCGGACGCAGCACAGGCCCTGGTGCCGGCCCGCTGGCGCAGCTGCTTTGAGGAACGCTCCGGGTTGCTGGGCACCGTAGAGGACCTGCCCGAGCCCGAACGCCAGCAGCTGATCGCCGCCGGGGTGCGCAGCGTGGCCGCCCTGCCGGTGTGGGGCCAGGGCCAGTGGTTCGGCTATCTGTGCGTGCAGGACCTGCAGCAGCAGCGCCGCTGGTCGGACAGCGAGCGGGTGTTTCTGCACACCGTGGCCGACATGATCGGCGCCTTCCTGGAAAGCCGGCAGCACACCCGCACCCTGGACCGCGCCATCGTGCAGTTGCGCGACAGCGAACGCGCGCTGCAGCACCGCGCCCGCCACGATCCGCTGACCGGGCTGGGCAACCGCGTGGTGCTGGAAGAAGCCCTGGGCCATGCGCTGGCACATGCCCAGGCCGGGGAAGACCTGCACGGCTATGTGCTGCTGCTGGACCTGGACGGTTTCAAACCCGTCAACGACACCCACGGCCACGCGGCCGGCGATGTGCTGCTGCAGACCGTCGCACAGCGGCTGCAGGCCTGCCTGCGCAGCACGGACACCGTGACCCGGCTGGGCGGGGATGAATTCGTCATCGTGGCCCAGGGCAAGGGTCCGCAATTCCAGCTGGACCAGTTGCTGGCCAAGGTGACGGCCGCCGTGGAAGCCCCGGTGGACTACCTGGGCCAGGCGCTGCAGGTGGGCGCCAGCATCGGTGCCGCGCGCTTTCCGGAAGCAGGCCGCAGCAGCGCCGAACTGCTGGTGCGTGCCGACCAGGCCATGTACGCTGCCAAACTGGCCAAGCGCCTGCCGCGCTGAATTCCTGGCACGCCTTCCGCCCCGATGGCGGGGAACGGCCCGGAAAAACGGCTCAGGGGGCCGGCTTGCCTGCGGGCGACCGGGCCCACCAGGTGTCCATCACCCAGCCTTCGCCGCTGGAATACGGCGGCACCACGCTGGGCACCGCCAGGCGCCAGGCGTTGTAGGCCATGCGGTGGGTGCCGGCCGACCACTGCGGAATCAGGTAGTGACCGTGCGCAATGGCGCGTTCCAGCGCATGGCAGGCGGGCAGCAGCTGTTCCTGCGTCTTGGCGCTGGTCATGGCCTTGATGAAGGCATCCACGGCCGGGCTCTTCACCCCGGGGAAATTGCCAGAGTCTTCCTGGTCCGCCGCTGCGCTGCCGAACAGGTCCGCAAATTCCTGGCCCGGGTTGTTCGTGCCCTGGTAGGCAATGGTGGTGATGTCAAAGTCGAACTTCTGCAGGCGCTGCTGGTAGAGGGCGAAGTCCACCGCACGGAAGTTCAGGCGGATGCCCAGTTTCTCCAGGTTGCGCTGCCAGGGCGCCACGGTGCGGATGCCGCCATCGCCGCTGTCCAGGTACTCCAGCTCCATGGCCTGGCCCTTGGCATTGCGCAGCACGCCGTCCTGCACCGTCCAGCCCGCATCCGCCAGCAGTTGCTTGGCGCGGCGCAGATTGTCACGCAGGCTGCTGGGCGGCAAGGTGCTGGGCGGCACCGTCATGGGCCCGAAGGCGGCTGCAGGCAGCTGCTTGCGCCAGGGCTCCATCAGCGCCAGCTCGGCCGGCGTGGGGCTGCCATGGGTTTCACACAAGGTGTTGCCAAAAATGCCGTTGACCCGCTGGTAGGCACCATAGAACATCTGTCGGCTCATCCAGTCGAAGTCCACCGCCAGCCCCAGGGCCTCGCGCACCCGCGAATCCTGCAGCAGCGGGCGACGGGTGTTGAGCACCGAACTCTGAAAGCCCGTGGGCAGCTTGTGCGCGAACTCGCCCTTGACCAGCTCGCCGCTGGTGAACTTGCGCCCATTCACCCGCCGCGCCCAGTCGCCGGCGCTGAAAAAGCGCATCAGATCGAACTCACCGGCCTTCAGCGCTTCGAGCTTGGCCGTGTTGTCCTTGTAGATCTTGACGCTGATGCGGTCGAAATTGGCCGCACCCTTGCGCACCGGCAAGTCGCGCGCCCAGTACTGCGGGTCGCGCACATAGGTGATGTCCTTGCCAAAGCGCACCGGCCCGATCCGGTAGGCGCCACTGCCAATGGGGGTGTCCATCACCACCTGGTCGAAAGGTTTGGGCTTGCCGTCCTCGTCCAGGCCCCAGTCGCGGCTGAAGATGGGCAGGCCGCCCACGGTCAGCGGCAGCTCGCGGTTGGGCACCTTGAAGACAAAGCGCACGGTGCGCGCATCCAGCACCTCGCAGCCTGCCACCTCGGCCAGCAGCGTCTTGTAGCCAGGCGACACATAAGGACCGATCAGCGTGTCGTAGCTGTGCTTCACATCCTGGGCCGTGACCGGTTTGCCATTGTGAAAGCGCGCCTGCGGCCGCAGGCGGAAGGTGGCCGACAGTCCGTCCGCTGCCACGCTCACATCCTCGGCCAGCAGGCCGTAGCCGGTCGACGTCTCGTCCATGCTGCCCAGCAGCAGGGTGTCGAACATCAGCGACGACAGATAGGCCGGCGCCGAGCCCTTGATGGTGAACGGGTTGTACTTGTCGAAGGTGGAAGTGCGCAGATTGCTGACCAGCCGCAGCTCCCCGCCCTTGGGGGCCTGCGGGTTCACATAGGCGAAGTGGTCAAAGCCGGACGGGTACTTGGGCTCCCCCCATAACGCATAGGCGTGGGCGGACCAAGACGGCAGGGCCGCAGTGGCTCCTGCAAGCAACAGGCAAAACTTCCAAAGGCGCATGCGACAATTCTGCACCACAGCGGCCCCGGCCCGGCAATGCCTCCTGTAGATGCATGGCCTGCACCAGCCGCTTCCACCCTTTACCCCTCAGGAGAAGAACAATGGGTTTTCTGACCGGCAAGAAGCTGCTCATCACGGGCGTGCTGTCCAACCGCTCCATCGCCTACGGCATCGCCAAGGCCTGCCACGAACAAGGTGCCGAGCTGGCATTCAGCTACGTCGGTGAGCGTTTCAAGGACCGCATCACCGAATTCGCCGCCGAATTCAATTCCACGCTGGTGTTCGACTGCGACGTCGCCGACGACGCCCAGATCGACAAGATGTTCGCCGACCTGGGCGCCGTCTGGGGCAAGTTCGACGGCTTTGTGCACTCCATCGGTTTTGCACCCCGTGAAGCCATTGCGGGCAACTTCCTGGACGGTCTGTCGCGCGAATCCTTCCAGATCGCCCACGACATCAGCGCCTACAGCTTCCCCGCCATGGCCAAGGCTGCCCTGCCTTACCTGAACGACAAGTCCTCGCTGCTGACCCTGTCCTACCTGGGCGCACTGCGCTCCATCCCCAACTACAACACCATGGGCCTGGCCAAGGCATCGCTGGAAGCTTCCGTGCGCTACCTGGCCGAAGCCGTGGGCCGCACCGCCGACGGCCGCGCCATCCGTGCCAACGGCATTTCCGCCGGTCCCATCAAGACCCTGGCTGCCTCCGGCATCAAGGACTTCGGCAAGCTGCTGGGCCGCGTGGCCGATGCGTCCCCCCTGCGCCGCAACGTGACCATCGAAGACGTGGGCAATGTCGCCGCCTTCCTGCTGTCCAACCTGGCTTCGGGCGTGACCGCCGAGATCACCTACGTGGACGGTGGCTTCAGCCAGACCGCTGGCCTGTCGGCCGACCAGGTGTAAGCAGCACTTTCTGCCCGCACCGCCGAGCCCCGCAGGTTCACCGCCTGCGGGGCTTTTTCGTGTCCGTCGCGCTGCAGGTAACCCTTTCGCTGCATGTGGATATTGGAGTGAATGACTGGTGATACGCATCAATTTGAATGAGAATAATTCTCAATCAAATTGTTTTTGGAGTATCTCCCATGGCCCCGGAGCACCACGGCGATGCGGATCCCAACGCGCCCCCCGCCCCTCCTACGCCCTTGCAGGCCTGGGAACAGCGCATGCAGCGCGCGCAAGCGCTGTGGCAGAACGGTGAACAGGAATTTGCCCTGGCCCAGCTGGTGCAGGCCATTCCGCTGGCCCACCAGTTGCTGCGCAGCCCCTATCTGACCGTACAGCCCGACGACTACCTGGCCGCCTGGGTGGTGACCCACCTGTGGATTGCCGAGCTGCTGGCCGAACGCCAGCAACTGCCGGCCGCGCTGGACTACCTGTGCGATGCCCACACCGCCTTGCTAGGCCTGGGCCACAGCACCGAAGTGACCCTGCTGCAGCAAGCCGCCTGGCGCCACCAGCGCGAGACGGTGCAGGCCCTGCTGCAGTGGCAGCGCCAGCACGGCCCCAGCGCCCGTGTGACGCAGCTGCTGCAGGCCACGCACTGCGCGCCCCCGGCCGCACCGCCGCCCACCGCCCCAGCCACCGCAGCGCTGCAGCCCGAACCGCTGGAACGCTGCCCCCTGCCCGCCGACCGGCTGCACTGATCGGCCCCCGCGCACCTGCCTTTTTGCCACCCGTGATTGGAAAAAACGGAATGACCCAACACACGCTGCCCCCCCTGCCCTATGCCTATGACGCCCTGGCTCCGCACATCGATGCGCACACCATGGAAATCCACCACAGCAAGCACCACCAGACTTATGTGAACAACCTCAACGCCGCCGTGCAAGGCACGCCGTTTGCCGAGGTGCCGGTGGAGCAGCTGATTGCCGACCTGGACCGCCTGCCCGAAGCCATTCGCCCTGCCGTGCGCAACAACGGCGGCGGCCACGCCAACCACAGCCTGTTCTGGACCGTGATGGCACCGGCCGGTCACGGTGGCGGCGGCGCCCCCGGTGGCGCCCTGGCCCATGCCATTGAGCGCGATCTGGGCGGCATGGAAGCCTTCCAGAAAGCCTTCACCCAGGCCGCGCTGACACGCTTTGGCAGCGGCTGGGCCTGGCTGGTGGTCAACGCCCAGGGCCAGCTGGCAGTGGAAAGCAGCGCCAACCAGGACAGCCCGCTGATGGCCGGCATCGGCTCGGGCAGCACCCCCATCCTGGGGCTGGACGTGTGGGAGCACGCCTACTACCTGCAGTACCAGAACCGCCGCCCGGAATACATCGCCGCCTTCTTCCACGTCATCCACTGGGACGAAGTGGCCCGCCGCTACCAGCAGGCGCTGGGCTGATTCCCGCCAGCGCACCGCTCTATGGCTTTGCCCCCGCACCAGGACCTCTCCATGAAAAAAGCCAGTGCCAGCCTGTCCCCGGCACCTTCACCGGCCTCCCGCCTGCACGCCGCCACCGGTGTGCGCCACAGCGCCCGGCTGTGGCTGGGGCTGACCATCACCATGGCCGGTGTCTGGGCCCTGTGCAGCCAGTTCTGGCTGTACGCCCAGCACCACCCGGTGGTGTGGCAGGCCCTGCTGGGCGGCAGCATGGCGGCGCTGGCCACGGCACTGGGCACCCTGCCCGTCATGCTGTCCCAGCGCATGTCCGAGCGCACCCAGGACACGCTGTTCGGCTTTGGCGCCGGCGTCATGCTGGCGGCCTGTGCCTTCTCGCTGATCCTGCCCGGGCTGGAAGCCGCCAAGGCCCAGTCGCTGTGGGGCGGTGGCGGCTGGGGCGCTGGTGGGGTGATGGGCACCTCCATCCTGCTGGGCGCTGCGGCACTGATGGCCATGGACAAGCTGCTGCCGCACGAGCATTTCATCAAAGGCCGTGAAGGGCTGGACGGCGACGCCGCCCGCAAGCTGCAGCGCACCTGGTTGTTCGTGATTGCCATTGCCCTGCACAACCTGCCCGAAGGCCTGGCCATCGGCGTGGGCTATGCCGGCAACGACGGCCTGCGTGCCAACGCGCTGGCCACCGGCATTGCCATCCAGGATGTGCCCGAAGGTCTGGTCGTGGCCGTGGCCCTGCTGGCCGCCGGCTACCGCCGCCGCTTTGCCGTGCTGCTGGGCATGGCCAGCGGCCTGGTGGAACCGGTGGGCGCCGTCATCGGCGCCGCCGTGGTCAGCAGCTCGGCCGTGCTGCTGCCCTGGGGCCTGGGCTTTGCCGCAGGCGCCATGCTGTTTGTCATCAGCCACGAAATCATCCCCGAATCCCACCGCAAGGGGCACGAAGCCTTTGCCACCGGTGGGCTGATGCTGGGCTTTGTGCTGATGATGGTGCTGGACACCGCCCTGGGCTGAACCAGCCCCGCACGACCAGGACACGCCGGGGTGCATGCCGCCCCGGTGCTCCCGCTTCCCGACAGTCCTTCGCCGCAGTCGCGCGCGCCCGTACACCTCCCGCTACCCTGCGGGTGTTAGGTCGCGTCGTGAAAGATGATGCCCAGCGTATGCCGCCGGCCGGAGCGGATGCGGGACACCCCATGCCGCATGGTGACCCGGTAACTGCCCCGGCTCCCCTGAACGGGCCGCTGCTGCACCGCAAACACGGCGGCATCGCCCTGGCGCAGCGCCAGCACCTCGACACGCGACTGCATGCGCGGCCGCTGTTCGGTCAGTACCAATTCCCCGCCCGTGAAGTCCTGCCCCGGCTGCGCCAGCAGCACCACCATCTGCAAGGGAAACACATGCTCGCCATACAAGTCCTGGTGCAGGCAGTTGTAGTCACCTGCCTCGTACTGCACCAGCAGCGGGGTCGGGCGCTGCTGCCCTGCGGCATGGCAGCGCGCCACAAAGTCGGCATGCTCCGCCGGAAAACGCGGCTGCAGGCCCATCTGCTCGTACCAGCGGTTGGCCATCGGTGCCAGGTGGGGATAGACGCTGGTGCGCAGCCCCTGCACCAAGTCGGGCAAGGGGTAGCCGAAATACTGGTACTCGCCGTTGCCAAAGCCATGGCGCTGCATGACGATGCGGCTGCGGAACACCTCAGGCTGGGCGTAGAGTGCCGCCAGGGCCTGGCAGTCCTGCGGCATCAGCAGTTGCGGAATCACGGCGCAGCCGCTGTAGTTCAGGCCGTCGCTGACCTCCTGCCAATCTACCGCCACCAGGCGCTGTGCCAGCCCGCCATCGCCCCGCCCGCTCATGCCTGGGCCTCCCGCTCCAGCAAGGCACGCTTGCGCTCCACCCCCCAGCGGTAGCCGGACAGATTGCCGTCGGTCCGGACCACGCGGTGGCAGGGAATCGCCACCGCCAGTGCATTCGCGGCGCAGGCCCCCGCGACCGCACGCACCGCCTTGGGCGCACCGATGCGCCGGGCAATCTCCGTGTAGCTGACGGTCTGCCCCGCCGGCACATCGCGCAGCGCCTGCCAGACGCGCTGCTGAAAGGCGGTTCCACGCACATCCAGCGGCAGATCCAGGCCCTGTTTCGGCATCTCCACCAGACCGACCACCTGGGCCACCAACTGCTCGAACCCGGCGTCCCCGCCAATCAGCACGGCCTTCGGGAAGCGGTCCTGCACATCGCGTACCAGCGCATCGGGATCGTCCCCCAGCAGGATGGCGCAGATACCTCGTGCGCTGGCCGCCACCAGGATCGCCCCCAGGGAACACTGGCCGACCGCAAAACGGATGGAGACCTGCTCCCCGCCTGTGCGGTAGGTGGACGGTGTCATCCCCAGCAACTGGTCCGATTGCTCGTAGAAACGACCGTGGGAGTTGTAGCCCGCCCCATAGATCGCCTCCGTGACCGAGCCGCCCCGCACCAGTTCCTCTCGGACCTTGTGGGCGCGGTGGGCCGCGGCGTAGGCCTTGGGCGTGACCCCGGTCACGGCCTTGAACACCCGGTGCACGTGGAAAGTGCTCATCTGTGCCACTTCGGCCAGCGCTTCCAGGCTGGGCGGGGTTTCGGCGGAGGCAATGAAGCGGCACAGCTTTGCCACCAGTTCGGCATGCTGCTCCAGCCGTGGGGGCTGGTCGGGCTTGCAGCGCTTGCATGGGCGAAAGCCCGCCTGCTGTGCCGCCGCCTGCGCCGTAAAGAACCACACATTCTCGGGACGCGGCGTGCGGGCTCCGCACGAAGGGCGGCAATACACCCCGGTCGTCTTCACCGCATACCAGAACTGCCCATCGGCCTGCGCGTCGTGCGCCACGACCGCCGCCCAACGGGGATCGGTCAGCACCGCCTGTGCGCAGGTTTCAGTTTGCTTCGACATGGTTGAACCTCTCATCAAGGATTGCATGCCCAAACTGTAGGTCGCACGCGATTTTCAGGCACTCCGTGTCTTGCTTTGGAATTCGAAAACTGGCCGATCCGCATGCCCTGGCCTTCCCTGGTGGCGTGGACAGTCCGCTGTTTCAGACACCCTCCTGCGGCAGCCCCTTCCGCACCGAGCCTGTGCTGCCCCACTTACGGGAACGCAGCACGCCTGGGACCTATGCCAGTGGATGCGCCAAAAGCGCCGCCACCATAAATAACTGTATATTTATACATAACTCATTACCCAAGGCACTCTTATGAACCATGTCGCAATCGGTCAGTTTGAGATCGCCCTCGACAGCCAGCCCTTGAGCGGCGTTGCCGCAAGCACCGGTCTGGCCCGCATGTCGCTGGATAAAAAATTCCAGGGCGACCTGGAAGCTGTCAGCCAAGGCGAGATGCTGGCATTTCGCAGCGGTGTCCCAGGTTCTGCGGGCTATGTGGCCATGGAGGTCGTCCGAGGCAGCCTGCATGGCCGCCAAGGGAGTTTTGTGCTCCAGCACAGCTCCACCATGAACCAGGGGGCGCCCACCCAGTCCATCACCGTCGTGCCGGATTCCGGCACAGAGGCGCTGGCCGGACTGTCTGGAAGCCTGGTCATCACCATCACCGACGGGCAGCATGCCTACCGGTTCGAGTACAGCCTGCCAGAGCGCACACGGTGACTTCGAGAGCTAACAGGCCCTGTGCTGGCAATAGTTGAAGGCTTTAATGTGTCAGCCTTCATGAACAAGCTCTGATTTGAATATCAGTCGCGAGTTGGCTGGCCTGTGCAGCTGCCACTAAATGGCGGTGTCATCATCTCGCGGCACTGCCCAACCAAAGCGAGCATTGATTTTTAAGCGCTGTCAGCAAACCAACGATTTCTTGCAGGGGTATAGGAAACCAGACTTCCTTGAAGCCGCTCCGCGCAACTGGCAAGGACAGAGGCCAGTTGCTCAAGTTGGGGAATGTCATCTTGAGCCCCCTGCCGACCAAAGCCATTTACTCGCAGTTCAAAAACCGACGCAACTCCATAAAGGTCGCCCATTTCGTAAGCCAACTCTTCAGGAAACTCATAGGCTTTATCGACACATCCATGCAGCAATGGGCACTGCACGAGTTCAAGATGCGGCTCTTTGCATCCTCCTGCGCTAGCTGGGCTGTTTCATCGTCCGCGCTAGCAACCAAGGAGCCAGTGCTCCGCAATACTCCGACCTCCCGCTGTAAAACACTCGCCATGACAGATGCGAGGCGTTTTTCACGCACGCTTTGAATTCGTCGTGGCTCCCACCAACCGATATAGAGCGCAACCCCAGCGGCGAAGGCTGTAGCCAGACTTCCAATAGCAGTCCAATCGACTTTCCAACAACTCAATTCATTCAACATGCCCTCTCCTTTTGAATGAATTGAAGCACATGAATAGCATCGAGACCTGCATCCCTCAAGCCAGAGACAGCAAAGCCCCTCGCAAGGGGCTTCATGGTTGATAGGTCTATGGCTTCACTTCTTCCCGCCACCTCCGGGCGGGTTGTTTCCCCTGCCTTTTCCTGATGGCTCGCCAGTCTTGCTGGGCCAGTTGGGATTGGGAGTCTGTCCGTTCATAGGCGAGCCTTGCACGAGTGAGGTTGTGTTTATGGTCGTCCGGAAAACCGGGGAAAGCAATTGGCGACCCTACCGGCACGGGGGATAGTGCGCCGGGGCTGACCCTATTAAAGGGGCTCAGAAATTTTTCTGGCAAACATTCCGCCTCCCTCCCAGTTTCCTAACCCCCAAAGCTGTCCTCTTTTCGCCGCTTATGCCTGCACTCCTCTAGGTCAGTGAACTCGGGCTTTTCACACTCCCGCCATTCGCAGTTGTTCCGACTGAAGATGCTCCCTTCGTGGGCACAAATTGAAGTGGGAGTTAGTGACGCACGCACAGAGGAAGTAGACGTGGAAGTTGGTTGCGCACGCGCTGCGGAATCTGGGTCGGGGAACTTCCCATCAAACCATGCGGAAGAATCGCTGCTTCGCACGACTTCTAAGCTTGAGGGCTGGACCTCAGGAGTTGGGGTGGGTGCCGATTGCACATACGTAATTGGCTCAACAAACTCTTCCGCTTTCGCATTGCTTTCCTGCGCAGGTGCATACGGCGGAGCGCTCTTGGGGTTGTCTTTGGAGGCAAGAAAGAAGACGACAGCCACAATAATGAGCCAAACGTACAGACCACCGCCACGCTTTTTCGGTGTGGGTACGAAGGTTGGCACGACGATATGAACATCTGCACTTCCACAGCCAGGGCATTTGGTGGAGAGGTCTTTGCCCCTTGGATACCACGTATTTCCACATAAGCTGCACGTATTCAACGGTCGTTCGGCCATGTCACTCCCTGTTCGAGACAGCACAACCTCATTAATGTGGATTGCGCGGTCGGCCTGCTTCTCCCCCCAGCAAACCGTTACAAACAGTAATGTAGCTCAGGCATTTTTTCTACCCTGGATCACGCCTCCCTCCTGAAAGACTCGCCCGCCTTCCGTGTGTCCTTATGGTGTGATACACAGGCCAAAATTGAATGACGGGCCCCTTCGCATGGGGAAGCAGCCAACCGGATCAGGAGTGGAACCAAGCACCCCTAACTGTCAAACCAGTGCCGGAGAAGGCTCGTCACATCTAGGTGAACATCTACTTCGATGCAATAACCGACTACTCAATCAAGGTGATCCATCACCATTTCGCCTTCGGGCTAGTGACTGATTTTGCGAATACAAATCGGCGGCACTAAGTCGGCATGCAAGGGGAACTGAAGGGCGAGAGCGCACGTTCACCCGCACCGTGGTGCGCCGGCCCACGCCGCGCCCAAGGCACTCGCCCGTTACAGGGTCTGGCCCACGTCGATGCGGTTCCCGTCCGGGTCCACAAAGACAAAGCACCTCAGCCCAAAATCTGCATCGCGAATGGCTTTGATGATCTTGACCCTGTGCGCCTGCAGATGTTGGTACAGAGCCTCTGCATCGTGCACCAGAAGGTGGGCCACGTTCTGGACCGTCGCCTTGTGGCCTTTGTGCAGGGAAAAATGCAGCTCGGCATCTTCCTTCTTGAGTATGGCGAAGCCGACCGGGCTCCCATTCTCGAAGACCTTGGTGAACCCAAGAATGCTGGTGTAGAAGTGCATCGCCTGATCGATATCGGACACCGAAATCGTCGGGGCCAATCGGCCAAAGCGAACCGCATGGGAAGGGAAGACAGTAGATGGCATGTCGCGCTCCAACTGGGTGACGCGGAGGCCAAGGCGAGGCGGTGCCCGGGATTTTGGCTGGCGTCAGAGAGCGGAGCGGTGTCCGCACAATCAGCCGCCGATTCTGGTGTGCATGGCCTGCGCCTTCGGCTTCGTCCCTTCCTGGCGGCAGCCATGGTGCATGGTATGCCAAGAACCTGCCTGCGACCCAACCGGCCGCCATCGCTGAGCAGCCAGAAGCAGGCAACTCCCGGCCTCACCCCGGCAGCGCCGCAACCAGGTCCGCGGTTTACCCGGGACGCCCGTCCATGCGCGGCCGGGTAAGCAACGGCCCATAGCACCAGGCATACAGGCCAAAGCCTGCCGACCACAGCACCGCCGACACCAGGATGGCGTGCAGCGTCTGGCTGGGGGCAATGAGCGGCAGGGCCACACGCACCACCGCAGCCAGCAGCACCAGCACATAGGCTGCCGTGTCCGCCCGGCTGGCTTGCAGCGGGCGCCCGGTATGGCCCTTGGCGGTCCGGGTCATCATGCCGATCATGAGGCCGCCTGCGGCCCCCACCGTCAGCGCATGGACCGACAGCGACGGGCTCACCCACCCGAAGGCGCTGAATGCGCGCAGAAACAGATGGATAGGCACCCACACATAGGCCAGGTGCAGCACCCATACCAGCGGCGTGCCCAGCGTCTTCCACGGCTGCCACAGCAGCCACCGGCACAGGTGCGCCACGCAGGCCACTGCGGCCACCGCTGCCACGGGCCAGCCCTGCAGGCCGAAAGCATCGGCAAGCAGCAGCACCAGCACAAAGCCCAGCGCCACCTTTTCGACCCAGGGCCGCTTGGCCGCAGACGCACCGGGCACCCCGTTGTTGGTGAACATCGGAATGACCCGCCCGCCCATGACCACCACAATGAACAGCACCGTATCCAGTGCGATCTGCAAGCCTGCCCACGGCGGCGTGGCCAGCGCACCCAAAGCCGTCAGGTGGAAGAGTGCCGCCACTGCAGCCAGTAGCACAAGCAGCGCCACGAAAAAGTAGTTGCGGCGGTTGCGCGCCTGGAAGAACGGCACCGCCAGCCCGGCGGCTGCCGCCAGGGGAAACGCCACATTGGCCACGGCTGCGGCGAGCGCGTAAGGCGTCAGCACCAGGACCCGCGCCAGCAACCACAGAGCCACCAGAGCGCACAGCTTTGCGCCGGTGGGCGTAGGCAGATTGGTCCAGTTGCGACCGGCAGTCAGCAGAAAGCCGACGATAACGGCCAAGGTGAAACCCAAAAGCATTTCATGGGCATGCCAGACCACTCCACTGAGATACGGACGCGGCAGCAGGCCAGCGAACTGCAGCGCCCACAACGGCACCGACAAGGCGGCAAAAATGCTGGCCAGCAGATAGAAAGGCCGAAAGCCAAGTGCGAACAGCGCAAAGCCCTTGGGTTGCGGAGCAGATGGTTCTTCAAGGTGTTGCAGCAAGGCCATGGGGTGGTTCCATCAGGATTTTCGCACAGGGGCAGGCTTGGAGGTCCATCGCAGACTGGCCGCCGGACCTCTGGCGGCACGGTCGCCGCAAGGCCCGCATTCCCGGCCTGGCATCCATGGCCAGCAGCGGCCATGGTGCAAAGGCCGACGGATCTCGCGGGGCACCCATTGCACAAGCGGTGCGCGCTGGGTCAGACTGGAGCAACCATGGCCCCACACAAGAGTTCACCATGCCAGACACCACACCAGACTCCAGAGTTCGTGCCAATCCCATTCAAAGTCAAGGCCACACGGCCTCCCCGGACAAGGACAAGGACGGCGGCGAACCGGCAGCCAGCGGCCAGACGGCTCAGCCGACAGGCCAGCGGGCCGACAGCAGCCCGCCTTTGAGCGATGCCGAACTGGTGCAACTGCGTGTGCGTGTCATCGCCCTGGAGAACATCGTCATCGCGCTGCTGGCCCAATCGTCCGAGCGCCAGTTGGAACTGGCACGCGAAATGGCGGACCACATCTCTCCGAGGCCAGGCTTCACCACCCATCCGGTGACCATACACGCCGCCGCCGAGATGAACAGCCTGGTCCGGCGGGCCCACGCCTTCCGGTCCGGCGCCTACCTTCCCAGGGATGATGCGCAGACGGAGTGATCCGCGCCTTGCTCCAACGCAAGGGCCCACGCCTTTTCGCCCCTTGCTTTCCGTCAGTGGCTGGTTTCCGGCGCCTTTCCATCCCAGGCAGGCAGTCCCTGCTTGTTGAGGGCACGGCCATGCACCCAGCCCTTTGGCCCACCCCAAGCCGGTGACCACCACCGCACGCAGCCTTCCCGTGCAGGTCACGCCTCCACGGGAGTTGCCCCCAATCAGGGCATCTGGGCAGCAGCGTGGTGGCGACCGCTGGATTGTTTGCTTTTTCCATACAAACCAATCCATTTACTTCTATTTATCTTTCAATCCACAGTTTCTACCATCGGGGCATTGCATTCACAGGACCCCTCCATGGACAAGACCTTGCACTACATCTTCGATCCGCTGTGTGGCTGGTGCTACGGCGCCAGTGCCGCATTGGCAGCGGTTGCCGACAGGGCAGGAGTGCACCTGAACCTGCTGCCCAGCGGCCTGTTTGCAGAGGAAGGAGCCCGAAAGATGGACGACGATTTTGCGGCCTATGCCTGGAGCAACGACCAGCGCATCGAACGCCTGACCGGCCAGCGCTTTACCGAGCGCTACCGCGCAGAGGTGCTGGGCAACCGCCAGCAGCGCTTCGACAGCGCCCTTGCCACCCTGGCCTTGTCCGCCGTAGCACTGACCGCCCCGGACAAAGAGCTGGACGCACTCAAGGCCATGCAGCAGGCCCGCTACGTGGACGGCAAGGACATCACGCGGACCGACACGCTGGTGTCGATACTGGAGACCCTGGGGCTGGCACAGGCGGCACTGCGACTGCAGACCCCGGAGGCCGAGTTGCTGGACACCAACCGGGCACGGATGGATCAAGCCCAGCGCCTCTTGCAGGCATTCGGTGCCCGCGGTGTACCCACCTTCATTCTGGAAACCGAAGGTCAACGCAAGTTGTTGCATGCGGGCTCCGCGTTCGCCGACCCGCAAGCGTTTGCCCAAGAGCTGCAGACAGCTTAGTTTTCACCGTTCAACCAGAGGAGCACCATGACCACCAACCTGGACATCATCCGCGCGACCTACGAAGGCACGTCGGAAGAAAACGGCAAGCACCTGCTGGCCGTGCTGGCCCCCGATGCCACATGGACCGAGGCCGCGGGCTTTCCTTATGCCGGCACCTATGTGGGGGCCGAGCAGATTGTGGCGGGCGTGTTGCAGCGCCTGGGCACCGAGTGGGAGGGCTACAGCGCCAAGGCCCACACCTATCTGGCGGACGGAGACCGGGTGGCAGCCTTCGGTGTCTATTCGGGCACCTACCGCAAGACGGGCAAGGCCATGACCGCGACCTTCGCCCACCTGTACCACCTGCAGAACGGGAAAATCATCCGCATGGAGCAGTATGTGGACAGCCACCTGGTGCAACAAGCCATGCAGCCCTGACAAGGCCGGCTATGCGCGACACCACCACCGAACTGCGCGACGTGCTGGCGCTCCTGCGTGCCGGCCACTGGAATGCGGCGCACGACCGTGTGCAGCAGTACGAAGGTCTGCATGCCGCCTGGCTCCATGGCCTGCTGCATTGGCAGGAAGGGGATCTGGAAGATGCCGAGAACTGGTACGAGCGCGCCGGCCGGCGGTTCCGGCAACGCGGCACGCTGGATGAAGAACTGGCGCTGTTCGAAGCAGCGCTGAACGGGCCGCCTGCAGGGTGACGTTCCTGGCCAAAGGCCCTCCCCCTCGCCGGTGCATCAGATGTTCACCGGCTTGCGACCGTCGATAGGCAGCCGCTCAACGCCAGGTTCAGCGGCGGGCACAGCCCGTGCGCCTGCATGCAAGCGCAAGCATGCGCTGTTTATTTGGATGCCCAAAAGGCTTCCGTGTCTGTCGCTCTGTGCACCACAAAAGCATCCGAGAACGACAACACATAGCCGTTTGCATGGGCGCTGTAGTGCAAAAACTGCGGCGGAAAGAAAAGCTGGCACGGCAGATCCGAATCCAACTGCCTCAGCTGGGAGGGATAGTGGCCGTGCTGTTGCCGGTATGCCGCCAGTTGCACCCGTATGCCCTCTCCATCCGCCACGCACTGATTGAATGCGGCTGTGGCGGAACGGCTGCCGATGAGCCAGGCAAAGACCGTTGCCGCCAGACAGCAGCCCGCAACCAAGGCACCGGTGCGAACGCCCGCCCCCCGCAGCAGAAAAAACGACACAGCAGCAGGCGCGCACACCGGCAACAGCTGCCACACAGGCAGGGCCGAAAAATGGTGCTCACCCAGCCAGTAGCCCAGGGCCATGGCAAAAACGGTCAGCAAGCTGGCGATGGCGGGTTTGGACATGCCTGAAGCGGTGCAGACCGCCGCACACCGCAGCTACTGTCTGGTGCCGGCGGTCTCACCTGGTCTGGAAAAATCTTGGAAAACCCGCCCACACAAGCACACATAAAAAAGCCCGCTAGCTTGCGAAGCGGGCTTGGCGATATGGGCCGTCTGTGGCGGTAAGGTGTAACGACCAGGCTCAGCAGACCCTCTATACCTTGATAGCGCAGAGGCCACTGGCCTGCATATGTGAATCGTTAGATGGGAGTTTCTTTGGGGTTCGGGCCATATTCATTGGCGCCAGGGGTGCTGTCTTGCAGCGTGAAAACAAGCCAGGCGATGGTCCCGACGAGCGGTACCACCCATAAGAGCATCCACCAGCCACTGCGCCCTGTGTCATGGAGCCGGCGCACGCCAACGGAAATGGACGGGATCAGCAATCCCCAAAATGCCAAAGACCCGAACAGCCCCGCTCCAATATCCGCTTGGTACAGACCCGTCACTCCATCGACAACGGATGCGCACAAGATAATAAGAAGGTAAAAGAGTACGAAATACCAGTACTCAGCACGTTGTGCACGGCCTGAGAAAGTGGAATATTTCTTCAGCGCCTTCAAAAACCAATCCATGCTTACTCCCTGGTGATGTACGTTTTACAGATGTTTTTTACACAATGGCACTATAACCTGCACAACAAGCGATTCTTTTTGCAGAGAGGTCTTTGTGGTGTAAGCCACCGGCCATGCCATACCCCAGAGCCGCGGACTAAATAAAAAGGGACAGGCCTTCCTGTTTTCCTTGGTCTCTCTGGCCATTGGCTTTCCCGCCGACCTGTGACAGCAGCTGAACGGTCACCAGCAGTCTTTCATATCTTCCGTGGCCAGTCCTTGCCCTATGCTCATGGCTTCGCATGTGTGCGCTAATAAGCGCGCTAGTAAATGAGAGAGTGGTAATCCATGTCTGCCAATTCGCCCAATTCCCTCGCCGATATGGGTGCCGCAGTGCAGCGGCTGGTACAGCTGTATGAAACGCTGACCCCGGCCAATATTCAGCAACTGGGGGCCTGCTACGCAGCGGATGCACACTTCAAGGACCCATTCAACGATGTGTCGGGGGTGCCGGCCATCACCCGCATCTTCGAGCACATGTTTGTGTCGTTGCAGGATCCGCGGTTCGTGGTGACCCAAAGGCTGGTGCAAGGCCAGCAGGCTTTTCTGGCATGGGAGTTTCATTTTCGGCTTCGACGCTGGCGGCCCGATACCGCGCAATGCATCAACGGCGCCACGTTGCTGAGCTTGGATGCCCAAGGCCGGGTTAGCATGCACCGCGACTACTGGGATACGGCTGAAGAGCTGTATGCGAAATTACCTCTGCTTGGACCCCTGATGCGTTGGCTGCGCAAAGCGGGCTCCGCTTCTGGGAAGACCATCGATGCTGACCGTTCACCACCTTGATACCTCGCGCTCGCAGCGCATTCTCTGGCTGCTGGAAGAGCTGGGTGTGCCTTACGAATTGCGCCTTTACAAGCGGGACCCGCGTACCCGTCTGGCCCCGCCCGAGCTCAAGCGTGTGCACCCACTGGGCAAATCGCCCGTGATTACCGATGGAGACACCGTGGTCGCCGAATCCGGGGCAATCATCGAATATCTGGTGGAGTGCTATGGCAACCAGGCGCCTGCGGAGCTTGCGCATCTGGAGCCACTGCGGGGCACTGCCGAGCACCGCCAGTGCCGTTTCTGGATGCACTACGCCGAGGGCTCGCTGATGAACTGGTTGCTGATGAAGCTGGTTTTCGACACCATCCCGCGCCAGCCCATGCCATTTTTCGTGCGCCCGATCGCACGCGCCCTTTGCGGCAAGGTGCAGCAAAACCTCGTGGCCCCCAATGTTCAGACCGCCTTGGGTTTTATGAACGACCATTTGGCCAGCCACCGCTGGTTTGCGGGCGAGCATTTGACGATGGCCGACTTCCAGATGAGCTTTGCCGTCGAAGCTGCTTTGGTGCGCGGAGGAAACGAGGCCATGTGGCCCCACCTGACCGCCTATCGCCAACGCATGCAGGCGCGCCCCGCTTACCAACGGGCCTTGAGCAAGGGCGGGCCGGTGGTAATGTCCTCCTGAACCCGAAGCGTGTGCGCCTGGTGAAACCAGCACTTCCCCCAAGCAGTCATGTAGACGCCTGAAAACGGGTCGTCGCCCTTTGCTTGCAGGCGACGACTCTGCCAGGGCGCAGTGCATGGGCCCACGCAGGCCACTCACTGCGCCACTTAATGGGCCATTGACTTGACGTCTGCCAGCCCGTCGAACGTGGTGCTCGTCACCCAGCCGATGATTTGCGTGTGCGTGTACTGGCCCGATTCCTTGAGCAGGGCCACCACGGGATCGCAGGCCCGCGCGAACAGCGTGTACAGCACGAGCTCAGCAGGCAGCGCGGCCTGCAACTGGCCGCTGGTCTGGGCCTCGGTGATCCAGATGCTGAGGCGGTTGCTCAGCGCAATCAACCGGTCCATGTAGGCGTCGTTGGATTGCAGCGAGGCGCTGAGGTTGGAGTTTTGCGCCGGCAGAGAAGGCATTTCTCCCTCCAGCTGGGTCTGCATGGCCCACCGCGTCACGGCCTTGAGCTGGTTCAGCGGGCGGATGGGTATGCCGGCTTCCGCCGCCTGGGCCGCTTCGTCGCGCAGGCCGTCCACAAAAGCCAGGGCACGGTCCAGCACACCGACCATGGCGGCGCCCGCCAGTTCTTCCTTGGAAGTGAACAGCTTGTACAGGCTGGCCTTGGCCATGCCGGCTTCGGCAGCGACCTCGTCCACCGTCATCGCGTCATAGCCCTTGGTGGCCAGCAGCCGATTGACGGCCGCCACGATGGCTTGCTCACGCACGCGCTGTATCTGCTGTTTGATGGAGGAACGGCTAGTCATGGGCATATTTTAGACCTCACAGACCATAGCCAATACTAAATAGTGCAAATTTGGAGTTATTGGTTTATAGTTTGAACTCATTAGTTCACAGTTTGACCTTGAAGGTACAAACTGTACCGTACAACCAGGAAAGGCATTCCATGCATCGCATTGCAGTCATCGGGTCTGGGATTGCGGGGCTGGCCGCAGCGCGGCGGCTAGCCAGCGCGCCGGGCGGGCATGGCGTGACCCTGCTGGAAGCGGGCAGCCATTTCGGCGGCCATGCCAACACCGTCGACATGACGCTGGAAGGAGTGAGCCAGGGCGTGGACACCGGCTTTCTGGTGTTCAACCACCGCACCTATCCGCTGCTGAAGCGTTTGTTCGAAGAGCTGCAGGTGCCTACGGCGGCAGCCGAGATGTCTTTTTCCGTGCAGGTGCCGCAGGCCGATGGAAGCGCCGGTCTGGAGTGGAGTGGCAGCTCGCTGCGCGGGGTGTTCGCCCAGCGCCGCAATCTGCTGCGGCCGCGCTTTCTGAAGATGCTGGCGGAGATCCTGCGCTTCAACCGCCTGGCCACGCGCATCGCCCAGGAAGGCAACGAAGCACGGCTGCACAGCTCCATCGAGGTTTTTCTGGACAACCACGGCTTTGGACCGGCCTTTCGCCAGGACTATCTGCTGCCCATGATGGGCTGCATCTGGTCCTGCCCCACAGACCAGATGCTGCGCTTTCCCGTGGCCACACTGATCCGCTTTTGCCACAACCACGGCCTGATCCAGGTCACGGACCGTCCGCAGTGGTACACGGTGCGTGGTGGCTCGCGCCACTATGTGCGGCGCATCGTGGCCGCGCTGCAGCAGGATGGCCGCCACGAGGCACGCCTGAACACCCCGGTGCTGGGCCTGCGCCGCATGGCGCATGGCGTGCTGCTGCAAACGGCGCACGGCACGGAGCAGTTCGATGCCGTGGTGATGGCCTGCCACAGCGACCAATCCCTGCGCCTGCTGGGCACCGATGCCACGCCGCAAGAGCACAGCGTGCTGGGCGCTATCCGCTACCAGCCCAACCAGGCCGTGCTGCACACCGATACCAGCGTGCTGCCGCACTGCGAAGCGGCCTGGGCTGCATGGAACTATGAACGCGCAGCCGATGCGGGGCGCGACCAGGCCGGCGTCTGCCTGCACTACCTGCTCAATCGCCTGCAGCCCTTGCCGTGGCAGCAGCCGGTGATGGTCTCGCTGAATCCGGTGCGCCCCATTGATGACAGCCGGGTCCATGCGCGCATCGCATACAGCCACCCGGTGTTTGACCTGGCCGCCATCGAGGCCCAGGCGCAGGTGGGTGCCCTGCAAGGCCAGCGCCGGACCTGGTTCTGCGGCGCATGGTGTGGCTACGGCTTCCATGAAGATGGCCTGCGCTCGGGCCTGGACGCGGCCGACAGCCTGCTGCACGCCTTGCAGACCTTGCCGTCCAGCCCCGCCATCGAGGGGGCCGCATGAACGCCCTGCCCCTTATCGGCTTTGGCCATGTCTGGCACCGCCGCCTGCGGCCGGTGGAGCATACTTTTCGCTATCCGGGCTACTTCCTGCTGCTGCCGCTGCGCAGCCTGCGCACGCAGCCGGACCCCGTGCTGCGGCGCAACCGGCTCGGCTGGCTGAGCTTTCATGACCGCGACCACGGCGAGGGCGGGCCCGATGCGCTGGCCTGGTTCGAGCAGTTGTTGCACAGCGAAGGCATTGACGACGCCGATGGCGAAATCTGGCTGCACACCTTTCCGCGCGTGCTGGGCTATGTGTTCAAGCCCGTGAGCTTCTGGTACGCCCACCGCGCCGATGGCTCGCTCGCCGCCGTGCTGGCCGAGGTCAACAACACCTATGGCGAGCGCCATGCCTATCTGCTGACCGGACCGGACCTGGCCTGGGGCCGTGAACAGGTGGCGCACAAGCAATTCCATGTCTCGCCGTTCTGCGAGGTGCGGGGCGAGTACCGCTTCCGCTTCGAGCGCAGCGGCAACCGCACCCTGGCGCGTGTGGACCTGCATGACGAGGACGGCCCACTGCTGCAGACCAGCGTGGGCGGCGTGCTGCATCCGCTGGATGCACCCACCGTGCGCCGGGCCTTCTTCGGCACGCCGCTGATGACCCTGGGCGTCATTTTCCGCATCCACTGGCAGGCGCTGCGCCTTTGGGCCAAGCGTGTGCCGTTCCATGGCAAACCTTCCGAGCCCAAGCGCTTTGTCACACGATGAATACCACCGCCGCCCCCCTGCTGAGCCCCTCCGCCGCCGCACCGCACCGCATGCCTGTACGGGCACGCCGTGTGCTGAACCTGCTCGAACGCCTGCCGCACGGGCAGCTGGATCTGGAACAGCCCGACGGCCGCCTGCTGCACCTGCCCCGCCCCCAACCCGGCCCTGGCCCCGCCGACGCGCATTGCGTGCTGCACCACTGGCAGGCGCTGGAGCGTACCCTCAAGTCGGGCGATATCGGGCTGGCGGAAGGCTATATCGCTGGCGAATGGGACAGCCCCGATCTGGCAGCCCTGCTGCGCCTGTGCATGACCAACCGCGACCATGTGCAGCGCCTGGTCTACGGCAGCTGGTGGGGCCGGCTGGGCTACCGCCTGCGCCACCTGCTGCAGCGCAATACGCGGGCCGGCAGCGCCCGGAACATCCATGCCCACTACGACCTGGGCAATGACTTCTACCGCCTGTGGCTGGACCCTGGCATGAGCTACAGCGCCGCCTGGTTCGAGGGGCGCACCGGCGATGCACTGCACCAGGCCGACCTGCACGATGCCCAGCAGGCCAAGCTCAGGCGCACCTTGAACGAGGTCCAGCTGCAGCCCGGCCAGCGCCTGCTGGAGATCGGCTGCGGCTGGGGTGGACTGGCCGAAACAGCGGCGCACGAGTTCGGCGCCCGGGTCACAGGCGTGACGCTGTCGCGCGAGCAACTGGTCTGGGGACAGCAGCGCATGCTGCAGTCCGGCCTGGCCGACACCGTGGACCTGCGTTACCAGGACTACCGCGACCTGCCTGCCCTGCATACGGGCCAGCCCTTCGATGCCATCGTCTCCATCGAGATGTTCGAGGCCGTGGGCCACGCGTACTGGCGCGGCTATTTCGAGACACTGCGCGCCTGCCTCAAACCCGGCGGTCTGGCCTGCATACAGACCATCACGCTGCGCGAGGACCTGTTCGCACGCTATCTGCGCTCGACCGACTTCATCCAGCAATACATCTTCCCGGGCGGCCTGCTGCCCAGCATTTCCGCATTCGAGCAGGAGGCGAGGCGCGCAGGCCTGGTGGTGGAAGGCCGCATGGCCTTCGGCCGCGACTATGCAGAAACGCTGCGGCGCTGGCACCAGTCCTTCGCAGCCCAGCTCGAGGCCGTGCGCGCCCAGGGTTTTGACGAGCGATTCATACGCATCTGGACCTTCTACCTCGCCTACTGCGAGGCGGCCTTCGACACAGGCAACACCGATGTCGTCCAGTTCACGCTGCGCAGGCCCCTGCCATGAAGCCCCTCCCGCCCTTACAACCCCGCGCGCGCCGCCGCCAGGCCCTGGCCTGGGGCGCTGCCTCTGCGCTTGCCCCCTCTCTGATCGCCATGTCCAACGCCCTCCATGCCATGACCCCAGCGGCAGCCCACGCTGCAGACCTGCCGACCGAACTGCGCAGTGCCCAGCCTGCCAGCCGCCTGGTGGGTACCGGGGTGCTGCGCTTCTTCGGCCTGCGTGTCTACGAAGCACGGCTGTGGGCGGCACCCGGGTTCTTGCCCGAGGACTACGCCCGCCACCCGTTTGCGCTGGAACTGGTCTATGACCGCAAGCTGGAAGGCGCGGCCATTGCCGAGCGCTCCATTGCCGAGATGCGCCGGGTGGGCAGCTTCACCGAAGCGCAGTCCCGGCAATGGCTGGAGCTAATGCAGCAGGCATTCCCCGACGTTCAGCCCCGAGACCGGCTGCTGGGCCTGAACGACGGCCAGGGCGAGGTGCGCTTCTTCCACAACAGCCGCCCGACTGCGCAGATACGCGATGCCGAGTACGCACGCCTGTTCTTCGGTATCTGGCTGGCCCCGCAGACCTCGGCGCCCGCCATGCGCACCGCCCTGCTGGGCCTGGGCTAAGCACCACGGAACCAGGCCATGGATTCGCACCCCGCCGCCGCCCCCCAACTGCCCTGGCGCACAGGGCTGGCCTATGGCGGCCTGGCGGCGCCGCTGGCCTTCGTGTCCCTGCCGCTGTATGTGAACCTGCCCTACCACTACGCCAGCGTCGCAGGTGCACCGCTGGCCGGCCTGGGCGCCGTGCTACTGGCCACGCGCGCATTGGATGCCCTGGTCGACCCCGCCATCGGCCGCCAGGCCGACCGGCTGCTGCGCCGGGGCACGGCCAGCGCCGCAGCTGCGGCCGCGCTGGCAGGCCTGCTGATGGTGCTGGGCTTCGGGGCCCTCTGGCGTCCGCCGTTCGGTGCACAAACACAGGTGGGGCTGCTGGGATGGCTGGCCTGCAGCCTGCTGGTGTGCACGCTGGCCTATAGCTTCCTCACCATCCTCCACCAGGCGTGGGGCACCCGCTGGGGCGGAGCCCCCGCATGGCGTGCACGCGTCACCGCCTGGCGTGAGGGAGCCACCCTGGTGGGCGTGCTGCTGGCCAGTGTGCTGCCTTCCTGGCTGGGACTGGATGCGACCACTGCCGTGCTGGCCCTGGGCCTGGTGCTGGGCCTGACCGGGCTGTACCGGCTGCAGGCGCCCGTGGCGCAGCAACAGCCCGCCGACGGCCCTGCCGCTTCACCGTGGGCGGATGCCGGCTTTCGCAGGCTGCTGTCCATCTTCATGCTCAACGGGGTAGCCGCCGCCATCCCAGCCACCTTGCTGCCCTTTTTCGTGGCCGACAGGTTGCAGTCACCCGCATTGCAGCCGGTACTGCTGTTGTGCTTTTTCGGCGCGGCGGCTATGGGCCTGCCGCTGTGGGTGAAGGCCGTTTCCCGCTGGGGTCTGGCGCCCAGCTGGCGCGCGGGCATGCTGGCCAGCGTGCTGGTCTTTGGTTGCACGCCCTGGCTGGGAGCTGGCGATGGCATGGCCTTCGCAGCGATCTGCCTGGCCAGCGGGTTGGCCCTGGGAGCAGACCTGGCCTTGCCAGGCGCCCTGCTCACGGGCGTGATCCACAACTCCGGTGAAGGCGGTCGGGGTGAAGGCCGCTACCTGGGCTGGTGGACCTGCGCCACCAAACTCAACCTCGCCCTGGCGGCAGGCCTGGCTTTGCCGCTGCTGTCACTGGCGGGCTACCGCAGCGGCGGCACCGATCCGAACGGCCTGCAGGCACTGGCCTGGGCCTATGGCGGGCTGCCCTGCCTGCTCAAGCTGGCAGCGGCGGCGCTGCTCTGGCGCGCCGAGCAACTGCATTCTTCCTGGAGGCACACATGAGCCACATCTCCCACTCCATTTCGTTTTCGCCACTGCGGCGCATCTGCCTGGGGGCAGCATTGGCACTGTCTGTGGCAGGCTGTGCCGGGCCTTCGGTACAGGACTACGCCAAGGAGCAACCGCAGTTGGATCTGCGCCAGTACTTCAACGGACCGCTGACAGCGCATGGCATGTTCACGGACCGCTCGGACAAGGTGGTCAAGCGCTTCACCGTGCGCATGACAGGCCGGTGGAATGGCGACGAAGGCACGCTGGAAGAACAGTTCGTCTACAGCGATGGCAGCACGCAGCAGCGAACCTGGCATCTCCGCCACCTGGGCAACGGACGCTACAGCGGCCGGGCCGACGACGTGGTGGGCGAGGCACAGGGCCAGAGTGCAGGCAATGCTATCCGCTGGAGCTATGTGCTGGCCTTGCCCGTGGACGGTCGGGTCTGGAACGTCCGCATGGACGACTGGATGTACCTGATGGACGGGCGCACCCTGCTCAATCGGACCGCCATGAGCAAGTTCGGCCTGCACCTGGGTGATGTGACGCTGGCCATCACAAAGGAGTGACTGCCATGCCACTGTTCTCCCACCGTCTGAACCCACCGCTGCGCGACTGGCAGGGCCGCACTGCATGGATTCTGGGAGCCTCTTCGGGCATAGGCCGGGCCACGGCCGAAGCACTGTACAAACAGGGAGCAGGCGTGATCGTCTCTGCGCGGCAGGGCGATGCGCTTCAGGACTTCATGCAGGGCCATCCGGGCTGCCTGGCCCTGCCGCTGGACGTGACCGATGCCCCCGCCGTGGCCGCAGCTGCTCAGGCCGTGCAGGTCCATGCGGGCAAGGCGCCCGATCTGGTGCTCTACTGCGCAGGCCACTACCTGCCCCAGCGCGCCACTGCCTTCGACCTGCCCGAGATGCAGCGCCACCTCGCCGTGAACTATGGCGGGGCGCTACACCTGCTCGATGCCGTGCTGCCCATGCTGCTGGCGACAGGACAGGGCCATCTGGCCCTGGTCGGATCGGTGGCCGGCTACCGCGGGCTGCCCATGTCCCTGGCCTACGGCCCGACCAAAGCGGCGCTCAACAATCTGGCAGAGAACCTTTATCTGGATCTGCACGACCTGGGACTGGGCGTATCCATCATCAACCCCGGCTTTGTCGATACGCCGCTGACGGCCCAGAACCGCTTCAGCATGCCGGCCCTGATCAGCGCCGACGAGGCCGCCCGGCACATGCTGCACGGCTGGGCACAGGGGCGCTTCGAGATGAATTTTCCGCGCCGCTTCACGCGCTGGATGCGCTTGCTGCGCTGCCTGCCCGACGCCTGGTATTTCTCGGCCGTGCGCCGCTTTACGCGGGCCTGAGATGCGGATGCTTTCGGTGCCCGCATGGGAGCAGTCATTGCGCGCGGCCTGGCAGTGCGGGAGCGCCAACCTCGCACAGCAGTCGGGCGCCACAACCGCTGGGCCATGACCCGCACATGAAAAAAGCCCGCACCTTGCGGAGCGGGCTTGGCGATAGCAGCTATCGCCCTGTCAGGGCATACCCTGAGCACGGCACCTGAAGCTCATGCCTTCGTTGCCTTGACGGTCTTCACAGCGGGCTTCTTCGCCGCTGCGGCAGGCTTCTTGGCGGCGGGCTTGGCCGCTGGCTTGGCGACCAACTTCTTGACCGCAGCCGCCTTCACAGCAGGCTTGGCCGCCGATTTGGCACTGGCCGTGCGGCTGCGCGGCGCGGCCGCCGGCTTGGCTGCGGGCTCTGCCACGCAGTCGGCGTAGTAGCGGATGTTGCCGTTCTCGTCTTCCAGTTCCACCAGGCCGTGGATATCGGTCTCGAAGCCTGGGCATTCCTTGGCAAATTCGCGGGCGAACACCAGGTAATCCACGATCTTCTTGTTGAAGACTTCTCCGGGAATCAACAGCGGAATGCCGGGTGGGTACGGCGTGACCAGACCCACAGTGGTGCGGCCCACCAGGTGATCGATCTCCACACGCTCGGTCTTGCGCTGGGCAATGTGGGCGTAGGCATCCGAAGGTTTCATTGCCGGCTTCAGATCGGACAGGTACATCTCCGTCGTCAGGCGGGCGATGTCGTACTTGGCGTACAACTCGTGCACGTGCTGGCACAGATCCTTCAGACCCATGCGCTCGTAGCGGCGGTGCTGCTGCACGAACTCGGGCAGGATGCGCGCCAGCGGCTGGTTGCGGTCGTAATCGTCCTTGAACTGCTGCAGCGCAGTCAGCATGGTGTTCCAGCGGCCCTTGGTAATGCCGATGGTGAACATGATGAAGAAGGAATACAGGCCGGTCTTTTCCACCACCACGCCGTGCTCGGCCAGGTACTTGGTGACGATGGACGCGGGAATGCCGGTGTCGGCAAAGTCGCCATCCAGATCCAGGCCCGGCGTGACGATGGTGGACTTGATCGGGTCCAGCATGTTGAAGCCGTCAGCCAGGTCGCCAAAGCCGTGCCAGTTGTCGAATTCCTTGCCGCTCTTGCCCTTGGCCTTGTGCTTGCGCGAGGCATCGGGGCCACGGATGATCCAGTCCTGGGCCGAGCCCACGCCTTCTTCGGCCAGGGCTTCTGGGCCCCAGACTTCGAACCACCAGTCGTCGTCACCGAACTCGTCGTCCACCTTGCGCATGGCACGGCGGAAGTCCAGCGCTTCCAGGATGGACTCTTCCACCAGCGCAGTGCCTCCGGGCGGCTCCATCATGGCGGCCGCCACGTCGCAGCTGGCGATGATGCTGTACTGCGGGCTGGTCGAGGTGTGCATCAGGTACGCCTCGTTGAACAGCGGGTGGTCCAGCTTTTCGGTCTGGCTGTCCTGCACCAGCACATGCGATGCCTGGCTGATACCGGCCAGCAGCTTGTGGATGGACTGGGTGGCATACACCACGGAATGCTTGGGACGCGCACGCTTCTTGCCCATGGCGTGGTAGCTGCCATAGAAGGGATGGAAAGCGGCGTGGGGCAGCCAGGCTTCGTCGAAATGCAGGTTGGCCACATAGCCGTCCAGCATGCCCTTGATGGTTTCGGTGTTGTACAGCACGCCGTCGTAGGTGGACTGCGTCAAGGTCAACACGCGCGGCTTGACGGCCTTGGCATCCACGCCCTTGAGCAGCGGGTTGGCCGCAATCTTGGCCTGGATCGACTCCACGCTGAACTCGCTCTGCGGGATCGGCCCAATGATGCCGAAGTGGTTGCGCGTGGGCTTCAGGAACACCGGAATCGCACCCGTCATGATGATGGAGTGCAGGATGGACTTGTGGCAGTTGCGGTCCACCACCACCACATCGCCGGGGGCCACGGTGTGGTGCCAGACGATCTTGTTGGAAGTCGACGTGCCGTTGGTCACGAAGTAGCAATGATCGGCATTGAAGATGCGCGCGGCATTGCGTTCGGACTCGCCGATGGCGCCGTTGTGGTCCAGCAGCTGGCCCAGTTCTTCCACGGCATTGCAGACGTCGGCGCGCAGCATGTTCTCACCGTAGAACTGGTGGTACATCTGGCCCACGGGGCTCTTCAGGAACGCCACGCCACCCGAGTGACCGGGGCAGTGCCAGCTGTACGAACCGTCTTCGGCATAGTCCAGCAGTGCCTTGAAGAATGGGGGCTGTACGCTTTCCAGGTAGCTCTTGGCTTCGCGGATGATGTGCTTGGCCACGAATTCGGGGGTGTCCTCGAACATGTGGATGAAGCCGTGCAGCTCGCGCAGGATGTCGTTGGGCAGGTGGCGGCTGGTCTTGGTCTCGCCGTAGATGTAGATCGGCACCTCTTCATTCTTGCGGCGCACTTCACCGATGAAGTTGCGCAGGCTGTGAATGATGGGGTCCTTGTCGCTGCCCAGCGTGAACTCTTCATCGTCGATCGACAGAATGAAGGCGCTGGCCCGGCTTTGCTGCTGCGCGAACTGGCTCAGGTCGCCGTAGCTGGTAACGCCCAGCACCTCGAAGCCCTCTTCCTCGATCGCATGCGCCAGGGCGCGGATACCCAGACCCGAGGTGTTCTCGGAACGATAGTCCTCGTCGATGATGACGATGGGAAAACGAAATTTCATGCGCAGCCCCGTGCAACCGGGCCTCATAAATAACGAAACAGGCGCGAAGTGTAAGTAATATCGAGGGCATTCCCTGCGGTTTGCCCGCAATTCATGGCAAAACGGGGTTTTGTTACCAACATACTGCGCCGCACGACGGCGCCGAAAGGACTGCAGACAATGGAGGCAAGCACCTGGTGGTGGATTCTGGCGGGCATGGCCGTAGTGGCCGAACTGCTGACGGGCACCATTTATCTGCTGATGATCTGCCTGGGCCTGGCAGCCGGCGCGGTATCGGCCCATCTGGGTCTGGGCATGCCACTGCAAATCGTGGTGGCCGCCGTGGTGGGCGTGCTGTGCGTGCTGGTGGCGCGCCGCATCCGCCGCGTCCGCAGCTCTGGTCTGCCGGCTTCGGCCGATCCGGCCATGAACCTGGACATAGGTGAAACCGTCACCGTCAACCAATGGGAAGCCGATGGCACGGCCCGTGTCGCCTACCGCGGCGCACAATGGACAGCCGTTCTGCGCGCCGGCTCCATGCCGGCACCCGGCCAATACCGCGTGGTCGAGCTGCAAGGCAACCGCCTGGTGGTGGACAAGGCCTGATCCAGGCTTGCCGCTTACAGACCTCTTGCCCTCGATATCCTGATCCCTATTGGCTGCCCATCCAGCGCTGCTGCAGCGCAGGCAGCCCACTTTTTTGCAACTCCCCTTTCATGCTGAAGGAGCATCCATGGAAATTGCCATCGTCCTGTTCGTCATCGCCATCATCTTTGTGGCGCAATCCGTCAAGGTCGTCCCCCAGCAGCACGCCTGGGTCAAGGAGCGCCTGGGCAAGTACGCCGGCACCCTCACGCCCGGCCTGAACTTTCTGGTGCCCTTTGTCGACCGCGTGGCTTACAAGCACAGCCTCAAGGAAATCCCGCTGGATGTGCCCAGCCAGGTCTGTATCACGCGCGACAACACCCAGTTGCAAGTCGACGGCATCCTGTACTTCCAGGTGACCGACCCCATGCGTGCCAGCTATGGCTCGTCCAACTACATCATGGCCGTAACCCAGCTGGCACAGACCTCGCTGCGCAGCGTGATCGGCAAGCTGGAACTGGACAAGACCTTTGAAGAGCGCGACATGATCAATGCCCAAGTGGTGTCCGCCATCGACGAGGCTGCGCTGAACTGGGGCGTGAAGGTGCTGCGCTACGAGATCAAGGATCTGACGCCGCCCGCTGAAATCCTGCGCTCCATGCAGGCCCAGATCACCGCCGAACGCGAAAAGCGCGCGCTGATCGCTGCCTCCGAAGGCCGCCGCCAGGAACAGATCAACATCGCCACCGGCGAACGCGAAGCCTTCATTGCACGCTCCGAAGGTGAAAAGCAGGCCGTCATCAACAAGGCCCAGGGTGAAGCCGAATCCATCAAGGCCGTGGCCGAAGCCACTGCCACCGCCATCGAACGCGTGGCCACGGCCATCCGCCAGCCGGGCGGCGAACAGGCCGTGCAGCTGAAGGTGGCAGAAAAGGCCGTGGAAGCCTACAGCCAGGTGGCAGCGGACTCCAACACCACCCTGGTGGTGCCCAGCAACATGACCGAAGTCTCGGGCCTGATCACCTCCGCCATGAAGATGGTGCAGGTCGGCAAGAGCGTCTGATTTGCGAGCCCGCTCCCGCGTGCCTGCACAAAAAAACAGGCACTTCGCCGGGAGCGGCGGAATTTCAGGCTAGAATTGCGGCTTCATCACACGGAGCGGTGGATGAGTGGTTTAAGTCGCACGCCTGGAAAGCGTGTGTGGGTTAATAGCCCACCGCGGGTTCGAATCCCGCCTGCTCCGCCAAATGAATTTTCAAAACCAAGCTGCCAGTAGAGCTTGGTTTTTTGTTTCCCTTCAGGGAAACAACGCCGGTTATCAATGTGGAGCGGTGGATGAGTGGTTTAAGTCGCACGCCTGGAAAGCGTGTGTGGGTTAATAGCCCACCGCGGGTTCGAATCCCGCCTGCTCCGCCACATTGAACCTCAAGCCCCAGTTACGCAAGTAGCTGGGGCTTTTCTCATTGTCCCGCGCCCTCTCACAACCAGCATCAGCCCGCGCCACCCATCTTCGCTCCACATGGCCCTCGGCAGCGCGCACCAGTGCAAAAAGTGCCATCCCAACAAGAGCGTCGCCCGCAGGCAGCAGCAGATTTCGCCGCCCGGCCCCATCCTCCCCATCGTTTGCTGCACCATCGGAAGCACGCCAGCCAGCAGGAACAGGCCCTACAGCAAGCAACGACACCGCCCTCTCGCACACAGCCGGCTCCAGCCATCTGGCCGCCACAGTGTTAATTTCCACGCAAAACTGACCCGCCATTTCCATCTCAAACTGACCCACCC